>Ga0265798_10009071_pt1 | contig 12529 bp, 12 predicted proteins | sample P3T30metagenome_FD_192430 | JGI IMG/M metagenome (GOLD analysis project Ga0265798, IMG submission 192430) | Plant litter microbial communities from East Loma Ridge, Irvine, California - P3 T30 | ecosystem: Environmental > Terrestrial > Plant litter > Unclassified | place: USA: California...
TGGGCGACAGGGCCCCGCTCGTGACGATGCCGACGGGCGCGACGGCGCCCTCGGTCGCGTCCATCACGGCCTCGAGGGCGTCGGCGGAGTCGCCCGCGGCCTCCTCGGCGTAGACGGGGTAGTCGGCTCGGGGGGCGCGGCGGCCCTCCGTGACGAGGCCGACGAGCACGCGGGCGGCGGGATCCGGCCCCTTCTCCACGGCCTCGCGGCCGAGGAAGCCGCCCTCCTTGCCGAGCGCGACCACCTTGCCGAGGCCGGCCTGCGCGGGCAGCGTGTGGAGGCCGAGCTCGTGGCCGTAGAGCGGCATGCCCGCCTCGAGGCGGAGCGTGTCGCGGCAGGCGAGGCCCGTCGGCAGGAGGCCGAGCGGCGTGCCGGCGGCGACGAGCGCCTCCCAGAGGGCGACGGCGTCCTCGGTGGCGACGTAGAGCTCGTAGCCGTCCTCGCCCGTGTAGCCGGTGCGCGCGACGAGCACGTCCTGTCCGGCGAAGCGCGCGGCCGTGGCGCGGTAGTAGCGGAGCGCCTCGAGCGGCGTCGCGGTCTCGAGCCCGGCGGTGGCCTCGAGGATCGCGCGGGAGACCGGGCCCTGAACGGCGATGAGGGCGACGTCGGCGCTCGCGTCGTCGACCTCCACGTCGTCCCGCCCCGCGGCGGCCTCCGCGAGGACGGCGAGCACGGGGTCGTGGTTGCCCGCGTTGGCGACGACGAGGAAGGACTCCTCGCCCGTGCGGTAGACGATGAGGTCGTCGACGATGCCGCCCGAGGGATCCAGCAGCAGCGTGTACTTCGCCTGCCACTCGGCGATGGCGGAGAGCTTTCCGGCGAGCACGGAGTCGAGGAAGGCGGCGGCGCCCTCCCCCTCCACGGCGATCTCGGCCATGTGCGAGATGTCGAAGATGCCCGCGGCCTCGCGCACGGCGCGGTGCTCGGCGAGGTCGCTCGTGTAGCGGACGGGCATGAGCCAGCCGGCGAAGTCGGTGAAGGAGGCGCCGGCGGCCTCGTGCACGGCGTGCAGCGGGGAGCGGCGGGGCGGAGCGCCGGCCGCCGCGTCGGGCGCGGTGCCGGCCGATGCGGTTCCTGCGGGTGCGTCGGGCATGGAGTCCTCCGGTCGTGACCGGCGCGGACACCGGATGCGGGACTCCCCCTCTGTCATGTGCCTGAGAGCTTCGCGCCGTCCGAGGACGGTGCTTTCACCGTGGGCGAGCCGTGCGGGACGACTGCTTTTCAGAGTGGCCAGTGCATCGCGGTACGTGGACCTGAGAGATTGGCGGGGAGGCTTGCTCCTTCGGTGCTCCCGGAGGAGCTCTCCCGCGATGCGTGCGCGGCCGTGTTACGCGTCCCAGCATATCGAGCGGGACGTTTCCGCCGTGTGACGATTCCCGGTCGCCCCGCCCGCACGCGACGACGCCGCCGCATCCGGGTGGATGCGGCGGCGTCGGGTCCGGGCGCGAGCGGGCGTCAGATCGCGTCGGGCGAGGGCGCGGCGGGAGCCTGGGGCGCCCCGTCCTCGTCCTGGTCGATGACGCGGCGCACGTCGTCGGCGAGCTGCGCGACGCCCTCGGGCATCATCTCGAAGCCGTCGGTGGTGCCGACGTTGATGACGAGGCCGGTGCCCTCGGGGATCGCCTGCACGAGCTCGGCAGCGGGGATGGTGGCGACGTGGTCGGCGACGCTCGTGACCTTCTCGTCGATGCGGTCCTCGTGCGTGAACGCGGCGAGCATGGGCACGCCGTCGCGGTCGAAGAGGACCGGCTGGAGCTGGTCGGTCTCGGGGGTCAGGGGCGTGGCGGTGGGCACCACCACCGTCGTGTTGATGAACTCCGTGAGGACGGCGGTCATGTCGGACTCGCCGGCCTGGCCGCGCGCGATGGCCTGCTCGAGGGGGGTGGGCTCTCGGTCCTGTGAATCGGTCATGCCCCCATCGTGCCCGATCGAGCGGCGCGGCGCCTGACCGGGCGGACGTCGCGGGGTCGGTGCGGGCGCCGAGCGCCGCCCGATCCGCCGTGCCGCCGAGTTAGGATCGACCTTTCCCGTCCGCCACCCGTCCCGAGGGGAGCCGCCCGTGCCGATCGGACGCCAGCGCCCCCGCGGCGAGCTCGAGGCCGCCATCATGGACGCCCTCTGGGACGCCGACGAGCCGCTCACGGCCAAGGACGTCGTCGCCCGCATCGCGGATCCGCGTCCCGCGCTCACGACGGTGCTCACGGTGCTGGAGCGGCTCGGCCAGAAGGGCCTCGTCTCCCGCTCGGACGAGGCGCGCTCGCTGACGTTCGCGCCCGTGCGCTCCCGCACCGACCACGCGGCGTCGCTCATGTCGGGCGCGCTCGCGGCCACCAAGGACCGCGAGGCGGCGCTCCTGCGCTTCGCCGGCACGCTCGACGGCGACGACCTCACGGCGCTCCGCCGAGCGCTCGGCGCGGACGACCCGGCCTGACGCTCCTCGCCGACGCACCGCGGCGGGAGCACCCGGCGGCGGCCAGCGCAGACGATGCCGCCTAGCGCGGGTCGTCGGCCCCGTCGGTCGGCCCGCCGACGCTCCGGCCGTCCTCGCCGGGGAAGCGCCGCGACGAGCGGCGCACCACGCCGAGCACCACGAGCGCGGCGGCCCCGAGGATCACGATGCCGATGAGCCCGAACACCCACACGGGCGTCGTCTCGGCGGCGTCGGCGATCGGGACGGACTCGCCCGACTGCGCGTCGGCCGTGGGCGCGGGGTCGGCGGATCCGCCGCCCTGCGTGGTCATCGTGCCCTCCGGCTCGGGCGTCGCGGTGGGCGCGCTGCCCGCCCAGGCGTCGCCGCACGCGGGCGCCTGGAGGATCGCCGGGCCGCCGACCGTGTCGCCCGCGGGCGCGTAGGTGAAGGAGTAGGTGCCGTCGATGGGGTGGCTGTCGCTCGAGACCGCGCGCCAGGTGACTTGGTAGGTGCCGGCCGTGCCGAGGGCGATGCGGCTCGTCGCGGTGGATCCGTCGACCTGGATGCAGCCGTCCTCGTGGAAGGAGCCGTCGGAGGTGTTGACGACCTGGATCGCGAAGCCCGAGTTCTGCGCGTCGAGCTTTAGGAGCTCCTCGCTGAAGTCGAGCGCGATGCTGCCGGGCTCGGCCGTGACGGTGGCGTCCGCGGCGGGGGTGGATCCGACGAGCCGGTCGTGCGCGGACGCCGGGCCCGCCGCGGCGAGCGCGCCCCCGACGACGAGCACGGCGGCGCCCGCGGCGAGCGCGGCGCGACGGAGGGCGGACGGGGTGCGGGGGTGGAGCGGAGACGCCATGCGCCCATCATCCCCCGCCGCGGGCCCGTCCCCTCCGGACCCGATCCTCGTTCGCCGTCGATTCCTTCGTCCGCGATGGGTAGCCTGGCCACGACGATCGCTGCTGCCGGGGGGTGCTGCGATGGCTCCGGCCGTGCTGCCCCGGGTGGACGCACCGCTCCCCGACCGGCCCGCCTCCGTACGGCCCGGGCGCCGGCCGACCGAAGGACCACGGACAGCACCTTGCTCGACTCGCTCACGCTCCGCATCGCCTTCGGCGTCACCTCGCTGGTGCTGCTGCTGCTCTTCGCGCTCGTCACCTACCGGGGCACGCGCTCGTCCTTCAGCTTCTGGTGGTGCGCGGCGCTCGCGCTGTTCATGACCGGATCCCTCGCGTACGTCCTCGACGGCACCGGCGGCCAGGTCTGGGCGAATCCGCTCGGCAACGGGCTCATCGTCTCCGGCTCCGCGTCCATGTGGATGGGCAGCCGCTCCCTCCGCGACCGGCCGACCCCGTGGTGGCTCGTGGTCGGGCCGGCCGTGCTGGTGACGGCCGTCTCCAGCACGGACTCGCCGGCGACGAACGACTGGTCGGGCGGGCCCCTCTTCCTCGCGCTCATGGCGGCGCTGATCGGGCTGTCGAGCCGGGAGTTCGCGCTGCTGGACGCGGCGTACTCGCGGACGCGCTGGCCGCTGCTGCTCGCATCCGGCGCGCTCTCGGCCTACTACGGCGGGCGCCTCGTGGCGTTCCTCGCCGCGGGCCCCCGGGGCGAGGTCTTCACGACGTGGTTCGGCACGCCGTCGACCGCGTTGATCACGCTCGTGCTGCTCGTCGTGGTGTCGTTCAGCATGGCGTCGCTGAGCGGCGAGCAGGCGGCCAAGGCGTCCGCGGCCCGCGCGGCCGTGTCGCGGGAGGAGCTGGTCGAGGGCGGCGGCGTGCAGCGACGGCTCCTCCCCCGCACCGTGCCCGACCTGCCGGGCTACGAGGTCGCGGGCGCCTGCGTGCCGAGCGGCGCCGTGAGCGGCGACTTCTTCGACTGGCAGCGGACGCCCGACGGCCTCGTCGTGACCCTCGCCGACGTGATGGGCAAGGGCGTCGGGGCCGCCGTGATCGCCGCGACCGTGCGGGCGTCCCTCCGGATCGCGCTGCCGAGCGAGGATCCGGCGCGCACCATGTCGGTCGTCGACCGGGCGGTGGAGCCCGACCTCGAGGCGAACGACGCCTTCGTCACGCTGCTGCACCTGCGGCTCGAGTCGGCGAACGGCGGCATCACGGCCGTGGACGCGGGGCACGGCCTCGGCGTCGTCTGCCGGGTGGACGGGTCGCGCGAGACGATCCCGTCGCGGAACCTGCCGCTCGGCGCGCTGGGCACGCAGGAGTGGGCGACCAGCTCGATGCGCCTCGATCCCGGCGACCTCCTCCTCATCTGCAGCGACGGGGTGCTCGACCTCTTCGACGGGTCGGTCGAGTCGCTCGACCTGGCCGTCGACGCGGCGCTGGCGGGCGGACCTCGCGCGATCGACGCGGTGACGGGCATCACGGGGCTGGTGGCCGAGCGCTCCCTCCCCGACGACGTGACCGTCGTGGCGATCCGGCGCATGGGCGCCGAGGCGCGTCGCGGCGCCCGGCCCTGACCGGGCGACCCGCCGGCCGCCGACCGCGCCCTCCGCGCCGCCGACCTCGTGGACGCCAGCCCCGCACGCGACGGCGGCGGCGGATCCCTCGGATCCGCCGCCGCCGTCGTCCTGCGTGGGCGCGCGTCAGGCCGTCAGGCCGTCCACGTATTCCTGGTTCTCGGCGATCCAGGCCTCGACGACCTCGGTGTAGTCGTCGCCCTCGACGCCGCTGTTGAACATGGCGTTCTCGAGCGAGGCGAGCGTCTCGGTGTCCATCGTGAACGCCTGCAGCCACTCGGCGAGCTGCGGGAAGTCCTCGGTGAACGTGGGGCCGCCGAACGAGTGGATCGACTCGGCGTCGCCGAGCGTGCCGAGCGGATCCGCGAGGTCCTTGATCGGGTAGGCGTCGTAGGCCCAGTGCGGGCTCCAGAGCGTGACGGCGATGTCCTCGCCGTTCTCCGTGGCCGTCTGCAGCTCGGTGAGCATGGCGGGCGTCGACGACGTCTGCAGCTCGAGACCGGTGATCTCGTACTGCGGGATCACCGCGTCCTGCACCGCGGAGGTGAGGCCCGCGCCGGACTCGATGCCCACGATGCGCCCGCCGAACAGGTCGGCGTTCGCCTCGAGCTCCTCGATCGAGTCGATGGGGGCGTCCTCGTTGACCGCGATCGCGAGCTTGGCGTCCTCGTTCCAGGCGCCGAGGTCGACGAGGTCGTCGCCGTACTCCTCGATCTCCGCGGCGTGCGTGGTCGGCAGCCAGGTGTCGAGCACCACGTCGTAGTCGCCGCCGGTCAGGCCGACGAAGACGGGCGCGAGGGTCGCGGGCCGGAGGTTCACGGTGTAGCCCTCGCCCTCGAGGATGCTCTTCCAGAGCCAGGACGCGGCGATGCCCTCGTCCCAACCCTGGAAGACGGCGAGCTCGAGGACGTCCTGGTCCCCGTTCTCGAGGGCTTCGCCGGAGGACCCTCCGTCGGTGCTCGGCGGCGAGCAGGCCGCCAGGCCGAGGAGGAGCGCTCCTCCGAGCGCGAGGGACGAGGCGATGCTGTGCTTCTTCATGCGTTCCTTCCGTGGTGATGGGTGGTGCGGGGGGGGGCGGGTCGGTTCAGGAGCGGGCGCCGGCGGGCTCGCGTGCCGGCGGCTCGGGCGCGGGGCGCGGCGCGTCGGCGACGCGCCCGTCGGCGTCGGCCGGGCCGTCGGGCGCCTCGTCTGAGCGGCGCCGCAGCCGCCGCTCCGGGCGGGAGCCGCGCCGCGGCGAGCCGAGGGCGCCGGAGATGCGATCGAGGATGATCGCGAGGATCACGACGGAGACGCCCGCCTCGGCACCCAGGGCCACGTCGAGGCGGCTCAGGCTCGCGACCACGTCGCCGCCGAGGCCGCCGGCCCCGACGAGGCCGGCGATGACGACCATCGAGAGCGACAGCATGATCACCTGGTTGACGCCGGCCATGATGCTCGGCCGCGCGAGCGGCAGCTGGATCGTGCGGAGGATCCGGCCGCGGGAGGAGCCGAACGCGTGTCCGGCCTCGACGACCTCGGGGTCGACGCCGCGGATCCCGAGCTCGGTCAGCCGCACGCCGGGGGCCATCGCGAACACGATGGTCGCGACGATGCCGGGCACGACGCCGATGCGGAACAGCAGCAGCGCGGGGATCAGGTACACGAACGACGGCGTCGTCTGCATGAAGTCGAGCACGGGCCGGATGAACCGCGACGCCGTGTCCGACCTCGCCGCCAGGATCCCGAGCGGCACGCTGAGCGCGATGGCGACGGCGCTCGCCACCAGCACGAGCGCGAGCGTGGCCATGGCGTTGTCCCACTGGTCGACGGCGCCGATGGCGAGGAGGCCCACGGCCGTGCCCGCCGCGAGGCGCCAGCCCTTCGCGGCGAAGCCGATCGCGACCAGCACGAGGAGGACGACGAGCTCGGGCGGCGCGAGGAGCGCGTACTCGACCCAGTCGTAGAGGAACGCGAAGACGGCGCGGATCACGTCGAAGAGGCCGCGGAGGCGCGTGGTGAGGAGGTCGACGCCCGCGACCACCCACTCGCCGAACGGGATGCGGACCACGTCGCTCATCGGGCTGCCTCCGCCCGGCGACGAGCATCCGACGCCGACGGGTCCTCCCCGGCGAGCGCGAGGGTCGCCTCGAGCTCAGGGAGCGGGATCCGGCCGACGGGCTCGACGGCGGGCACGGGCGCGGTGGAGGTGTCCACGTCGCCGAGGGCCGCGAGCAGCGACACCCGCGGGATCACGCCGAGCAGGCGACCGTGCTCGTCGGCGACCGCGATGGGGAGCGCGCTGCCGACCGCCGTCGCGTAGAGGTCGACGAGCGGGGTCTCGGGCGTGGTCCGCGGGAAGGACGCGCTGACGACCCCGGCGAGGTCGCCGGCGTCACCCCGCACGAGCGCCATGACGTCGACGTCCCGCACCGATCCGAGGAGCAGGCCGTCGTGCCCGACGACGTGCAGGGCCGACGTCTGCAGGTCGCGGAGCCGGCGGAGGGCGCCGCGCGGACCCTCCGCCACGTCGACGACGGCGCGCGCCGGCTCCATCGCGCTGGCGGCGGTGAGCACGCGGGCGCGGTCGACGTCCTGCACGAACTGGGCGACGTAGTCGTCGGCGGGCTCGGTGAGGATCGTCTCGGGCGTGCCGATCTGGACGATGCGGCCGTCGCGCATCACGGCGATGCGGTCGCCGAGCGACATGGCCTCGTTGAGGTCGTGCGTGATGAAGACGATGGTCTTGCCGAGCCGGGCCTGCAGCTCGAGGAGCTGCTCCTGCATCTCCCGGCGGATGAGCGGATCGAGCGCGCTGAACGCCTCGTCCATGAGGAGGATCTCGGTCTCCGCGGCGAGCGCCCGGGCGATGCCGACGCGCTGCTGCATCCCGCCCGACAGCTCGGACGGCATCTTGTCGGCCCAGCCCTCGAGTCCGACGAGCTCGATGACCTCCCGCGCCTTCTCCAGGCGCCGGGCGCGCGGCACGCCCTGCACCTCGAGGCCGTAGGCGACGTTGTCCACGACGGTCCGGTGCGGGAGCAGCGCGAAGTGCTGGAAGACCATCGAGACGTGCGATCGGCGCACCTCCCTCAGCTGCGCCGCGGAGACGCCGGTGATGCTCTCGCCGGCGACCTCGACGGTCCCGGACGTGGGCTCCCACAGGCCGTTGAGCATGCGGATCAGGGTCGACTTGCCGGAGCCGGAGAGCCCCATCACGACGAAGATCTCGCCGTGCTCCACGTCGAAGGACGCGTCGACGACGGCGGCGGTGCCCAGATGGGCGGTCTCCTCGCGACTGGCGCCGTCGGCGAGACGGCGGGCGGCCTCGAGGGCGTGGCGGCCGAAGACCTTGTGCAGGCGGCGGGCGCGGATGGCGGGGGCAGTGGTGGTCACGGGCTCTCCACGAGCGCGGCGTCCCGCCCGCGCAGCAGGGCTCCGCAGGATCATCGGACGTCGGCGTTCTGGTCGACGGACGGGTCGATCGGAGCCCCGCGGCGCTCCCGCCGGGCCGACGGGAGTCGGGCCGGCATCGGGCGTCGCGCCGGCCGGACCATGGGATCCGCACCGGCTCCGTCGGACCGTACGACGACCTCGCGGGCAGCGGGGACGGCGCGTCCTGGATGATGAAGGGCCCACTCGGGTGGGCCGCATCGAAGCTATCCCCGGATCCGCCGGCATTCAATTCAGCAGGAACCGAAATTGGCCTCCGTGCGGCGTGCGGGAGCGCCGGATGCCCATGGGCGCGCGGATCGACGGCGTTGTCGGATCGTTACCGGCCGGGTGCCGCGGAGGCCGTGCGCGACGGGTCGGCGTTCGTGGAGGAGGGTGGGAGGGGACGGGCGCGCGACGACGCCCGCGCCGAGCACGAGGAGGATCCGTGGCCCCCGACGACGACATGCCGAGCACCATCCGCCGCTCGCCCGCGCACGCGCAGGCGACCTGGTCGGCGGCGCACCAGGCGGCGGCGGAGCAGTACGGATCCGGCGAGCGCGCCGAGCGCACCGCCTACGCCGCGCTCAAGCACGGCTTCGAGAAGGTCGGCGACCACTGGGGGCCGTCCGACGACGGCGCCGAGCGGCGCGGCGCGGGCACGGCGGGTGGCGTCGACGCGCGTGCCTCGAAGGCGCACCTCATGGAGGTCGCGCGCCGCCTCGACGTGCGCGGCCGCAGCCGCATGACGAAGGACGAGCTGGTCGAGGGGATCCGGAAGGCGAACGACCGGGAGACGCGGAAGGCGCGCGACCGGGAGGGCTGAGGCGGGCGCTACGCGAGGTCGATCCGGAACAGCTCGCACTCCGCGTCGTAGTAGGCGCGCGCGCGGCCGACGCCGCGCATCCCGATGCGGCGGGCCACCGCCTGCGACGCCGCGTTCGCCGGATTCGTGACCGCGAGCACGCGGGCGAGGCCGCCGTCCGCCGCGTGGGCGAGCACCCGGCGCGCCGCCTCGGTCGCGATGCCGCGACCCCAGGCGTCCGGGTGCAGGTGCCAGCCGATCTCGGTCTCGCCCTCGTCGGGCGCGTCGCGGGGCGCCGGGTCGTCGTCGGCGAGCGGATCCGTGGACGCCGGCAGGTCCTTGAGCAGCAGCGTGCCGAGGAGGGCCCCGCCGTCGCGGTCGGCGATCGCCCAGACCCCGCGCACCGGGTGGTCGAGGGCGGCGTAGCGGGCGGCGCGCGCGACGGCCTGGGCGGGATCCGTCTGCACCTGGCCCGAGCCGAGCCAGCGCTGCACGTCGGGCCGGGAGTGCAGGTCGAGCAGGAAGGGCGCGTCGGCCTCCGTGTAGCGGCGCAGGAGCAGGCGGTCGGTGGCGAGGTCGGGCATCGGACCAGGGTAGGGGCCGGCTCGCCGACTCCGCAGCGGCGCCCGGGCGGCGACGTCGGTGGCTCCCCGTACCGTGACCGCATGCCCGAACCGGTGGATGCGTGGTGGGCGCGGCGCCGCTGGTCGCGCGGCCTCGACGTGCCCTACCCGGTGGGCGCCTACCGGGAGGCGTGGGCGTCGTTCCCCGTGCTCATCCGGCAGTACCACCCCGAGTTCAACCGCGGCATCACGCTCACGCAGGTGCCGCCCGCGGCCGACGTGCTCCTCACCTGGCAGTGCGACGTCGGCCACGTGTTCGTCGCGACGCCCGAGGAGCAGCGCATGCGCCCGGGCCGCGAGCGCCGGCGGTCGTCGTGGTGCCCGGACTGCGCGGAGGCCGCCGCGCCGCGCACGCCCGTGCTGCCCATGGCGGACCGGGTGCGCTGGCCGGGGGCGTCGCCGCTCGTCGCGGGGCCGGTGGCGGGCGGATCCGTGCCGGACGCGTCGGATGGATCGCCGTCGCCGGTCGCCGCGTCGGCGTCTGCCCGGCCCGGTCCCGCCCGGCCGCGGCGGGGCGCGCGCGACGGCCGGCCCGCGGTCGGCGGCACGGCCCGCGACCGGCGCGGGAAGGACGGCACCCCGAGCGCGGCGGGCCCCGCCGAGCGCCGCGCCTCCCCGGCCGCCCCATCGCCCGCCCGCGCCCGCCGCTCCCCCGCCGTCTGCGCGAAGACGCCGGACCTGCCCGTCGGCGAGCCGTTCGCCAGCGCGTGCGCGCCGCCGCCCGCATCCGCCGTGGAGGAGGGCCTGCGGCACGACCTCGCCGCGCGCCTGGAGCACACGCCGGGCCTCACCGCCGTGCGCCTCGCGCGGCCGTTCTTCGAGCACCTCGAGGCATGGCCCGACATCCTGCTGCCGGAGTTGCGCGTCGCGATCGAGTACGACTCCACGGGCCGCCACGGCCTCGAGCACGTCGGCCGTCGCGAGGAGGCCGACCGGCGCAAGGACCGCGCGCTGCGGGCGGCCGGATGGGAGGTGGTCCGCATCCGCACGGGCAAGCTGCCGCCCCTCGGGCCCTACGACCTGTGCGTGTCGGGCATCACCCGCGGCACGGTGGACGCGCTGCTCGACCGGCTGCGCGAGATCCGCGGGGCCTTGTTCGTGGACGCGTACCTGCGCGAGTCGCCGCCGTCGGCCGCGGCCGGGTGACGCGCGCGTCGGCCGGGCGGCCTCAGCTGACCCGCAGCGCCAGCGCCTCGCTCCGCCACCGCGCGAGCAGCTGCCACGGATCCGGCTGCCCCGCGGCGAGCGCGGCGACATGCGCGCGCAGCTCGTCGTCGAGCGCGAACCACTCCGTGCTGTCGAACCGCTGCCGGGCGAAGCGCACGTGCCGCGCCCGCTCCACGGCCCGGCCGCCGCGCTCGAACGCGAGCAGCTCGTCGTGCCGGAGCGTGCCGAGCCGCTGCCGCGGGTTCGCGCTCGTGCCGATCTTCATCCGGTCGCCGAAGCGGATGTAGTAGACGACGTCGACCCGCGGCGCCGCCAGCTCGCCGTCCGGATGGTCGCCGTGCCGCCACTCGCACACGGCGCAGAGCCACGCGGACGGGAAGCGCACGCCGAGGCGGGATCCGCACGCCGGGCACGGCGACGGCAGCGCGTCCTCCACGCCGTGCTCGCGCTCCGCCCACGCGGCGGCGGCGACGAGGTGCGCGGAGCAGAGCGGCACGGGGGCGCCGGGCTCTGCGGGGGCGGGGCACGCCTCGGCGCGGCACCCGGCGGATCCGTTCGACGTCATGCCCCGACGCTAGGCGCGAGGGCCGACACCGGCACGGATCGCGAGCGGCCGGACCGCGTCAGCGCGCCGCCCGCACCACCACGGGCGCCGCGTCCTCGAGGCCGCGGCGGAGCTCGACGGAGGTCCACGGCACGGGCGCGTCGGCGAAGATCGGCTCGAGCACCTCCCACATGATGCGGCGGTCCGGTCCCACGAAGTACACGTCGTAGGAGCCGTCGCCGAACTCGTTGCCGTCGATCGAGCCGGCCTCGAGCAGCTGCAGCGCGTCGTCGCCCGCGGTCTCGGTGGCGGCGAGCGACTCGAACGCCTCGTACGCGGACGCCGCCTCGCCCGCCTCGAAGCGGAGCACCACCCAGTCGTCGGGCTCGTCCTCGCGGGTCCAGGGGCGCGCGACCGCGACGATCGCCATGGTGAGGCCCGTGATGATCCCGGTGAGGAGGAGCGCGCGGACCCGGGGCGTCATGCGCCCGCCCGCCCGGCGTCGACTGCTGATGCGCTCATGCGGCCTCCCGTCCCGGCGGCCGCCCCCACGAGACGGCGGCCTCGGCCCAGTATCCCCTGATGCCCGCCCGCATGACGGGTCGGCCGCGGCCCTGGACCGGGAACGGTCCTGATGGGTAGCTTTCCCCCCAACGAGCAGGCGACCCGCCCGCCCACCCATCCGCTTCGCCGAAGGAGCGCCGTGTCCGACCCGAGCACGCACGAGGAGCTGATCGCCTCCATGGCGACCGTCTTCGACCTGATGGACGCCGCCACCCTCGACGCGTGGGCGGGGCTCACCGGCCTGCAGATCCAGCTGCTGCGCGTCGTCGCCACCGGCATGCACGTGGACCGCCAGTCGCTCTCCATGTGGACCCGCACGTCGCGCGCGGCCCTCGTGCCGAGCCTCGCGGCGCTGCTGCAACGGCGGATCCTCGCGGAGGAGACGGACGACCGGGGTGCGCACCTCGTCGTCGGCCCCGTCGGCCGCCAGCTCCTCGAGACGGTGCTGCGCGCCCGCATCGACTGGATCCGCGGGGCCTGCGCCGCCGTGCAGCCCCCCGTCGACGAGGGCGAGCTCCGGCACGCGATCGGCGCGCTGCAG
>Ga0265798_10009073_pt1 | contig 12527 bp, 10 predicted proteins | sample P3T30metagenome_FD_192430 | JGI IMG/M metagenome (GOLD analysis project Ga0265798, IMG submission 192430) | Plant litter microbial communities from East Loma Ridge, Irvine, California - P3 T30 | ecosystem: Environmental > Terrestrial > Plant litter > Unclassified | place: USA: California...
ATGTCAATTCTTGCGCGAAGGATCTGTTACAACCAAGCTCTATGTATATCATCCCACGCGCAATCTCCACAATAGTGACAACTGCCGCATGTTTCCTGATACCGGACGAATCGGGGTGCTGGCATTGGGCGTCAATTGGATTCGGCGATACCAGCCATCTTTCGCAGACCTGCGTTGGGTCTGTGGGATCGCAATGGGGTGATCTCGCGATTGGCGCCGGCCCGGGGGTGATCAACGGTATCCCAGCTTACCCTCGTCTCCATAGGAACATCCGCCAAACTCAACACAGGAGTATCGAATGGAAGCATGGACTGCGCGTAGCACAATGGGAGCGCATGGAACAACCAGGCTTAAAGATGAGCGACATATCAGCAGACGTGCATTTTCTGGAGATGCATGGTTGAGCGTGGAGGGCATCTAGTCTGACAGGTCGGATCGCGACAAGCCGACGCAGGGTAGGGTGATAACAACCGGACGAAGTGCAATAGAATGGCTGCAATACGAGGGTACACGCATCACAGATCCGTCCTACGCGTGTCTGTATGCAGGAGGGCCCGTCACAGCCGAGACGCGTCGTGGTGAGTGAGGCGAAGAGGAGCACTCGGCGACCCAGCCACAGGATATGACATAGGCCCAAAGGAGCGCAAACAATAGCGCGACAGGCGTTCGCAGCAGAATGGAGCTAAACAGGAAACTTGAGACTTCGCGTCTGCAAGGGACGACCCTCTCAGCCTTAATGATCTGACCGGGGAAAGGCGTGGTAGGTCCACATGGTGGCTCAGGGCATGTGATTGGTGCTTGCGGGGGCCAGAGAGGCTGGAACCAGCCACATGAGGATGCGTAACATAGGAATAGAACAACACCCGCGAACCCGATCCACCCAAACACGCTTGCTAGCACGCCAAACCTCTCTTTCTGCACCGTCGCTCTTTTGTTTTGGCTTCTCTCATTCTTTCGCTGTGACTCCACCCACTCTGTCCTGCAATTGCAGCGAATGCGCCTTATCTCCGCCAACGACGCTGCACTCGCGGCCACCCACCACCGAACACTCCCGCTCGACGCGCCTGCCCTCCACGAGTCCCGCACCCGGGCGACTCCCTCAGCATGGCGACCAAGGCCATGAACGTCCCCAGCTTCGGCGGCGCTCACGCTGCGGGCATCTTTTCCGACATGACGGTCGACGGGCCGGTAATAGGCACCCTGGTTGTCATCATGGACCGCGCCCGCAACCTGCCTAACAAGAGGACCATGGGCAAGCAGGACCCGTACTGCGCTGCCCGGTTAGGCAAGGAAGCAAAAAAGACAAAGACCGACAAGCGCGGCGGCCAGACACCGCGATGGTATGTATGACTTCGACGAGTTTCGAACACCCACGACTGACATATGCAGGGACCAGGAATTGCGCTTCACCGTCCACGACTCGCCCGACTACAACCGCCTCAAGGTCTCCGTCTTCAATGACGACAAGAAGACGGAGCTGATTGGCGAGGCCTTTGCAAACCTCAACTCCGTCATCACCCCCGGCGGAGGCCAGAGCGACGAGTGGCTGGGCCTCAATTGCAAGGGCAAGTACGCTGGCGAGATCCGCATGGAGATCACCTACTACGACACCCGCGAGAAGAGCGAGAAGCCGGTTTTACAGAAGAGGAGGGAGTCGACCAAGCCCGAAGGGCAGGCTGCTGTGGGTGGAGCGCGAGAGATGGCACCCGTCAAGCGGCGCCCGCTGCCCAGCGACCCCACAGGCACGACGTCATCACCAGTACACACACCAGAGCACCGAGGACTGCGGGGCGTTAGGGCTGGCCCGCGAGAACTCGGCTCTCCGCGACACCAAAGAACAGCAACCGAGCCGTCACCAACGCAGCGCAGCCCGGCCGACACACCCTCCCGCAGGCCCATACCAGACGCGTCCCCCCTGAACCCCGCATCGTCATCGAGCCAGAACATTCCCCAGCGCCCTGTACCGCAGACCTCCTACAGCACGCCTCCGAACCCGCGCTCGTCAGCCCAGAGGATGCCCCTACCGAGGGAAGAGAGCTTCGACATGTCCTACGCCGCGCCCAAGCCATACGAGGTGAAGCCCATCGATCCTCTGCCCCAACATGTCCGGCACTCAGACCAGAGAAGGATGTCGCAGGAAGACGGTCGATCTCCTAGGAGCCAGGCACTGCAGCACCCCGAGCCAGTGCATTCTCACTCGGCACCAATTGTGCCAACGCAGAACGCGTATGAGTCTCCGGCGCAATCGCAAAAACTGCAGGAACAGCAGAAGCAGATCGAGTATCTGCAGCAACAGCTACTCCAGCATCAGCAGTTTGAGCCTCAACGAATCGAGCCCCCGCCGCAGCCAGCTCAGTCATACGCACAAGACCAGTACCAGGATCCGACTTATCAGGTTGCACCCTTGCGAAGCAGTCGTAGCCGCGAGCAGGCCCAGGAGCAGGCCCCTCCACTCGACCAATATTACGGCCAACGGTTCATCGAGGCCCCTCCTCTACACGACGAGAGCCCCACGCATCGGAGACGCAGCGCTATGCAGCCCATGGTCGAAGATGAGGACGACATGCCACCACCACCACCAATGCATAAGCGCAATGCCAGCACATTACCTCACCCGAACCAAGAGATCCCCGAGCGCGAGCGCTACCGCGATGAAGCCCCCGCGCCCCTCAGCTTCTCGGCAAGATCTCGTGAGGAGCCCCGTCAGTTCAGCTACGATATGCCGCCCCAGCAACATGAGCCCGATAACTACGCGCCTCGACAACCTGCAGAGCGACGTTACACTCATCCTCGCATGCCAGCGCAGCCATCAAGTCGTCCAGTTTCTCGCGACAACATGGTGCCATCCCCACTGCGACAGGAACCCCTCCGCCAAGAAGCACCGGCATTACCGAGTGCACTCATCGCTGGACTCAACCCACAAAGACAGGAGATTGAAGCGCCACCTTACGAAGCGCCCCCATCGTATGAGACACCACCGAGACTGCGCCACTACTCTGAGCCTGCAGAGTATCGGGCCATCACCCAGTACGAAGACCCCGTTCAGTCGCAGGAACTGGTTCATCATTCCGCGTACCAAACGAATGACTATTATCCCCATGACCCGCCTGAACAGCCTCGACAAATGTCTCCCCCAGTTTACGATGCCGGCCCTATCATCAAGCCGCGTGCCACGAGCCCTAACGTGAGCTCACGCTACTCTCCCAACCCAGCAATGGACCGCTACTCGCCCAACCCGATCATGGATCGCTACTCTCCCAACCCTGAGATGGAACGACACTCTCCTAACCCGGCTACCGATCGCTCGTCTAGATTGCCTGCGAGAAGTATGCCGACACGTAAATCAGTCTCACCTCGCCCACCGCCTTCAAGAGAAGATATGGGTGAGCGACGACTATCTGGAGTCGCCTTCAACCCCGACAGCTTCGATGTCTACAACCCTCGGATAAGCAAGTCTCCCATACCTTCAGACGACGAGCTCGAGCGACCAGGAAGCCGAATGGAGTACAACGACAAGGGCCAGATTGTCACATTCAGTGGACGGGTTGTGGATGCGTCAGACCATTTACCTGTCGACAACTGGGCGCCTGAGCCAGTGCCAAAGGGCACCGTGAAGGAGAAGGCTCCTCGAACAAGGGCTCAGCTCAACGGCAGCAGAGATCTCGAGGCCGCGATGCAACGCGAGGAACGATACCAACGGGAGCGTGCCGACAGAGAGCGCATCCGCCATGCAGCTAGCATGAACTTCGACAACAGCAACGCCCTAGTCACGACGAGACATGACTTCAATAACGACTACAACCAGCCTGTGAACGCAGGTGCGCTGGTTCTCGCAAGCCAGAGCCAGTACAACGCACCTCCCAATCCAACAGCACGCAGCAGGCCCACAAGGCGCGACCAACGCCCCGTATCCGCCTACGACACACCACCGCAGTACCAACTGCCAGACCGACAGGTCCTCCGTGAACGCGACAACCCCAACAGCTACGGCAGCAGCCCCAGCTACGACCGACGTGGTACCCAGAGGCATAGTGTCGCGGCACCGCCCATCCCCGCCAAGGTACCCATGGACATGAACGGCGGCGGCTACGGCACCCAGAACGAGGACATGGCACTCAGCTTGGAGCTGCAGAGCATTGACATTGGTCCTGGTTCTGGTGGACGCCGCCCACGAGCCGCCACAACTAGACGACAGTACGGATACTAATGGCACAACATGGAAACGCTATACACACCATACCCTTTTCCACGCTTCTTGATGGCGCTTGTACGATAATGTTTTTTGCGTTTGTGGTGGAAGCAGAGTTTTGGCTTTTCCTTTTCTCTTTCCCACACACTTCTTAGCTCGATGTCTGGACGCTGGAGCCTGGCATGTCGGAGTACCTTTTCTTTCTTCTTCCCTCTTCTCTCTTCTTGGATCGATGCCTTGGGATGTCATGCATAGCATTTGGCTTGCGTAGATTGTGGTTTCTTTGTACGCCCTCGTGCGTCCTCTTTTGCACTTTGAGTAGTGTTTTGCTCTGCTGGCTTGATATTGAGCGCGAAGATAGATACCAATACCTAAATATGTCCAGTTCATCCAGTCTGCTATCAACCACGTCTCATCGAATGATCCGTCCTCCTCTACTCCTCGGAGTTGGTCATCGCCAACGGTCCATCTCGCTATGGGTCTTGCCAACAGGTGTGTGCGCAACCTCCCGCTTTTGCTTGCCGTGCCGTGACTGGTAGTCAAATTACGCTTGGGCCCTCCGCTGCGTCGATCGCAGTGTTGTGGTTGTATGATCTTCTAATATAATTCTAGTGAGCATCTGTCATCGACGGTTCTCTACACGGAGTCTAAGTTTGGTCACATCGACGCCCACCATGCCATACCTCTTTGTTCGATGACTGTGGCCTTATGACTTATGTATCTGGTCACTCGTTACATAATCATCATAGTCATTCCCGTCGACTCATCGAATGTGACTTGTTCCAACGCTCAGATGTCTCTTCTGGGAGTCATCACGAGTATAAAGCTGGCTGTTTCTCGTCTGCATACTGTAGAACAGACACCAAATCTATTTGCTTGTTCGATCAAAGCCAATACACTCTCAACTTCTACACATCCTCTCCAGTCAAATAATCATGTCTCGGACGAATGGCACCGACGGAGCGAACGGCGCAACCAACGGCGCAATCAATGGCGCGACCAACGGCGCGCATGCGGGTAGCACGCAAATTGAACCTGAACTGTGCAATTTCCAATACATCGACGATTATGGTCTTAGTAGAAACGAGCGGCGTGTCGTCCTCAAAATCGAAGGTGAGTTGGCGTGTAGCCACTACGGAAAGTATCCATCTAACCATCGTGAAGACGAAGCGGTTGCCATCGACCCAAATTATAAACGCGGCCCGGATTACGTACCCGGAACTGGCTTTCACAAGCTTCCGTTCCGCAACGTGCAAAATGGATTCAGTCTCAAGCTACCAAACGGAAACGTTTTCAGCGGGCGGCACGTGGAGCCATATCGCGCTCTGGAGCAGCTTCGTGACAATGTGAGAAGCAAGACCTTGTCACAGGAACCGGAGGGTGCATGAACTTATATGGTTGAGATGCTGGGTTCTGTCGATTGTGGATATGGTTGACTGGGTTCTGGGCTTGGGTTATGGTTTCTCCATGCGCCTTCGTGCGAGCATGAGGATTGATACCACCCTTTGCGAATCCAGGTGCAATTGATGTTCTCTCAATAATTGCTCACTCCTCTGTGCTTTTCAAAATGTATGCGATACATGTGATATGAATAATGACACGTTTCGGGCTATTCCAGATGAAGACATGACTCAATGGGGACAGCCGGATGAATCACACAACTAATCTTGATGGGGACACTTGGCATATTTGACGGACGTAAGATATGATTGGAGGTTTCACACTCTTCAGTTCTTCTCTGCTGGCTCCGCCTCGCTCTTGGTGACTTTCTCTGCCCCCGCCTTTGCCGCTTTTGCGACCTCTTGCCACTTCGGTGCCGCCTTGATAAGCTTCAATTTCTTCAATAACTCTTCCAAAGCCTTCTCGACCGTCTTTCCGGTGCCACGGACCTCCCGAGGGAAGTTTAGAAGATTCAGCCACGCCGTATACGTAGGTTTGGAACTATCTGGGACGTCATATTGCTTTACTTTGCCTGGAAGTGGATCGGAACGTTGTCGAGGTTCCGGATCATAGAACGTGTTAATGGCTACAGAGACTCTTATTAGTCACTTCTTGGCCTAGTCAAAGATGAAGTAGGTAATCCAGTGACGACGTACCGTCTATCTCTTCCATGGTTTTAATCCATCCGTCGTCGTCTGCTAGCGGCGGGCGTTCAGATTCTTCCCACTTGTTCCATTCAAGATTGAGAGGTCATTCTGTCTTGTGTTTGTCGTTAGATGCCATGATGAAGTTCGTAGGGTTGAAATCTTGGCTGGTGCGGGAAACGATGAAGGTGATTTAACGTTGCGGAGTTTGGTTCACTCAAAGAATATGCGCGCTATATGCAGCTTTTATATCGATATTGACTCAAGGTACTGTCATAAACGTCTTGATGAGTCGTTACTGAAGTGACGTGAGTATATGACTGTGGAGCGCAAGTCATATAGGAGTCAACTTGGTGACGAAAGATGCACGGTCTGTTGGAAAGACAGCCCGTGCACTAACGCTATTGAACAGCATTAATAGACTCTCCAGCTTTCAGCGAGACGGCACTGTTCTTATCTCTACATCTTCGCGTCGTGTGTTCCCTGCTTTTCTTTGCATTTCATCGCTTTCACGAGATGAAAATCCTTTCAGCATCTTCGTGTGTGTTTATGGCGTTCATTGTCTGCTTTCGTCATTTTTTAGCCTGTCAAAACAACAATTAGTATGTCATCAACTGGCTCTGCTTCTAAGTAGATACCACACGTGGCTGAGATGATCGGTGAACTCCCAATCTCAGGCCGTCGCAGTGACGAAGACGCACGAGTTCTGTACAACCATGCACCGGTCACCTTTATACAGTGTCACTCGATGTAGAAGACTCATCGCCTGTATAAAATGCCGCTGTAGTCGACGATAATGCCATTGTATCCATTGTTATCTACCCAGTTGTCTACCATATCGCATCAGATATCAGACTTCACTTTAACATCTGCGTCTCCTTCGATAACTTAACGCTACCAATATCAGACCTTCCACTCGAATATGTCGTCAAACACCGGATCTGGCAATACTGGCAACACCTCTGGATCTGGCACTAGTGGCAACACCGCTGCATCTAGTGCTGGTGGCAATGCCGGGTCTGGTACTGCGACCACGAGCACTGCGTCTACCACTTCCAGTAGCACCTCAACATCTGGAAACACTGGTACTGCTGGCGCCGGCCAGCTTCCGTTCGCTCCATACCCGTATCCGATGCCTGCAAACCCTCGGGGAGGTTGGCCGCGCAAGTAGGCCCTGCAAACGAATACCAACGTTGATCAGTGCCAGCTTCCAGACGAGGACCAGGACGCATCAAGGACGCTCGGTGTAAGTCTAGTATGGCCGATAGCTTTTCACACAAAAGTGATATCATAATAACAGCGGAATCAGGCAGGCAATGGCTGGTCTTCCATCCCACTGGCGGTTTTGATAAGTCGGTAGTCATCGAGTCTGCTGAGTAGGGCTTTTAGGTAGTACGGAATTGACACAATGAAAACAGGGTATCTTGCGAGAGTGGGAATGGTAATGGGATTAGATCTCCTTGGCTTTGTGATGGATATTATTTGGTAGTGTCTTTGCATTAGAAATTTGTATGAATAATATTAAAGCGTTTTTCTTTGACATTCGGAAAGAAGTATTGGCATAGTGCTGTATTCAAAGTCTCTTACCTAGGCACTTCGTGAACTTTTGAAATCATATCCCCTTCTCATGTCAATCTTAGCGTACCTAGGTAGCTACTTCTTATAGCACTAACTGAGATTGTGATTGTATATCGGTGAATACGCGATGCAATATATATGCCGACAAGCTGTATATTTCATTTCCTCCGTCATTCACCTCAACACAGGATACGGCGCCAGATACCTGGTCTAAGCTGTCCCATCAGCCACAACGGGCTTAATTCTGACCAACATGACCAAAAGGGCTTTTCTCGTTGACATCCCTGAGATACCAGAGCATAGACTGGACCCAACCCTCCTATAATTCGGTCAGCGCTTAATCATTAACGGTAGGCGTGTATGTCATCATACATCTTTCTTCCACATGTAGACGATGCTATTAGCGGTGGTCTTGGCGCCCGAGTTGCACAGGCATGCATCGTCGAACTCGAGACTCTTTAACCTACTTACTGTAAGCAAGCGCACGCAAATCGTTCGACGTCAAAACCTACCAGAAAGATCCAGGCGCATGACCAGGCTCAGCTCGCCAGAACTGCTTTGCGTTTGTGGTGCAATATGTACCACTGACGCCCTTGGGAGCCCCCAGATAGGCATCGGTTGCGACATTTCGAAGCGCGAACTCGTCAGATTTACCTGCGCCCTTCCACTCCACCACCCATTGCTGGGACTTGGACACCGTTGCTTTCTGGGTCTTGATTTCCTTTCCGGCATTGTCGGCTTCGACGACGTGGCCGCCGTTGATGGCGATGATGTAGATCGTAAACGACATAGTTGCAGCCTTGGGTTCTCGTAGTAAAAAAAGTACGAGATACTCGACAGCAACCGATTTATAGGTGGGAAGCTGGTGTCTATCTCTGAGGGATATGTCATAGTGACTATTAGATGAGGCGTCAATGTTTCTACCGATTATGTCATTTGCTGCATGTCTTAGTGCCCGAAGCTGTATATGCATGAGAGTGTAGCGACAGCTAGTGTGGCAGCTGAATATGCCAGCGACAGTACTAGTATTGCTCTACATGTAGGATCTGTCTAACAACGTCTATCTGACAGCGTCTAGCTTAGAAGCTCACCTTGCATACCTATAAGAGAACATTGCGGGTGCCAGGGCTGAATGTCAGCTAAAACAGTGCTGTCCACTTCCTCGAGTTGAGCCATCCTCTTTTGACAGTACTGTGGGCCGGTGCTACTTTCGGACAGGCGGCACGATCAAAAGCAAACATCGCCGCGATTAGGAGAGTACCTCTAGCCAGCCTTGGCGCGTGGTAAAAAGTAAACTGGTCAGCTCGGACAAGCGGTCGGAGTGCCGTTAGGACACTATGAAGAACCCCTAGCCCTGTAAGCAAGCGTAACACAGGCTGTAGAAGAGAGTGTACCGTCACCTTATAGAGCCCCAGTCGCGCGCATGCAGTAGCAGAGGTAGACGTTGGCAGGTTGTTCGCTTGATCTTACGCCCTACGTGAAATGTATAACTATAACCTTGCGCTCGCGTCCTGTAGTTACGCGACCCTGTGTATCTAATGGCTCGAATTAGACCCGTGATTGTCGAAGTATGCCGCGTTGGAGTTGAGACGATTCACGATGCAGCGGAATACGAATGGCTCGTTGGGTGCGCACCGACTGTAAAGTAGGTAGCCGATCATTAGGATCGCCGAACACTAACAGCGCACGTCGGGTCCATCCGGATGCAGGCTTCCCGGATCGGCCGATAGGACTTAGGCTTACGACGCTTCCGAACTACCTGCCGTCGGAGCCACAGCCTACCCAGGTAGTGTCAACGCACAACACTCAGAATCGGTCATTGACGATGACGTTATCGATCGCTGACGTGTTGAGACCGAGAGATGCATATCCGGAAGTGTCGGTACAGTGCCATAATCTCACACTCTTACTTTATGTACTTTCGAAATGACACCTTATAAGATGACTCTAGGCGCAGCTCCCGATTACAATACTTTATCAAATTACATTCAACTTCGGTGGAGACTCGATACCATGTGTAAGCAGTTACTCTACACAGGCAGTTTCTTCCATCATTTACACAGGCACAAAGCTCTTCGCCAGAACCCCGCTTCCTTCTTTCTGTCTTTAGTCACCGCAACTCCCAGCTGCTCGGAAAGGTCTTCCAATGCCTCCCCTTTGGTCTCTACAGGTGCACTCCTTAAACCTGTTGGCTCGCTCTCAACCATCAGAATTGCCTCGGCTTTCTTTGTATCCAGCTCAGTCCATTTGATCTCGACTTTCTCCACAGAGTCAACCCGCGGGTGCGAAAGCACGTATGCCTCTACCTGATGTCAGATTCTGAGCATTTGGAGTAGGAACGCTGACTTACTTTTAATACGTTCGATGAGTTCCTCGTCTTCTTCCGACAAGTTCCCCAAAGGACACTGGCTTTTCAAGATCTCGCGATTGATGTACTAAACGGTCGGCATTGTGGCAGGGGTAAATCTTGTGGCTATCTCAGCCTGATGAGGATCAAGGTAAGGTGATACATCGGCAACATGCGGTGTTGTGTATTTGACCATCGGCGATGCGGGCTTCGGACGCGCAGCGCCCTCTATCTCGTAGGGATCAAGATAGGCTAGATCATCGTCCACATTCTGTACTGGATATCCAGTGGCTCTCATATCAGGCCGTGATGGTAACGGAGGCTGTAGCGGCGATTGTGGATGATAGAGTTCCTGCTCATTACGACTGGGCTCTAAGTCTGGCTTGTAGTATGTCTCGTTCCGTAAGTGACGTTCTGTCGTCCAACTCTTGGCTCGGGCTGCTGGTCGACCGCGGGAAGGTGAAAGAAACGCCTCATGGTTGTAGTTAGGCTGTTCGTCATTAAAGTCTTCAAAGAATTTACTCGTGTTGGCAGAACCGTTTACGCGCTTGTGGTTGAATCCAGGTCGTGTTATCGGCGACGAAGGTTGTCTATTGTCATCGTCCATCCGCAGTACTGTTACTTCAGTGACCTTAGTGTGAGTGAACTGTTTGTCGGCCTTCGGCACTTGGAGCTCCCGTTGAGACTGGTGTGAGTATCCGCCATTTGTGCGTATATGGTCTGAAGGGTAGGGTTGGTGTTCACCGCTGGTTCGAGAAAGTTTGGACATTGATTCTGCTTCGGGGGCGTCGGAAACTCGCGATGCATTAGTGTGTGACCGGTGGACAGCATTCCATGGATGGCTTGAATCAATGGGGCTGACGTCGTAATATTTGTCGGTGTTTTGCGCAGGCTGCGTGCGAATCCAGGGTACCATGGTAGCGATTGAGAGAGTGTAGTGTAACACCCAGAGTGTGTAACGAACTTATACACGCAATGTATCATGCTGCTAGTTGACTGTGCATCACCAAGCTCGATGTAGTGACTACGACCCACTCACCGTTTCTGGAAAGAGCACATGACGAGAATTAGAAAAATGCGGTGGTGATGATCATACTGCAGCGTATATTATCGTCATTTTGTGACTGACTAAAGGAAGAAACTCCGAGCTAGGGTATCTGTACGCGAAACGCTCAAGGAGAACTATGCTAAACTGCGACTAATTTTTCTTCATGACCAAGGTGGTCTACTGTCTTGACTCATCGAGTCTCGTTACATCGAGTTGACTAATAAGCCTACTCATACAAGCTCCGGTCGTTGGGGTCGTTCTTCGGCGGAAGAGGAGCAGTAGCTGGTGCGGTGGGCTCTTGTTTTGCTGCATCGTCTGTCGTTGTTGCATCGCCCACATTCACAGGTGGTATCTGCGGAGCTCCCTCAGTCACGGGACGAGGTGGAAGTGGGGGTGACGGGCCCTCGGGTGAGGGGCTTCGAGGCGGTGCTTGTACTGGCATTGTACCGACGTTCGGCGGGGCGCCGTATGGCGTAGGCGTATGGGAGCCGTTCTGAGGAGCAGTATGCGCGGCCTGAGGGGCCTGAGGTGCCATAGGAGAGACATTGCCCATCTGCTGCTGCGGTTGTGGGTAGCCCACTGCCGAAACAGGAGATTGAGACACGACCGGTCCAGCTTTGGTCATATCGCCGTAGTAGCCAGCTTGCTGAGGTGGTTGGTACGTGTAACCTTGAGGTGGGACGAAACCCCCGTTCGGTGACATGACCCAGCCCGGAGGCGGAGGGCCATAGTAGTAGACTTGACCAGGGACCATAGGCTGGGCAGCACCGGGTGTTTGTGCCATTGTCGGATACAGCGGCTGACCGGGCGGTACAAAGCCGATGGGAGTCTTGCTGAACTGACCCAGCAACTCCTCAGGATACCTGTGGCGGAATCCCCACTTCCACCATGCCTTAAAAGCCGCTCCGCTACCCATGTTCTTCCACTTCTCAGCCAACATCTTCTGGTCTCCAGCACTTCGGCGATCTTGCATACGAGTGAAGCAAAGTACCCAGAGCGACATGAGAATCCAACAGACCGTACCAAAACGCATGGCACTCTTACCGAGCATGAGGCGACGGAACCAGAACCAAGACTCGAGGAATCCAAGTAGGAAGAGCCCCGGGATTATGCATGCAATGATGATGATCCATGTAATCATACGAGATCTACAGTAATAGTAGTAGCAACTGTCGTATGAGCTGTCGCTGTCACTGTCGTCGTTGTCTGAGCTGCCGCGATTTGAGCCGCCAGACGACGAGGTGTGAGTGTTGTACGATCCCGGAGGTGTACTACAATCCG
>Ga0265798_10009074_pt1 | contig 12527 bp, 9 predicted proteins | sample P3T30metagenome_FD_192430 | JGI IMG/M metagenome (GOLD analysis project Ga0265798, IMG submission 192430) | Plant litter microbial communities from East Loma Ridge, Irvine, California - P3 T30 | ecosystem: Environmental > Terrestrial > Plant litter > Unclassified | place: USA: California...
ATCTGACCGTCGAGATACCCTCTCTCAAGAGTAGCCTTGTATCCAACTATACACGGAAATTGGACATGAGCACCGGCATACATACAACAACCTTTAGCGCCAATGGAAATGAATTGGAAACTACCGGGTTCTGCTCATTCCCAGACCAAGTCTGTGTATACACCATCCAATCTATGGGTGCGGACGATGTACCGCCGTTGGAAGTGACACTGAACAACGTATTGGTCGCTCCGCAGCTACAGAATGCTACTTGTGTAGATGGAAATACGACGGAGCCGGCACATCTGAGACTGCGCGGCGTCACCCAGCTAGGTCCACCAGAGGGAATGCGATACGATTCCATTGCACGTATAGTATTCAACGCCAACGTTGACATGTCATGTGATGGTAAAACTGGCCTCTTGAATATCGATCCTCGCAGTGGCACGAAAAGCGTCACCATTGTAGTTGGAGCCGGAACAAATTACGACGCAAAAAAAGGAACAGCAGAGCATAACTATTCCTTCCGTGGAGTGGACCCGGCACCGATGGTAGAGGCTACTACATCCAAAGCCGCTGCAAAAACACTCGATCAACTACGAGGCGCCCATGTCGACGACTTTACGACTCTCACAGGCCGCTTCGAATTGTCACTCCCGGACACCCTCAATTCCTCCCAGATTCAAACATCTGAGCTCGTCACACGCTACACTGTGAACAATACGGGCGGTGATCCCTACCTGGAAAGTCTGCTCATGGAAAATTCCCGCTATCTATTCATCTCCAGCTCCCGCTCCGGCTCACTCCCACCAAACCTTCAAGGCCGGTGGAGCGAAGGCCTCGAGACGGATTGGTCCGCAGATTACCACGCCAATATCAACTTTCAAATGAACCACTGGAACGCCGACCAAACAGGCCTCACTGACCTCCAATCCCCGCTGTGGGACTACATGGCCGACACTTGGATGCCGCGCGGTCATGAGACGGCCTCTCTCGAATATGACGCGCCCGGCTGGGTCGTCCACAACGAGATGAATATTTTCGGGCACACAGCCATGAAGAGTGCGTCCGAGTGGGCAAACTACCCAATCTCAGCAGCGTGGATGATGCAGCACGTGTTCGACCACTGGGACTACAGCCGCAACGCTACATGGCTGCGCACACAAGCCTACCCCATGATCAAAGGCGTGGCCTCCTTCTGGCTCAGCCAACTGCAACCAGACCGCTACTACAATGACGGCACACTCGTCGTAAATCCCTGCAACAGTCCCGAACACGGCCAAACCACCTTTGGCTGCGCCCACTACCAACAGCTCATCCACCAAGTCTTCGACGCCATTCTCTCCTTCCAACCCACCGTAAACGACGCAGACACCGCCTTCCTCTCCAACCTGACAGCCTCCCTCGCCCGCCTCGATAAAGGCTTCCACATTGGCGCCTGGGGCCAGATCAAAGAGTGGAAGATGCCAGACTCTCTCGGCTACGAATTCAGAAACGACACCCACCGCCACCTCTCCGAGCTCGTCGGCTGGCACCCGGGCTACGCGCTTTCGTCCTTGCAGAACGGGTACACAAACGCCACCATCCAGTCCGCCGTCCGCAACAAGCTCATCAGCCGCGGGCCCGGCAAGGGGAAAGATGGAAATTCAGCTTGGGCAAAGGTCTGGCGCTCCGCTTGCTGGGCTAGGCTCAATGACACGGAGCAGGCGTACTGGGAACTTCGCTTCGCCATTGATGTCAATTGGGCGCCGAATGGGTTGAGCATGTATTTTGGCGATAAGATTCCCTTTCAGATTGATGCAAATTTTGGGTTTGGTGGCGCAGTCCTGAGTATGCTTGTTGTGGATTTGCCGGCGCCAGCTGCGGTCGATGATGGCGGTGCTGCTACTGCTAGCAAGGCGGGAGAGAGGACAGTGGTACTTGGGCCGGCTATTCCACTGAGTTGGGCGGGTGGCAGTGTAAAGGGACTGAGGCTGCGAGGTGGAGGCGTGGTGGACTTTGGCTGGGATGACGGGGGTGTGGTTGATAGTGTAAAGATTACGGGCGAGATGACGGGCGTGAAGCTTGTTAATAAGGAAGGGGTAGTGCTCACTTCTGTGTAAAGGAACTGCGCGTTTGGGGCAACCTTTTTTTTTCTCTTATTATCCAGCACTAGAGGACTGGAGAAGAGAGATTTCAATTATCAATGCTATCTTCTTCAAGTAATACTTGTGCGATTGTATATATATATACAGCAAGTTTAGCTGATACTCTCATCATAAAAATATATACACATACACATACAATATAAACCCCCGCACCTTCTCTCCTACACCTGCCAACTTCTCCACCCCTCCTCTCTCCATGTTCCACTTTTACCCCCTTCCTTCAACACAACCCTCACATCACTCACGCGCTGAAACTTATCCACCGCCTTACACATGTCCACCACACTAAGCGCCGCACCCATGACGGCTGTCAGAGCCTCCATTTCAACACCCGTAGGCCCCACACATTGCACCTTTGCCTCGACGTGTACGCCGCCGTGGCCTTCGTCGACCGCTTCGAATGGCCTCAGTTCAACGCCAACGTGCGTCAATGCGATGGGGTGACATAGCGGAATCAAGTCTGGGCATTTCTTCGCTGCCATGATACCGGCGATGCGTGATACACCTAGTACGTCGCCTTTCTTGGCGCTGTTTGATTGGATCAAAGCCAGGGGTGTAGGGTTGGTAAAGGAGACTGTTCCGATGGCGATGGCGGTGCGGATCGTGTCTTGTTTGCCAGAGACGGAGACCATGTGAACGGAGCCGGAGCTTGTGAGATGGGGTAGTGATGTCTTGGGCATCGAAGGAATAGATGTTGATATTGTCTTTTCGTTGTCTGGTTGTTTTGGTTCTTGCGCGGAATCCGGGGCGAGTGGTGGGCGGGAAGATGTCGAGTACATTCTTCGCGTGCCCGTGCTCTGTAGAGACTGTTCGCTCAGAGCCTTGTTGACAACAGGTTTGGTATTATCTGATACCACTGACACCGTCTTGTTCTCCGATGGGACCTGTTGCCGTGGCAGTGCAGGGTCAACTTTGTCGTCGAGTAGAAAGCCCCAGCCCCCGGCATGCAGCTCGTCCCGGTCAATCTTACCCTCTGCATCCCCATTCATGTCACCCCGGTCATCAAAGACCTCAAACCAACGCATTGCCATACGCTCAGCGGCCTCGTTGGAAAGGTCATGATCGCGAACCATCATGTCCAAGACCTCTCGTATGCGCACGTCCCTCGTGCTTTCCTTGAGTGGTCCCAACTTCTCCACATCATCAAAGCGCGTCTGCCATTTTCTGATCAGGATCCTAAGCCAGGTTTGCAATGTGCGTGGGTTCTCGCTTTTCCACACTTCGTAGGGCAGAGTGTCAATACGGGGGTAGGCGCGTTTGAGACGCTCCCGCATCTCAAAGACTTGAGATTGGAGTTGTGGTACTCCGCCTTGGAAGGTGACGACGAGGTTTTCGTCAATGGGTATGAAACCAGCAGCGGGGACTTTGAGATGCAGGGCGTCGCTTGGATTTTGTAGCGGCTTCCTATTTTGACTCAGCAAAGACGACGTGCGTATGGGAGATGGGATAGCGGTAAGCATGTCCTGGGACCCGGAAATGGGAATTTCCCTATCGGCTTTCGATGGCTCTGTAACCCTCAATCTGTTTCCCGTACTCATCATGCCATCTTTGCTTGTATTCGGTTTATCCATGATTGAATCAGCGAATGCTTCCCCATCATTCTCGGCAGCCACAGCGTCGCTGTCCCTTGGTCTCAACACACTGATTCGTTCTGATCCAGTTTTTCTCATTGTAAACGAAGTGTCTCCATCAGTCTGTGTCGTTGCTTCGATATTATCACGTCCTGATGATTTCAGATGCAATTCTGACTCCTGCGTGATTCTCCTAGAATCGCGCAATGCATCCCATAATATAGCATCCACGTCGTCAGGCGGCAGATGCACCGGCTTGATGCTAGCAAAGCGCTCAGTCTCCTTTACTTTCACTTCCTGCTTCCTCATTTCGTTTAGTAACTTGCGCTTTCTCTCCAGTATCTCTTCTCTCCGACTTCTGATATCTTTGAGTTTCCGGGTCTCTTCCTCAACATCAGCGGCCTGTTGCTTATACGATTCTAACAGTTTTTGGATCTGCTGGATTTTCGTGGAGACAGGATCTGCTTTCTCTGCAGACGTTGAAGGTTTTGTTCCACTATCTTCTAATACCGTCTTCTGGAGTTCTTCAAGCGGCCCAAGGACAGAGTTTCTTTGCCCTTCTGTTTGGTTGGCTTTGTTTGAGGGCAGCGAATCCAGCATACTAGTTCCCGATCCGTCTGTTTTATCATAGTTTGATGTAGCTCCCTTGCTGACAATTCGCTCCATGAGATGCTCCAGTTCTTCAATCTTGGAGTAAAGGCTCTTCAGCACCCTGTCATGCTCTTGTGGCATCGTAGCCTCCTCCAAAACTTTCTTCATCGTCATCGTAATCAGTTGGTGCCGCTTGAATGGCGCTGCCTGCTTTTCCCGGAAAGCCTGCGTCGCGATTCTTGTAGCTTCTTTCATCAGACCCTCATGCGTCAAGGTCAGATCCTTGCCAGCTTTTTCTAGCTGCAACTTCAACGTGCGCTCAGCTCTCGCGGTGGCTGCGGCGGAGTCTTCTCCTCTACGACGCCGCAGCTCTGAGTTTGCTACTCGGTGCCAATATCCGTTGAATTCCGGGCCATCCAAACCGTAATTTTGTCGCACTTCTTCAAGACTTGGAGGAAGAGGCCTGTTCAAGATACCATGTTTGATGACACTTTTCAACATGCCCATATCTCGGACATGATCTGCTCGTGCGGTATCGATCTGGCCGTTTGCCTTTCTTTCTACCATGTAGGTCTGTGCTGGAAGCCGAGTGTCAGATGAATAGGCTCTAACAGAGGTTCCAGCCGGCGCAAATATTGGATATAGGTGGTTTGTCGATGTCTGCTGCACGCCAGGCCATGTGGAGGAGGACAAGTGGTTGACCGAGTTTCTCGATCGTGTTTGGAACAAAGGCGACCGTGGATGTAGGCTCGACGAAGGCAAATGATCGTCTATTCGAGGTTCGTCAGTAATGCACATCACATATTGGAGATTGATGCCGTAGGCGCAAGAGGGGTATATGATTTGTGTTTGTAGCTTTAAGTTGATCCGAAGCGATTGAGTAGACTCACAATCAATGACCGCGGCGATACGATTAACAATGTGCATGGCTATTGCCAGCATCAAAGAACGAAAGAAATCCATGTTTACCCACCGATCAAAATCATAGGCCGGTTCTCCATGTTTGCGAGGTCGTCCAAGTCGGCATGCTTTTCAGCTTTCCGCTTGACCGCAGCTCCAACAACATCGAGCAGTTCGCGCTCCCGCTGGCCCCAGCCAAGGATAGTCTCGTCGCTCAAGCGGCCTTGGTGGCGGTCCATTTCGATTTGCCTGATGCGCTCAAAGGCTTCCTGGTCAATAGGCTCACCGTTGTTCCCTTGTCGCAATACGTCGCGTAGTGAGACTTCGGCATTGCCGTGCAGGCAGACCTTTAGGTTGCCGTCGCTGGTTATGCGCAATCGATTGCATGACCCGCAGAAGTCGTTGGTCATGCTTGTGATGAAACCGACTTTGCCGACAAAGCCAGGAACTTCGTACGTTTTGCTCGTGTCGTTCTTGTGGCCCGCGACAGGCCTGAGCCCAGGGTATTTCGCCCTTATCGTGTCTAGCATCTCCTGGAAGCTAATCATTTTGTTCTCGCTCCACTTGTTCCCGCCGAATGGCATGTATTCGATGAAGCGCACCTCGATGTCCTTTTCGCGGCCCATCTCGACAAAGGGTAGAATCTCGCGCTCGTTGAGTCCACGCATGACTACACAGTTGACCTTGAGTTTCACGTTGGCGCCCAGCTTGTTCATCTCCAGTATGCGGTCGATTGATTTCATGACAGCATCGAAACCTTTGCGCCTGGTCATGATCTGGAATTGAAAGGGGTCTAGTGTGTCCAGACTGAGGTTGATGCCCGTCAAGCCAGCCTCTACCATTGCGTCCAGCTTCCGATGAAGCGATATGCCATTTGTGGTGAGGGCGAGTTCGCGCAGGCCCTTGGGGCGCAGGGAGCCTATTTGCTGCATGAGCGGCACAATGTCGCGACGCACTGTAGGCTCGCCACCGGTAAGACGAATCTTGGTGACACCTTGGGATACGAATAGCGAAGAGAGGTAGAAAATCTCAGGTGTAGTGAGCATGTTTGCCGGTGGCGAAAGCGGGATGCCCTCTATTTTCTCGTCAGCCAGACTCTTCGCTATACAATCAATGCACAAAAGCGCACCTTCGGGCATGCAATACAGACATCGCAAATTACAGCGCTCGGTGATGCTGATGCGCAGATAATCGTGCTGCCGGTTGAACGTGTCGGTCAAGAAGTCGGAAAAGGGTTTCGCCTTCTTGATTGCTTCTCTGCGGTTCACCGTCTTCAGTCGCTGTGTCCCCGTGACCGGAGGAATGCCAGCGGGGAACTCGACGTTAGACTCATGTACAGCGGCCTTGGTCGCAATCCCGCTCGTCCGTATCGCGCATATCGACGGTCGTGGGAGGAGACTGCCGCGGCCAGCAGCTCTTCGCAGCGCGGCCGGGTCCGGCCGTATCCTGGCCATGTGCACCATTATGGAGAGTAGAAGTCGAAGGGTCCTCGTCCAGCATCGGGAGGGGTAGCCATCAGTCCTATATACGCCTTTCGAGGAAAGCGCGTCGATGACTGAGACGTGACATGCATTGGTGGGCTGTCTGAGGGCATTGCAGGGATTATTGCGGTTCTTGGCGAACCTTACGCGCACCAAAGTGGGGTACTTCCGCCACACGTGATAGCAGATGTTATCCTGGAAGTCAGAACATACGAGTCGCAAAGCAAGAGTAAAGCGTCTTCTTCGTCAAACCATTGCTAGGTGTAGATAGCTAGGCAGTCTACGGCATCCGTGAATCTCGTCGTCGTCGTCTGCTCTCCACTAACTCCGCAAACGCCGCTCTTCCCCTCATTAGTCATGAACACCGTTTTCACCTTGGAACCCCCGCTAAATACACGCTCTTTTCTCCCACATCCCAAACATCTGACTGTACCTCTTCCTTCCTGTGACCGAGCGAAAGGCTAGGCGAACCATATGCCTTTTCCGCGGTGTAGAGCGCCATCTGGTTCCCACCAGAGCGCCGGAGGTGGCTTGTTCAACAAGCGATGTGGGGAGAAGGATGATGTACTTTGATACGGTAGATTGCTGCTGTAGATCAGGATGGCTGGAAGAATTTGTAATTGTTGCCATGTCTGGCCTCTTATCGTGCTCATTCTCCGCTTCAAAACCAACGCTCTCATCTCCTATGCTCCCAAGTCGATTCTGTACTTCTGCCCACGTACCGTCCAGATTTCCGGAATCCATCTCCGCACTCATCGCTTCCTGTTGTGATCCTGCACTCCCATGTCCATCCTCAACGTCATCTTGGGGCGAAAGACCTCGGAGTAGACGCCTGTGCCACTTTAAGCAGTTCGGACATTTCGGGTGTAAACACGGCTGTTCATACGTGATTTGGTTCCGCCACTGTCCCTTCCGCTGTCGCTGTGGGCCGCCATGATGGAATTGAATGAGCTTGACTTTGCAGTGCGTACGTGTACCGGATGCTCTGGTATCTTCCTCTGGTTCTTGAGAAGAGGGAGTCTGATTGGGCACGGGTATGTTAAGTCTCAGTTTCAACCTTGGTGCTGATGCATTCGGGGTGTTTACATCCAAGTCCACATCATGTCCAGACCCAGATTTGGATTCATAGGAATTCCATATATGTTTGGGAATCTGGATCTTCTGACCCATGTTTGTGCTTGATATCAAAGCCAATGTTGATGTTGCGTCAGAAAGAAGAGTTACGAGGAAGCTTTCGTTTCGCCCGGAGGTGTTGGTTATCATCTCAGATATGATGAGACGGCAAATAGTTGTCAGCAACACGTTTGCTTGGTCATTTGGCTATTACGTGTGTGCTAAACCAAGCGTGCTTGTGCAATGACTGAGACAATGTGAGTATGCGTGACCAAAAGACAACGAAATTCTGACACTGGGAATGCATTCACTCTCTTGAGACTGGTTCGACATGAGATGGCAAGCACCAAGGTATGAGTCGAAACAAAGAACGATGCAAGCCAGATATAAGGTGGCGCCTAAGATGTGCCTGACGATCAACCGCTTGAAGTGTATTCTAGCAGGTGCAAAACAAATCTATAGTGTGCATCTTGAACAATGGTAGGAACGCCGAGTGATGCTGTAAGCACAAGAAATCTAGTCGTAGCATCGGTTCCAAAGCCCACCGCCTCTCGCGAAGCTCTGGCTCTCGACAAACTTGCTCAATGTGCACCTACCGTGCTTGTCACCACCGCAGAATTCTAGTGGCTGCACGCGGTCGTTGACGATGATGCGAACAGACTCTTCTTTCTCGTGCTTGCACTGTAGCTTCTCAACATATAGTCTGGCAGCAAAAGGCACTGTCCACGCTGCAGAATAGCCATGAGTCTTGTCGGTATCTTGGATGGATGTGTTGGACAAGGGCTTTGTCTTGTTGTAGAGCCCAAGCGCAGCCAATGTCGAGCTTATGTCATTGTCATGGCTGAAGTCGGCGTACACGTTGCGGTCAAGGGGAAATGTCTTGGGGTCGGCATCAAGCGTGCGATTGGTGTTGGTGTTGTCTTGGACAGGCTTGCCCGTCAGTCGCGCTAGAAGCTCGTTGACGTAGCCAACGCCCTGTGTAGGTCCAATGGGGTTGCCCACGCTGTAGCTGTAGTACTTGCCCAGTGTCTGATAGTAGTCGTACTCGCGCCATTCCTTCTCCGTGAAGAGCTTGCAGAAGTCTGAAATCTTTGCCGAACGGTGGGCGAGAGTGTCGAACGGGCACATGTCCATTAGGTACACGGTAGACGTCGCGCTGAGATTGGTTCCGAGGGCTGAGTTGATGCGATGTTGGATAGGTGGCACAAACTTGTCGGCCCAAACGCGCTGCGCCCGATCGCCTAGACCGTGGTCCGGGCCGCTTTCAAACGCAGGGCAAGTGTCGTGAGAAAGAGTGTTGTTCCAGCTCGTCCCTTCTGGGATGATGAGATCGATCTTAGGCGGTTCTTCATTCAGCGACTGCGCAACGCCCATGAGCCACTTCTGGGCTGATTCAACCACGCGCTCTTGACCGCCCGCGCGCACAAACGGCGTGTTCTCGTCGACGAGCTTGGAGTAGCGGCGGTAGAAGTGGGCGCCAGAGTTGACCATCTCCTGCCTCCCAGCGTCCGTCAGCTGATCCGAGCCGAGCGAGTATTCATAGTGCTTGAGAAAGGCGAATCTCTTCGGGTACGATGTGCTCGTGTTCTGTATCTCGGCGATGAGGAGGTGGTAGGCGATTGATTTGCCAAAGGTCGGATCGCGGCCGCCGTGGCGGGAAAGAACGTTCGCAAACGTCACCTCGCAGCCCTTGGGAGGCCCAACGTCAATTTCAGACGGTACCGAGTACCACAGCGAGTACTGGCCCCAGAAATGGCTCGTCTTGGGGCTGCAGCGATAGCCGTCGTCGATGGTGTCGCAGGACTTGCGTGTCCACAACCGGAACACGCTTTACAACCTCAGCCGGCCATGCAGTCATCTCAGAGTTGCCTGCTACGTACCTGAAAAGCCCGTATAGCACCACCAAACCACCAACCACCTGCAATACCCGGCTCCATACGCCCCTCGCTCGTTGGTCGCGTCGTGGTCTTTTCGTGTACAGAGACTCTTTCTCGCTCGACGGCAGAGACTCATATCCGTGGGATGGCATGCCGCGCATCCTGTTCCAGGGCTTTGGCATTAATCACGCGGTTTACGTATGAATTTTGTGATGTTCCTCAGGTCCCACGTCGCCAGCGAGATGGTGTGGAGAACAGAATCTAGGGGTGACGTATGCCTTCAGTCGATCGCGGTCTGGCGTGAACACAAATCGTTCGCGCCAAAAAAAAATAACAATCAACGTCCAAGAGAGAACAAAGGTATCGAGAATCGCGCAGCGGTCTCTCGGCGTCAATGGCCATCATGGTAGCCGTAGCCCTGGTGAGGCGTAGTGTTGTTTCTGGTGCGCCGAGAAGAAGGCCAAGCAATGGTGCAAAAGCTTCCGCCAACCTCCACAACAACCACCGTATCTTGACTTCTTTCATAGTCCTTCCAATGTAATGTATTCGCGTCACGTATCTGTCAACCACGCGCCGGATCACCCGGACACGCCCTTGACGCGCATACCGCGGGCTAGATACGGCTATGTCCATGGAAACCATACCGGTCTTGGGCTACGATCGCGCTGGAGCTAAAGCATCGATGTAACACCGTTTCGCCACCGGTATGATACCGGCCGTCATTCCACCCGATTGGCTTTTACCCCATTTCTTTTAACCGTAAAAGGTTGTCTTATCTACCGATCACAGGCAAGTAAGCTTTGTCAAGCTTCTTGACCCATGGCACCTTTTACGACATTGCCTCGTGCACCTTCATATAGAACCATCCTGCTCACTCCATTCTTGGATCTATAATGATTCCACTCTTTGTTGACCCGGTACCACCGACACTATGAAGCCTGGGGAGCAGCATACCCTCGACGATGAGGCGCAACTACAGGCTCTCGGCCACAAGGGCGAACTCAAGCGCAACTTCAGCCTCATTTCTATGTTGGGGCTTGCTTTCGCCATCTTAAACTCTTGGACGGCGCTTTCAACCTCCCTCGGACTTGCTCTACCATCCGGGGGTTCTACTAGTGTCATTTGGGGTCTTCTCACCGCCGGTGTCTGCAACTTGGCTTTGGCCGCATCACTTGCCGAATTTTTATCCGCATATCCCACTGCTGGCGGACAGTGAGTATATCGAATGTTTGAGCAGAATACCAAACTTAATGAAACACAGGTATCATTGGGTGGCCGTCATCACTCCCAAGAAATGGGTTCCGCTTGCTTCTTTCATCACTGGCTGGATTAACGTGTCTGGATGGATTGCCCTGACCACTTCCGGGGGCCTCCTTGCCTCGCAACTCATTTCCGGTCTTATTGCGCTATACCATCCGGCATTTGAGCTGAAGCCGTGGCAGGTCTGGCTTATCTACACTGCATGGATCATCATCGCTTTCATCGTCAACGCCTTTTTGAACAACCTGCTGCCGTATGTCAACCGCAGCGCCTTCATCTGGTCCATCGGAGGATTTGCCATCATCTGTATCACCGTTTTGGCTTGCGCATCTCCCGACTACGCCTCCGCCGACTTTGTCTTTACCGAGTTCATCAATGAGACGGGCTGGCCTGACGGCATTGCTTGGCTTCTCGGCTTGCTTCAGGGAGGGTTCGGATTGACTGGATACGACGCCGTTGCGCATATGATCGAAGAGATTCCCAACGCCTCCGTCGAGGGACCTAAGATTATGATTTACTGTGTCTGCATCGGTACTGTGACGGGTTTTATCTTCCTGGTGGTTCTGCTCTTCGTGTCTGGAGGCGATGCAGCAGCCATCATCTCCGCAGCTCCTGGTCCGCTTCTGCAGATTCTTTACAACGCGACGAAGAGCAAGGCAGGTGCAACATGCCTGTTGATGTTTCCCCTGATCTGTATTCTCTTTGCCGAGATTGCCATTATGACCACTTCCAGTCGCATGACGTACGCATTTGCTCGAGACGGCGGCCTCCCCTTTTCGAGATTCTTTTCAAAAGTCCATCCTCGACTGGGTCAGCCTCTCTATTCCCTGATCCTAGCTGCTGCCTTGGCTATCCTCTTCGGACTGATCTTGATCGGTTCTAGCAGCGCCTTCAACGCTCTTATTTCTGCGTCTGTTGTCGCTTTGGGGGTTAGCTACGCTATTCCTGTAGCCATCAATCTTTGCCGTGGTAGGAAGATGCTGGGCCCGCGAGCTTTTGTATTGCCCGGACCTCTTGGTTGGATCGCCAACATTGTCGGTGTCTCATACACAATCGTCACCACGGTCCTGTTCCTGTTCCCGCCTGAGCTACCAGTATCGACTTCGAACATGAGTACGTACATCCGAAATTGACAATCGTTTTTCAATCTAACCTGTTCCCAGACTACTGCGTTGTCGCTTTCGGCATTATATTGTTCATCAGCACATTCCAATGGTTCGTTGACGGACGTAAGAACTTTACGGGGCCCCGGTCAGAGTTGAGTCTGGAGGTTTTGGAGGCTTTGGCTAGCCACGAGCAGTCTGGAATTGATGCCCAGTCTTCCAAAGCTGATGCACTCAAATAGGCTGAGCGTGATAGCGTGTTATGGAGTACATACTTACTCCAATGACATCATCGTGATTACCTACTCTTATCGTCCTGTTCACTTCTTCTTCTTCTTCTTCTTCTTCTTCTTCTACTTCTACTTCTACTCATTCATCAATGTAATGGGCGGGAACTTGTGCGTCCCAACTAGATAACCTTTGATCGTTGACATTTCATGTGGTTATTTTCGATGTTGATGATTTGCTAGGGCTACACGGGTATCGTCAATTCACAAAAGTCTAA
>Ga0265798_10009075_pt1 | contig 12526 bp, 8 predicted proteins | sample P3T30metagenome_FD_192430 | JGI IMG/M metagenome (GOLD analysis project Ga0265798, IMG submission 192430) | Plant litter microbial communities from East Loma Ridge, Irvine, California - P3 T30 | ecosystem: Environmental > Terrestrial > Plant litter > Unclassified | place: USA: California...
TGACTTATAATGACTTATAATGACTTATAATATATATTATGTAAAATAGAAATTATATTCTTACATTGTATATCTCCGTCTTTATTATAGATACATAATAGCAAAAGCACATTATAATTACTACAATGTGCTCTTCTAATAAAATTTAAGCTTACTATTTAAAATTAGCAACGCCTTGCTGAAGCCATTTTAAATATTCCTGAATATCCGGTGTGTATGCTACTGGTTCGTTTAGATTCTTTTCGTCTAATCCCATCAATACATAATATGGCCTGGCATTAGAATTATATTTACCCAATTGGAAATCGCTCCATTTTTTACCAACCGTTGTAATTTTCCTGCCCGAATATTTAGATATAAACTGTTCGTTCTCCGGCAGGTCTATTTGTTCGTCACCATAAAGAGAAATTAAAACAACATCGTTTTTAAGTATAGTTAAAACCTCAGGGTCTACCCAAACTCCTTCTTCCATTTTACGGCAGTTAACGCAGGCACGGCCGGTAAAGTCTAATAAAACAGGTTTATTAACGGTTTTAGCATAAGCTAATCCTTTATCATAATCTTCAAAAGCTACTATACCGTGCACGGCTACTTTTGCGCCATCAGGCAATTTTTCGGTTGATGCAACCGGTGCGGCGCCTGATCCTCCAAAACCAAACGGCGACTCGCTATAGTTTAATGGTGGTGTAATTCCGCTCAGTAATTTTAGCGGAGCTCCCCATAATCCCGGAACTAAATAAACCGTAAATGCAAAAGCCAATACACCAAGCAACATCCTTCCTACCGATAAAAACGGCACAGGCGAATCGTGAGGCATTGAGAACTTTCCGAAGAGATATAATGCCAACACAGCAAAAATAGCGATCCAAATGCCTAAAAACACTTCCCTTTCAAGTAAATGCAATTGTAATACAAGATCTGCATTCGATAAAAATTTAAAAGCTAATGCAAGCTCTATAAAACCGAATACTACTTTAACGGTATTAAGCCACCCACCCGATTTTGGAAGGTTCGCCATAAGGCTCGGGAATAAAGCAAATACCATAAAAGGCATTGCCAAACCAAGGCCAAAACCAAACATAGCAAGGCTTACAAGCGTAGCGCCACCGTCAGATGACAGTACTGTTCCAAATACTAATCCTAATGCGGGTCCTGTACAGCTAAATGAAACAATTATAAGAGTGAGTGCCATAAAAAATATACCTGCTAAGCCACCTAAGTTAGAAGCGTTATCAGCCTTGTTAGCAAGGCTGCTTGGTATGGTAATCTCAAAAGCACCAAAAAATGATATCGAAAATACCACAAAAACTAAAAAGAAAAAGATATTAAGGTAAACGTTAGTAGATATATCGGCAAAAATATTACCATCTAAACCTTCAAATATATGGAATGGCAGCGATAACAAAACGTATATAGCTATAATACAAATTCCGTAAAATACGGCATTGAATTTGCCCTTTGCTTTACTTGTATTTTGCTTAATGAAAAAGCTCACCGTCATAGGTATCATTGGGAAAACGCATGGGGTAAATGTTACAAAAATACCTGCAAGCAAGGTTCCTAAAAATATATTCCAAGGATCAATATCACCTTCTTTTTCTTTAGAAGGTTTTGCAGACGGTGCAGTAGTTGCCTCGCCATTATCGGTAGTTGGCACTACAGCGGCCTTTGCAGTATCTGTAACTGTAGCGGCTGTATCTGTTGTTACTTCTGTAGTTTCCGGTTTTGCTGCAGCTATAGCTTTAATTTTACTAAAGTTTTTTACTTCTTTAGCAGTCAGTTTGTTAACGTTAAACTCAAATAAATTTTCACCCTGTATGCACACCTCTTTACAAACTTGGTAATTTAATGATACCTGAACAACTTCGTTAGCCGGGTTGGTAATTTTTACTGTTTGCCTAAGCTGCGCCGTATGGCTCCAAAATGTTTCGGTTACGCCAAAAGTCTCGTTAAAAGCCTTTTCGGTTTTGCTTTCGGCTGCTTTGCCAACAGGTGTATAATTGCCTTTATTGTTGTTAAAAACTACCTCAAGCGGAATGGCGCCATTTTCATCGCTGAATTGCGAATACATGTGCCAGTCATTTTCTATGGTTGCATTAAATACCAGTACAAATTCGGTGTTTGATTTCTTTTCAATTTTAGATGTCCATTTTACAGGTTCTTTTACCTGGGCCTGGGCAATTACAAAAGCGAATAGTAAAAAAAATATCGTGCTAAGCTTTTTCATTATTATTAAACTCTATTTTTAAAATTTGTGTTGTGTTTTTTGGTTTAAAGCGGTCGTCTGCCCTATGGCCTATTATCCATACAATTTGGTTTTCAGAACATAAAAGCCAGGTACTCTCCTTATCACTTAACGACATTTTTTCGTCTTTAAAGTATTTTGAAACCTTCTTTTTAAGCCCTTTCATGCCAAAAGGGTAAAAATAATCACCCTCCTGCCATTTACGTACAAATAACGGAAATTTTATTAACTCATTATTAACATAAATTACATTTTTTGTTGAAATTTCATCAATTACTTCAACTTTTTGCAGCTTTAACCCTATCGGATTAGTAGTTTGTTGCATATTTTGTGCAATTTCATAAATCTCATTCAGGTGCTCACGAATTGGTTCGAGTATCAATACTTCCCTATCTTTAAGCAACCTGTAGCCGTTTGACACTATATACTTACCTGATTGTGCATCGGTAAGATTATAAATATCCTCCCAAGCCGTAAATCCAAACGGACTTAGCCACTGGTACAAATAAGCCTTGTAATTAGGGAGCCTCTTTAACTGCAGGATATCGATATGCTTCTGCCCTTCTCTCTCCTTTACCACTTCTTTGTAAACTAATACTGTCGCATCCTGAATCAAAGATTGTGCCTGCTGCAAATAGTTTATGGTTTGAGCAAAAGAATCGGTAAATGCAGGGTTAAGCAATTTCAAGATTGGCACTACATCATGGCGAAGTTTATTGCGGAGGTATTTATCAGATGCATTGCTGCTGTCTTCGCGCCAGGCAATGTTGTTTTCTTTTGCGTAGGCCTCAATCTCTGTTCGGGTAAATGGCAGTAGCGGACGCACTACCCTATCGTTTTGTTGTGGTATCCCGGTCAAACCTTCGAGCCCGGTACCACGAGTAAAATTGATTAGAAACGTCTCTATGGAATCATCTAAATGATGTGCTGTTAGGAGGTAATCTAAACTCTGTTCCTGCAACAATTCGTTAAACCAAAGGTAGCGTAACTGCCTTGCAGCTATTTGAATGGATACTTTATTATCTTCGGCAAAAGCCTTTGTATTAAAGTTGGTTACAAAAACGGGAATGTTATTTTGTGATGCATAATTACGAATGAAAGCTTCATCATCATCACTCTCATTACCCCGAAGGTTGAAGTTGCAATGCGCTATATAAATATCCAGGTTAAGCTGCTTGAACAAGTGGACCAAAACCATACTGTCTATACCCCCGCTTACAGCAAGTAAAAGCTTTTTATTTTTTAAAAAGGGCAGGTTTAAAGAAAGATGGTCTATTAGTTTAGCAATCATTGTAAATAGCCGAAATGGCATAATAAGTAAACTACAAATTTACTACATTTTAGCTTATGTTAAACCAATATACTATTAGGTGTTTTCTAAAACACTTCGCATGGCACGGGCTTTTAGCAAACATTCTTCGTATTCCTTTTCAGGAATGGCCTGAGCAGTTATAGCACTACCCACAGAGAAAGATACATATTTATTTGCAGCATTATATAAGATGCTGCGGATAACCACATTAAAATCGAAGTCACCCTCGGGTGTGAAATAGCCTATTGCCCCACTGTATAGTCCGCGGCGGGTTTCTTCGAGGCTTTCTATAATTTTCATAGCCGATATTTTTGGCGCACCCGTCATGCTTCCCATTGGGAAAGTAGTCCTTATCACATCAACGGGGCTGTGTTCTGCTTCCACGGTTGATACTACAGTAGAAATTAAATGATGTACCTGCTTAAAGCTGTACGCTCTGCATAACTCATCTACATGCACGGATTTTTTCTCTGCAGTGCGCGATAAATCATTACGCACAAGATCGACTATCATAATATTTTCTGAACGTTCTTTATCGTTGGCTAAAAGTTCATTTTTCAGTGCATCGTCTTCAGCAGGATCTGTGCTTCGCCTCGCCGTACCTTTTATAGGCTGCGATATTATTTTGCGTCCCTCCTTCTTTAAATATCGTTCGGGAGAAGCGGACAGTAAGTACTGCTTATTGTTTTTAAAAAAAGTTGCAAAAGGAGGTTCAGATATGGCGTTTAACTTTACGAATTTTTCGAGCGGATCGATAGTTTTACCTTCCGCATAAAATTCCATGCAAAAATTAGCCTCATAAATATCACCTCGATATATGTGTTGCAACATTTTGCCGGCTTTTTCTAAGTAACTATCCTTCGAAATGCGCTGCTTTAAAGTTATTGATTGATGGTTATCGGTTGCCGGAAGCGACGTAATTCCTAATTCATAATTCGTAATTTCCTCCCAGTCCGAATCAAGTTCATCATCGCACAGATTTAAATAGCGCAGCTCAACCTGGTTATCCTTTATCAGGAATAATTTTTTCGGCTGAAAGAAAAACAGGTCGGGGAAACCCAAACCATCAAAGTTAGTTGATTGTATGGCTTCGGTATCGTTTTTTAGATCGTATGATAAATAACCGAACAGCCAGTCTTTAGTGGTTTGCTGATACGTATTAAGTTCATCAAAAGCGTTGTGGTAATCGGTTTGAATAGATGTAAGCGCGTCTACTGCCAGAACAGCATCATATGATGTGTAGTTTTGCTGATAGTTGTTACTATCTAAAAATACAACTTCTCTAAACTGTTGTGCCCATTGCAGCAACAGTTGTTTAAATTTGGCAGGATCTTGTATTGTATGTAGTACCGAAGTTCTCAAGTAAAGTAATTTGAAAGCCAAAAGTACTAAGAAATATACTGTAATTTAAAACAAATTACTTTGCCTGCTTTGTAGTGCCTTCAGGCTTATTTTTTATTGCTAATTCAGCAGCAGCCTTATCATTTTCAATTTTATTAGCGTAGTTTTTTAACGTGTCATAAAATCCCTTATCTTCATTAGAACTCTCAAGGTCTGAAAATTCGTGCGGCGTATTAGAAATACTCATAATTATTACGATTTGAGGCAAATATAGGCATTATAAACCGGGCTTCGGGTATTTATTGCTTCAAAACGAATAATTATGATTCACTTACTCTAAAAACAACAAACCCCACTCTTCAGAATGGGGTTTACTTTTTATATAAAATATTTCTTAGATGTGGATTGCCCTGTTCTCTGTAGCGGCAAGAGCAGCTTCTTTAACAGCCTCTGCATACGTAGGGTGAGCGTGAGACGACCTTGCAATATCCTCGGCACTTGCTTTAAATTCCATCGCTATAACAGCCTCTGCAATTAAGTCGGCAGTACGTGCGCCAATCATGTGTATACCAAGAACCTCGTCGGTCTTAGCATCGGCAAGAATTTTCACAAAACCATCAGTATCCATACTTGCGCGGCTACGACCAAGTGCTTTGAATGGGAAACTACCTGATTTATACACTACACCCGCTTCTTTAAGCTGCTCCTCTGTTTTACCAACAGCAGCAACTTCCGGCCATGTGTAAACAACACCCGGTATAAGGTTATAATCTATATGAGGTTTCTGACCTGCAATAGTCTCGGCAACAAAAACACCTTCTTCTTCTGCTTTGTGGGCAAGCATGGCACCACGGATAACATCGCCAATAGCGTAGATATTTGGTACACTTGTTTGTAAATGCTCGTTAACTTCTACAATACCCCTCTCTGATATTTTAACTCCGGCTTTATCTGCGTTAAGGCCCTCAGTAAATGGACGGCGGCCAACAGATACCAATGCGTAATCCCCATCAAGTGTAATGGTTTCGCCTTTAGCATTCTCTGCCTGAACCTGTACATCGGCACCGTTACGCTCAACCGACTTTACTTTGTGAGACGTGTAGAACTTCATGCCTTGCTTTTTAAGAACTTTGGTAAGCTCTTTACTAAGGCCTGCATCCATACCCGGAATAATACGGTCTAAATACTCAACTACAGATACCTGTGCGCCAAGGCGAAGGTATACCTGGCCAAGCTCCAGCCCAATTACACCACCACCAATTACGATAAGGTGTTTTGGAACTTCTTTAAGCTTAAGCGCCTCTGTAGAAGTGATTATTTTTTCTTTGTCGATTTTTATGAAAGGCAACGATGATGGTTTAGAACCTGTTGCTATAATAGTATTCTTAGCTTCGATAGTTTCAGCAGAACCGTCATTTTTAGTTACAATAATGTGGGTAGCATCTTCAAATGAGCCAACACCTTCAAAAACAGTAATTTTGTTTTTGTCCATAAGGTATTTAATGCCGCTAACATTTTGGTCTACAACGCCTTGTTTACGGGCTATCATCTGGTCAAAATTCAATTTAATTTCGCCTGCAATATCAATACCATGCTCTTTAAAATTTGAGTGTGCATCATGGTAATGGTGAGAAGAATCCAGCAATGCTTTACTTGGTATACAACCTACGTTAAGGCAGGTACCCCCAAGGGTTGGATATTTTTCTATAATTGCGGTTTTAAAACCTAATTGCGACGCCCTGATGGCTGCCACATATCCGCCCGGGCCAGAACCTATAACGACTACGTCAAATGAACTCATAGTATATGTATTTGTATCGATTAATTTTTGTAACGCAAATTTAGGCAATATGATTTATATGAAACCAAATTAAAAGAGTTTTTTAGAAGACTCCTTAATTAGCGATTATTACACTTTTGATCGGGAATAAATTATTTTTTAGTCGTGTAATAATTGTCTAAAAATAAATAACGGCCCCTGTAAGGTTCTTTATAGGCTTTGCTTTGCACATTAATATCCATAATGGTCATATCGCCGGTTGCTTTATTTACAACAGGCCAATTGGGTAAATTTTTACCGTTAGGGTTACCTGTTTTTATAAAATTGGCAAAGTAATCTTCATTAAGTTCAGATACTTTATAATCATCTTCAGTCCACTCAAAAACTGTGTTACTGGCAAGGTTGCCTAAAGCATATTCAATATCCGATGCATGCGATGCACCCGCCAGCGGCTCAGGCATGGCATTCTCATCTTTTTTAGCGCCATCACTTTTAACAATACCGCCCGCAAGGCCCGATTTTGCATTGCCCATTTCTGATTTCATTGGTGGCCTTGCGCGTGAAAATTGATACACGTATACGGGTTGCCTGGCTGTTTTACGGTGAAGATCGGCCCATTTCCAGGTGCTGTACACTATAAAATTATCGCTTGCTAAGGCTGTGGCAGATTTAATAACCTCGTCCTGGGTGGTGCCCGGATATAGTTTTAATACTTCAGCGGCTTTATCGCCATATTGTTCTTTTACACGCTTTGCATAATTTTCCGGACTTGGAAATTGCCCTTGCATAAACGCCTGATACGGAATTTCAGCCGACGTCCACCCTGCTAATAAGGGCACTTTAGCCTGCTTACCTGCATCAAAAGTTTCTGATGGTAGCTTGGTTAAAAAGTAACCATCTACCACAGCTTTAGTATTAAATGCTCCCGGTTTGGCAGCTTCTTCCAACAACTGTTCAGCGGTCAGCGCGCGTAAGGCAGCTAACGATCCTGCTTTTATTTTTTCGGTAAAAAATGTTCCCTGCTTTTCATTATCTGCAAGCGGAATAGCATCAAGCGTTGGATTGATCATGGCACCGCTTTCGCCAATGGCACCGGCTATAAGTTCTTTAGATAGTGGTGACGCCATTTGTGCCGATACCGAAATTGATCCTGCCGACTCCCCCGCTATAGTTATTTTATTAGGGTCACCGCCAAAGGCAGCAATATTTTTCTTAACCCAAAGCAGCGCGGCATGCTGATCTAACAGGCCATAGTTACCCGATGCATGATTAGGAGATTCCTTAGTAAGTTCCGGATGCGAAAAGAACCCAAAAATCCCCAGCCTGTAATTTAGTGTAACCGTTACAATACCTTTTTCGGCAAGGCTTTCGCCGTCATAGCGGCGTTCACTGCCATCTCCGGCAACAAAGCCCCCACCGTAAAAATATACCAGTACCGGTAGTTTTTCGGCTGGTTTTTTTGCAGGAGTCCATACATTAAGGTACAGACAGTCTTCGCTCATTTTAGGCGAACGGAACATCATATCGCCAAACACCTGTTTTTGCATACCGTTGTTTCCAAAGGCAGTTGCCTGGCGTACGCCTGTCCAATTTTTTGCGGGTTGGGGTGCTTTCCAGCGCAACTCGCCAACAGGTGGCTGTGCAAACGGAATCCCTTTAAAACTTTGCACGCCTGATTTTTCGGCAGTGCCTTCTAATATACCCTGCTCTACTTTTATTTGTGGCGCTTTTTGTGCCAATACCGGCAGTGCCAATTGTAGCAATAATGCCAGTACTAAATATGTTTTAGTCATACTATGTAGTTTAATCGATTATAACAAATATAATAAGAATTAACTGCTATTGCTTAGTTACAGTACAATGATATTAGTATTCTTAACCTCACCTATCATAAAAGTACTGTGCGTACTACCAATATGTTGCAGTGTTGTAAGTTTTGTAACCATAAATTCGCGGTATTCTTCCATATTGGCAACGTATATTTTAAGTATGTAATCATAGTCGCCGCTTACATGGTAACACTCCAACACTTCGTCAAGCTTAATAACCTCCCTTTCAAATTTAGTCAGGTACTCTTTTGTGTGCTGAATGAGTTTTAAATGGCAAAACACTACGAAGCCTTTGTTTACTTTGTTACGATCTACCAATGCAACATATTTATTTATGATGCCCTCGCGTTCCAATTTTTTTACGCGCTCGTACACGGCCGTAACTGAGAGGTTCAGTTTTACCGAAAGTTCTTTGGTGGTCCGGGTGCTGTCTTCCTGCAAAAGTAAAAGCAGTTTTCTGTCGGTTATATCAGGTGTCATGTGATAAATTTTCTTTTATCGAAAAATTTTTGAGGTGATTTTAATTTTAAAATCTACCATAAGTCAAAATTATAGATTTAAAATCTTAATTAACACTTTATGGTTGATTTTTTATTTAACATATCGTCTATTTGATTTGTAATTAATCATTATAAAGACAGCATGAAAAATTTTAACCCTGCCGATAATATACAAGACCTTCAATATTTTGGCGAATTTGGCGGCGTAAACCCTTCAATATCCGATTCGTCAACCTATACCTTCCTTTCTGCTAAAACCATGTTCGATACGTTTGAAGGTAATGCCGAAGGCTGCTATTTATATTCGCGCCATTCGTCGCCAAGCAATCTATACCTTAGCCAGGCACTTGCTGCTATGGAAGGTACCGAAGCGGCCAATGTAGCGGCATCGGGCATGGGAGCAATTACCACCACCCTTTTGCAATTATGCAAGGCCGGGGACCATATTGTATCAAGCAGAACTATTTACGGTGGCACCTATGCGTTTATGAAAAACTTTTTACCAAATCTTGGCATCAGCACTTCCTTTGTAGACAGCACCAAAGTTGAAATTATAGAAGCTGCCATTACACCCAACACTAAAGTATTGTACTGCGAAACCGTTAGCAACCCGCTTTTAGAGGTGACTGATATTGCCGCACTTTCTAAAATTGCGAAAAAACATAATTTAAAACTGGTAGTAGATAATACATTCTCTCCCCTGTCGGTTGCACCGGCAAAATTAGGTGCCGATGTAGTTATTCACAGCTTAACGAAATACATAAACGGCAGCAGTGATACTGTGGGCGGCGTTGCATGCAGCACCCGCGAATTTATAGATGCTACCAAGAACGTAAACAATGGTGCAGCGATGTTATTAGGCCCAACTATGGACAGCCTGCGTGCAGCCAGCATCATGAAAAACCTCCGCACACTACACATACGTATGAAACAGCACAGTACTAATGCTTTATACTTAGCAGAACGTTTTGAGCAGGACGGACTAAAAACGGTTTATCCTGGCCTTGCAAGCCACCCGAGCCATGAACTTTACAGGGACATGATAAACCCTGAGTATGGTTTTGGCGGAATGATGACGCTTGATGTGGGTAGCCTTGATAAAGCAAATGAACTGATGGAATTAATGCAGCATCGCAACTTGGGTTACCTTGCCGTAAGCCTTGGTTTTTACAAAACGTTGTTTAGTGCTCCGGGAACATCTACATCGAGCGAAATACCCTTGGAAGAACAAAAAGCAATGGGGCTGACTAACGGACTGATTCGATTTTCTATAGGATTAGATAATGATATAGAACGAACCTATCAGATGATGAAAAGCTGCATGACAGAAATTGGAATTTTAGAAACTGCTACGACTACAATATAACTAACCCAATTTTGCTAAATCCGCTACAGTTACATGCTGCAGCGGATTTTTTTCTTACCTATATATTTGGGTAAAATCTCGGATTTGAGCATCAGATTATTTAAATTCGCCCTTTAAACTAACTACAATGAGAAAACTTTTATGGCTTTTTCTTTTAACAGGAGCAGCTGCAACGGCACAAAAAAACCTTACCATACAGGAGGCTACTTATGGGCAATATCAAAATTATGCTGTTAAGAGCTTAGTTGCACAACAATGGAGGCCGGACACACACACCGTTACTTATGTTGATGCAACCTATGAAAATTTGGTTGCCCGAAACGAAGAAGGTAAATGGGCAGAAAGCACACTATTAAGTAAAGCCGATTTGGTAAGTGCCTTAAAAAGTAAATTGCCTAATGAAACATTTAGTTTCAGGACGTTCCCGATGGGGTATTCATGGAACGATAAAAATACCCTGCAATTTGAAGCTGCCGGTACTAACAATACCTACCTGGTACTTTTAAATGTTAACGACAAAACGGTTAAAAGCGCAATTGCTATTGGTGCCGATGCTGCCAACCAAGTGCTTTCGCCTAACGGAACATCTGCGGCGTGGCTTAAAGAAAACAATATTGTTATAACTAAAAACGGTAAAGATATCACAGTTACTAATGATACGGATAAAGGTATTGTTAACGGGAGCGACTACACCCACCGCCAGGAATTTGGTATTGATAAGGGTATGTGGTGGAGCCCAAACAGCGACAAACTTTTATACTACCGCAAGGATGAAACGATGGTGGCCAATTTTCCGTTAGTGCAATGGGGAGAACGCATTGCAGCCGCAAAAGATATTAAGTACCCTATGGCGGGCATGAAAAGCGAAGAGGTTACCCTTGTTGTTTATGATGTTGCAGGTAATAAAAAAGTCACCTTAAAAACGGATGGGCCTAAAGAGCAATTTTTAACCTGTGTTACGTGGTCGCCGGATGGTAAGCAAATATATGTTGGCGTGCTTAACCGCGAGCAAAACCACTTAAAATTAAATAAATATGATGCAGCAACAGGCAACTTTATAAAGACATTGTTTGAAGAAAAAGCAACTACATATGTAGAGCCGCTGCATGTACTTACTTTTATACCGGGTAATAATAGCAAGTTTTTATACCGTACCGAGAAAGATGGTTTTGAGCAGCTGTACCTTTACAACACCGATGGTAAAGAACTTAAAAAGCTCGGTTATAAGGATGTTGTGGTAACTGAATTGCTTGGTTTTGATACTGCTGCTAAAAATGTATTTTACATTGGTACCGCTAACAATGGTTTGGACAGACAGCTGTATAAAACCGAACTGAAGTCGGGTAAAACGGTACTGGTAACAACGGCATCAGGTACGCATGGCGCAATTGTTAGCAGCGACGGACTGTTGGTATTAGACAGCTTTAGCAACACAACTACTCCTAATGATGTGAGCATTATTGATACGAAAACCAGTAAAGCCACTACCCTTTTTAAGGCTGAAAATCCGTACATAAACAAAACCGTGTTGCCTAAAATGGAACTTGTTACTGTTGTAAGTGCCGATGGCAAAACGCCACTTAATGGCAGGCTTATTTACCCTGCAAATTTTGATGCCACCAAAAAATACCCGGTAATGGTGTATGTTTATGGTGGTCCGCATGCACAACTGGTTACTAATAAATGGTTGGCTGGCGCAGGCCTTTTTGACTACTATATGGCACAACAGGGTTATGTGGTATTTACTATAGATAACCGCGGCAGCGATGCCCGTGGCCGTGATTTTGAACACGTGGTACACCGTAACCTTGGTGTTAATGAAATGGCCGATCAAATGCAGGGTGTCGCTTTTCTTAAAGGAAAATCGTTTGTAGATGTTAATAAAATAGGTGTATACGGCTGGAGCTTCGGTGGTTTCATGACAACATCGTTAATGCTGGATCAGGCCGATACTTTTAAAGTTGGCGTTGCCGGTGGACCAGTATGCGATTGGAAATACTATGAAGTAATGTATGGTGAGCGCTACATGGATACTCCCCAGGAAAATCCTGAAGGTTACGAGAGTACGAGTGTTATTAAAAAAGCGCCCAAGCTAAAAGGCAGGCTGCTTGTAATACATGGCGCGCAGGATAACGTGGTAGTACAGCAAAACA
>Ga0265798_10009078_pt1 | contig 12523 bp, 9 predicted proteins | sample P3T30metagenome_FD_192430 | JGI IMG/M metagenome (GOLD analysis project Ga0265798, IMG submission 192430) | Plant litter microbial communities from East Loma Ridge, Irvine, California - P3 T30 | ecosystem: Environmental > Terrestrial > Plant litter > Unclassified | place: USA: California...
TATGATCCGAGCTGCCTGCTCAAAAAAGGCGTGGCGGTTCGCAAGCCCGGTCAACTGATCGGTTTGCGACAGGCGGAGCAGGTGCTGCTTCTCCTCCTCTCGAACGATCATCAAAAAGGACATCGGCATCGCTACAGAATACAAGACGGCCTCGTACATCGTCGCCTTTCCGATGGTGGAGAGAATATCTGGCCCGTACAGCTGAAGGAGGATAGGGGCAATGAACGCGCGGCAGAGGTAGAACACGGCGTGGAAAGCCGAGATCGATACTGCGATCGGACGCGAGCGCAATCGCTGGACCGTGCGGCTGCGCAGAAGTATCCAAGATGTCAGGCCGCAGGTCAGCGCGATGGGGACAGACGAGACATGGTTCCAGAAGGCGGCCGGGAAGTGCGTGCCAGCGATCGCCCAGGCGAGAGCCAGGAGGCTTAGCGCTCCAGCAGACGACCAGACATATCGGTGACCGTCGAGGCCGGCGATGGCGTTGAGGACCAAAAGGTAGCCCAACATCATCAGGATGTTCGTCGCCCCCATGCCGAGCGCGACCTGGATTTGGCTGCGGTTCATTGCAAGTGCGCAGCCGAGAACGAACGCGAAGAGAGCCGCGGCCATAACACCGAGCACGCGTGCGCGACCTGGATGAGCCTGCCTTTCCCAAAGGAGAAGCGACGCTGACACCAGCAGCGTTCCGATTGTTAAGTACCAGAGAGTTTGTAAATCGATCTGCATTGCTCTGCCTGCCTTGAGTCAAAGCTTACAGGGAGGTGTTTGAAGGATTCTTTACGTAGCCTCCTATGCCGCCGACATGGTTGGCGTAACGTTAAGCGTGGCGTTACATGCCTGCACTAATGCATAGGGTTGCTTCCCGCTGTCATACAACTTGCCAGCGGATCGAATGTGACGGTCGCATCTTTAGCCGCCGCCAGACCCGCACCTAGTGGAAGGTGATATGGTTTTCAGTACAGAAAACATCATCGGTTTGCATTCAACCGAGAGCGCCATTGAAGCTGCCGGGCATATAACCGGAATGTCGCCTCGTCATTCCCAACCGCCTGCACCAAGGGAGCCGAGCGAAGCATGATCTCGCTGGGCGGCGCGTTCGCTGCCGCTCAGCGCCAGTGTGGCAAGATCCACCCTGTTGCGCCGCAACAAAGTCTGGGTCGTGTTTCTGTGATCACTGGCAGGCTGGTCAGAACGAGCCGACGACAAAGTGGTAGCGCTATCATACTTCCACGAACACTTGCCAATCAACCAACCTCACACTAGCTTACGTTATGCGCGGTAGAATTCCATCTGATGTTCTTCTCCGGCCTGAAGATCTGGCTCTGCTCGAAAGAGTATTTGCGCAGGCAGTGCCGATACACGACACGCATCCCGACGAGCTCGCGATGCTGCTTTTCCGCTTGTTCCAGGAAGGAATGAGAGACGAGAAGAAACTGCGGACAGCGGCCGAAGCGTGGTTCCTATAAGCCGACCTTGCGCCCTTTGACCCGATCGAGAGCGAGGAGGTAGCAGATGCCGTCTCGGTTACCTTCGCAAGCGGAAAGATCGAACAGTACGATCTGGTCGTCATTGCGGAGGGCGTGGGCTCATCGACCCGCCAACTTGTAATCCCTCGGCAGGCTGACACAGCGTTCCTCCACTAATGAGCTGATGAACTGCCTAAGGAATCTTAGTGATTTGATCTCTAATGACCGGGTCGTAGGTTCTGGTCCCATCAAGGAGCTATATGACCTTGCCGTTTAACACCCCAAAACGCGATACCGGCCGATCGGCAGCATCATGGGACGGCCGGAGACCGGGTCGGTGATGATCTGGCTTTCGAGCCCGAATACGGCGCGGATGTTCTGTTGCGTCAGGACCTCTTCGGGGGAGCCGGAGACATGGACCCGACCCTTTGCGATGGCGACCAGATGGTCGGCGTAGCGAGCGGCAAGGTTTAAGTCGTGCAGGACCATGACAACAGTCGTGCCACGCTCGCGGTTGAGATCGGTCAGAAGGTCGAGAACGTCGATCTGGTGGCTGATGTCGAGAAAGGTCGTGGGCTCGTCCAGCAACAGGATGTCGGTCTCCTGTGCCAGCGCCATGGCGATCCAGACGCGTTGGCGTTGACCGCCGGAAAGCTCGTCCACGGGTCTTTCGGCAAGTTCGGTCGTGCGTGTGGCGGTCAATGCCGCATCGACGGCTTCGTCATCCTTACGCGTCCAACGGGAAAACAGGTTCTGGTGCGGATGTCGGCCGCGGCTGACCAGATCGGCAACCGCGATGCCCTCAGGTGCGATCGGCGACTGGGGGAGGAGGCCCATGGTCCGGGCAAGCAGCCTGGCCGACATGCGGTGGATCGACTTGCCGTCGAGCAGAACCTGACCTTCCCGCGGGGCCAGAAGCCGCGACATGGCTCTCAGCAGCGTGGACTTGCCGCAGGCATTGGCGCCGACGATGGCCGTGATCCTGCCCGGCGGGACCGTCAGGTCGAGGTCATGCAGGATGTTGTCGGTGCCGTAACCGGTCGACAGCCCGTGGGCTTCGAGCGTGTGTTCTGGCATTGCACTGTTCATAGGGCGCTTCCGGTACGGTTGACGCGTACGATCAGGTAGATGAGGTAGGGTGCGCCCAGCGCTCCGGTCACGACACCGACCGGATAACGGCTTGGCAGCAGGAACTGACCGGCGAAATCGCCAGCCAGCACCAGCACCGCCCCGATCAGAGCTGCCGGAACTAGCGGCGAACTGCTACTGCCGACGATACGCGCGGCGATTGGCCCAGACAGGAAGGCGACGAACGCGATCGGCCCCGATACGGCGGTCGCCGAGGCGATCATGCCGACGGCAGCAACCATGATCAGCATGCGGGTCCGCGCCACTCCTACGCCGAGGGCGGATGCCATATCGTCTCCGAGGCGCAGCGCTTCCAGATCGCGGCTGCGGCTGAGCAGAAGGCCGCCGAACACGGCAAGCGAAGCGAGAAGCGGGATTGCCTGGCCGAGTTGGGCACCGTTAACGCTGCCGGTCAGCCAGCGCATCGCCTCCTGCAGGTTCCAGGCCGGTGCGCTGGAGAGGATATAGGCGATGATGCTTTCCAGCATGGCCGAGATGCCGATGCCGACCAGGATAAGCCGTGTTCCGGCCACTCCGTTGCGCAAGGAGAGGCCGTAGACGAGCATGGAAACGCCGAGCCCCGCGACGACTGCGATGATTGAAACGATCGGACCGTTCAGCGACAGGACGATGATGGCAAACACCGCCGCAGCACTTGCGCCTGAGGTTATCCCGATGATGTCCGGGCTTGCCAACGGATTGCGCAACATCAGCTGGAAGGTGACGCCGCCAAGACCGAAGCTCAATCCGGCAAGAACCGACATCACAGCACGCGGCAGCCTCAGCTGTCCGACGGTAAAGGATGCGCCTCCGATCTGTTCGCCGAGCAGGACACGGATCACCTCGAGTGGTGGCGTCACGGTCTGACCGATGGCGAGGCTGAGCGCAAACAGCGCCACGACCAGCAGCGCCAGAATGGAAACCACGCTTCGGTAGCGGCGCTGTCGGCGTCGGCGATTGGCAATCAGTGTCTGCAGCGAGGTGGAAACCATCGTCAGAGTTCTCGCACGCGCTGGCGGCGTACGATCCAGATGAAGACCGGCGCTCCGATCAGCGCAGTCAGGATACCAACATCGATCTCCGCCGGCCGGGCGGCTATGCGGCCCGCAACGTCGGCGGCGATCAGTAGACAGGCGCCGCCGAGCGCCGAAAACGGCAGAAGCCAGCGGTGGTCTATCCCGACCAGCAGCCGGCAGACATGCGGCACCACAAGTCCGAGGAAGCCGATCGGGCCGCAAACGGCAGTTGATGCGCCACAGAGAAGAATAGCGCCGATCGAGGCGGAGGCGCGGGCAAAGGCAACCCGTTCGCCCAGACCGACGGCAAGCTCGTCACCCAGTGCCAGCAAATTCAGCTTGCGGGCCGACAGAAGGCTGATCGCGAAGCCGACGGCGAGAAACGGCAGGACCGGCCAGATCCTCTCTGATGTCGCCCCGCCAATGCCGCCGATCTGCCAAGAGCGGATGCCGCCGGCTATATCGGCGCGCGGCAGAACCACGGCAATGACGAGAGACGCAAAGGCGACTGAAGTCGCGGCCCCCGCCAGCGCCAGCTTCAACGGCGTCGCGCCGCCACGCCCGAGCGAGCCGATCGTATAGACGAACACGGCAGCGAGCGCCGCTCCTGCGATCGCCCACCAGATATACGCTCCCGCAGTCTCGATCTGAAACCAGACAATGCCGATCACCACGGCGAGCGACGCACCCATGTTGACCCCAAGGATACCGGGATCGGCAAGCGGATTGCGGGTGACGCCCTGCATCACGGCGCCGGCAAGACCGAGTGCCGCACCGGCCAAGACGCCAAGAAGCGTTCGCGGGATACGCAATGCGACGGCAGCCTGGCCGAGGTTGTCCGTCCGGCCAGCGAGAGCAGCAGTGATATCGCTCCAGCTCACATCACGTGTGCCGACCGTCACCGACAACGCGCAGAGCGCGGCGAGCAGCGCCACGACACCGGCAAGCCACAGGGCGCGGTTGCGGTTCGTTAGCGCGATGGCCGATATGCGGTGTTTCGCGTCGGGGCGGCGATCCGTCATCATCAGTTTGGAGCGGTCGTGCCCACGGCCTTGGACAATAGCGCCACGTAGTCCGTCAGCAGCCAGGAGATCGAAAGCGGCGTCGGGTTTGCGGCTGTGCCGAGCGGATTGCGGCTGAGCATGACGAGGCCGCCCTTCGCCACTGCCGGCATGCGCGAGGTCAGCGGATTGGTTTTCAGCGCATCAAAAAGCTTTTCGCCACCATAGGTGACGACGATATCGACGTCGTCGAAGGCATCGATCCGCTCGGCACTGACGGATCCGGAAAACTTGCCTGAGCGCGATGCTTCCACCACGCTTTTGGGCGAGGTCAGGCCGAGATCGGCAAAGAACTTCACGCGGGTATCGTGGGATGTGTAAAAATTGACCGTGCTGAGGTCGGTCGGGTCGAGATGGGTGATGAACATCGCCGACTTCCCCTTGATTTCCGGGTGACCGGCGACCGTCTCGGCGATCTGTCCCTCGATCCTGGTGATCAGGGCCTCGCCTTCGTCCGATATGCCCATGCCGGCGCTGTTGAGACGGATCATCGCCCGCCAGTCTGTCGACCAGGGCCCGTCAGGAAAGGCAACGACTGGGGCGATCTGGCTCAGCGTGTCGTAGTCTGCCTGGCTGAGGCCGGAATAGGCGGCGAGGATCACATCTGGCCTTGTTGCCGACACGGCCTCGAAATCGATACCATCGCCTTCGTCGAACAGGACCGGCGTACTGGCATCGAGTTCCTTCAGCCGTGCGGCCACCCAGGGCAGCATGCCGTCACCGTCATCATCGCCGAAATTCGCGCGAGCAAAGCCGACCGGCACAATACCAAGCGCCAGCGGCACTTCGTGGTTGGCCCAGGCGACGGTTGCGACACGCACGGGTTTCTTCGTGATAACAGCCGTTCCCAACGCGTTTTTGAGGACGATGGGGTAGGTCTGACCGTCGGCAGCAGCCGCTACGCCCGAAAGAGAAGACAAAAGACATACGGCCGCAAATCGCACGGCCAGGAGAAAAGACCGCATCATAGGGTGACCTCTGCCTCGCTTTAAGTAGACTTCCATTTTCAGGTTCACGAGACGGCGTCAACGAGAAGCCGACAAATGCGCAGATCTTGGCCTGCAATTTCCGTGGTTTTTTACAATTTACGAAAAAAATACAATACCGGACAACGATTCTCAAGTTATCAGCGTTGCAGGGGACATTTCTGGTAAGACAATTTGCTGCGGCCAAAGCATTTCGAGTGCTTGGGCGGGTAACGACTTTGCGGCCTTTCCCCTGAAAAGATCACGCCAACCCTTGGAATTTGCAATATGGATATAGCAGGCCGCCGCGCGTACCGGTTTACCACTCGCTCCTCAAAAGCTGTCCTTCTCGCTTGTACGGCGCTTGTCTCACTGTCACCGACCATGTTGGCCGCGCAGGAAGCCAATTCGGGTTCCAATACGACATTGGCTCCGATCGTCATCAGCGGAAGTGGCACGACGCTCGATACGAGCAACGATTCCCAATCGATCGTCGCGACGGAGACTACCGCAGTCGGTAGAATGCCGACCGATATCCTCGTTGCGCCGGCATCCATCTCCGTCATCACCTCGAAGGAGATCGAGGAGCGCGGTGCCGACAGCGTCGAGAAGGTGGTGCAGTACACGGCTGGTGTTGTCACCGACTATTACGGTGGTGACGATCGTTACGACTATATCGATATTCGTGGTTTCACGCCCTACACCTACCGCGACGGGCTGGCGATCGGCCGCACATTCGGCGGCGTCAAGGAAGAACCCTATGCCTATGAGCGCATCGAGGTTCTGAAGGGCACCAGTTCTTCGGGTTTCGGCGCGGCCGAACCGGGCGGCGCGATCAATTACGTGACGAAGCTGCCGAAGACCGAACGCTTCGGAGAGGTTTATGCGACCGGCGGCTCGTTCAGCCACAAGGAAGGTGGCTTAGACTTCGGCGATAATCTGACCGAAGACGATACGCTGTCCTACCGTCTCACCGGCAAGTTCCAGAATGCCGATGCGGAATACGATTACTCCAAGGACAACGAGAAGTTCCTGATGGGCGGCCTCACATGGCGCCCGACCGATCTTACCAGCCTGTCCTTCGTTTTCGATCATCTCGACAAGGACGGCATTCCGGGCAGCGGCGGTCAGCCGATCGGGTCGGACTTCGATCGCGACAAGTTCTTCGGTGAGCCTGATTATTACTTCCTGACCACCAACCGCAATTCCTACAGCCTGATGTTCGACCACGACTTCGACAACGGCCTGAGCTTCGGTTCGAAAGCGCGCTACAGCAATTCCGACACCGCGTTCGGAAGCGCCTATTTGTCCAATACGCGTACCGACGGCTCGAACCTTGCGGATCGCTACTTCTTTGGAAGCGATACCTCAACCGAGCAATTCGTTGTCGATGCGCACCTGATGTACGAAAAGGACTTCGACAATGTCGAGAGCCGGACGCTCGTCGGCATCGACTACAACAACTTCAAGTCGGACAATTACGGTCTGTACGATACAAGTGCACCGCCGATCAGCACCACCGATCCGGTTTATACCGGCGGACCGGTTTCAACCGACCCCACCTACGGTACCGCAAACGACCAGAAGACGACGGGTCTGTACCTACAGCAGGATCTCACCTTCTGGGATAAGCTAACTACCAGTGTCGGCGTGCGCAACGATTGGTTCGATCTGAGCCAGGACGATCTCTTCTCGTCCGCTTCAGATTCCGACACGCAGAGCAAGTTCACCAAGCGGTTCGGCGTCAGCTACAAGATCACCGAGGAAGTCGCAGCATTCGCAAGCTATGCCGAGTCGGCTGCACCTCCCGGCATCGGTACCGAGCCCACGACTGGACGCCAGTATGAGGTTGGAATCAAGTACCGTCCGGAAGCCTTCCCCGCGCTGTTCACGGCGTCGGTCTATGACCTGACGAAGAGCAATATTACCGTTTACGACAGCGTCACCTATCTGCCGTCGACAGTTGAAAAGGTCCGCCACCGCGGTTTCGAACTTGAAGCCAAGGCGGAAGTGACCGAGAGCATCGACGTCATCGCAGCCTATAGCTATATCGACTCCAAGATCGACGAGCCCGGTGGCGTCAATGACGGCAATCGCCTGATGCGCGTACCCAAGCACCTGGCATCTGTGTGGACGACCTACACGCTGGACGGCGAGGGCGCTCGCGGCGACATGACGTTCGGCGTCGGCGGTCGATACATGGACTCCTACTTCCTCGACCTTGCCAATAGCGGATCGTCGGAAAGCGCCTTCCTGTTCGATGCCTCCTTCACCTACAAGATCCAGAAGAATACGACGTTCCAGCTCAACATGAGCAACGTGTTCGACGAGAAGCATATTGCCAGCCAGGACAGCGGCGGCGTCTATTACAATCCCGGCCGTACCGTTATGGCGACGCTGCGCCAGACCTGGTAACGCGGAACTCGAAACGACAAAGCCCACGCGCCTGAAAGTGGGTGGGCTTTTCCTTTGGGATGATCGCGTGGCTAGCGAACCTGCAGCATCCGCCGCCACGCCGCGGGGGTCTCGCCAGCAACCTGCCGGAATGCCTTGGTGAAATGCGCCTGGTCGGAGAAACCGAGCTGTGCAGCAATGCCTGCAACTCTCAGGTCGTTGTCGAGCAGCAGTTTCTTGGCAAGATCGATCCGCCTGGCAAGCTGCCATTGGAGCGGGGTCTTGCCTGTCGTCTGCTTGAAGACGTTGGCAAACCAGCTTTCAGACAGGCCGACGGTGGCCGCCATTTCAGCGACGGTCATCCGGCAGTCGCCAAGCGCGTCGATGCGGGCGGCAAGCTTGTTCATCTGCGCCTGGGTCAGACGGCCGTCGGCTTTGCCAGCACCCTGTTCGGAGATCTCGAGCAGTCCGGTAACGATGCTGCCGACCAGGCTTTCCGCATAGACCTCATGGCGAGAAGGATTGTCCAGTTCTTCGGCAAGCAGACCGGCAAGCACCTGCAGCCCCGGCGCATCCTGTAATTCCGCAGGCTGTTTCAGCGCTGACAATGCGGCAGCCTGCCCGACCGATGGCGACAGGAAGCGCAGCAGACGGTCTTTATGAAGATGCAGGTTTAGATGCGAGAAGCGATGAAGTGACGTGCTCGTCGTCCACATCGGCACGCCCGCCGGAATGTAGATTGCCCGGGTCAAGGGCCGGTAATTTCGCTCGAAGTCGCCATTCTGGTTCGAAATGCGGACTCTCGATGAAACGTCGTCGAAGAAGATCATGATGCGCGGATCGGCGGCGAGGTAATAGCCGTTGGCACCTGCCTGGCTTTCCGCCTCCCAGAGTGCGCCGACCATACCGTCGAAGAGTCTCCATTTGACCGGGGAGATAACCCGAATGCCATCCGTGCGCCAAACCATGGAATGCCAGAAATTCAAAGGGCACATAGCTCCTAACGGCTCGCTTTGCGCAGCAACGCGAGCGCGGGTTTACCACAACATGACAAATACCATTTTTTGGAGATGTTCATCAACGAAGAAGACTCCTCCCCGGATGGCTTCGTGTCTAAGGCCCACTCATCCCATGAGGCACTTGGCAGAACAGCGGCAATCCTCCTCCCAGGCGTCGTTCGATTACCCGAAAAGTCTGCCGTTCCTCCCGCGGCCGGCATTTTCGTTCTTCAGGTACGCGAACAATGCCGAAAGGACGTCTTCGGGCGATTAGTTCGGCTGGACAGCGCTGTGCCGTCTCGGAGGTTCGTGTCCGATGAAGGCGTCGGAGAACAGCCTAGCCTTTAGCCTGGGGCCGGTTCTCTTTCAAAGGCATAGTGATGCCGCAGTTTTCGTCGGTAGACGTCAGAAAGCTGACCAGATAAGCGATCCCGAAGCTGACGCCAGTATCATCAGATGCAGCTACAGTCTTTCGGGGCTTACCGGAGCATACGCGGTCCTTCCAACGATGAGGAGGCTGCACGATATCGGCGGTTGGCATGCCTCGCACTCTTTCTTAAAGGTCGGACCCTGAAGGTTTAAGAAGTGAAGGATGAACAAGTGGTGATGAACTCTGGAACCAGAGTTTCATTTCCCTCCAGGATGGCGATCGTCACAGAGAAGCGCGAGAGCACCATTGACGGTTTATGCTGCAGTGCACATATGAGCATAGGTTGATTTTAAACAGCACGTTAAAACCTGCTACGTGTTAGCCGCTTTCGCACACTTGATGTACGCGCAGGGATACCGCCGCATGATAGGTAAAACGGCACTGTTGCTGATCAATCCGAATTCCCGAAGCGGCAAGGTCCGACTGCCTGAAGTTCGAAAGTTACTTGCCCAAGCCTCGATTCAGTTTGTTGAACTACCCGTGGGTTATACTGGCACGACGTCACACGCTATCGAAGAGCATGGCAACTCCGTCCAATACGTCATTGTTGGTGGCGGCGATGGAAGCTTGAACGCGGCAGCAAAGGGCCTGCTGAATACGGGGCTGCCTTTAGGCGTCCTTCCTCTCGGTACGGCGAATGACTTTGCACGCACCATCGGACTCCCTGTCGACCTGACTGCCGCCATCGATGTCATTGCCAAGAGCAACACCACGGATATCGATCTCGGTGATGCGAACGGCTATCTGTTTTTCAATGTTGCGAGCGTCGGCTTCAGTGCTGACCTGGCGATGTCCTTAACCGAAAAGGCTAAGAAGCGCTGGGGCAAGCTCGGCTATGGCATGGTTGCAGCCCGTCTGCTTGCCCGATCCGGGCTTTTCACCGCAACTCTCGAACATGATGGTCGCACCGAAGAACTTCGCACGCTACAGGTCTCGGTTGGAAATGGTCGCTTCTACGGTGGCGGGATGACGGTTCATGAGGACGCGACGGCAAGCGACGGCTTGCTCGACTTCTATAGTCTCGAAGATGACCACTGGTGGAAGCTGCTGGCATTGCTTCCGAGTTTAAGAAAGGGCACTCACGGTGAATGGACGGATGTCCGCGCCTTCTCCACCAAGGCTCTGACGATCCGGACCAGCAGGCCGCGTGCCGTCAACCTTGACGGTGAGTTGAAGACGAAGACACCGGTGACGTTCAGCATCAGGGAGAAGGCGATCTCGGTTTTCGTTCCCTGATCAGTTTAAAACACTAATCCATTTAACGGCTCGCTCGAGCGGCGCCCATCTCAAGGACGTAATCAAACTCATGGCAACTGGTCTCATCGCGCTTCTTGATGACGTCGCGGCAATTGCAAAACTCGCCGCCGCATCGCTCGATGATGTCGCAGCGCAGACCGCCAAAGCCACGACTAAGGCGGCCGGCATCGTCATCGATGATGCTGCAGTCACGCCGCGATACGTGGTGGGTCTAAGCCCCGCGCGTGAACTGCCCATCATCGGCCGCATTGCGCTCGGGTCGCTGAAAAACAAGCTCGTGTTTCTCCTTCCGGCCGCCCTGCTGCTGGGGTATTTCGCGCCATGGGTTATCACACCGCTGCTCATGGTCGGTGGCATTTATCTTTGCTACGAAGGCGCTGAGAAGCTCTATGCAGTGTTTTTCCATCATGCAGCGCAAGGCCATGAAAAGGAAGTGCTCGGCGTGAAGACAGATCCCGTTGCCCTAGAGAACCAGAAAGTCAGCGGTGCGGTCCGCACCGACTTAATCCTGTCTGCTGAAATCATGGCGCTGACTTTGGCTGACATTTCTCAGACAAGTATTTACATGCAGGGCTTCGTGCTAGCCGCCGTCGGCATCCTGATCACGCTTGCAGTCTACGGGTTCGTCGCGCTGATCGTGAAAGCAGATGATGTCGGCATCGCCATGGCCAATACCTCATCATCAATAGCCAGGGTCGCGGGTAGGGGGCTGGTCTACGGCATGCCGATCTTCCTCAAGCTGCTGGCTGCCGTTGGCACGGCGGCTATGCTTTGGGTCGGAGGAAGCATTCTCGTTCATGGTATGGCAGAACTTGGTTACGCCGGTCCTGAACATGTTATCCACGATGCGTCCGCCACCGTCGTGACAGCCCTCGGCTTCGCTCCGGCGATCGTCGGATGGTTCGCCACATCCGCCATGCAAGCAGCCATTGCCATCCTTGTTGGCGCTATTGCCTTGGTTGCAATGGGGAATGTCGTTGCCCCTGTCTGGAAGCTTGTTCGTGCCCGGAGCCAGAAAATTCAGAGATAGTGGCTGGCGGCTTTCGGATAAATCGTACCCCAAAGTGCACCGCTCTATGCGGCGCGCGCGTGACCGGAAAAGACCACGCGTCTTTCGAACTCAGTGCAACAGCCGCCCGCACAGACTAAACCGAACCGCCAAAACGACGGAGTATCCATGCACAATGTGCAGCTCCGGCCTATGCCACCTCGAATAGAAGAGCATTCTTCGCCAACTTCTTCTACTCTGGTACATCTCGGGTATAAGGCCAGGGCCATCTAAATTCTCGCGCACGCAGCAGCTTCCTCACCAGAGTGTGGGCTGGAGCCATTCTCTCGGGCCTGATAAGACACAGCGATGATCAACGTTACCGAGATACGTGCTCTCAACATCGCTGCGGCGGCCTCAACAAAGCGACCTTTGCACCTGAGCGCCGCAAGCGGCCTCGTATGCGTGGGCTCGACGATTTACGTTGTTGCCGACGATGAGTTTCATCTGGATGTACTTTCGAAAAATTTGCCAGAGCCGGGACGTCTCGTCCGTTTGTTTGAGGGTGTGTTGCCCGACAAAAAAGCTGCGCGAAAACGGATGAAGCCAGACCTCGAGGCGCTCACCCTCGTTCCGCCTTTCGAGAATTTTCCGCATGGCGCACTGCTGGCTCTCGGATCGGGATCAAGGCCGAACCGAGGACGCGTCGCCCTCGTTGCTCTTGACCGCGATGGGACTGTCTTGGGTCCGCCTCGGGAATTGGACATGTCCCCTATTCTCCGTCCACTTCACGAAGCATTTGATGAGCTCAACATTG
>Ga0265798_10009080_pt1 | contig 12522 bp, 8 predicted proteins | sample P3T30metagenome_FD_192430 | JGI IMG/M metagenome (GOLD analysis project Ga0265798, IMG submission 192430) | Plant litter microbial communities from East Loma Ridge, Irvine, California - P3 T30 | ecosystem: Environmental > Terrestrial > Plant litter > Unclassified | place: USA: California...
CCAAGCGCATCCTCCCGCTCACCGGGGTCAAGGGCGCGGTGATGCTCGCGGGCTTCGACGGCCCGTCGCAGACGCTCGCGCCGAACAGCGCCGCCGCCTACATCCCGCTCAAAAGCTTCAAGGAACGCAAGAAACTCGGCGTCACCTTCGCGGGCATCATGGCCGAGGCGCAAAAAGCCACCGCCGACATCAACGAAGCGCGTTTGCTGATCGTCCCGCCACCGCTGATCCAGGGGATCGGCTCGGCGGGCGGCTATCGCCTGATGGTCCAGGACCAGCAGGGGCATGGCTATCAGGAGATGGGCAAGACCGCCTATGACCTAATCGGCAAGGCCAACCAGACCAACGGCCTCGCGCAGGTCTACACCTTCTTCGACACCGCCACGCCGCGCATCTTCGCGGATGTTGATCGCACCAAGGCGAACATGCTGGGCGTGCCGCCGGAGCGCGTGTTCGAGGCGTTGCAGGTCTATCTGGGCTCGGCGTTCGTCAACGATTTCAACCTGCTGGGCCGCACCTACCGCGTCACCGCGCAGGCCGACTCGCCGTTCCGCAACACGACGGCGGACATCGCCAACCTCAAGACGCGCTCGAACACCGGGCAGATGGTCCCGATTGGGTCGGTCTCGACCTTCCGCGACAAGACCGGGCCGTATCGCGTCGTGCGCTACAATCTCTTCCCCGCGGTCGAGGTGGATGGCGACACCGCCAAGGGCTCGTCCTCGGGCCAGTCGCTGGTCGCGATGGAGAAGCTTGCGGATACCGCTCTGCCCACCGGCTATGCGCATGAATGGACCGGGATCGCCTATCAGCAGAAGTCCGCGGGCAGCACTGCCGCGCTCGTCTTCGGCATGGCGGTAGTGTTCGTCTTCCTCGTGCTCGCCGCACAGTATGAGAGCCTGACGCTCCCGCTCGCGATCATCCTGATCGTGCCGATGTGTCTGCTCGCGGCGATGACCGGCGTGAACCTGCGCGGCATGGACAATAACGTCCTTACCCAGATCGGCCTCGTCGTGCTGATCGCGCTCGCCGCCAAGAACGCGATCCTCGTGGTCGAGTTCGCCAAGCAGGCCGAGGAAGAGGGTGGTCTCACGCCGATCGAGGCCGCGGTGCGTGCCGCGACCGACCGTCTGCGCCCGATCCTGATGACGAGCTTCGCCTTCATCCTCGGCGCGGTGCCGCTGGTGATCGCCGAGGGGGCTGGCGCCGAGTTGCGCCAGGCGCTCGGGACGGCGGTGTTCTTCGGGATGATCGGCGTGACCGGCTTCGGGTTGCTGTTCACTCCCACCTTCTACGTCGTCGCGCGTGCGCTGGCGCAGCGGTTCGAACGCCGTCGCCCTGCCCCGGTAGCCGCCACGCCATATGGCCCCGTAGCGCCGCATGCGCTGCAGCCAGCCGAATAGGACCGCTCATGAAAACCCTCCTGCTCACCGGCCTCTTTGCGCTCGCGCTCTCCGCCTGCGCCGCTGGCCCCAATTACGTCGCCCCTCCGGCCCCACCCAAGGCCGCCGCGCCGTTCGTCTCGACCAGCGCCGCGACGGTGACGGCCCCCGCCGACCAGAACTGGTGGCGGATGTACCGTGACCCGGTCCTCGACGGTCTCGTCGCGGATGCGCTCGCGGCGAACACCGACCTGCGCGTCGCGGTCGCGCGGCTCGACAGCGCGCGCGCGTCGCTGCGCGGTGCCAAGACCGACCGCGAACCTCAAATCAACGCGGGCGCGAGCGGCAATTACGCCCGCACTTCGCAATTGCAGAACCTCCCCGGGTTCGACCGCGAGCGCGCGACCTATGACGTCGGGCTCGACGTCAGCTACGAAGCCGACCTGTCGGGGCGCGTTCGTCGCAATGTCGAGGCCGCGCGCGGCGATGTCGGCGCGGCGCAGGCGGATGCCGATGCGGTCCGCGTCTCGATCGTCGCGGCGACGACGCGCGCCTATGTCGATGCGGCCTCCTCCGCCGAACGGCTCGGCGTTGCCCGCCGCATCGTCGATCTGCTCGACAAATCCACCACCCTGACCGGCAAGCGCGTCGACGCGGGCCGCGCCTCGCGGCTCGATGCGGTGCGGATCGCTGCGCTCCGCAGTCAGCGCGCGGCGCTTATTCCGCAGATCGAGACGGAGCGGCAAGCCGCGCTGTTCCGCCTTGCCACGCTCACCGGACGCACCCCGCAGGATCTGCCCGCCACCGCCGGCGCGCGTACCACCACCCCGCGGATCGACCAGCCGATCCCGATCGGCGACGGCGCGGCGCTGCTCGCACGCCGCCCCGACGTCCGCGCCGCCGAACGCCGCCTCGCCGCCGCCACCGCGCGGATCGGCGTGCAGACGTCGCAACTCTATCCGCAGATCTCGCTCGGCGGCTCGATCGGCTCAACCGCGCTCACCGTCGGGGACATCTTCACCGGCGGCCCGGTCCGCTGGCTGGTCGGTCCCTTGCTCAACTGGACGCTCAACCAGTCCGCCGCGCGCGCGCGGATCGCGAGCGCGCAGGCGGACACGCGCGGCGCGCTCGCCAGTTTCGACGGCAGCGTCCTCACCGCACTCGAGGAAACCGAGACCGCGCTCTCCAATTACGCGCGCGAACTCGATCGCCGCACGCACTTGCAGGCCGCGCGCGACAGTGCGGAGACGGCGGCGCGGATCACGCGCGCGCGGCAACGCGAGGGGACGATCGATTTCCTCGAACTGCTCGACGCCGAACGCACCTTCGCCGACAGCGAGGCCGACCTCGCCACCGCGGATGCGCGTATTGCCGATGCACAGGTTGACGTCTTCCGTGCGCTGGGGGGCGGCTGGCAAGCGTAGCAAGATCAACGATCGGTTGGTCTTTTCGCGCCTGCGACAGGCTTGCTTCGGTGTCGCGAGGAGGGGCTCCTTGCCGGAAGGCCGGATCGGCTTTGCGCGGAGGCGACGGGTATGGCGGTCATTACGGCAAAGACGAAAGCGATCAGCAGGCCGAAATCGACAGACGTGGTGCTGCCTGCAAACGGCAACATGCTCACTAGGAGCGTGCGTTTGGCACCGCCAACCAAAAGCCGATCCGCAAAGTCGATTTGGCCAACTGGCTGGAGCACCGCGTTCGAGACGAATACCGCCAGCAATACGCTGCCAATGACGCCCGTCCCGCTTGCCAATGCCACGAACCAGCTCGACGCCCGTGTGGAGCCCACACCGAGTCCCAAACCCCCTGTGGCTTTCAACCCATCCAGGCTGACGGTATTCCAGTACAGCCGTTCCTCAAAAGAACTCGTCGATGTCTTGTGCACGACGGCTGCGTCAAAAACTTCCGCGATGTTCGCCCCGATGTTTGGCAGCACGGTCAAGACGAGCCCCGCAGCCACCGCCAGACTGGTCAGGGCACCGAGATTTGCGCGAAGTCGGCCGGCCGCAGCGCCACCCTGGCCACGAACGAGCAGGACGATCGTGTCGAACACCACGACGGCCAGCAACACGACCAGACCAGCCAGCGCACCCGAGGAGGTCGACAATGCCGCCATCAGCAGACACGACCAGCCGACGGGTGCGCCAAGCCAGCGCCAACCGCGACTGAGCCCCTCCCCCGGGCGCATCAACGTGATCAGCGATCCGAACGACAGGGCGACATAGCCGAAGCCGGACGCTTCGGGGTGCAGCCCCACGACGCGCCGCGTGCCACCCAATTCGGCGTGGGTCAGCAACGTGTAACTCGCGGTACGCAACGGATCGAGCACAGCACTTCCAAACGTCGCCATATCGGCGATCCCGGTAATGACCACCGCCACACCGCCGATGACCAGGCCCTTACGACACATCTGGCGGCCGTGTCCGTTTGACATCAGGACAAACATGGCCAGTGTCATCACACAGGAGTTCGTCAGGTAAAGGCCTTGGGTAATGTTACCGATGCTTGGGGCAAGCGGCGTTAGTTGCTGGATGTTCAACCCCATCGTTGGTGCACCGGCGAAGACCCATGGTGCCATTACAGTGAGCAGCAAGGCATAGACCAGGAACGCCATCAGCACGCCAAGGTGGCGCCAGTTCAACGCCGCGTCGACGATGGCGGCAGCATCAGCCTGCAAGACCACCCGGACGATCACGATCGACGACAAGATCGTAACCGGAAGCAGAGTAACACCGCCAACCATCTCGAGCGGCACCACGGCCAGGGTTCCAAAACTAATACTGATGAACAGCCCGTAGACAACCAGACGCAATGGTAACCATATGGCTACAACCGCGAATAGCCAGAAGAATGCTAGGATCATCGAGCGCCACCCGTCGCCGCCACCTCAAGTCAGCATAGACGACGAACATCTTGCTGAACATGGCAAGTTGCCAGGGCAGTCGATCGACCGGAATATGACTGTTCGCCCGAGAGCTTTCAAATTTATCAATCGTGCGAAATCGCTGCGGCCAGCCGCATATCAGGTCGCGCAATGCGGCGACTCAAACGACATTATTCGCCCGCTCAAAACACTGTCGTCACTATCCGCTGATCAAACGTTCGGCTTCACGAGCGAGACGACCGAGCGCCGTCAGATCGGGCGCTTCTTCCCGGGGAACCGTGTCGATGACGCATAACGCCCCGAGCGCATATCCCGCGCGATTGACCAGTGGGATGCCCGCATAGAAGCGGACGAACGGCGCATGCGTGACCGTCGAGATTTGCGCGTATCGCTCGTCCGCCCGGGCGTCGAGGATCACGAGCGGTTCGCCAGGGCGGAGGATGACCCTGCTGCAAATCGACGCGGAACGGGGCGTTTCGGTAATGTCTAAGCCGTGCCCCGCCGCGATCCACTGACGGTTGCGATCGATGATCGAGACGGATGCGATCGGAGTCCGTGCAACGGCAGCGGCCTGATTGACGATCCGCTTGAGTTCCACCTCGCGTTCGGTCGTCGTTTGCCGGGCGGCATCGACTGCGATCTGGCGCCGTTGTTCCAGAACTGCCTCGTCCGCGGTCGCCCAATGCTGCATCACTTCTCGCTTCCGTACATCGGTTCCGATCCCTTACCCCTGCCGTCGCAATCCTTATCGAACTCTTTACATCGTGGCGTTTGTGGGGCGACGCCGCCCCGAGTTTCCAAGAGGTACGGGCGACGACCGTCAAAGACGTCATTTTCCCGTCATTTCAGGCAGTAATTGCGTCGACCTGTTCGATGAACGCCGCCATTCGGATCGTTTTCGTGACGAAAACGTCCGCTCCCGCCGACCGGCACGACTCCTCGTCCTGGCGACTGCTGAGAACAGTGACCGCCATTACCGGGATGTGCTTCGTGAGCGGGCTGGCCTTGAGCTGGCGGATGATGTCGCGCCCGTCGACATAGGGCAGCCGGATATCGGTGATGATCGCGTCGGGCTGGCTGGCGACGGCTTCGAGATATGCCATCCGTTCGTCGGCCACCAATACGGATTTGTGCCCGGCATTTTCCAGCCACGCAGCGAATAATTTGCGATGAAGCATGTTATCTTCGATCACCAAGACCGTCTTCGTCATACTCACCTTTTATGTCGCATTCTCCCTTACCGGATAGGGAAGAAGGGCACCCGTGTCCAAGATTCGGTAATAACCCATTAGTCACAAAGTTCCCGTGGGATACCGGATGCGCGCTCCCGTGCCGGCTACCCCGGCCGAGCGGGCGATCAGCTGGCCCCCAATCGCCCAGATAGTTCCGGTTCCCGTCGCACCGCGCGCCTGCTAAGCACTTGCTGTGGATAACGCGAAGCTTCTTCCGGCAGCCAGTGAGCGCGACGCCGCGCCGGATACCGAATTGCCCGCGCGGCAACCCCGCGGCAAAGGACGCCGGTTGCGCGGCGCCATCGCGCACAAGCTCGGCGTGGCGATTCTGTCGGGGGAATTCGCGCCGGGGCAGACCTTGTCGAGCGAGGTCGTCTTCGCCGAATCGCTCGACGTGTCGCGCAGTGCCTACCGCGAGGGTATCCAGGTGCTGATCGCCAAGGGGCTGGTGGAAAGCCGCCCCAAAGCCGGCACGCGCGTATTGCCCCGCGAACGCTGGAACCTGCTCGACCCCGATGTGCTTGCCTGGGCGTTTGCGGGCGAACCCGACCCGCAACTGGTGCGCAGCCTGTTCGAACTGCGGGCGATCATCGAACCTGCCGCGGCGGGGCTGGCCGCGACGAATCGGGATCGCACCGATCTTAAACAGATGAAGGAAGCACTGGCAGCGATGCGCCGCCATTCGCTCGCGACCGATCTCGGCCGCGCAGCGGACCGGCAGTTTCACGACGCGATCCTGCGCGCGACACGTAACGACGCGCTGGGCGTGCTGAGCGCGTCGATCGGCGCGGCCGTCAGCTGGACAACGCAGTTCAAGCAACGGTTGCGGGCGCTGCCGCGCAACCCGATTCCGGATCACGTGCTGGTCTATGACGCGATCGTGGCGTCCGACGCCGCGGGCGCCAGCGCGGCGATGCGGCGACTGGTCGACCTCGCGCTCGAGGATACGCAAAGCGCGATGGCCAGCTGACCGCGCTGTGTCAGCACCACTGTGTCGCCTGTTCGGTCAGCGTACGGCCCTGGTCACGAGGTTCTTGCCGAAGAACGGAATTACATAATCCTGGAACCGCACGGCGACATCGCTGACGTGCGTCCCGGGATAGATTTCAAAGCTGTTCGCGATCCCGTAGCGGTCCATTGCGGCATGAAGCTTGACGGCATCATCCTTCAAACCGTCCTGATCCCCGACATCCATCGCGATCGCACGATATTGCCGCAGATTGCCGATATATTGGTCGACGAAGGCAAGCGGCGCGTTGGCGGCCCAGCGCGCCAAGACATCGGGTTGCACGACACCGTTCTTCGTCGGCAGATCGAGATAGAAGGGCGGGTTCTTCGGGTTGGGCGACCAGGCAGCGGCGGTGGCGAACTGCGCGCGTCCGCCGAATGGCAGCGCAGCCGCAGCCTCCCGCGTCTGCACCGCTTCGAGTGCGGCACCGGCCTTTGCATCAAATTGTCCCGCATCGCGTGCAGACAGGCAGCACGGGCTCATCATGTAGATGGCGCCGAACATATCGGGGTGACGCATCCCGATCCGGGTCGTGCCATACCCACCCATCGAATGCCCCGCCAGGCCCCGGCTGCGCCGGTCTGCCATCGTCCGATATTTCGAGTCGATCGCGCGAATCAGGTCGCGCGCGATGAACGTCTCGAAATCCCCCGTGGTCGACGCGCTGGAATACATCGATCCGTTATGGACGGTCTTGGAATCGGGGATGACCACGATCATTTCCGGGGCACCCTTGGCGAATGCGCCCTCGATCGTCTGCGGCACGTGGATCTCGCCGATCCACTGCTCCGCCCCGATCGAATAGCCGTGCAGGGCGTAGAGCACGGGATAGCGTCGCGTCGGACTGGTGGCGTAGCTCGGCGGCAGCACGACGATGACATCGCGATCCGCGGCATTGCCCTCGAGATTACCGACGATGGTCGGCGCATGGACCTTGATTCGCTCCATCGTGACCGGGCGGGCCCCTGCGACGGGCGGGGGAACGTGGGTGGGTACCTGCGCGGCACCGGGCGCGGCAACAGCCGTCAGCAGCACGAGCGCACAGGCGGCTCCGATCGTACGCCCACGCCAAAGCTGCGCCACTTTTCGACGATCGTTCTGCATAGCCCTCCCCTCCGCGCGCTTTGCGCCCCCTGCCGCAGCGTTCGCGCGGCAGTATCTTGTCCGTCTATTCGATCGTCCCGTCAAACACTGAGGCGTTGATCCGGAAGCGCACCCTCAACCGCCCCGCAGCGTCTTCATCACCCACGCACGGATCCTGCCGTAATTGCCGCCGCCCAGCGCCCCGAGAATGCCGTGCTGCGCGTCTGGCAAATGCGCGAGCGGATGCCCATTCGGACGAAAGACGTAATGATCGAAAAACGCACGCCACGCCGCGCGTTCAGCGGGCGGACGCTCGGCGATCGCGATCATCGACAGCAACATCGCGGTATAAGGCGCGTCAGGCCCGGCGGCGAAACCATCCCACCAGTAATTGACCAGCATGTTGAACGGGGCGGTCGCCTCGACCGAATGCCACCATAATTTGGGCATGTACAAGGCATCGCCCGGCGCGAGATCCACGACCATCGCGCGCCCCCGCGCGGCGGGGAAATCGGGATAGCGTGGGTCATCGGTGTCAGCGCCGGCCGCAAGACTGATCGGTTGCCCCGCCATCGTATGGTCGATCGGGCCGACATACAGGTTTCCGATCGCGTCGGGCGGATAGAGCGTGAAACGGCGGGTTCCCGCGACGACGCACGCGAGATTGTCGAACGTATCGTAATGACAGGCGACCGAGGATGCCGTCCCCAGCCAGATTCGCGGACGGGCGGTGGCCGGTACGATCGCCACGGTGTTGTCGGCTGCAAAGCCCGGAAGATAGGCATCGGTCGGGAGCGAGCCGAGATAGATCGACTCGGTTTCGGGTGCGTCCGCGGCGGCGACGATGCGACCGAGCGCATCCCCGAACCGAAGGCTTTCGCGGGTAAAGTTGAAGCCCGCCAGATCCTTCCCATAGGTATAGCGGCCCGCAATTGTGGGGTCTCCTACGAATGCCTCGGCAGTCCGCCCGGCATCGAGCCGTGCGAGATAGGCGACCAAGGCCGCGCGCGACTGTCCGGACGCTTGCGTTGCCGGCCAGTCGCGACACAGGCCCCGCAGGACGACCGGCATGCCGGGGCGGGCAACGTCGCGAACGAACGCGTCGAGATCCCCTACGCTCGCGCCATCGACGTCGCGAACCGCTAGCTGCGCGCCCGTCATCCGGCAGCGACCCGATCATTGCGCAACCGCGCCAGGCGTCGGATGTGCTGCAGCGAGGCGATCACGCTGTAGACGCGCTCCAGGTCGCCCGAGCGGAACAGCTCCAGCACGACGCCATCGTCCAGCTCGGCGAGCGCGTCGCGGCTTATGGTGTACAAGCCTTCGACACTCAGCCGCTCGCCGTCGTCGAAACTGAACGACAGATCGATCGGTTCGACCAGCTTGAGCGACAGCAGACGCGCGATGAACGCATTAGTCCGTGTAACACCGGCATGGAGCTGCCCCAGCGCCCTTTGGACCGAACGTAGCGCCGGGGTAGCGTCACCATCGGTTTCGAACACCGGCGAACCACCCCCAACGGCGAAGCGCGAATGCTCCGGATCGATCGCGATCGCGTCTTCAGCGATATAGAACCCTTCGCGCACAACGTCATGCAGACGACTTGCCGGCTCGCCATCGGGCTCGTCACGAACAAGGTTCTCCCCGGGCTTGAGCCCGAGCATGGCACCAGCATAGAAGTCGCCGGTTTCCGCATTCTTGCAAAACAGGATGGGAAAGTGTGCGCCAGCCGACTCGATCTCGTCGAGAACGACTTGCACGAAATGCCGGTCACCCGACGTCGGCGCGGCCATTTGGAGTGTGGCGTGGGTATGAATGTTCAATACTTCCAGCGTCGCCATGCCAATCACTCTCTCCGCTTGCCCCGTCGTTGCAGGATACCTTGCGCCGGATACCGCGCCGAAGCCTTCTCGCAAAGCTGCAATACCCATTTATCCAATACACCGACAAAACGCTTGCATCCCCAAAGTGGTAGCGATACCACCCCCATCGACACAATGGTCAAGTGAACGACCGAGGTCCACGCGATTCTATCGGCAAACCGCTTGGCGGGCCGGCAGAGCAGCGCGAATAACCGATGAGAAAAATCTCATAAAGGAGGGGATCGATGAAGCATTTTACCCAGCACGACGGCTCCAGTTTCGCGACGCGCCAGCGCAGAAAAGGACTTCTCGTCGGAGCAACCAGCCTGGTTGCGCTCACACTCGCGGCACCAGCGCTTGCACAGACCGCTGACGCGCAAAATGCGCAGACGAACCAGCCCGCCCCCGTCCAGCCTGCCGTTGCAGCCCCCGCCGGCACCGTGACTGCCAGCGAAGCCGGCACCCCGCAGGATCAGGCAACCCAGCCCGCGATCGGCAACACGGCGGGTGCCGAAGGTGAGGACATCATCGTCACCGGCCTGCGCGGTTCGCTCCAGCGCAACCTCGACATCAAGCGCAACGCCACCGGCGTGGTCGACGCGATCTCCGCCGAAGACATCGGCAAGTTCCCGGATTCGAACGTCGCGGCATCGCTCCAGCGCCTTCCCGGTGTGTCGATCCAGCGCTCGGGCAACCGCGGCGAGCCGACCGGCATCACCGTTCGCGGCTTCGGTGGCGATTTCAACACGACGCTGTATGACGGCCGCCGCATCTCGACCGCAACCGGCGGTCGCCAGATCGACTTCTCGACCGTCGGCGTGGACTTCATCGGCCAGTTGAGCGTGTTCAAGACGCCGGACGTGACGCTGTCGTCCAACTCGATCGGCGCGACCGTCAACATCGAGTTCCCCAAGCCGTTCGATCACCCGGGCTTCCGCATGGCGGCAAGCGGTTCGGGCTCGATCCAGGACCGTTCGGGCAAGGTTGTGCCAACCGCGGGGCTGCTGCTCAGCAACACCTTCGCCAATGATACGCTCGGCGTTCTCGCCGACGTTATCTACACGCGCCGCGACACCACCAGCAACCGCGTCTCGGTTTCGGGCTGGGCTGGCGGCTTCTACGCGCCGTGCCAGTTGGCCGGATCGACCAGCACCACGTGCGCGCCTTCGACCGACGTCACTGCGGCTCCCGGCAACCGCGCGAACATCACCGGCTGGTTCCCGCAGCAATATGTGATCAGCCAGGAAGCCGTTAAGGACGAGCGCGTCGACGGCCGGATCGCACTGCAGTGGCATCCGTCCGAGTCGGTGATGGTCACCATCGACGACAATTACTCGCGTCAGGAAATCGTCACCAAGATCCCCGCGCTCGGCGTGTGGTTCAACCAGGGTGCGCTGCGCAACGTCACGCTCGACGAGAACGGCACCGCGGTCAATTTCAGCCAGCCGAACGGCTCGCCGACCGACTTCACTGCGGCGCGTAACACCCAGGTGCTCCAGACCAACCAGCTTGGCGGCAACGTGAAGTGGGACGTGTCGGACAACTTCTCGGTCAACGGCGACGTCGCCTGGGCCAAGAGCTGGCTCAACCCGAGCGGCAACACGATCGGCAGCCAGAACGGCGACATCGGTTATGGCGGCGCGCAGGCGAACAGCGCAGGTGTGTCGATCACCGGCAACAGCAACAACAGCTTCCCGTCGCTCACGCAGACCGGTCCGCGCGGCGACGCCGCCAATTTCCTCAACCAGGGGATCATCGGCTCGCACGTCGTCGTCAACCAGACCCAGAACAACGTCGATGAACTCAAGCAGGGTCGCCTGACCGCGACCTGGAAGCAGGACGATCTGACGATCAAGTTCGGCGGCCAATATTATGAGGACAAGTTCAACCTCAGCAACAAGAGCACCTTCACCAACAATTACTGGCAGGCCTATGCCGGTTATGGTGGCCCGTCGGGCCAGGGTTCGGGCATCGCGCCGCTCCCGTCCAGCCTGTATCAGGGTACGGTCAACCTCGGCAGCAACTTCATCCCCGGGTTCAAGGGAACGTTGCCGTCGTCGCTGATCGTGTTCGATCCGGCCGCCTATCAGAATTACCTGACGAGCCTGGGCAACCCCCAGACGCAGACGATCCCGGGCTTCAACAACGTGACCGGGTTCACCGGGACGTTCGACCAGCAGGTCGACCCGAACAGCGTCCAGCAGATCACCGAAAAGACGTGGTCGCTGTACATGAACGTCGCGTTCCAGACCGAAATCGCGAGCATGCCGTTCCACTTCGCGGCTGGCGTGCGTAACGAGAACACGCATCTCGTCTCGGTCGGCCAGGGGCGCCTGCCCACGTCGATCTCGACCAGCACCGCCGATCCGACGCTGCTCAACCTCAACTTCGGCGCGGTTTCGCCGATCAGCGCGCGCAGCAACTATTCGTACCTGCTGCCGTCGATCGATACGCGCCTCGAAGTCACCGACAAGCTCCAGTTGCGTTTCGATGCGTCGCGCACGCTGACGCGGCCGGGCCTTGGCAACCTCAACCCGGTGCTCGCGGTCGGCGTCGGCCAGCGCGTCGGTGCGCTGACCGGCAGCGGCGGCAATCCGAACCTCAAGCCGTACCTCGCGGACAATTTCGACGTCGCGGCGGAATGGTATTACCAGCGCAACTCGTACCTCTCGGTCGATTTCTTCCTGAAGAACGTCAGCAACTTCATCGTTGGCGGCGTGACGCGGCAGGCAATCAACGGCGTGATCGATCCGACCACCGGCTCGCTCGCCAACTTTGCGGTGTCGCAACAGGTCAACGGTCCGGACGCGACCGTCCGCGGCGTCGAACTGGCGTGGCAGCAGGTGTTCGGCAGCTCGGGCTTCGGGTTCAATGCGAACGCGACGTTCGTCGGCACCAACAAGCCGTATGATCCGACCAACATCTCGCAGACCGGCTTCGCTGTTACAGGCCTTGCCAACTCTGCGAACTTCGTCGGCTTCTACGACAAGAAGGGCTTCCAGCTTCGTGCCGCGGTCAACTGGCGCGACAAGTATCTGCTCCAGTTCGGCCAGAACCAGAATACCAGCAA
>Ga0265798_10009082_pt1 | contig 12521 bp, 10 predicted proteins | sample P3T30metagenome_FD_192430 | JGI IMG/M metagenome (GOLD analysis project Ga0265798, IMG submission 192430) | Plant litter microbial communities from East Loma Ridge, Irvine, California - P3 T30 | ecosystem: Environmental > Terrestrial > Plant litter > Unclassified | place: USA: California...
CCGGCTGGGTGGCGGCCGCGCTGCGGATCGCCCGGCCACGGTCGTCGAGCAGGATGCTGTAGCCGCGGCCCAGGGTCGCCAATGGGCTGACCACATGCAGCGTCTGCATCTGGCTGTGCAGCGCCAGGCGGCGGGCCTTGAGGCCTTCCTTCATGGCTCTGGGCAGGCGTTCGGCGAGGCTGTCGAGGCGCTGGCGCAGCAGCTTCAGATGACGGCCCGGGTGCTGGCCAGCCAGGCGTGCCTGCAACTGCGCCAGCTTGTGGGCACGCTGATTGACCTGCTGTGCATAGGCGCGGCGCAGGCGCATGTCGAGATCGTCGAGGCGCTGAGCCTGCTGACGCAGCCGCTCGCCCGGGTGGCGCATGCGCCGGGTAAGGCCCTCGAGGCGCATGCGCTCGCGTGCCAGACGACCGTTGATGGCCAGGGTAAGGCGGCGCTGCAGCACCGTGACCCGCTGCACCAGATCATCGCTATGGGGCGCCAGCAGCTCGGCCGCGGCTGACGGCGTAGGGGCGCGTACGTCCGCGACGAAATCGCTGATCGATACATCGGTTTCATGACCGACCGCGCTGACGATGGGCGTGACGCAGGCATCCACGGCACGTGCCACGGCCTCTTCGTTGAAGCACCAGAGATCCTCCAGCGAGCCACCGCCACGAGCGAGGATCAGCGCATCGAAGCCCTGCGCATCGGCCAGCTTCAAGGCGCGGACGATCTGCGCCGTGGCCTCGCGGCCCTGCACAGCGGTAGGGATCAGACTCAGTTCGACCTGCGGTGCACGGCGGCGAAACACGCTGATGATGTCGCGGATCACTGCGCCGGTGGGCGAGCTGATGATGCCGATGCGCCGGGGGTGAGCGGGCAGGGCGCGCTTGCGCTCGGCGGCGAACAGCCCTTCGGCGCCAAGCTTCTCCTTCAAGGCCTCGAATGCCAGGCGCAGGGCACCGTCACCGGCCGGCTCCACGGAGTCGAGAATCAGCTGATAGTCGCCACGGCCCTCGAACAGCGAAACCTTGCCGCGCACCTTGACCGCCAGGCCGTCACGCAGTGCCTGGCGTACCCGCGCAGCGTTCTGTCGGAACAGCGCACAGCGCACCTGGGCCTGGCTGTCCTTGAGGGTGAAATAGATATGCCCGGAGGCCGGCCGTGCGAGGTTGGAAATTTCTCCCTCGACCCAGATGCCACCGAAGACATCTTCGAGCAGCAGGCGTGCGCGGTTGTTTAGCTGGCTGACGCTGAGCACCTCGCGGTCGAGGTTCAGGCGTTGGAACGGGTCTTTGATCATGGGCGGCATCATAAGCCGAGGCGCGTGTGGCCGAAACCGTGCGTCATCAAATGAAGCAGATACGCCACCTGCGACGCGACGCCGCTGCAGTTGCAGCGGGCTCTGGCGTATCATCGGCATGCAAATGATAATCCTCTGCATAGACAGCCCTGATCACCCAGGCTGCGACTGCCCCGAGCCACCATGAATTCGACTGCTCCGCTCTCTGCACCGCGCGTTCTGGTGGTCGACGACCATCGCAAGATTCGCGAGCCGCTGGCCGTTTATCTGCGCAAGCACGCTTTCGACGTGCGTACCGCGGAAAGCGCCGAGGGCATGTGGCAGTTGCTCGACGGTCAGCCGTTCGACGTGGTGGTTTTGGATGTGATGCTCCCTGACGGCGATGGCTTCGAGCTGTGCAGCCGCTTGCACCGGCGTAATGGCGTGCCGGTGATTCTGCTGACCGCTCGCGATACCACCAGCGACCGCATCCGTGGGCTGGATTTGGGCGCCGATGATTACCTGACCAAACCCTTCGAACCGCGGGAGTTGGTGGCGCGCATCAACAGCGTGCTGCGCCGGCGCGGCACGGTCAGCGCCGAGCTTGCGCCGGTCGAATCGGCGCCGCAGCCGCTGGTGCGCCATTACCAGTTCGCCGGCCTGGCGTTCGCCAGCGGCAGTGGCAGCCTGAGTGACAGCAACGGACAGGCGACCCGGCTGAGCACGGCGGAAGGGCGCTTGCTGCAGGTTTTTCTCGACCACCCCAACCAGGTACTGGATCGCGCCCGGCTGATAGACCTCACGGCTCGCCCGGACAGCGATGTGTTTGATCGCACCATCGACCGCCAGGTCAGCCGCCTGCGTCGCAAGCTGACCGACAGCGCCGGCTGTGACGACCTGCTGCGCACTGTGTGGGGCGGCGGTTACATGCTGGTCGCGGAGGTGACGCGCTCATGAGGTTGCTGCCGCGCCTGTGGCCGCAGCGGCTGGTTCATCAGTTGGCGGTGTTGCTGATCGTCGCGTTGCTGGCTTCCCATGCCATTGCCGTCCTGCTGCTACAGCGCACCGGCGCGCTGGTGCATCCGCTGTCCCGTGCGCAGGTACTGGAGCGTCTGGGTACCGCTTACCACGCGGCCGTGGAATTGAATCACGGCGATGGCGAGCGCCTGTTGATATCGATGGGCGGCGTCGAGGCGCGCTTCTGGATCGCCGCCGAGGCGGATGTTCCGGGCTTCGAGATGCACCCGGAAGAGTTACGGCTGACCGCCGAGTTGGCCAATGAGCTGCAGACTCCTGCAGACCTGATCCATATGCAGCTCGAACGCATCGGCGGCGGGCCCGCTCGCGAAGATGTGCTGAGCCCCGCCGGCTGGGAGCCGTTGCGCCTGCGCAGCAGTATCAGGCTGCCGTCGGGGCAGTACCTCAATGCGTTGCAGCATCCATCCGGCGCCTATGAATGGAGCCGCCTGCTGGCGTACGCCTTGCCGGTGAGCATCGTGCCGATTCTGTTGATCCTGCTGTTCTTCATGGCCCGAGTGGTGCGCCCGTTCAGGACGTTGGCCGCGGCCACCGAGCGCATCAGCCGGGGTGAGCGCATCGCACCGCTGTCGCTGTTCGGCCCGCGCGAGGCTCAGGAGCTGAGCCAAGCCTTCAACCTGATGCAGGAGCGCCTGGCGCGGCACGTGGAAGGGCGTACGCGGATGCTCGCGGCGCTCAGCCATGACCTCAACACGCCTTTGACCGAGCTGCGCCTGCAGCTCGAGTTGCTTGATGACGGCCCCTTGCGCGAGGACTTGCTCGACAGCCTCGACGAGCTGCGGGCGATGGTTGCCGAGACGCTGGACTTCATCCGCGACGATGCCGTGCAGGAACCGACGGTGCGGCTGTCCTTGACCGGGTTGTTCGATGACTTGGCGCGGCGTTATCGCACCCTGGGTCAGCCGGTCAGTTGGCAGGCGGGGCCCGAGGTTTTCTGTCGTTGCCGACCGCTGGCGCTGAAGCGTGCGCTTACCAACCTGATTGACAACGCCTTGCAACACGGTGGTGATGCAGTGATCAGCCTGGAACGTACCGAAACGGGCGAGATTAGCCTGGAGATCCTCGACCACGGGCCGGGCATCGATCCTGCGCGACTGGAACAGGTGTTCGAGCCGTTCGTGCAACTGAGTGCAGAGAAAAGCGCGAGGGGGCTGGGCCTCGGTCTGGCCATCGCCCGCGCGTGCGTGCAGGCCCACGGTGGCGAACTGACCCTGGAAAACCGCCCGCCCGCTGGCCTTTGCGCGGTGTTGCGTTTACCCGTGGAGGGTCGTTGAATTGCGTCGCCAGGCTGCGCTCCGATCGTTCCTCACGCTCCGCGTGGGAATGCCTCCGCAGGACGCTCTGCGTCCAATCCGGGTGCAGTGGCCCAGGGCTGAATTCCCACGCGGAGCGTGGGAACGATCAAACATTGATGCGCTCAGCCTTGGTTTTCGGCCTTGAGAAAATCCACGAATGCCCTGAGCGGCGAGGGCACGTGGCGGCGGTCGTTGTAATACAGGTAGGGACCATCGAATGCCTGCCACCAGTCTTCCAGTACCGGCAATAGCGTTCCCTGCTCGAACAGTGGCCCGAGGTATTCCTCGAAGGTGTACATGATGCCCACGCCACCGATAGCGGCGCCCACTTCAAGATCCTGGGACGATGAGAGCAGCGGCCCTTGCGGCGGAACACGCACGACGGCACCGTCTTTTTCGAACTCCCACACGCCCAGCTTGCCGCTTTCGAAGCGATGACCGATCAAGCGGTGGTTGAGCAGGTCTCTGGGGTGCAGCGGTGTGCCGTATTTTTGCAGATAAGCAGGCGATGCGGCTGCCACGAAGCGCTGCCGGCGAGGCCCGATGGGCACCGCGATCATGTCCTTGGCGACACGTTCCTCATAGCGCACCCCCGCGTCGTAGCCGGCAGCGATGACGTCGATGAAGGTGTTGTCCATCGTCACTTCCACGCTCACACCGGGATAGCGTTCAAGAAAGGTGGGGATCAGCCGCGGCAGCACGAAGCGGGCAATCGGCACCGGGACGTTGAGGCGTAGCGTACCGACCGGGTGTAGCGCATCGTCATCGAGGTCGCTGAAGGCTGCGCCGATTTCGTCGAGGGCAGGGCGCAGCCGCTCCAGCAGCCGAGCACCCACATCCGTCGGAACTACGCTGCGCGTAGTGCGGTTGAGCAAGCGCACGCCCAGGTCGCTTTCCAGTCGGCGGACGCAATCGCTGATCGATGACGCCGACATGCCACGCTTCTGCGCCGCCACCCGGAAGCCACCGGCTTCCACGACCGCTGCAAACAGCGCGACATCCGTGAGGTTGGGCTGGCGCATGGCTATGCTGCTCCGCAGAGAAAATCAGATTGTACGAGTGGCCGTACATAGCGTCCATTTTTATACGGCTTATCGCAGGTAATTCCAGGGTGAACAATGCCTCACGTCGACGCATCGCTTCGCAGCGGCTCGTCAGATCATTACCTACGTGAGGATCGAACAATGACAAACACAACCCTGCAGATGAACCCATTGAGCGCCGTCAGCGCCGCCTGGCGCAAAGGTCTGGCAACCGTTGGCCTCGCCCTCAGTTGCATGCTGGAAGCGGGTGTCTCCAGCGCCCAGAGTCAACCAAAACCGGATTGGAGCCTGGCTGATATGCCCTCGCAGAGCGGGCGTATCTTCCTCGTTACCGGCGGTACCAGCGGCATGGGCTATGAAGATGCCAAGGCCCTTGCAGCGGCTGGTGCCGAGGTGGTGATTGCCGCACGCAACCCAGAGCGCGGCAAGGAAGCCATTGCCCGCATCAAGCAGGAAGTTCGGGGTGCCCAGGTGCAGTTCGAGGCGGTCGATCTGGCTGATCTGGCGTCGGTCAAAGCGCTGGGCGAACGCCTCAATGCGACCTTGCCGCGCCTCGATGGCCTGATCAATAACGCCGCCGTGATGGCGCCCCCAGAGCGAGCCACTTCAGCAGATGGCTTCGAGCTGCAACTGGCCACCAACTATCTGGGACATTTTGCCCTGACTGGCCATGTGCTGCCGCTGCTGCGCAAGAGCAACTCCCCTCGTGTCGTCACGCTGTCCAGCATTGCGGTCGGGCGCGGCAGCATCAACTTCGCGGATCTGCAGTCCGAACAGGCCTACAACCCTTACGCATCCTATGCCCAGTCCAAACTGGCCGTTCTGATGTGGGCCTTCGAACTGCAACGCCGCAGCGAGACGCAAGGTTGGGGCATCCAGAGCATTGCCGCGCACCCAGGTGTTGCCGTGACCGAGCTGATCAAGCGTGGCCCAGGTCTGGATAGCGACTTTGGACGCGAATGGGCCAAGGATCGCGAGCGCTATCACTCCGCTGCCCAAGGCGCATTGCCGACCCTGTATGCAGCCACTGCGCCGAACGCGCGGGGCGGTGCTTACTACGGACCGATCGGTGAGGAGGAGAAGCGTGGGCCGCTGGGCCTGGCTACCGTACCAGCCGCGGCGAAGGACGCCGAAGCAGCGGCCCGTCTGTGGCAGGTAGCCGAACAGTTGACCGGTGTCAGCTACCGTTGAGCCTCGCGGCAGGAGTGTCATCATGCTCTCAGCAACTCTGGTGCGGCGCCTCGGCGTCGCCATCAACGCCGAACGCCACGAACTGAGTCCTGCACTTGCGGGGTTCGCCCTGTTTTTCTGCCTGTTCTCCGGCTATTTCATGCTGCGGCCCATTCGTGAGTCGATGGGCATCATGGCAGGTATCGAGAACCTGCAATGGCTGTTCACCGCCACCTTTGTGGTCATGCTCGTGGCTGTGCCGCTGTTCGCCTGGCTCAGCTCCCGTGTGCCACGCATCCACTTCGTCGACTGGGTCTACGGATTCTTCTGCCTGAACCTGCTGGCCTTTGCCGGGCTGTTTCAGCTAAGCGATGACAACGTCTGGCTGGCGCGGGTGTTCTACGTGTGGATCTCGGTCTACAACCTGTTCGTGGTGTCGGTGGCCTGGAGCTTGATGGCCGACGTGTTCGACGGGCATCAGGCCAAGCGGCTGTTCGCCTTCATCGCGGCTGGCGCCAGTGTTGGCGGCCTGGTCGGCCCGGCGATGAGTGCGCTGCTGGTCGGCGTGGTTGGCGAGTCCGGGTTGATGCTGCTGGCTGGCGTACTGCTCGGCATCGCCCTGGCGCTCAAGGCACCGCTGATGCGCTGGCGGGAGGTCGGCGGTGCTGGCAGGCCGGGCGCTGCATTGACGGAGAGCACTCGCAAGCCGGTGACGGGCAATCCATTCAGCGGCCTGACTCGTGTTCTGCAATCGCCTTACCTGTTGGCGATCGCCGGCTTCGTGGTGCTGCTCGCGACCGTGACGACCTTTCTGTACTTCGAGCAGGCGCGCCTGGTGGCTGAGCGCTTTCCTGACCGCGAGTCGCAGATCCGCGTATTCGGCATCATCGATGTGATCGTGCAGGCTGGCGCCTTGCTGTCGCAGTTGTTCATCACCGGGCGTATCGCTCAGAAACTGGGTGTGCGCATGTTGTTGGCGATCGTGCCGATATTGGTCTGCGTGGGCTTTATCGGACTTGCCCTGGCGCCGACGTTCGCCATGTTGGCGGGGCTGATGATCGTCAGGCGCATTGGTGAGTACGCTTTCGTCAGGCCTGGGCGTGAAATGCTCTTCGCGCCGCTGGATGCCGAGAGCAAATACAAGGCGAAGGGCTTTATCGACACCGTCGTCTATCGGGCCGGCGATGCGATTAGCGGTTGGGTGAAGAGTGGCCTGGATATGCTCAGCCAGGGCGCAGTGCTGGTGGCAATCGTGGGTGCGCTCTGCGCATTGGTCTGGGGAGCACTCGGCTGGTACCTGGGCAGGCAGGCCGACGAGATGAGCAAACGCGCCACGCCGGAGGCGAAAGAGGGGACGAGGGTGGTGCTTGCCAGTCACTAATGATCGTTCCTCACGCTCTGCGTGGGAATGACTTTGCAGGACGCTCCGCGTCCGACTCAGGTGCGGAAGCGGGCTCGGAGCGCCCGGGGTTGCGTTCCCACGCGGAGCGTGGGAACGATCAGCACATCAGATCAGAAGTCCAGCGACGCGCCCAGCCAGTAGGTACGGCCATAGTTGACCGTGCCGTCGTCCTCGTCGTTAAGGCGTTTGTTGCCCAGGTTGTAGACGGCCGAGTTGAGTGTCAGGTTCTGCGTCAGCTTGTACGAGCCACCGATGTCGGCAGTGGTGTAGGCGCGGGACGATTGGCCGGTCAGCGTGGCGCCATATTCCTCGCCGCTGTAGTTGGTCGCAGCCCAGGCCAGGGTTCTGTCGTTGATGTCCCAGTCGGCACGCAGGCTCGCCTTGCGCTTGGGGGTCAGCGACAGTGGCCGGCCCTTGTCGACGCCGCTTTTCTGCTCGGAATCCAGATAGGTGAAGTTACCTTTGATCGCCACGTTGGCCAGTGCCTGCCAGCTGCCGCTCAACTCCAGACCGCGGATCACCGCTTTGTCCACGTTGACTCGCTCCATCACCGTCAGGCCCTGCCACTGTTCGGCGGTGGTGACGGTGGACAGCTTGTCCTTGAAGTCGTTGTAGAACAGCGTGGCGCCGGCCGACAGGTCGTCACGGTTCGACCACATCGCGCTCAGCTCGTAGTTGGTGCTGCTCTCGGGCTTGAGGTTGGAATTACCGAACTGCACGAAGCGGTTGCGGCGCACCACGGCGTAGTCGTCGATCACTGCGCGCAGTTCGGGCGCCTTGAAGCCGCGGGCTACGCCGCCTTTCAGCGTCCACTCGTTATTCAGGTGCCAGACGCCATAGACGCGTGGGTTGATGTGACTGCCGTACTGCTCGTGATGATCCAGGCGCACGCCAGTGGTGAGGGCGAAGTCGTCAGTGATCGACCATTCGTCTTCGGCGAACAGGGCCTTCTGCACCACCGAGTATTCCTCGTTCTCGCGCTCGCGGGCGGTGCCGCGATTGGCCTGGTTCCAGTCGGTCAGCGTGGCTTCGTTCCACTGCACGCCGGTGGTGGTGACGTGGTAGTCGGTGGGGATCACCAGTTTGCCGTCCAGCACGCGGTTGCGGATCTCCGGCTTGCGTCCGAACACGTCGGTCTGCGCCGGTGTCGCCTTGCCTTCGCGGCTGGTGGTTTCTTCGGCGAACGACAGCGTCGAATCCGCCCAGCCCCAGCGGCCTTCGTGAGTCAGCGACCAGTGATCACGGTTGTTCTTCTGTTCGCGGGTCGACCAGTTGGCGCTGAGACCATCTCCGTTCTTCAGGCGCGAGGCGCCCGCTTCGAGCAGGAAGTCATGATTCTCGGTCGGCGTAAGGGCCAGGCGAGCGGTCAGGCTCTTGTTGTCGGACTTGGCGAAGCCTTCGTTGGCTTCGGCGTCGTCATCGGCCTGGCGGTCGAGGTAGCTGCCCCACACCTGCAGGCCGAGCACCTCGTTGATCAGTGGGCCATTGAGGTAGAACTGAGTGTTGCGGGCATTGCCCTGGTCGCTATTCGGGCGCGCCGAGTAGTCATAGGAAATGTTACCGCCCCACTCGGGCGATACCTTGCGGGTGATGATGTTGATCACCCCACCGATGGCATCCGAACCGTACAGCGACGACATCGGCCCACGCACCACTTCGATACGCTCGATGGCTGCTGTCGGCGGTACGAAGCTCTGCTCATAACCACGGTTGCCATTGACCCGCGAATCCCGCCCGCTCTGGCGTTTGCCATCGACCAGAATCAGCGTGTAGTCGCCAGGCATGCCGCGGATCTGGATATCGGTCTCGTTGGCGCCGCCATTGACCACTACACCTTCCACATCACGCACCGCATCACCGAGGTTCTGCACCGAGCGCTTACGCAGATCATCACCGCTGATCACCGTGACCGAGGCCGGAGCGTCCTCCAGGTTCTGGGCAAAGCCGGAGGCGGTCACCACCATGTCGTCCAGCTCGACGGTGTCGGCATGGGCGAAGGTGCTGCCAGTGGCCAGGCAGAAAGTCGCCAGGCGAATCAGGGTGCCAATACGGCGGCGAGGGAAGGGCGCGTGCATGGAATGTTCCTTACGAATCGTTTGCAGGCGCGAATCGTATGCATCCATGGGCGTAAAGGTTGGACAAAGTGAGACAGCGTGGTCGCATGGCCCGGGAACTCGAGGCGATTACTGGAGGATCGCCGCCAGCAGCTAAATCTGCCGGAACAGTTCTGGGCCGCTATGTGAAGGCTAGATATACCAATGCCACGCTCGACAATGCCCACGATCATCCATGCATGCTTCCATGACCGCGATTGACGAGAAGCCCAAAAGGATCGATGTCGACACGACGCATGCGATTGTCAGCCAACCGCTGCCCTTGTCGGCGCGAAAGGCCTTGATGGAAGCGATCAGTCCCATGGCCAGCAGAGCAAGCGCTATGTGGGACATAAGTAACTTTAGAATCAACTCGCCAAAGCCCCTTGGCCCATCACCGCGGATTATCAGCGCCTCTCTGACGAATAGAGAGAGCAGAGCCGAGTTGAATAGGTTGTAGGCCAAGCATGCCACCAACGCTCTCGGGGTTTTCCGGCGGCCATTAAAGGGGCTGCTTGTCGGTGTGCCGGTATGTCCGCACGGCGTTGGCTCGGGACGCTTTAGCATGGCGCTACTATTTCACCCGAATGCCTTCGCCACAGCGGGCGGTAAAAAGCTCCAGACGATCACGGCGCTCGTTGTCATCGCTGTGATCCTGATTCGACAGTCTGTTGGCGTGGCTTATAGCTGCGTTGAACGAAGCCTCCTCGCTGGCCGAGGCAGATTCAAAGGCGCCCCGAACCCTATGGTATTCGTCGAACTGCGCGTCCCTGCTTCTGAACACCAGGTTGTATTGATGGTCCTCGTCGTCTTCATCGTATTGGGCAGTATCGACTTCCAGGGCGACACGGCCTCCGAAGTTAGGCACGGGCGAGCGCAACGCTACCCAGGCCATGCTGGTATCGGGCGAAAACCTCACCACGACAAGACCCGGTTGCCATTCGACGCACCAGTAGATGGCTCCTGCACTGAGTATGTAACTGTAGCGAGCACCGGTTTGGAGTATCGCTGCCGGCCCGTCGAGATACTCCTCATCGCTCAGCGGTTGCAGATGAGGGATCACGCAGCGGGTGAGATAGCCAGCGTCTTCTGGCGCGACCGGGCCGGTGTAGAGACCGTCGGGGCATGATTGTTCACTGATGGGTACGATGTACTTCATAGGCGGCATTAAATCTTGAAAGATTGGTTCAGTGAGGAGCGCGGTGGACACGCTTCGCGTTGGCTACGCGCCCCGATCCACTCTACATGGCGGGGCTACTTAGTCACTGCACGGGCACGGTGTACCACTGCCTGGCTCTGAGAGTTATCGTTCGTTCCGGGATTTCGACGTCCGTATCGCCGATGGTCACGTTGCCCAAGTGCAAGATCCAGCGCGATCCTGCCTCTGGCGGCGCGGTGTCGAAACGCAAATCAACGCCGTCGTGTATTCCGCCGCTATCGTTGGGATTGACTGCCGGTTCGCGTACGGCGATATCAGGAATTTTCCCTGCCCACGGCAGGCCCGGCGATATGTTTCCTGCATTCGGGCTGGTGATATAGAGCGTTGGCGTAATGCGTTCGCCGTTTTCCTTTTCTATGTAGGCACCTTTGGGCGAATAACTTATTGGGGCTGAGCCTCTTTTGAAGTCATTTATATACAGGTAGATCCAGGTACTGGACGTGTCTACATAATGGATTTTCGTGGCGATTTCGAAGGGCTGTGGTTTTCCGTCAGTGGTCACTTCAAACCTGTGAATACTCGGCCATGCGGCCTCGCCCTCGAACCAGGGTTGGGGCGGTGTTGAACCGATGCAGGCACTGAGCAAAAAACAAAGCGCATAAACAGTGCTGATCTTCCATGGCTTGCACATGACTACCTCTGCGGCCGACGTTTGGTTGAGGAGCTTTAGCCCGCGTCAGGAAACAGTATGGCGTATTAGCCACAGGCGCTATTCAGCCTGTGAGTACTCAGCTCTCAGGCAAAACGGCTGGCGCCTCGGCCGCCTCATTGGCCTGTTTCAGCCTGTCAGCTTTGCAGATGTACTTGGGCTTGTTCTTCGGCGCCAGTTTGGCATTGGCCTTTTTTGCGTGGGCCTCTAGCAGCTGCTTGATCTTCTTGCGGCGATTCATGGTCTACCTGCTTTGAGGCCAGAGGGCCTGATACAAAAACGCCCATTGAACCAGGCTGACGCGGTGCGTCATTCCCGACCCAATGGGCGTTTTTCGTGAGGAAAGGGGCTTAAACCCGCTCAGCCCACATATCGTATTCATCGGCATCGACGATACGCACGCGTACCTTGTCGCCCGGCTGGAAGTCGGTGCCTTCGATGAACACGCTGCCGTCGATTTCCGGGGCATCGGCGCAGGAGCGGGCTACGGCGCCCTGGTCGTCGACTTCGTCGATCAGCACGTCCATTTCACGGCCGATCTTCATCTGCAGGCGTGCGGTGCTGATGGCCTGTTGGTGGGCCATGAAGCGATCCCAGCGATCCTGTTTGACGTCATCCGGGACGATATCCACATCCAGATCGTTAGCCGGCGCGCCTTCTACCGGCGAGTATTGGAAGCAGCCGACGCGGTCAAGCTGGGCTTCGGTCAGCCAGTCGAGCAGGTACTGGAAGTCTTCTTCGGTTTCGCCGGGGAAGCCGACAATGAAGGTCGAACGGATGGTCAGCTCCGGGCACTGCTCGCGCCATGACTTGATGCGCGCCAGGGTGCGGTCTTCGAAGGCCGGGCGCTTCATCAGTTTGAGTACGCGCGGGCTGGCGTGCTGGAAGGGGATGTCCAGGTATGGCAGGAGCTTGCCGGCGGCCATCAGCGGGATGATGTCGTCGACGTTGGGGTAGGGGTACACGTAGTGCAGGCGCACCCACACGCCCATGCTGGAGAGTGCTTCGCAGAGCTCTTTCATGCGCGTCTTGACCGGCTGGCCGTTCCAGAAGTCGGTCTTGTACTTGAGGTCGACGCCGTAGGCGCTGGTGTCCTGGCTGATGACCAGCAGTTCCTTGACGCCGGCCTTGACCAGGCGCTCGGCCTCGCCCAGCACGTCGCCCACCGGGCGGCTGACCAGCTTGCCGCGCATCGACGGGATGATGCAGAAGCTGCAGCTATGGTTGCAGCCTTCGGAAATCTTCAGGTAGGCGTAATGGCGCGGCGTGAGCTTGATGCCTTGCGGCGGCACCAGGTCGATCAGTGGATTGTGGTCCTGGCGCGGCGGCACCACGTCGTGCACGGCGT
>Ga0265798_10009083_pt1 | contig 12521 bp, 12 predicted proteins | sample P3T30metagenome_FD_192430 | JGI IMG/M metagenome (GOLD analysis project Ga0265798, IMG submission 192430) | Plant litter microbial communities from East Loma Ridge, Irvine, California - P3 T30 | ecosystem: Environmental > Terrestrial > Plant litter > Unclassified | place: USA: California...
CTTTTCCATAAGCCGGCTCTATAAATGTTTTCTTTGACAACCCTAGGCGATAACGTCCAGCAATCTCATATTGTGGACGAGGAAATATGTTTTCTGTCGGATCGTGAGCATCGGTAGGAACGTCAGCTGTTCAACGCTGCCCAACGGGCCGACCCGATCCTACTTCGGCCCTACTCGTTTCATAGCATATACCCCTCCATAGCTCCCTCACGAGAACAACAACCAAGTCAACCAACATCGTACAGAATGCATTCGTAGCTATCGTTATTTCCTTTCACTAGTGAGCCTTCCAACATTTTCGTTCATTTTCAGGCCTTGACTCGTGTCCCAAGTCATTTTACCTACGTATGAGGTTTTAATCTTCCGGACGTGACCAAAAGCGCAGGGAAACAATATCGAGTTGAACTGGTATGGTTCAAATTGAGCTTCGCCGAGAAGAGGAAGAGCGGCATGTATTGACAAAGCAGCCGTTTTGGATATAACCATGGCCTTTTCTATGTTTTTGTGCGAAGAAAAAGAGAAACGGCCATTAGAACCCACGAACTTCTTCTGCGTTTTGACACAAAAGATGGGCCACCATGGATTTGCACGGAGTCGCACAAGGAAGCCATGCCATTTAGCGCTTTGAAGAGTGCTTATAATAGTATAGAGATATACTACCGAGAAAGAGCCAGAATGAAAAGGCAGTACTTTTATGCCGTGCGCCCCAATCCAGGCATAAGAGAGTGCCGATAATATCTCGTCGCTGCAGAGGGGAGAACACAGATCGAGGGTAATCATTTCTGAACCAGCGGCTTACGACGGAGAACATTAAGGGACTTGGACGTAAATTTTCAGATTCCGGGGAGTGTGTTGATTCATAGGAATGCGTGCTGGGTAAGGCGCGCCATATGTATTTATATTTCAATGCACTTTCGAAACGCTACTCCGCAACATGGCCCCGGAATTTGATTGCTCTTTGGCAAGGAACAGTTATGGCAGGCAAACCTTTCCTTTTCTAACAAGCGATTCAAGCTAAACAGACCAGCCAGAGTTCATCGAACCGTCCTTGGACCAATTCTCGGTGAACATGGTTTTCTATTTCGCGGCGCAGGCTTGCCAGGACATGCAGGCGCAGAACTAGTTTTTCGAAAGAATATACGAAAAGACTTTGGTGATAAGGGAATAAAGAGAGGAATCTAGCGAGCGTTATATGTGCTCCTAGACGATTATGTGAGCATGATTTCTGATAGCGTTGGCTTCTTACCATGAGCTCTCGGTGTAGCAGAGAACAAGATCACGTCGCGACTCTGCCAGTGTTTTGTAGGGATTAGTCAGACACTATGTTGGCCTCATTCTCGTAATGTGGCAAAGGCATACGTCTCCTCGCAGAACAGTTTCAGGGCACAACATACCCATTGTCTTTTGGCCTTATTTGAATAGATCCGCGCCGCTCATAAGGACTTTTCAACGCCAATTTATTCCGAGCTCAAACGGCAGAAGACGAGGCATAAGTACAACACCGTATGCTCCCACGTAGACGTCGGTGTTCTCACTTCGATCAAATCGAGACATAAGCAATACTGAATCATAGTATCGCACATGAGCGAGAGCGGCGTGGTTTTACGACCAAAGAGACATGGATGCTGGGTAGTTAACTCTTCTTCAGAACTCTCAAACATTGACTAGTCATGTTGTTTTCTTGTTGCACCCACGTCGTGGAGACATGTACCAGCATATCTATCATTTCGATATCGATTCCGAGAAAATAATTCTAAGGATAGACAGACCGCTAGAGGATCTTCTGACTCACCACCATCTTCACGATAGAGCCATAACCATGCCGGCTAAATCATTCCAAAGCCCGGGAATGATTATCTGGAGTCGACTAACTGCGTTTTTCAAAGAGCGCAAAAGGCCACAAACATGAACTGCCTGTCATTGGTTCTTGAGTCTCGACATATGTAATCGGTTGCAGGACTTTTTTTTTTAGAATTTTTCAAAGTGCCAAAGGCAAGACATGATCATTTTGTCTCCACATTTCGGACGCGCAGAAGCAGGCATAAGCGCAAGCTCTGTGGCTTTTGTCAAAGAGGAAACATGAGCGTGTTGCGGTTTTGATTTCGATGCGTGACAAAGACGAAGACCTCGTGGGAAGAAGAGGACATAGGATGTCGGTTGTGGCTTTTCGAAAAACAAAGTCCAACTTCCAAAGAAGCGAGACATGTCGGCACATGCCTTCGATTTGTAGTCCCCTTTTTGGTAAAGAAGGAAAGAGATGGTGTGATGTTTCGGAGGAGAAACGGTGAAGAGGATCACTTATACACGCCAGGGGTCAGAGGCTGAGTGAGCGTTTGTCCGGGGATGTTGAGTGCCGATTGGCTTCGAACGGGTGGGAAAGACGTGCTGCGTGCCTAGTTGATGTTGGGAGTTGGGAAGTCTGGAGCGTTAGCAGGTCCTCCATACCTGGTACAAGATAGAACAAGAGTTGCCTAAGTCTTCGAAGAGGTGACATTCATCCGTTTTGGTTGCCTGCAATTTGTGATGTATCCGCGTAGGTATCTGCGCAAAGACTGGACACTGCCGTAAACATGCAGACGTATTAGATCCAGTCGAGTCTCTTCGTGATAGAAATAGCATTGCCAAGGATATCAAAGAGGCCCACCACGCCGACAGTCTACCAAACCCAAGCTGTATCGCAACACACCAACACCTTTGCAAAAGCAATATAAACCAACCTCAACCTCCCTCACCAAGCATTCGATCAATCAAATCCGTTCTGTATATACTTCTCCGACTCCTGACTCGCCCGCTCATTATCAAAGGTCATCCCGTACCGATACCGCACCTACTCACGACGACGGATTAATATGCGTCTTCATGTTGAGCGGCTGAGCAAGATTGCGCTGCGGCGTCGACGTGCCAGATCCCAGTTGCGGTGTTCCAATCTGTGCTGGACTTACAGCTCCACTGGGCGGCACTGGCATGCAGATGTCCTCGGGACTACCGGGCACCATTGAGCGTGGTAGGCCTGGGATTTTGATGCGCTTTGCGACGTTGTTGTAGCTCGAGGGTATGATCTGGGTTGTTCTTAGTGGTCTGACTTGGTGGGTGGAGAGTAGGGTGCTTACCTCGATGATCTCGTCGCGCGGGAACTCCAGTTTGGGAATGTCGGCTGCGTTGCACGCCATGAGATATCCGTACAGGACGCGGAGAACAGATTCGTGCGCGATGATGAGCAAGTCGTTCTCTTCGCGCTCGAGCTCTAGAATGATGGGTTCCATGCGTACTGCGAGATCGTGGTAAGACTGATCAATGTTAGTGCCTTGCATTCAAACATGTATGGCTCATCTTACCTCTGCTCGCGGGTACCGGTGGTGGTACGGGTCAGCTTCGTGCTTCGTGACCTCGTTCGGGAACTCTTGTCGGATCTTCGCTTCAGACATCTTTTCGCAAACGCCGGGATTCATCTGACTCATCTGCGATCGTTGCCGTACGCGGTAGCCGAGATCCGCGAGGTGTTCCGAGGTCTGTACGGTGCGCCTCCGGGTTGAGGTCCAGATCGTCAGAGGCTTCAGCGCAGCGTCTGGTACGCCTTGGTCGGTCAACTTTTGTCGTTCCTCTTCCCGGTACTTCAAGAGCACCTCACTCATCTTCTTAGCGTAGTCTCGTCCTTCGTCACAGAGGTTGGCATCGGCCTTGTACGAGTCTTCGTCGCGCGTGGTGCCGGCGCGAGCAAAGTACGTCTGTCGTGACTTGATGTGTAGATTTAGAAGGTAGAACACGATCCGTTGTGAAAGGTAGCCGAATGCGCAGTTGTTGACAACCACTCGCTCACCTGCATTGATCATCTTGATCCAGTGCAAGTCAGGCTCTTCCATGGTCTCGAAATGCGGTATCCGCGAGTTGATCCGTGCTAAGTAATCCTGGACCGCATCTTCGTCTTTCCAGCCGATGTAGTCTGGCGAGCCGATCTTGACGCGGCGTACGTTCTCTTGAATGATGCGCTCGTCTGTGCAGTGAGATTCAATGAAGATGGTCTGGATGCCGTTCTTCGCGAATTCCTTGGCTAGTGATCGGCGGCCCTGCGTGATTGCATTGACGGCGTCATAAATGGCAATCTGACCCTTTTCGTGCTCAAGGAAGTGGTAGATGTCTTCCCGACACTTCTTTAGGATCTTGTTTCGTAGAAGAACTGACTGTGGTGAGGCATTCAGGAAGAAGTAGTCGTCTGGAACATCCTTCTCAGGGCCAAGCGTTGCGCGACGGTAGTCTCCCAAGTGAAACACGTGCGTCTTGACACCGAGCCACCGCAAGTATCGTGCTACGGCAACAGAGGTGTGAGTCTTGCCGCGAGCTGGAAGGCCAACAGTGGCGATGACGATTCGTCCCGAGTGAAAGAGGCGGCCAGATTCTGTGCTGTAGAGTTGAGCGGGCGCCATTTCCTCTTTCTCCGGGAGATCGTGGATTGCATCGACGAATGTACTTGACCGCCGCCGGAAGCGGGGTGAATTTGCGTATATCTCAGCGGTGCTACAGAATGTGAGTCACGTTCTCCATGAGGAATGAGGAAGGAGCGCTCTTGCGTCGAGCATTCACTCTTCCGCTGGGTGAAGTGAGGGGTCAAAGCACTTACAGTAGGGTATCCATTATTGCGATCTTTATCTAATGTCTACAATAGAATGTGTAAAGAAATGAAAAAAAAAAAGAGAGAGATGAGTCTGTGACAGGAGTTCAAACGCTACGAGACGTGACAGCAATCTTGGTCGTGAGGTGGTGGTTGTTTGTTGCGCACGGCCGCGGTATCGAACGGAGATAGACAAGCTTGCCGAGACGGTGGCGAGCCAGTCCCTGGATAATGCACACTGTAGCGAAGGTTTCACGAGAGGATATGAACAGGGCGATTGCGTCTCGGGAGATGTGCAGGTAGATGTAGTTGAAAAAGCAATGGTTGTTGGTGTTAGTCTTATCTTAGGTACCGGTATCGCTTATGTCATTCATGTCGAGAACAACATCGCGGACATTATTCGCATCACTTAGCGTCAGCCCTTCCAGCGACATCCCCATCCCCACTATGCCCGAGCACAGTCGGGGACAGAGAAGATGAGGAAGACCATTGTGTTGTGCTTCATTCATGGCTTCAAGGTGAGTGAGCTTCAATTTCTGGGGAGCGAGGCCTACGTCATATTCGCAATGGCAAGCTGGCTCCAGGAACATAGCTGACACGATATACAGGGCGGAGATGACACTTTTGGTAGGCAGTAATAGATTGCAGGGAGACACCAAGCTGACTGGACCACCCAGGGAACTTCCCGTCGCACCTCAAAGCCATCCTCCAGCATTCTCTCCCCAAAGTCACCGTCCTCACCATCACCTACCCCAAGTTCGAGACGCGCGGCGACCTGGCGGATTGCGTGACGCGCTTCAAAGAATGGCTCACGAACAAAGTCATCGACCTCGAAGTCGCCAACTCGACGCCCTCGCCCACCGTCGACCCCTCCGTGCACACGATCCTCGTCGGGCACTCCATGGGCGGCATCGTCGCGGCGGAAACCGTGCTCTCCATCACCGGAGACAAGCCGCTGCACTCACAGACCAATTCGCAAATCGGATCGACGATGCTCGACGACCACTCAACCCTCATGTTCCCGTACATTCAGGGTATACTCGCCTTCGATACGCCATATCTCGGCATCGCGCCCGGCGTGGTCGCACATGGCGCTGAAAAGCACTGGCAGACCGCCAACTCGGCCTACTCGGCCTACTCCAACATCGCGAGCGCATTTGGCTGGGGCAACAAAGACACTGCCGCCGGTGCCGTGGACACCAGCAAAATGCTACCCGCCCCAACAGACGTCAATGCCGACGCCGCAGCAGCACCCATATGGCAGCGCTACGGACGCGTCGCCATGTTCGCAGGCGCGGCAGGCGCAATCGCTGCGGGCGGCGCGGCAGCCTACATGAAGCGCGAGCAGATCTCCGAGGGCCTGAACTGGGCAACCTCGCATCTCGAGTTCATCGGCGCCCTCGCCCGGCCCGAAGAGATGCAAAAGCGCCTCGCGAGAATCACCAAACTCACCGAAGCATCCGATTTCGGCTTCACAAACATGTACACCACGCTCGGACGCGCCGTCAACACGCAGCAACAAACGCAAAAGGAATCTTGGACAGGTAAAGTCGCAGGCAAAGACCGCACATTTTGCAACCTACCCAAAGGCCGGTTGAAGAACTTCTTTATCCCTGCGCCGAATGATAAAGGTACGGCCGAAACGTGGGCGCATATGAACATGTTTGAGCCGAAGAGTAACCCTGGTTACTACACGCTGAGCGAGACAGCGAAGGAGAAGATTATCGAGTGGGCGGAGACGCCGTGGTATGAGGAGAGCGAGGGGCCGCTTGTAGGTGAGGTGGGTGAGGAGGCGGAGATTGTGGAGAGGCAAGAGGTTGATGAGGCGATGCAAAAGGAAGCGGAGCTGAAGGATGAGGAGTTGAGGAAGGAGGGCGAGTTTGTGGATCTGAAGAGGGGGGCTGGTACGCCTGTCGATGAGGAGGGGAGGGGAAAGAAGAGGGAGTTGTAACATCGGCATACACTTCTCTACGGTGAGGAACTTACGATTGAATGACCTGACTTCAGTTTGATTGAACGAATAATGAACACATCGACATCAAATTCCACGACTCGGCGTGAGAAATTGCAGTGCGATATCGAGTACTAGGACAGTCTTCCTATGGCGTGCTGGTCGACAGCATCGTGCGACCAAACGCTCGTCGGAGAGATTTTCGGTACAGTCCGATTGCCTTCTCGCATGCACATGGCAAACTGGGCCAAACGTTCGACACACTTTGTGGCATTGGTGCGCTTCGTGGCCATGATAGCGCGTCACTCCGCTACTTTGTCATATCACTAGGCATGCGTGAGGTGAATGACCTTAATCATTGCGGAGAATACCGGAGTTCATTCACACATACTCATCTTTTACTGCATTACTGCCCTGGACTTCACTTCACGTCCAGGCTGCTACTCATCCAAGAGATGACACCGCATAGTTAAGGACAAACAAATCCAAACGTCCGAGACGCTTCGCGGCCATGATATCTCGTCACTCCGCCCTTTTGCAATATCACTAGAGCATGCGTGAATCGAGCAGCTTCACCACTGCCCATTCAATTCACAGACAAGACGACCTGACACGACCTGCCTGGTCCTCCTTCACCAATCTCCAGTATAAATGACACTTCCCCGACACCACAGCAGTATCCCACCTCCATCGCCAGTCATCCTCGCCTTCGCACACACTCTCCAGTAACCCACAGCATCAACAAGTCCCAACTACATACACAACCCGCGGCAACAGAATCATGGGCTCATACGCTTACGGTGGCTTCGGCGGGTACGCGGAGTATTATGGTGGCGGCGGTTTTGGCGGGTACGATGGCTTCGAGGAGTGTGATGATGGGGGGTATGATGGGTTTAATGATTATTATGGGTACGGGAGTTATGGGAATTATGATGCGTTTGCTGGGCACTACGGAGGTGGTGATGGGGGCGGAGGGTATTGGGGTGAGGGGGCTGGGGAGGGTGGCGAGAGGGCGGTGCGGGGTTGGGTTGAGAGGTGGAGGAGTGGTGTATTGTGAGGGATGAATGGTGGGAGTGGTGTGGGGTATTGGTTTGGGCGGGTGGAGAGCGTCGAAGTATGTGAACAGTCCTCGGGAACAACTTGTGTGCGAGCTGATCAATGTGAAAATATGCAACGGCGGATATAGATATCTATGCGTCACCTTGCTGGCGTGTTGTCGTGCACCACTCGACGTGGTCGATGCTGGCTTCGACAAGTCACCAACGTGCCCTTCACACAGACCCTTGGTTTATATACACCCTCTTCTTTTTCTTCCTCCTCCTTCCCTCACTCTAAAACATCCTCTCAGCAAGCCTGTAGCAAGCACTATAAAGCACTATCCCACATATCCAGATACCAGACAGCAACCAGCATCAACAATGTCATACGATCCCCCTAGACGAGGTAGCCGTGGTGGTTATGGGCCTGCTCGTGCGAGCCATTGGGGTCAGAATCCTTACGGTCAGGATGCCTATGGTCAGAGTTCATACGGCTAGAGTCCATACGGCCAGAGTCCATACGGCCAGAATCCATATGGTCAAACTCCACATCAAGGAGCCGGAAACGGACGTGGCCGTGGACAGCCATCTGGGTACGTCACTCATTCGAACTCCCCTTCCTTTCCCCCATACCCATCCATACTAACCCGCACCCCCAGCGCCCCACGCGGACGCGGACGCGGCATGGTCCCCGGTCTCTGGGACCCCATCTACGGTTTCGCAGTGCTACATCATCAGGCCCCTGATCCGCACCGCAGGCTGCCTCCACGTCAGCCTTGGTCGCGCGAAGAATTCGAGGCTGAATTCGGTTCCGGTGCTGAGTTGAGTATTGGTGATTGGAGTGATTATGTATATTGGGAGGGGGAGGGGGAGTATGAGTGAGTTGGGTGGGTAGGGGAGTGGTGGATGATGGGCGGGAGAAGAGTGCATATAAAAGTTATGTGCGCTTGTCTTGATAATGCGATAGTGATTGTAAATTGGAATGGGTGACAGTATCATCTTATTCATGTCCTTTTTGTTCGAATTCGAACGTGTTGGTGGCTCACATGACCTCGCAACGATGTTATCGAGCTATCAATATGCGCCTGCACTCCAATCGTATCCACACAAAGTCCCGCCTTGACTCTAGACTTGTTGTCCAGGCCTTCATGCACGAAAATGTCGTAATGCGCTTCCACGTCCCTTAGAGGAGTTCTGACCCGTGTTGTAACATGACGCATAACAGTAGATTGCCACAGCTCGCTTTCCCATGGAACATCGTTGAACTTGGTGAGCGGCTCAGGAAATGTTTTACACCAATAATCACCAGTTTAAGGAGTGGATTCCATGGCGAGTGAGAAAGTCAGACTAGTCAGATACAAACGCAAGCTCCAGTCCCATCTGTTGGTAGGCACGCCGATGAGACTGACTTGCGTTCGCTGAAAGTGCTTAGAGAAGTGATGCCTTAGATGGAATCGACGGAAGTGGTTGGTCGTGAAGTTGAGGGAACCGACAATCTCCGGGGCACATATATCCTCCGTGGCTCTCCTCCCGTCCGAGCATCCACGGCAATTGTATTGGTCACGTTTACACGGACGTATTGCATGGCTCCGCCCATAGACTTCAGATGGATGGGGAAGCATTGTCGCTTGGGACTCTAGGATCGATCCTCGCAGACACGCGAGTCTCGTGGTCCGAACCTAAAATCACCACAAGCTGAACACACGGAGGCCAATACGTGCTGCACTGATAGTTGTCGCTACATCCGATTCTTCATGCAAAGAGTGAGTAGTCGTCGGTTGTTTTGAGAATCTTCTTCCAGAGACCAGGATTTTGCCCATCTCACAAGCCATATTCGTTCAAGTTCTTGCTGCGTCCGCAAAGTATTCATCTTTGAACCACGACGGCGAAGTAATAAACGGATCGGTGTCGTCGTCGTATCGAGCGTGAGAGAATGTATTTTGAGTATTGCGAAGCGGTGTAGGACGGTGCTTCTCCATCAACTGCTGTGCCTGGTTGGGAGTTGTGGCGGTAAATGAACACTGAGTCGTGTCCGAACGAGGTTGTGGACGTTTCTCAGTAGATGGCCGTGTGCGTTTCCGGCAGTAAGCCAAGAGGGCCTTGATTGGCTCAAGTAGAGGGCAGCTGTCCCCCTGTGAGGCATTCTGAAGTCAGGTCAGCGACCAGTCGCCGAATAAAGCGTGTTCAAAATACTTTGGAGATCGACCTTGCTGCACCAGGCGCATCAAATTCACATCGAACGTACACCTCCGATTTCCTGGCACTCATCATGGCGGTATTGATTGCTCGTTCAAGAAGACGTCTTGATACTGATGCGAATCTGAGAGGAAAGCTGACTCTTTCACCATGTGCACAGCTGGAGCTTTGACGAGAACTCCACTGTAATTATATTACAGCCGTTGCGTACCAACAATATGGTATCGGGCGGACTGATTGATATGCTGAGGCACCTACACCTTAGCTTCGAGCTCCAGCCACTAAGCGTTACGCCCACGACTAGGCTGACCTCGCACGGTTGACCAACTGCGTTGGGTCTGAGTGCGCACGCCGCTTGAAGACCCTGCTACTTGTGCATGATCGCGAGTGCTGCGCTTCTCTCGAGTGCAACTATGGCAAAGCAGCGTCATAGGTGCGATTGGGAATGCAACTGGGCGCATATGTCCCTTTGCCGTTCCGAGACCATACATAGCTGTATTGGGGAAGCACGCCGTACGAGCATTGGCTGTTGGCGTGAAGCTCAAGTCCCAATGAGCAAGTATCGGCATTCTAAAGCAGCACCGGGCTGTCAGAGTGCAGCACTCGCCAGGATGAATGCTTCTGGAAGATCTCAATTGATTGAGGCTACCGAAATAGTCAGCGCTAGTGTTGAGGCTTCGGATCTCAAGGGATTTCTACGCGGACCGAAATGCGCGCTAAAAGAATATGAACCCGCACCATCGTGTTGGTATAGTCAGCCACGAATATGAGCACTTCATGCGATACGGTCGATACCAGACATGGAGTTTGCAGTCCATTTGCTACCAGTCTCAAGAGGGTGGTCGTATGTTCCCAGTTCCCAGTCATTGAAGCTGTGCGACGAATAGATCAATTCGTTGCCAAGGTGGTAGCGCAGGCGCCGCAGTAATGACGAGCCTTGTCCGGTTTGTGGCACTCTCAAGAAAGTCAGGAGCGCCTCCAGCTCAGAAGATGCTGTTAACCTCCTGGTGGTTGAAACTGTGCTCGGCCCATTTTTCCGGTCATGTACAAATTCAGCCTTCAAGCTACGCAGCCTACGGCTTCAACGTTGCAAAGAAACTGTGGATATCGAGGATTGTGCTCGGTTACCGTACTATCCAAGAAGGCTAATAGGCAGCAACTTCAGTTCGAGTGTGTGAGTCTTAGAACCTTACTCGGGACAAGACGGTCATGAGTGTGCGAAATGCATGCAGCCTCCAGAGCTGGCTGCTGTTGTGGTCGTCCTATGGCATCTCATATTACGTGCGTATTGCAAGTACGACAAAATATCGCCGTCCTGCTACAGTCCTTAGGGGTCGAAATTTGGAATCACAACAACGTGTCTAATACTGCAACCGTGTTGGCATTACTTGAGGTACGGCTATTCCATCATCAGCACTCGGCCCCAAACGCCCCGTCACCAGGTAGACGGACATAATCGCTCGTTCTAACAGATAAACTCCGACAGTAACTGCATTGCCGATCGAATCAGGGGCCAAACCGGATACACAAGATTTCGATGGGGCGTATGCACTTCTTCCGAGAACGTGGTAGGTCTAACTACGCCGTACGGGTTCCGCGCATGCCGTGTGCGACGGAACAATCGCCCCAAATAGGACAATGGCTACGAGCTACTGATGAACTCAGTGATGTTGTGAAGAAGCTTCTGATGAGACATGCATTGTTCTATAGCTAGCGCGCGCTACTGGTAGACGCACATGCTTTCATGCTCTCACGGCCAGACTTCAGATGGATTGAGCAAGATCACAGACAATCATATTCAAGTCCTGACTCCATTTGAAAAGCGAAACAATAAGCAGTCATGGTCATTACGACTACGAAAGCTACCGCAAGTAAGCCTGTCTTCTCGAAGACGACTCACTGACAGAGCCTACGTAGTATGGGCAGCGCAACAGACTTCAAGTGGCCGTCAGCACGTTGGTCATGAAGTAGATCGCGGTAACGAACGCATAAGCGACTCTCGGTGCTTATCAACCGACGGATGGCTGCCGAACTTTACGCGCAAAGCTCGTTGGTGACAAAGTACCAAAGAGCTAGCTACAGCATCTAGCGTTACGTACCACACACTGCAGGGTCGTTATCCGAAGAACGAGATCCTACTGAGATCTAGTGAGTCGTTCCTCGTGTTCTGTCTCGACTTCGGTCGAATGACTGCATGTTTATGGCACGTCTTCGGTGACTTCATTCATCTCACTGCCTAGGTAAAAGAGTGGGTAACACACTGCGGCCACAACATATTGAACAGAGAGCATATGGCTGGCTGAGATTTTCAGTCTGCTACTGTAAGTATCATCTTGTAGAGCATGCGACGATGAGCGAAAAGTACATTCAAGCAAGCGCAGATTGGGCTGCGACTGATGGCACTACCTTCAGGGGAACAGAGTCTACACGTCTTTCTTGACAACTCTGCAGCTACAGAGTGCCAACTGAGACATTTCGTGCAAGATCAGGGCGTAGAGTGACATCTTCGCTACCCACAACAAGCACTCGCTCATCCTTCGTCTCCGTCGCAGACACACTGAACGTGGCGCACCAGTCTATCGATGCGGCCAACTCCAGAACAATGACACATTCTGTCGGCCTACACCATATGCTGCATCCCTTCCAGGATACGACCAGTGGTGTAAGCCAGTCTAACGCCGACTACTCTTCGGAGTCCGAGAGTCGTAGTCCACTATTGAGCCTTGCATGC
>Ga0265798_10009084_pt1 | contig 12521 bp, 9 predicted proteins | sample P3T30metagenome_FD_192430 | JGI IMG/M metagenome (GOLD analysis project Ga0265798, IMG submission 192430) | Plant litter microbial communities from East Loma Ridge, Irvine, California - P3 T30 | ecosystem: Environmental > Terrestrial > Plant litter > Unclassified | place: USA: California...
GTCGAGCGGATGAACCGCACCATCAAAGAGGCGACCGTCAAGCGCTTCCACTACGAGAGCCATGACCAGCTACGGACGCACCTCGCCGACTTCATGGCTGCCTATAACTTCGCCCGCCGGCTCAAAGCGCTCAGCGGCCTCACACCCTACGAATACATCGCCAAAATCTGGACTTCGGATCCAGACCGGTTCATCCTCAATCCGATCCACCAGATGCCGGGACTAAACACCTAGCAATTCCCTGACCAAGCTCGATGCTGGACATGCCGGGCATCATTACGTCTAAGAAGACGACATTTATGACCTTGCCTTTAATCTATGTCATCATCAGCTTCGGTATTGATGAATATACGAAAACGTCCGGGGGCGAGTCGTGAGGTAAGCTTGAAACTGCTATTCGCTCTGGTCCTCGCTTGGTCGATCGCTCTCCTTGGCGGGTTTTTTGTGACCGCAGGTGGCATGCTGGCCGCGATCGGCGGCTCGCCTTACTATGTGATCGCCGGCTTGCTGATGATCGGCAGCGGCGCGCTGATTGGCCGAGACGATGCGCGGGGCCGATGGTTGTTCGTGGCACTTTGGCTAGGGACGCTGGTCTGGGCGATTTGGGAAGTCGGCTTCGACGGACTCCAACTCGTCCCACGGTTGGTGGCACCTACCGTTCTTCTCATACTGGTGCTACTGACCGCACTGCCTGTACGGCGTGACCGGCGACACTCTTTGCCGACCTTCGCCATCGGGCTGCTGGCGGCGATCGGCGCGGGCTATGCCTTTTCCGGCAATCCGCTGCAGGCGCAAGCCGACGGGTCCTCCCGCTCCCGCTCGGCTGCCTCTTCAGATGATGGTGGCGATGGTAGCTGGAGCGCCTATGGCGGCACCGTTGCCGGGCGGCGCTACTCCTCCTTGGCGCAGATCACACCCGCCAACGTCGGCCGGCTCGAACTCGCGTGGACACAGCGCACCGGCGACCTGCCCGACGCGGCGGAAAGCGTGGAGCACAAGCGCGAATACCATTCGGAGGCAACACCGATCCAGATCGGCGACACGCTCTACACCTGCACGCCTCACTCGTTCGTCCAAGCGATCGACGCCACCACCGGGCGGACCAAATGGAGCTGGAACGAAACGGTAAGCCGCACCGGTAACAGTTATCTCGTTTGCCGCGGCGTCGCCTATTTTGAGGCGTCTGCGGGCACGCCGTGCCCGCGCCGCATCTTCGCGCCGACCTTCAACGCCCGGTTGATGGCGCTGAACGCCGATACTGGCCGTCCCTGCCCAAGCTTCGGGCAAGGCGGAAGTGTCGATCTGCGGGCCAACATGGGCGTCTCCCATGCAGCCGATCAGATCGGAACATCTCCCCCGATGGTGGTCAATGGCCGGCTGATCGTCGGCGAACGGATCGTCGACAACGTCAACCGCAACATTCCGAGCGGTGTGGTCCGTGCCTATGATCCTATTTCAGGCCAGCCGCTCTGGGCTTGGGACGTCGGCCGCTCCCCCGATGCCATCGCGCCTCTTCCCCCGGATCAGGTCTATACGCGCGGCACGCCCAACGTCTGGGGCGCTATTACGGCGGATCCTGAGAACGGACTCGTATACCTCGGCACCGGCAATGCCTCGCCCGATTACTGGATCGGCTGGCGGCGGCCGTTCGACGATCGCTTCGGCACATCGATCGTGGCGCTCGAGATCGCGACCGGCAAGCTGCGCTGGTCGCGCCAGTTGGTACACCGCGACATGTGGGACATGGATCTCGCGATCGGGCCATCGCTGTTCGACTATCGTGCGCCCGATGGCCGCACGATTCCGGCGCTGATCCAGACCACCAAGATGGGGCAGGTGTATTTCCTGAACCGCCTGACCGGCGCGCCTTTAGCGGCCATCACTGAGCGACCGGTGCGACAGGACGGCGCGACGCCCGGTGTTCGCGTGTCGCCGACTCAACCGTTCTCGGTCGGCATGCCCTCCTTCACTCCGCCGGCGCCAACGGAGCGATCGACCTGGGGTGCGACGCCAATTGACCAGCTGATGTGTCGGATCGAGATCCGCCGCGCGCAGGGTACAGGGATCTACCAACCGACCGGCCTTCAGCCAATCATCGGCCACCCTGCGTTCGACGGCGTGACCGACTGGGGCGGGGCGGCAGTCGATCCGGTGCGTGGAATCATGACCGTCAATACCATGGAGATGCCATTCAAAATCTGGCTGATGCGCCGCGACGATCCCCGCGTGGGCCCCTTGATGAAGCAGAAGAAGGGCGGCGAAAACGCTCGGGAAGCCTCCCTTCAGACCCAGTACAACACGCCGTACGTGGCGGTAGTCAAGGCGTGGGTCGGCATCTTCGGCGCGCCGTGCAGCGCACCCCCTTGGGGCCACCTAACCGCAGTCGATTTGAAAACGCGTCGCGTGGTGTGGCGTGAGGTGCTGGGCACGGCGCGTGACACCGGATTGTTCGGGACACGACTAGGCGTGCCGATCAAGACTGGCGTGCCGAACCTCGGTGGATCGATCGTTACCGCCGGCGGCCTGGTTTTCATCGCCGCCACCACCGACCAGTATCTGCGTGCCTTCGACATCGCCTCAGGTAAGGTGCTTTGGAAAGCAAGGCTGCCTGCCGGCGCTCAGGCCACGCCGATGACCTACCGCGGGCGTGACGGGCGACAGTATGTCGTTGTTACCGCAGGCGGCCACGGCGCGCTCGGCACCCGCTACGGCGACTACACATTAGCTTTTGCATTGCCGCGCGGCGCCTAACGATAGGAAGACGAAATGAGCGATCCTAACACCGATACCGACGATGAAACGGTCCACTATTCGGGATCATCCGGGGGTTTCGGATCGGTCCTCGGCATGGCGAAGGTGTTCGCGCGCGAACTGTCGTCGCCGGGCACGCTCGACACGCTGCGCCGGCAGAACAAGCCCGAAGGCTATATGTGCTCGTCCTGCGCGTGGGCGAAGCCGCCAGAGCCTCACACTTTCGAGTTCTGCGAGAATGGCGCCAAGGCGACGATCTGGGATTTGACGCGCGATCGTTGTACGCCAGACTTCTTCGCGAAGCACACCGTAACCGAGCTTCGCAGGTGGGCAGACTTCGACCTGGAGATGCAGGGACGGCTGACCGCGCCGATGCGCTACGACGCGTCGAGCGATCGCTATGTCGAATGCGGTTGGGACGAAGCGTTCGCCGGAATCGCCACCGAGTTGAAGCGCGTAGCCCCGAAGTCGGTGGTGTTCTATGTTTCGGGCAAGGCGGCGCTAGAGACGAGCTACCTCTACGCGCTGCTGGCGCGCGCCTATGGCAACAACAATCTGCCTGACAGCTCGAACATGTGTCACGAGACGACGTCGGTCGGGCTGAAGAAGGTGACGGGATCGCCGGTCGGCACCTGCACGCTCGAAGACTTCGACCACTGCGATGCAATCTTCTATTTCGGTCAGAACCCCGGCACGAACAGCCCGCGTTTCCTGCATCCGTTGCAGGAGGCGGTGAAGCGAGGCTGCAAAATCATCGTCTTCAACCCGGTCAAAGAAGTCGGGCTGATGCGGTTCATCAACCCGCAAAACCCGATCCAGATGCTGTCGCAGAAGCCGACCGAACTGGCGCATCAATATCTTCAGGTACGCCCCGGCGGCGACATCGCGGCAATCATGGGCGTGGTGAAGCGCGTGCTGGAGCGCGACGAGATGGCGCACGCGGCCGGCAAGCCCAGCATCCTCGATCCCAGCTTCATCGCGCAACATACCGCCGGCTGGGAAGCGTTCCGCGACAAGGCGCGTGCGACGGAGTGGGCCGACATCGAGGAGCATTCGGGGTTGAAGCGCGCCGATCTCGAAGCGGCAGGCGATGTGTATGTCGGTGCCGAGAAGGTAATCGCGGTTTATGGCATGGGGCTGACCCAGCACGTTCACGGATCGCAGAGCATCCAGATGATGGTCAATCTGATGCTGATGCGCGGCAACATCGGTAAGCAGGGCGCGGGCGTGAACCCGGTGCGCGGTCACTCCAACGTACAGGGGCAGCGCACCGTCGGCATTTCCGAGAAGCCCGAACTGGTACCGCTCGACAAGATCCAGTCGCAGTTCGGCTTCGATCCGCCGCGCGACAAGGGGCTGACCACGGTCGACGCCTGCGAGGGGATCAAGGACGGTTCGGTGCAAGGCTTCCTCAGCCTTGGTGGCAATCTCGTCCGGGCGGTGCCCGACCGGGATGTGATGGAGCCGGCGTGGCAGCGCCTCGCATTCACCGTTTTCGTCGCGACGAAGCTCAACCGCAGCCACCTGATCCACGGCAAGGTCGCCTACCTCCTACCGTGCCTTGCGCGCCCGGAAGAGGACATGCAGGCGAGCGGTCCGCAGTCGGTGTCGATCGAGGACAGTTTCAGCCATATCTACGGATCGCGCGGCAAGCGGAAGCCCGCTGCGCCAACGCTCAAGTCCGAGCTCGCGATTGTCGCCGGGATCGCCAAGGCGCTGCTGCCGGCTAACCCAAAGCTACGCTGGGATGAATGGACGGACGATTACGCACTGGTCCGCGACGAGATCGCCGAAACCTACCCTGAGGAGTTCCACGACTATAACGACCGGATGTGGCAAGCCGGTGGCTTCTATCGCGGCAATTCGGCACACGAACGCATCTGGAAGACCGAGAGCGGCAAGGCCGAGTTCACGGTGCCCACGGTATTGTCAGCAGTAGGCGTGCCTGGCGGCAATGGCCGTTTCCACCTCATCACCATGCGCTCGAATGATCAGTTCAACACGACCATATATGGCATGGACGACCGTCTGCGCGGGATCAACGGATCGCGCACCGTGCTGCTCATCAATCCCGACGACATGAAGCGGCAAGGGCTGAGCGAGGGCGAGATCGTAGCGCTGGTCGGCGACGCAGGCGACGATGTCCACCGCGAGGTTACAGGCCTGACGGTGACGCCGTTCGACTTGCCTGACGGGTGTCTGGGGGGATACTATCCTGAGATGAACCCCCTCGTTCCGCTCTGGTATCACGACAAGGCTTCGAAGACGCCGGCATCGAAGGGCGTTCCGGTACGGATCGAGCGCAGCGCGCAAGCTGCTTGAGCAGTAGCGTGCGCTTCCCCAGGGCTAAGGTGGCTCTGCTCGTCATCCTCGCCTCGACATTACTGAGCGGCTGCGCGGCGTTGAGCCACGGCTTTCTTGCCGCGGCGGGGCCGGTGGCGGGCGAGCAGCGCGAGCTTTTCTGGACAGTGGCGGCGATCCTCGCGTTCGTTGCCGGGCCGGTGCTGATCCTGACTCCGATTATCGCTTGGCATTATCGGCAGAGCAATACCGCGGACGCCTACCGGCCCGAGTGGAACTTCTCGTGGACGCTCGAAGGATTCATATGGATTCCGCCGGTGCTGATCGTGATCCTGCTTGCGGTGCTGCTCTGGGGGTATACGCACCGCCTCGATCCCTATCGCCCGATCGCTGGCGGACCGCCGTTACAAGTTCAGGTAATTGCCGCCGACTGGAAATGGCTGTTCGTGTACCCGGATAGCGAGGTGGCGAGCATCAACCGGCTGGTTGTGCCCGTCGGCCGCCCCGTTCACCTTACTTTGACGAGCACAACGGTGATGCAGTCGGTGATGATGCCGCGGCTGACCGGACAGATCTACACTATGGCCGGCATGACGACGCACCTGAACCTCCGAGCCGATCGGCTGGGCCGCTATCACGGCGGGAACATGCAATATAACGGCGCGGGGTTCGCGCGTCAGTCCTTCGATGTCGAGGCCGTCGATCCCACCAGCTTTCGCTCTTGGGTGGCGGGCACCGCTCGGGCCGCGCCTCCGTTTCAGCCGATAGGTCGAGCCCTGCTGGAGCAACGGTCCGTCGTTCAGGCGCCGCGCGTCTTCTCGCGCGTTCCTGATGGCTTCTTCCCATCGATCGTCGCGGCAAGTGGCGGTCGCAACCATCCACATGGGACGAGCCGATGAGCGAACCGGTGCTTCCGGCGCTGCTCGGGCGGTTCGAATGGCACGATCTGCCGTTCGTGCGTGCGTGGGAAAACCCGAACGTCAGCGAGATCATTGGTGCCGGTGCCGGAGGGCTCGTCATCTTCGGCGCGCTCGCCGTTGCCGCCCTGCTGACCGTGACGGGGCGCTGGCGCTGGCTGTGGAGCGAGTGGCTGACCAGCCTCGATCACAAGAAGATCGGGATCATGTATGTCGTCCTAGCCTTCGTCATGCTGTCGCGCGCGCTGATCGAGGCGGTGCTGATGCGGATGCAGCAGGCGGCTGCGGTCCAGCAGCCGGGCTTCCTGTCGGACGAGCATTTCGCACAGCTGTTCTCGACCCACGGCTCGATCATGATCTTCTTCATGGCGATGCCGTTCCTGACGGGCATCATCAACTACATCGTGCCGCTCCAGATCGGCGCGCGCGACATGGCGTTTCCCTGGGCCAATTCAGTTGGCCTCGCGCTGACGGCAGGGGGCGCGGGTCTGATGATGGTCAGCTTGGTCGCCGGGCAGTTCTCTACCGGCGGGTGGAGTGGTTATCCGCCCTACACGGGCCTTGCCTTCAGTCCGGATGTGGGACCGGACTACTGGATTTGGGCGGTGTCGCTCGGCTCGCTCGGCTCGACCATCGCCGGGATCAACATCGCGGTCACGATCTACAAGCTGCGTTGTCCAGGCATGACGTTTATGCGGCTGCCGATGTTCTGCTGGACAAGCCTGTGCACCGCAATTCTGATGATCTTCGCGATGCCGCCACTGACGGTTGCCACCGCGCTCCTAGCTCTTGATCGCTATCTCGGGTTCCACTTTTTCACGAACGACCTTGGCGGCAATATGATGAACTTTGCCAACCTGTTCTGGTTGTTTGGTCATCCCGAGGTCTACATCCTAATTCTGCCGGCGTTCGGCGTCTATTCCGAGGTGGTGTCAGCGTTCTCGACCAAATCACTTTATGGCTACACTTCGCTAGTGATCGCGACTATGGCGATCGCGGTGCTGAGCTTCACGGTGTGGGTCCATCACTTCTTCACGATGGGCCAGTCAGCGAACATCAACGCCGTCTTCGGCATCGCGACGATGACCATCGGCATCCCCACCGGTGTCAAGATCTACGACTGGATTTGGACCATGTTCCGCGGTGAAGTGCGCTTCACCGTGCCCATGCTGTATGCGCTCGCCTTCATGATGACTTTCGTGATCGGCGGGCTGACCGGCATCGTCCTGGCCATTCCGCCGCTGGACTATGTGTTCCACAACACGCTGTTCCTGGTAGCCCATTTCCACAACATGCTGATTCCCGGCATGCTTTACGGAATGCTCGCAGCCTATACCTACTGGTTCCCCAAGGCGTTCGGCTTCCGCCTGAACGAGCGCTGGGGGCGGATCGCCTGTGGTTGCTGGGTGGTGGGCTTCTACCTTGCCTTCATGCCGCTCTACGTGCTCGGTGCGAGTGGCATGGCACGGCGCACCGCCGAGATCTTCGAACCCGATTTCCGGCCGTGGCTCTACGTTGCCGGTGTCGGCGCGTTCGTCCTGCTGGCAGCGCTCGGATCGCTCTTCGTACAATTAGGGGTCAGCATCCGCGATCGTGCGACGACGCGGGTTACTGCAGGCGACCCTTGGGACGGTCGCGCACTTGAATGGTCGACGTCCGCTCCGCCACCCGAGTACAATTTCGCGGTGCTGCCAGTCGTGAACCGTCGCGACGAATTCTACGAAGCTAAGCGTGATGCGAACCCCTTTGCACCGCCGGCGCGCTACGACCTCATCGAGGTGCCGCGAGAAAGCGCGCTCGGACCGGCGATTGGGCTTGCCGCTGCCGCCTGCTGCTTCGGTCTGGTGTGGCACATGTGGTGGCTGGCTGGCCTCGGTCTAACAGGCGTTGCAGCGGCATTGATTGGACGGAGCTTCGTCCGCGACACCAGGCGCATCATCCCAGCGGTTGAGATCGAAGCGACGGAGCGTCGCTGGCTGACCACAGTCCATGAGCATCGACCGATTCCACGTCGGCTCGAGCGGACGCCGGTCAACCGCGGTGTGGCGGAAGCAACGCCGCGATGAGCCGGTCCGCACATACCGGCATCACCCTCGGCGGCAAGGGTGAGACGCATCACGCCAACGCCGAGCAGGATTTATTCGGCTTCTGGGTCTTCCTGATGAGCGACGCGGTGATCTTCGCGCTGCTGTTCGCCACCTATGGTGCTATGCTCGGCGGGACTGCTGGCGGTCCCACCCCGCGCGACTTGTACGAGCTGAAACCGACCCTGATTGAAACGGCGTTGCTGCTGATCAGCAGCTTCACCTGGGCCATGGCATCAGTCTCGCTCAAATATGGCGATACTAGGACGCGCGTGCTTGGCTGGATGGGCGCTACGCTGATCCTTGGGCTCGTCTTTCTATCGATGGAGACGCACGACTTTGCGACAATGTTCGCCAAAGGCGCCTATCCTGCACGAAGCGGCTTCCTATCGGCGTTTTTCGCGCTGGTGCCGCTGCACGGGCTTCATGTCCTCGCCGGTTGCGTCTGGATCATCGTCATGGGGGTGCAGGTCATCATGATGGGGCTAGACGATCGCACCAAGACCAACATGCTCCGCCTTGGCCTGTTCTGGCATTTTCTCGATATCGTCTGGATCGCGATCTTCTCGACCGTCTACTTGCAGGGCCTCGCGCCATGAGCGACCGCGCGCGCGAAATATGGCGCTATGTGGCCGGCCTGTTCCTGGCCGCCGCTTCAACCGCCGGCGCGTTCGCGGCGGTGCGGTGGCCGACGCTGTTGGGACCGCGCACGTTCGCGTTCATATGCGGGCTCGGTTTGCTCCAGGCCATCGCCCAGTTTCGATTCTTCCTTCACGTCGGCATAAAACGGTCGGCGCGCGATGACCTGCTGCTGCTGCTGTTCTCTTCGATCATCATTGCCTTGATGGCGGGTGGTACGCTGGTGCTCATGGCAAACCTGCGCAATCGGATGATGTGACGAACCGGGGAGCAACCCGCGGCGTCGATGAGATGGGCCGTGACGGCGACGAGAGAAAAAGCATAGCGTTGCGTTGAAAAATTCTGAGATCCGAACGTCGCTTATGCGCTGCTTCTGCGACAACGTAGAGGCGAGAATTGGGGATTGATAACAGGCCTCTATCAGGGGCTCTTAGGAGAATAGCTGCCGTTCTCTAGGCCGCCAGCTATTTCGAAAACGATCGAGCTTTGTAACTCGCGTATCGGACCTTACCGCATGATCGAAGGTTCAATCATGTGGTTTTACAGGCTCCGGGACGAGCTACCAACGCCGTCAGGCCGACAATTGAGTACTGTTCGATGTCGCGTACCGGGGCGGCGATTTTGCCACGCAGAGCTTCAGGCGTCATGAGGCAAGCCGGTCGAACCTGGCTACCACGTCATGCTAGCTAGCTAGCTAGTCGGTCGAGAAAGGAAGACGTCATAGTTGGCGCGCTCAGCCGTGAGCGTCTTTCCGTCCTTCAGATGCATCCAGCTTGCATGACGTTTCAGCCCGATCCGCGGTGTGTAGGTCGGCTGAATCGAGACATTAGTGGACGGTGGCTAACGCCTTGCGGCAATCGTCCGCGCATTCGCGGCACATCGTCGCGCACAGCTTGCAGTGTTCGTGATCGTGCGTCTCGCACTCGTCCGCACAAATCTCACAGGTGCGGATGCACGTCTCAAGCTGGGCGCGGAGCACCTCAATGTTCGCGCCGGTACGCCGAACGGCTACGTGCGCGGTCACGGCGCAAATGTCGGCGCAGTACGAGCAGGTGCGAATGCACTGGCGCATATCCATCTTTTCGGCCGAGCAGGCGTCGGCGCAGGAGGAACAGAACAGCGAACACAGCATGGCGTGACGTGCCGCCGTCGCCAGCACCTGGTTGAAGTCGTTGCCAACGTCGGGGTGAAGCTGAAGCATCTTCTCGATCGACAAGGTTGTTTTCCTTTTGGATACCAGCGGACAATACGACCATCGCGAATGGCGCAGCGTCATTGATAGCCTGTTCAACTGTTCAGTGGGTAACGAGTTTAAAGAAAATCCTCATAACCCACGTTAAATAGGTGCTTTTCTGGGAGCCTGATGGTTCGTTGCGTGTTGAGCGGACGACTAGACCGGAGTTCCCAAATGACCGAGCCGACACCACCTCAGCCCGAGCAGCAACAGCCGATGCCAGGTACGACAGATGCCATGACGCCGCGGCCTGATCACGGCGAGGAAAGCTATGTCGGGCACGATCGCCTGGCCGGCAAGAAGGCTGTGATCACCGGCGGCGATAGCGGCATCGGCCGTGCTGTCGCACTGGCCTTCGCCCGCGAAGGTGCAGACGTGCTGATTTCCTACCTAAACGAGGATGAGGATGCGCAGGAGACGGCGCGTCTGGTCGAGAGCGCCGGGCGAAAGGCCGTGGCGATGAGCGGTGATCTCAGTGACCCGGCGCATTGCCGCGCGGTTATCGCCAAGGCGATGGAGGAGTTGGGCGGAATTGATGTGCTAGTCAGCAACGCTGCGCATCAGGCAAGCTTCGATACGCTCGAGGACGTCAGCGATGAGGAATGGCGGCTGACGTTCGTCACCAACGTCGATCCGCTCTTCTATCTGACCAAAGCGGCTTTACCGCACATGAAAGAGGGCGCTGCGATCATCGCCACCACCTCGATCAACGCCGACCAGCCAAGCCCCAAGCTGCTGCCTTATGCCACCACCAAAGGCACAATCCGCGACTTCGTCGCCGGACTCGGACAGATGCTTGCCAAGCGCGGCATCCGGGTGAACGCTGTGGCACCGGGGCCTGTCTGGACGCCGCTTATCCCCTCGACCATGCCGCCCGAAGCCGTGAAAACCTTCGGTCAGAACACGCCGATCGGACGCGCTGCCCAACCCAAGGAACTCGCGCCCGCCTACGTCCTGCTGGCGAGTGACGAGGCTAGTTACATCATCGGCGCCACCATTCCCGTCACCGGCGGCCGCCCCTTTATCTGATTCAACAGGAAAGGTATTTTTATGGCAAACAAACGTCCATTTGCCGTCGTGACCGGCGGCACCAACGGCATCGGCCTTGAGCTCGCCAGGCTGTTCCTGGCCGACGGCTTCGACATCCTCATCGCCGGCGAGGACGACGCGCACAGCGATACCGCGCGCCAGCAGCTATTCGAACAAGACGGCGACGTCCAAATGTGGAAGGGCGACCTGGGCCGCGAGGATCAAGTTAAGGCGCTTTACGAAGCGGCCAGCTATGGTGGACGCCCAATCGACGCGCTGTGTGTCAATGCCGGCTTCGGGCTGGGCGGTGCTTTCACTGACACCGACCTTGCAACAGAATTGCAGATGATCGACGTCAACATTCGCGGCGCCGTGCAGCTCACCAAGCTTGTGCTCAAGAACATGGTCGCGCGCGATAGCGGCCGGATCCTATTTACCTCGTCAATCGCGGCCACCATGCCCGATCCATTCGAGGCGGTATATGGCGGCACCAAGGTATTCCTCCGCTGGCTCGGCGAGGCGCTCCACAACGAGTTGAAGGACACTGACGTTGGCGTGACTGTGCTCATGCCCAGCGTGACCGATACGAACTTCTTTAACCGCGCCGAGATGCTGGACACCAAGGCGGGTGCTTCCGACAAAAAGGACGATCCTGCCATGGTCGCCAGGGCAGGTTATGACGCCCTGATGGCCGGCAAGGACAAGGTCGTGTCCGGCTTCAAGAACAAGATCATGGCGACGATCGCAGACGCGCTGCCGGACAGCGTCGCGGCGCAGGTTCATCGCGGTATGTCGAAGCCGGGCTCAGCAAGCTGACGTGCGACTGACCTCGATCCGCATGACCGGTTGCCACCCCAATTGCAGTCGGTCGACGACCGATCGTTGAAGAGCACAGTAATGCAACAGCCAGGCCTGTACGGACGCCATCGCGCACAAGAACGGCGAGATCAGTCGCAAGCACGGCAACACGCTGGTGAGCACCTTGCGCAAGATTTACGGCGCTTCGTTCGTCCCGGGTGCGCAGCCGGGAGAGAAGCTGTCAGAGGTGCTTGCCACTGTCGATGAGCCCTCGCTGACGAAGCTGGTTCACGATCACGAGCGAGGCGATCATGAAAGCAAGATCGCAACCGCCTGAGGGGCGAACTTCTGTTTTCAATCTGCACAGCCATCGAGCGGTATGTCGGCTGCGCTTACTCATATACCTTGGGAGCGCTGCCGCTAATATGCTGCTTTTTGCAAAATTGCGTTAGATGTCGTTTCGGACTTTCACCCGGTCCAATAGGGGTGGAATTTGGGTAATGTCGGGTTGGAAGGAGCAACAGATTGTCGGATAGTTAAATGGGGCAGAGCCGCAAGTCATGTCATCGGAGGGATTTGCTCGTCATCGGCTAGCTCAAGATGCTCGCGAACCGTGCAGAGCAGGGCGCCTAGAGCAAAATCGCTATAGCTGTCTGCAAGTCGTATCAGGCAGTCGATCTCGCTTGCAATCGACCGCGCTTTCTCAAGAGGAATGTTTGCCAACTTCGTTACTCCTGCAAGCATATACGATAGAGCCGCCCCGCGAGC
>Ga0265798_10009086_pt1 | contig 12519 bp, 11 predicted proteins | sample P3T30metagenome_FD_192430 | JGI IMG/M metagenome (GOLD analysis project Ga0265798, IMG submission 192430) | Plant litter microbial communities from East Loma Ridge, Irvine, California - P3 T30 | ecosystem: Environmental > Terrestrial > Plant litter > Unclassified | place: USA: California...
GCAGGTCGTGGGTGATGAACAGCATCGCGAGATTGTACTCGGCGCGGAGCTCCGCCAGCAGGTCGAGCACGCGGGCCTGTACGGAAACGTCGAGCGCCGAAACCGCCTCGTCCGCTACGAGGACGCGCGGCTTGAGCGCCAGCGCCCGGGCGATGCAGATGCGCTGGCGCTGGCCGCCGGAGAACTCGTGCGGGAAGCGGTCGGCCGCGCCTGCCTTCAGGCCGACCCGGTCGAGCAGCGCCCGTGCCTCGGCGACGGCCTCGGCCTTCGGCACGCCGTAGGCCATCGGGCCGCGGGCGATCGCCTCGCCGACCCTCTGGCGCGGGTTCAGCGCCGCGAACGGGTCCTGGAACACGATCTGGAGGCGGCGGCGTGCGACCCGGAGGGCTTCGCCCCGCAGGGCCAGGAGATCCTGGCCCTCGAAGCGGACACGGCCCGAATCCGGCTCGGCCAGACGCAGGATCATCTGCCCCAGGGTCGACTTGCCCGACCCCGACTCGCCCACCACCGCCACCGTCTCGCCGGCCGACAGCGTGAGGGAGATCCCGTCCGCGGCGACCACGCGCCGGGCCGGACGGAACCAGCCCTGCCGGGTGATGAAGGTCTTGGAGAGTGCTTCGATCTCGAGCAGCGGCGGCGACGCCGCCGTCGTCCTGCGGGGCGTGCGGCCGCCGCCATGCGGCACCGCGGCGATCAATGCCCGGGTGTAGGGGTCGCGCGGCGCGGTCAGGACCGCCTCGGCGCTGCCCTGCTCGACGACCCGGCCGTCGCGCATCACCACGACGCGGTCGGCCATCTCGGCGACCACGCCGAAATCGTGCGTGATCAGCAGGACGCCCATCTGCCGCTCGCTCTGGAGGCGGCGGATCAGCGCCAGGATCTGCGCCTGCGTGGTCACGTCGAGGGCGGTGGTCGGCTCGTCGGCCACCAGCAGCGCCGGATTGTTGGCCATGGCGATGGCGATCATCACCCGCTGGCGCTGGCCGCCCGACAGCGCGAACGGGAAGCTGGCCCGGATCCGCGCCGGGTCGGGCAGGCCGACATCCTGGATCAGCGCGCCGACCCGTGCTCCGACCGCGGAGCGCGGCGTTTCCGGCGCATGGGCCCGTATGCCCTCGGCGATCTGCTCGCCGATCCGTTTCAGCGGGTTCAGTGCGCTGAGCGGCTCCTGGAAGATCATCGCGGCCTCGCGTCCGCGGACGGTGCGCATCTCCGCCTCGGAGGCGGTGGCGATGTCGCGCCCGCGCAGCGCGACCGCGCCGCCGGCCACCGTCACCCCCGACGGCAGCAGGCCCAGGATCGCGTGGGCGATCATCGACTTGCCCGACCCCGACTCGCCCACGAGGCAGACGATCTCGTTTGCGCCCACCGTGATCGAGACGTCGCTCACCGCCTGGGCCCGGTCGGCGCCCCGCGGCAGGCTTACGGAGAGGTCCGAGATCGTGAGGACCGGCGGGCTCATGCGCCGCTCCGCCGGGCAAGCCGCGGGTTGAGCGCGTCGTTGAGCGCCTCGCCGACGAGGTTGATGGCGAGCACCGTCACGAGGATCGCGGCGCCGGGGAAGACGCTCGTCCACCAGGCCTGCCGGATGACCGTGCGGGCGGCGCCGACCATGTAGCCCCAGGACATCAGGTTCGGATCGCCCAGACCGAGGAAACTCAGCGCGCTCTCGATCAGGATCGCGGTGGCCACCGTGAGCGAGCCGGTGACGATGATCGGCGCCAGGGCGTTCGGCAGGATGTGGCGCAGGACCAGGGCCGCGGGGCGCTCGCCCTGGCAGGCGGCGGCCCGCACGAAGTCCCGGTTCTTCAGCCGCAGGAACTCGCCGCGGGTCAGGCGTGCCAGCGGCGGCCAGCTGATCGCCGCGATCGCCAGGATCTCGTGGGCGAGCGACGGCCCGAGGGTCGCGACCAGCAGTACCGCCAGGATGAAGCCGGGAATCGTCTGGAACAGCTCGGCGATCCGCATCAGCACGGCGTCGACGACGCCGCCGAACCATCCGGCCGTCGCCCCGATCGCCACGCCGATCAGCAGCGCTGCGAGCGTCGAGGCGAGGCCGATCGCCAGCGAGACCCGGGCGCCATGGGCGAGGCCGGCGGCGATGTCCCGGCCCATCGTGTCGGAGCCCAAGGGCAGATCGGGGCTGAGCGGCGGCTCGAAGGGCGCGCCGACCATCTCCCAGGGATCGACCGGGACGAGGAGCGGCGCGAAGATCGCCACCACGACCACCGCCACGAGCAGCACGAGGCCGATCACCCCGCCGGGATTGCGCAGGAACGCCCGGACGAACCCCATCACGCGGCCTTCGCGGAGGCGTCGATCCGCGGATCGATGAGCCGCGAGAGCAGGTCGGTCAGCATGTTGATGACGATCACGAGCACGGACATGACGAGGAAGATCCCAAGCAGGACCGGGTAGTCGCGCTGGCTGAGGGCCTCGAACACCAGCCGGCCGAGCCCCGGCCAGGCGAAGACGGTCTCGACCACCACCGAGCCGCCCACGAGCGCCCCGGCCTGCATGCCGGCGACGGTGACCACCGGCAGGATCGCGTTGCGGATCATGTGGTCGCGGATCACGCGTCCGCGGGTAAGCCCCTTGGCCCGGGCGGTCTTCACGAAATCCTGGGCGGCCACCTCGACGATCGAGCTCCGCATCAGGCGGGCGTAGACCGCCAGATAGACCGCGGCGAGCGACAGGACGGGCAGGATCAGATGGGCCAGCACGTCGCCGACCTGCCCCAGCGGCGAGAGGGTCGCGCCGACGCTGCGGTAGCCGAAGGCCGGCAGCCATTCGAGCTGGACCGAGAAGACCAGCACCAGCATCAGGCCGAGCCAGAAGACCGGCATGGCGTAGAGCACCAGCGCCACGAGGCCGATCAGCGTGTCGGACCACCGGCCCGCCCGGACGCCCGACAGGGTACCGAGCAGGATCCCGGACCCGAGCGCCAGGGCGAAGGCCGTGCCGGTGAGCAGCAGGGTCGCGGGCAGGCGCTCCAGCACGAGGCCGAGCACCGGCCGCTGCTGCCGGTAGGAATAGCCGAGGTCGAGCCGCAGGACCCGGCCGAGATAGGTCGCGAGTTGCACCGGGTAGGGCTTGTCGAGGCCGTATTCCGCCCGGAGCTGCCGGAGAAGCGTCTCGTCCGAGGCGCCGGACTGGCCCGCGATGACCTGGGCCGGATCGCCGGGCGCCGCGTGGACGAGGGCGAAGTTCACACTGGCGATGACCAGGATCACCGCCAGCGTCCGCGCGATCCAGGCGGCCAGGGCGGCCATCGTCCTCATGCGCGATAGGCCCGGGCGAAGGTGTCGTTCACGCCGCTGCCCGTGACGACGAGATCCTTGATGCGCTTGTCGGTGAAGGTCGGGAAATCGAGTTCGGTGAGCCAGGCCACCGCGGCGTCCTCGACCAGGATCTTCTGGACCCGGCTGTAGAGCGCCTGCCGGGTCGCGTCGTCCCGCGCCACGGCAGCCTCCTCGAACAACCTGTCGACTTCCGGATTGCTGTATCCGGAGGTGTTCGAGAACAGGATGCCCTTGCGGATGTTCGTGGAGATGTAGGAGCGCGAGACGCCGAGAGCGGGATCCCCGTATTGGTAGGTCCAGGGCGCGGAGATCTCGAACTCCCAGTTGCCGCATCGCGCCGCCCAGCCGCCGACGTCGATGCCTTCCAGCACGATGTCGATCCCGACCTTGCCGAGGGACTGGCGCACGTACTCGGCCACCCGCTGCCACAGCTCGCCGTAGGGCGGCACCAAGTATTTCAGGCTTACCCGCTTGCCGCCCGCGCCGGGCTTCAGCCCCATCTCGTCCAGGAGCGCCGCCGCCTTGGCCGGGGCATACTCGTAGGTCTTCACGTCCGGCTCGTAGAACCGCGTCTTCGAGGAGACCGGGCCGGTGGCGACCTTGCCGAGGCCGAAGAAGACGCGCTTGCGCAGGGCCTCCCGGTCGATGGCGTAGAGCACCGCCTGCCGGAATCGCCGGTCGTTCATCGGCGCGATGCGCGTGTTCATCTCCAGCCAGAGATGGGGGGCGTAGAACTCATAGCCCTTCGTGGTCATGTCGAGGTTCGGCAGCGCCTTGAGGCGCGGCACGTCGAAGGCCTCGACGTCGTTCCACTGGGTCAGCTGGATCGTGCCGCTCTCCAGGGCGACGGCCCGGGAGGCCGCGTCCGGAATGACGCGGTAGTAGATCTCGTCGAGATAGGGTTCACCGTTGCGGTAATAGCCTTCGTGGCGCACGAGGTGGATGTGGGATCCCTTGACCCATTCCTTGAGCTTGAACGGGCCGGTGCCGATCGCCCGGGCGTTGTTCGGGTTCTGCCGCAGATCGGTGTTCTCGTAGAGCGCTTTGGAGATGATCGGCGCGGTGGTGGCGTCGAAAGCGTGCAGGAACGGCGCGAACGGCTCCTTCAGCTTGAACACCACGGTGAGCGGGTCCGGCGCTTCGGCGGACGCAAGGCGCGAGAACGTGCCGCGCGCCCTCGCATGAGCCTCCATCAGCGCCTTCGTGACGGAGAACACCACATCCTCCGAGGTCATCGGCGACCCGTCGTGAAAGGTGATCCCGGGAAACAGCTTGAACGTGTAGGTCAGGCCATCCGGGCTGCGCTCCCAGCTCTGGGCCATGCCGGGCTTCGGCGTCAGATCGAAATCGTAGGTGAGCAGGCTCTCGTAGATCTTGCCGCAGACCGTGAGCGTCGGGGCCTGCTGGTTGAGCGCCGAGACCAGGATCGGCGGCTCGGGCTGGATCACGGTGGTGAGGACGCCGCCGCGGGTCTGGCCTGCGGCGCGCGTGATGCCGAAGGGGATCGGCCCCGCCGCACCTGCGGCGAGCACGAGCTTGGCGAAATCGCGTCGATTCATCCGGGACCTTTTCAAGCGGCTCGGAGCCCTCCGGGGCGATCCGGCAATCCCCACGGCGAGCTGGGGCCGTTCCAGCCGAATGCATCGAACAGGCCACTTCTGGTGGCGCTAACCCGGCAACCTTCCAATTCGTGGGTGAGGAGGCCCGCACGGTGCCCTCGCGGATCGCGCCGAACGCCCCTGGATCGGCACGCCATCTTTTGCTGGTATCCGGCTTGCTTAGCCGGCCCGGACACAGGGTGAATACGCATGAGACGATTCTGGCTTCCCGGGCTGATTGCAGCCGCGGGTGCGCTCCTCGCGCCGGCACCGGCCGGTGCGGAGACGACGGTGCGGGCCGTGCTCGAGGCGGAGATCGTCACCCTCGATCCTTATTTCACCACGGCCTACATCACCCGAACCTTCGGCTTCATGGTCTACGACACGCTGTTCGCGCCGGACGCGCGGGGCCTGTTCCAGCCGCAAATGGTCGACACGTGGTCGGTGTCGGATGACCGCCTGACCTGGCGCTTCACCTTGCGCGACGGCCTGCGCTTCCATGACGGCACGCCCGTCCGGGCCGCCGACTGCGTCGCCTCGCTCAAGCGCTGGGCAGCCCGCAGCGCACTCGGCGGCCGGCTGATGGACGTGGCGGCCGCGCTCGAGCCCGTGGACGACAAAACCTTCGTGCTGACGCTGCGGGAGCCCTACGGCCTCGTGCTCGACACGCTCGGCACCACGTCGAGCCCGACGCCCTTCATCATGCCCGCCCGGCTCGCCGCGACGCCGGCCACGACGCAGCTCTCGGAGGTCATGGGATCGGGTCCCTTCGTCTACGACCGCGCCGCGCACATCACCGGCGACCACATGCTGTTGCGCAAGAACGCCGATTATCGGCCGCGTCCCGAGCCGGCGGACTTCCTGGCCGGCGGCAAGGTCGTGAAGGTCGACGCCCTCGACATTCGCGTCATTCCGGACGGGGCGACGGCCGTCGGCGCCCTCGGCGTGGGCGAGATCGATCTCATGCAGTACGCGCCCTTCGATCTGATCGAACAGATCGAGCGCAACAAGGGCCTGGCGGTGTTGAACTTCACCGGCCCGCACAGGTTCACGGGGCATTACCGCATCAACACGGCGGCCGCGCCCTTCGACGACCCGGCGATCCGGCGCGTGCTGCTGAGCCTCGTGGATCAGCGCGAGGTCCTGGACGGGTTCGGCCTGGATCCACGCTTCTCGCAGACCTGCGACGCCTTCTTCATCTGCGGCTCCCCCTACGAGACGCATGCCGGGACCGAACTCCTGCGCGATCCGTCGGTGGCGGCGGCCCGAGCCGCCCTGAAGGCGACCGCCTACAAGGGCGAGCCCGTGATCGTGATGGCGGCCAACGATCTCGAGGCGGCGCGCGTCTCCTCGACGATCCTGGCCGACCGGCTGAAACAGGCCGGCTTCACCGTGGATCTCCAGGTCATGGATTGGGCGGCCCTGCTCGCGCGTCGCACCAAGAAGGCCGGGTGGAACGTCTTCGGCATTCACGCCCTCGGCCTCGACCTCAGCTCCCCGCTCACGAACTCGGCGATCAACTTCAATTGCAAGGATGCAGCGAGTTCCGGGTTCATGTGCGACCCGCGCATGGTCGGGCTGTTCGACCGGTTCTCCCGCGAGCCCGATCCGGACAAGCGGCGTGACATCGCGGGCGAGATTCAATCCGTCATCTACGGCGAAGGCCTGGTCGTGCCCTTCGGCCAATTCGCGCAGCCCGCAGCCTACCGGACCACGCTCACCGGCCTGATCCCGTCCGCCATCCCGCTGTTCTGGAACGTTGAGAAGAAATGAGCGCAGCCCTGTACGATGTGGTCGTCGTCGGCGCCGGATCCGCGGGGGCCGCGCTCGCCGCACGCCTCTCGGAAGATCCGAAGCGACGTGTGCTCCTGCTGGAGGCGGGGCGCGACTGGCGCACCGGCGAGGCCCCGCCGGCCTTGCGCTCGGCCAACATCGTCCCGTTCATGTACGATCCGGACCACCAGGCGGATTGGCAATGGCCCGGGCTGATGAGCCGGCGGACGCGCGTGCAGGAGCCCCGCTTTTATTGGCGTGGGCGTGCGCTCGGCGGCAGCTCGACGGTCAACGCACAGATCGCGATCCGCGGTGTCCCGGCGGCCTTCGATGCCTGGGCGGAACAGGGCTGCACCGGCTGGTCGGCCCGTGACGTGCTGCCGCTCTTCGACCGGATCGAGGACGACGCCGAATTCGGCACGGAGGCCGGCATCCGTCGTGGCGGTCCGCTCCCGGTCTACCGTGCGCCGCCGGAGGCCTGGGGCGCGGTGGATCTCGGGCTGCGGGACGCAGCCCTCGCTGTCGGCCATCCCTGGAAGGCGAACCTCAACGCTCCAGAGGGCGAAGGCGTCTCGTGCAATCCGATCAACAGTCGCGATGGGCACCGTGTCACCACCAACGACGCCTACCTCGAGCCGGCACGCGGGCGGCCCAATCTCGAGATCCGCGGCGGCGCCCTCGTCGATCGCGTCCTGTTCGAGGGACGCCGCGCGGTCGGGATCCGCGTCCGCTTCGGGACGGGGCCCTGGACCGAAGTTCACGGCCACGAGATCGTCCTGTGCGCCGGCGCCATCCATAGCCCGGCCATCCTGATGCGCTCCGGGATCGGCCCGGCCGCGCAGCTCCACGCCCTCGGCATCCCCGTTCTTCAGGCCCGCGAGGCGGTCGGCGGCCATTTCATGGATCACCCGATCCTGCGGGCGACGATGGATCTGCGGCCCGACCACCGGGCGTTCGGTCCGGACGCGCGACACACCAACTGCTGCGTGACGTATTCCAGCGGTCTCGCGGGCGGCGGCGAGCGCGACATGATCCTCGTCGCCTACAATCACCGGGGCCTGACGGGTCCGGAGCCGACCCCGCAAGGGGCCGTCGGCGTCGGGCTGTACGATGCGTTCTCGCGCGGTTCGCTGCACCTCACGTCGGCCGATCCCGAGATCAATCCGGTCATCGAGGAGAACATGCTGGACGATCCGCGCGATCGCCTGCGCATGCGCGATGCGGTGCGACGCCTCGCGCACCTGATGGCGCAGCCGGCTCTGGCCGACCTCGCCACGGCGATCCGGTTCGGAGAAAGCCCGCTCGCGATCGGCGAGGCCGCGCGCCTCCCGGATACCGAACTCGACGCCCTGATGCTCGCCGAAGCCGGCGATATCCAGCACGCGGCCGGCACCTGCCGCATGAGCGGATGGCAGGACGCATCCGGCGTCGTCGACCCGGATCTCAAGGTTCGCGAGATTGGCGGACTGCGCGTCTGCGATGCGTCGATCATGCCCAGTGATTGCCGGGCCAACTTGCACTTCACCTGCGTGATGATCGGCGAACATCTCGCTCGGAGCATGGCCAAGCAATAAGATAAAGCTCTTTCATGTGCCGAATTTTATGATTCACTGCCGTTCATCGCCCACTCGGACGAGCCTGCGAGGCTTGCGAATCGCGGAACGAGGGCTGCTTCGTCTCGACGGAACACCGAACGCAACCGGTTTCTCTTCGGCCAGATCCCGTCGTTCATGGCCGCTCAGACGGTGGTGACCGGACCCATCTTCAGCGGCCTGCGATGTGCGGCCTGCATCAAGAGGTCCGCGTTATGCGCGCTTCGATTATGCGGAGCTCCTCAAGCCGTTCATCGTCGTTCGGCAGTGCGCGGAAAGCCCGGATCAACCTGGCGAGCAGGTAGGTGCCGTGCAGATCACCGGCTTTGTCCAGTTCGACAGCACTTTCAGTCGCAAACACTTGCGCAGGTACGCTGAGGGCTGCCGCAATCAATCGCAGGAGATGATCGTCTCGCTCGTCGTGCGCCAAGGGCTATCCGAATCCTCTGTCGGCCGATGCGGGATGCCTCCTACCTAGACGATCAAACCGAGCCGGAAACCCTCGGCCACAGACTGAGCCCGATTGCGTGTTCGAAGTTTCGTGCGCACCCCGCGCAGGTGTGAGTCGACCCCGTGTTCCGAGATGCCCATGATCTCGCCGATTTCCCAGTCGGTTTTGCCCTCAGCGGTCCACTGAAGGGTCTCACGCTCGCGCGGTGAAAGGCCAGCGGATTGTTCGATTGGCTGGCCGCGCACAAGTAGGCCGTGACCGAAGGCGTAGCTGGCGACAAGCGTCAGCATTCCGCGATGCTCGGGGGCTATCTCGAGCCGGCGGCCGGCAAAGCTCATCCCGCCGATCTCACCCTCGACGGTCGTCAGGGGGACCGTGTAGCCGTCGCGAAGGCCGAACTCGGCCGCCTCGTTCATGATTTGAACAGCGGTCTCCGACGTCGGCGACGGAAGTGCGGGGTCGCGCCAGCCAAATCCCGTCTGCCTGTGCAGGGTTTGCACGACGATCGGATCGTGTGCGGCGTAGCGCCGATGCAGGTACCGTTGCCGCCACTCGTCGGGAACGCTTTCCATCACCAGGAACTGCCGATTGAAGCTGGTTAAGGCGGACGATGTAGGGAGAAGCCCGGCGATGATCGCGTCGATCCCAAAACCCGCGAGTTGGCGGTGTACCGTTGAAACCACCTCGGGAACGCTGCCGGCTCGGTCAAGCTCTTTAAGCAACTTGAGCGTGTGATCGAGTGATTTTCGGCTCACGACAGCCCCTATCGTCTGCTCTCGAAAGCTTCGAGCCGCGGTTCAACCGACGATAGCACCGAGACCTCATCTCCGGAAATAGCCCGCACCGCGCAACAAACAGGCGGACACCACGCGTTCGCGTGGTGTCGCGCGCCTCGTCGGGCGGGCACACCAAGCACGGAGGTGTTTCATGATTAAAGTCATCACTGCCGCGAATATCGATCATAACCGAGAGCTAATGGAGCAAGCGTGGCGCCTGCGGCATAGAATTTTCGTGGAGGAGATGGGCTGGGCGGCAATCGCGCGCGATGACGAGCGTGAGATCGACGAGTTCGACGATGAACATGCCGTCCATCTTCTCGCAGTCGACGACGATGAGGTTGTGGGATACTCCAGGCTCCTCCCAACTTTACGCCCCTACGTTCTGTCCACGCATTTGCCGCAGCTTTGCGAAGGCGTGCCACCCGCCTCGCCGCATATCGTCGAGTGGAGTCGGATCGGCGTCGCCGGCCCCGCCCGCACCTCGGGCCGTCGGCTCAATCCAACCGCTCTGGCCATTCTCACGGGCATCGTCGAGTGGGGGCTGCCTCGTGGCCTGAAAGGCTTCGTCTCCGAGATGCCAACGAGTTGGCTTCTACGGCTGCTTCAGCTGCACATCCATGCCCTGCCCCTTGGGCTTCCGCAGACGATCGATGACGTCGAGATCGTCGCGGTCAATGCCGGCTTCGACGGCCGCAGCCTCCGACAACTCCAGAAGATGCGCGGGAGCACGGACTCGGTCTTGGCGCCGGAGAGCCGGGTCGCCGCCCGGTTGGCAAGCTAAAGAAGGCCGCCTTCATGAGCAACGCGCTGGCCGATGGCAGCCATGTCGACAACGGGGGTGAGCTCATAAGGCGCGCCGCCGAGCAGGCCCTGGATCTGCGACAGACCGTCAACGAACTGGTCGATCCGCAGCTACGCGAACTTGTTGACGTTGTACTGATCGAACTTGGATTTCGCCTTTCCAAGCTGAAATGACGATCATCCCGCACAACATCTCCAGGTAGCGGAACCTAAAAACCGCGCCGCCGCACATCTTATGTTGCCGCCCAATAGCATCTTCCTGTCGCTGGAACTGGCCGAAAATCCAGCGGCAGGCCCCTGATTCCTTCGAATACTTACTGGCCATGCCAAGATCCAGCAAGAGGAATCAGTCTCATGCTTTCGCCGACAGCAGAAGGCCATGTAAGGAAAAATCCAATGCCCAAAATGTCTTCTCAAGAATCACTGCCACACTCATGCCTTGAGCTAGCAGCTGAGATCACGGCCGCCTATGTCACCAACAATCACATCGCGGCGACCGATCTGCCAGGTTTGTTCGAGTCCATTCACTGGGCACTTTGCAACCTGGAGCAGCCATCCGACGAACGCCGTTCAGCCATCGCAACCACTGAAGTCCCGAGTCCTGCACAGATCCGCAGGTCGGTCCAGCATGACCACATCATGAGCTTTATCGACGGACGTTTGTACAGAACCCTAAAGCGACATCTCACCGCCCACGGCCTTACGCCTGAGACGTACCGTGCCCGCTACCGCCTGCCCAACGACTACCCGACTGTGGCCCCCAGCTACGCCGAGCAACGCTCGGCGATCGCGAAGGCGATCGGTCTTGGGGTACCGGGGGCACAGAGTGTTCGGCGCCCGCAACAGGCCGCCGAGTGAGACCCGGAGGCTCACCTTTCGGCCGGACCAAGACCCGGGGACCCTCACCAGCCCGAGACCTTGCACAGGCCTTGGTTGGCAAACGGGGTCAACGCCAGCATGGCTCAAAGCCATACCTCAGGGAGGACGACTTTTGAGGGGTCAGGTCACGTCAACGGTGAGACGGGCGGCAAAAGCATGGCGTGGGTTTTTCCCCAGTTGGCGGGAAGCAGTCATGCCGCCAGCGATGAGATTGCAACGATCAGGTGCTTGATGCCGCAATTAAACGCATTCGGCACGAACCATCCGGTTCGGTCCTCTATCCCAAAGAGCGGCAGGCTCTTTACCAGGCCCCGCTCCTCGCGTGACCGGTGGTGAACGGCACCCTGCGATCGGAGCGGGCGTCACCCGACAGGAACCGGGACCGATGAAGGAGCTTGGCTCACCAAGTCGGTACGGTCGCCGGCCGGGAGAAACGCATGTCTGCCGATACTGAGAAGCACCGCGCCCTGCTTGGCGCCCTCAAGGACGCCCACGGCAAGGGCGACGGGTCATTCGAGAAAGCTGTCACGGCGGCGTTCGAACACGTCTTCGAGCACCTGGGCCGCCTGAGCGACCACGTCGCACGGGGCGGTCCCGATGGCGAGGAACGGCGCCTGGAGGACGGGGAATCTGCGACTTTACGATAATCGCGGCCCCTCGTTGCGGCGTTGACGCTCAGGTGCGCCAACGCCTTTCGGTGGATCAGGAATTCTGCGCGGCCGCGGACCGTACGGGAAGGGCCCAGTTCGGTCTGACGAAGTGGCAGGTGTACCCATCGGGCCGCCGCTCCAGGTAATCCTGGTGTTCGGGCTCGGCCTCCCAGAAGCCTTCGGCGGGCGCCACCTCGGTCACGACCTTCCCGGGCCACAGGCCGGACGCGTCGACGTCGGCGATGGTGTCCTCCGCCACCCGACGCTGGTCGTCGTCGGTGTAGTAGATCGCCGAACGGTAGCTCAGGCCGCGATCGTTGCCTTGGCGGTTCGGGGTGGTGGGGTCGTGGATCTGGAAAAAGAACTCCAGCACGCGCCGGAAGCTCGTCCGTGTCGGGTCGTAGACGATTTCGATGGCCTCAGCGTGGGTGCCGTGGTTGCGGTAAGTGGCGTTCGGCACGTCGCCGCCGGTGTAGCCGACCCGGGTCGACAGCACGCCTTCCTGACGCCGGATCAGGTCTTGCATACCCCAGAAGCATCCGCCTGCCAGCACCGCTCTCTCGCTACCCATGTTGTCCTCCGTAAGCTCCTGCACACTCCTAGATAGGGGCTCCGACTGCGCTTACCCCATGGCCCGGTCTACCTGCTGTCAAACAGCGTTGAACATTGGTTCTTCCGCACTTTCGGTGCTGAA
>Ga0265798_10009087_pt1 | contig 12517 bp, 18 predicted proteins | sample P3T30metagenome_FD_192430 | JGI IMG/M metagenome (GOLD analysis project Ga0265798, IMG submission 192430) | Plant litter microbial communities from East Loma Ridge, Irvine, California - P3 T30 | ecosystem: Environmental > Terrestrial > Plant litter > Unclassified | place: USA: California...
CGTTCCAGCAAGGGAACCGCTTCGGACAGAATACGCCCCTTGGGGACGGCAATGATGATCGGGTCGGCCATATGGGTCGGGGCTTTACTTGGGCGGGGGGGTAGGCGCAACAACGCCGGGAAACACACCAAACGCCGCGCAAAAAGGATTGGTTCAATGGCCGACGAACAGACCAACCGCGGCGCCTTCCTGATCCAGCAGCATTATTGCGACCGCAATGCCGCGCCGATCTACGCGCGAATGTGCGCGGCGGTGGCGGCGGGCCTCACGCGGGACAGCGCGATCGGCAAGCGAGTGCTCGACTGGCCGGGCGAGCCGACGCGCGACGCGCTGCCGTTGCGGCTGTTCGGCGGGCTGCATGCGCTGGTGCTGGCGGGGCAGGATGCGGGGCTGGCGGAGGTGTATGCGGGGCGCGTCACCGATCCGGGCGAGATCAGCGCAACGCTCGAACGCGTGTTCGCCGAGCATGCGGCGGCGCTGCTCCCGTGGCTCGACGGGCCGCCGCAGACCAACGAGCCGGGGCGGTCGGGCGCGCTGATGCTCGGGCTGATCGCGCTCGCCAAGCGGTATGGGCCGCGGATCGAGCTGATCGAGATCGGGTCGAGCGCAGGGCTCAACCTGCTGATCGACCGCTATCGCTTCGATCTCGCCGGGACGCTTTATGGCCCGGCGGACTCGCCGGTGACGATCCGCCCCAAATGGAGCGGTCCCCCCGCCCCCTCCGTGCCGCTCGACATCGTGTCGGTGCGCGGCTGCGACATCAACCCGATCGACGCGACCGACCCGGCGGTCGCGGCGCGGCTCGCGGCTTATGTCTGGCCCGACACCCCCGAGCGGCTCGCGCGCGTGCGCACCGCGATCGCGATGCTCGGCGCGCGCGGGGTCGATCTGGTCCGCGCGGATGCAGCCGACTGGGTCGAGGCACGGCTCGCCGAACCACAGGCGGTGGGGGTGACGCGGGTGCTGATGCATTCCGTCGTGTGGCAATATCTGCCCGAGTCGGTCGCCGAGCGGATTCGGGCGGCGATGCAGGCGGCGGGTGCGCGCGCGACGGCGGACCGTCCGCTCGGCTGGGTGATGATGGAGCCCGATCGTTCGGTCGGGCACCAGAACATCCGCGCGCGAAGCTGGCCGGGGGATGGCGCATGGGAGATGGTTGCGACCGCGCATGCGCATGGCGCCTGGGTGGATAGCGGCGGGGGGAATGGGGATGCGCCGTTGGTGGCGTTGCCGGAGGGTGCGAGGGTCGCGGTTTGAACCTTCCCCTTCCTACTCTCCTTCCCCGGCGAAGGCCGGGGCCCGGTCGTGGAACAGCTGCAAGAGAGCGCTGCGCGCGGCAACAAAAACCTTCGCTACTGGGCCCCGGCCTTCGCCGGGGAAGCGTTTTTACTAAGCAAGCCCGCTCCGCCGATTCAGCGATCCCCCAACCACCCCCGGATCGCCGCAACCACAGCCGGCGCATTCTCCCACGGCACGAAATGCCCCGCATCGACCTGCCGCACCGTCAGATCGGGCACCAACACGTCGAGCCCCTCCAACTGGCTCGGCAACAAAGCCACATCCTTCATCCCCCAGATCACCAGCGTCGGCTGCCGCACCGGCGGGAACGGCGCATCCAGAAACGCCGGACGCTCGGGCGCCTCGTCCATCTCAGGCACGATGATCGCGCTCGCGCGATACCAGTTGAGCATCGCGGTCAGCGCGCCGGGCTGGCTCCACTGGTCGAGATAGATCGGCTTCTCGTCCGCGATCCTGGCGGCATCGGCATGCTTGGCGAAGCTGCCGTCGAAGAACGCCGACAGGCCGATGCTCTCGACATGCTTTTCGATTTCCGGATTGCGGAACGCGCGGATGTACTGACTCGCTTCGCGCTGCGCCATGTCGTCGAACAGCGTGCGCTGGAAGACGAACGGGTGCGGCGCGTTGATGATGACGAGGCGGGTGATCCGGCCGGGGTTCTGCAACGCCGCCATCCACGCGATCGCGCCGCCCCAGTCGTGCCCGACCAGCATGAACTGCGCGACCCCGAAATGGTCGGCGAGCGCGAGCAGGTCGGCGACGATCTTGTCGGGGGTGTAGTCGCTGACCTCGGCGGGCTTAGACGACCGCGCGAACCCGCGCTGGTCGGGCGCGATGACGAAATGGTCGCGCGCAAGCTCGGGCATTACTTCACGCCACGTACGGTGCGACTCGGGGAAGCCGTGGAGCAGGATGACCGGCGGCTTGGCCGGGTCGCCCGCGGTGGCGACGTCGAGCGTCACGCCGGTGGGCAAGTCGATCCGGTGCAGGTCTTCAGCCACTGTCTCTCTCCCTTTTTATTTTTTTTCTAAAGCCCCTCCCCTTCAGGGGAGGGGTTGGGGTGGGGAAGTGCCTCGCAGAGAAGTTCGCGTGCTGAACTGCCCCACCCCCAACCCCTCCCCTGAAGGGGAGGGGCTTTACGTAGCAATCACGGATAACTCACGGTCTTCGGCACCGCCGGGATCGGGATCCACTCCTTCTCATCCCCCGGCACCCGCGCGAATTCGCCCGCGGTCCAGGCGCGCTTGGCTTCGTCGATCCGGTCGCGGCGCGAGGAGACGAAGTTCCACCACACATGCCGCGGGGTCGTGAACGCCTCGCCGCCGCACAAGGTCATCCTTCCGCCCGCTGCCGACCGCAAGGTCGCCGCGATCCCCGGGCGCACCACGTACAGCGTCATCGGTTCGAGCGTCATCCCGTCGAGTGTTGCCTCCCCCATCGCGACATACAGCGCGCGCTCGTCGGCGGCTGCGTCGATCGGGACCGAACCGCCTGGATCCAGCATGATATCGGCGTAAATCGTGCTCGCATAGGTCGTGGTCGGCGCGGAAACGCCCCACAAATTGCCCATAACGACGCGTGCTTTCGCCCCCGGCGTCTCGACGACCGGCAGCTTGTCGCGCGGGACATGCTCGAACGCGGGGTCCATCTCCTCGTCCTTTTCCGGGAGCGCGATCCAGGTCTGAATCCCCGACAATTCAGGGCCGTGCGCCCGCTCGGCAGTCGGCGAACGCTCGCTGTGGACGATCCCGCTGCCCGCGGTCATCAGGTTGACCGCGCCGGGCTCGATCGTGGCCAGACTCCCGACCGAATCGCGATGATCGATCGCCCCCGCGAACAGGTAAGTGACTGTAGCAAGGTTGATATGCGGATGCGGCCGGACGTCGATCCCCTCGCCCACGCTCAGCACCGCCGGCCCCATTTGGTCGAAAAAGATGAACGGCCCGACCATCGTCCGCGGCCGCGACGGCAGCGTGCGATGCACCTTGAACCCGCCAAGGTCGTGCGTCACCGGGGTGATCGTCTGGAGGATCAGATCGTCATTGGTCACAGGTCGGTCTCCAGTGCCGTAAGAATGTCGCTGAGATCGCTTGGAAAATAAGGCTCGTCCAGCGCGGCGAGTTCGTCGGCGGTAAACCACCGCCAGCGCGTCATCACCCGCTGTTCGAGCGCGGTGTGCCCGGCGGTATCGATCGCATCCGCGTCGGTTCGCACGTGGAAATAGCGCTCGTCCGCGCTGACCGGCACGCCCTCGATCGTGATGAACTCGACGTCGCGTTGCAGCACTTCCGGCCCCGGATCGGCGTGGATCCCGGTTTCCTCGATCAGCTCGCGCCGCGCAGCGGTTGCGTAATCCTCGCCCGGATCAAGCGCGCCGCCCGGCGTGCACCAGAACGGCGGGCGGTCATCGGGATCGAAGCGGAATAGCAGCACCCGGTCGGCCGCATCGCGCAACAGGATGCGCGCCGCCGGGCGTAGGGCGCGCGGTCCAGCGGGATCGGTCATTCGCCGTCCAGTTCCGGATAGTGCCGAAAGATGCCCTCGGTCGTGAACGGCAAGCGCCGCTCGCTCTTGAGATAGGCGCGGATGCCGGGGAGGTCGGCCACCCGATCGTGGATTGCGATCACGTTGGGATAATCCTGCTCGATCGCCGCCATGCGTCGGGGGAACATGTAGCGTAGCCCCTCAACCATCTGGAACAGCGAGGTATCGGCATAGGTCCAGCGATGATCGATCAGCCAGTCCCCGCCGTGCGACGTGGCTGCGCGCTCGAAATAGTCGAGGAATTTGGGCAACCGCTCGTCACGGAATGAATCGGCGGCGGCCAGGGCTGCCGCCTTCTGATCTTCGTAATAGGTCGCCACGTCGACCGGATGGTGGACATTGTGGACCTCGGCCACCAGGTCGCACAGCGTCAACTGGAGCTGGTTGAGCCACAGCCGCTCGGCCATCGTCGACAGGCCGATCTGATGTCGGTCGCCCAGATATTGCAGGATGTTGGCAACCTGGCCGATCACCATCCCGTCAAGTTCGAGATAGGGCGGCGCGAACGATCCGCGCTTGGCGGCGTGCTGCGCCAAGTTGGCGACGAGCGCCTCGACTCCCTCTTCGCGCGCGCAATCGACATAGTCGATCCCTGCCGCCTCCAGCGGAAGGCGGATGAACTCGCCGCGCCCCTGGATACTTGGCCAATACCACAGCCCGTAGCGCACCGTCATTCTCCCGGCGCCGTTGCGCGGATCGCAAGGGCGTGGATGCGGTCGCGCAGCAGATCCGCCAGCGCCTGATTGACCAGCCGCTGCCGCTGCACACGGGACACGCCGGCAAAGGCGGGCGCCTCGATCGTCACCGAAAAGTGCGACTCGCCCGTACCATCGTCCCCCATGTGCCCGGCATGCTGCGCGCTGTCGTTGCTGACGTCGAGACGCGTCGGCGAAAGCGCTGAATTCAGCCGGTTCTCAATCTCGACGACGAGCGGAATGCGGGCGGCGGCTGTGCTGGAAGGTTCGATCATCGCGCCTATATAGGGCGCTTTTGCATCCTCAGGGAGCCTGCGTGGCGCGCGAATCCGAAAAGAAAGACCGACCCAATGCTCGTTTCCACGGCCGCGTGGAGGGGACCGGACGGCTGTGCTCCTACCCCGGCTGCCCCGAGGCGGGCGAATTCCGCGCGCCGCCCGAGGAAGGCCCGGCGAACGGGTTCGAGGGGCCGCGTCCTTATCGCTGGTTCTGCCTGGAACACGTCCGCGCGTTCAACGCGCGCTACAACTTCTTCTCCGGCATGAGCCCGGACGAAATCCAGCAGCAGCAACGGCCCTTCTCCGGCTGGGAACGCGAGACCCGTGCGTTCGCGCATTCGGGCGCGGACGTGCCGCCGAAATGGTCCGACTTCCACGACCCGCTCGACGCGATCGGCGCGCGTTTCCGCCGCGCGGCGGAGGCACAGCGCAAGGATGGCCGACCGCTGTCGGAAACGGACCGGCGCTCGCTCAAGGTGCTCGGCCTCGCGACCGACGTCGACCGGCGCGCATTGCGCGAACGCTATGCCGAGCTGGTGCGGCGCTATCACCCGGATCGCAACGGCGGCGACCGCAGTTTCGAATCCAAGCTGCAGGAAGTGATCGGCGCCTACACGCAGTTGAAAAGCGCACCGGCGTTCGCGTGACCGCGAAAGCGGATCACGCGATCCGCTTGGCGACCTCCTCGAGCTGTTCGGCAACCTTGGACCAGCCTTCGGCAAACCCCATGGCCTCATGCTGCGCATGCGCTTCCTCGGTCCAGTGGCGTGCGCTGGCCGTATAGCGCGTCCCGCCCGCTTCGTCCGCGAACTCGAGAATGCCGACGATGAACGGCCCTGCAGGGATCCAGCCCTTGGTGAAGGCGTCGGTGAACACGACCCGTTCCATCGCCACGACTTCGAGGAAAATTCCTTCCTGTGGCATTTCCTCACCCCCCGGCCCGCGCATGATCATCGCCGAGCGACCCCCCGCGCGGAGATCCTGTTCGACGATCTCCACGGTCCACGGCCGGGGACACCACCATTCGGCGAGATGATTGGTCCACGCCCGCCAGACCGCTTCGCGCGGTGCGTCGATCAGGCGCGTGATGCGCAGTTCATGCACCGGGCTCGGGGAAACGGTACAACTCTCCATGAATCATTTCATTGCCAGCTAAAGGGTGTCAGTCGCGGTCGGGTGCGCCCAGTGGGAACAGCGCACGATATGGCCGCGCATCGTCGACGCACCGCTTGACCGACGCGCGCCCGAGCAGCCGTTCGCGATAGCCGCGCACCGTAGGAAAGCGCGGGTCGATCGGGTGAACCCAGTCGGCGTAGAACAGCGCCGGGGCTCCGGCACAATCCGCCAGTGTAAAGGCCTCCCCCGCCGCCCAGACGCGGCCCGCCAGCCGTTCGTCGAGCCAGGCATAGATCATGTCGAGCGCGGTGGAGACCGCGGTCATGATATCCGGGTCGCGCCGCTCGAGCGGCAGCATCGCGTCGATCACCGCGCGCTGCATCACCCCCATCACATGATTGTCGAAGATCCGGTCGAGCATCCGCACCTCGATCGCCGCCACCGCGTCGGCGGGGAGGAACCGCACGGGCCCGGCATGATTCACGTCGAGATATTCGATGATCGTCGACGACTCGATGACCGGTACACCCGCATCGACCAGCACCGGAAACGTCCCGACCGGCCACACTGCCTTGTGCGCGCGGGCGTTGTCCGGCTGATCGGGCCCGAGCTGGCGGAAGGTGAAGGAGGTCGCGTTTTCGTACAGCGGGATCAGCGCCTTCCATGTGTAGGACGAAAACGGGTGACCGTAGAGTTCCAGCGCCATCGACTATCCCCGCACCGCGGCTTCGATCGCGGCGATGTCGATCTTGCGCATCGTCATCATCGCCTCCATCCCGCGCCGCGCCGCCACCGGATCGGGGTTTGCCATCGCCGCCATCAGTGCGCGCGGCGTGATCTGCCACGACAGGCCCCACCGGTCCTTGCACCAGCCGCACATGCTTTCGCTGCCACCGTTTTCCACGATCGCGTGCCACAGCCGATCGGTCTCGGCCTGGTCGTCGGTATAGACCTGGAACGACACCGCCTCGCTATGCGGGAAACGCGGGCCGCCATTGAGGCCGAGGAACGCCATGCCGCAGACGGTGAACGCCACGGTGATCACCTGCCCCGCCGCGCCATCGGGATAATCCGCAGGGCTGCGATGCACCGCGCCGACATGACTGTCCGCGAAGGTCGCGGCGTAGAAAGTGGCGGCTTCCTCCGCTGCACCGTCATACCAGATGCAGGCAGCGATCTTGCCGGTCACGCGGGTGCGCCGGCCGCGACCACGCCGAAGACGACTCCGTGCGGATCGGTGGCGACGATGATCCGGTCTCCGCCCGGAACTTCGTGCGGCCCCATCAGCACGGCCCCGCCGCCGTCGCGCACCGCCGCCGCCGATGCTTCGAGATCAAGTGCGCGAAAGTAGAACTGCCAGCCCAACGGCTGCTCCGGACTTTGACGCTGCATCGTCGCGCCGATCTCGCCGCCATCGGCATGGACGAAGACATAGTCGCCACTATCCCCCGGCATCGTCATCTTGTCCGGGTATGTCCAGCCGAACAGCTTGGCATAGAACGCGTTGGCCGACGCCTGATCCGACGTGACCAGTTCGTTCCAGGCGCATTTGCCAATGCCCGCGCCATCGAACGCGGTGCTCGCTTCATCGCTGTCCCCGCGCATGATGTAGAAAGGGATGCCCTGCGGATCCGCGACCAGCGCCAGGCGGCCGATGCCGGGAATGGTCCACGCTGGCATCAGGACTGTCCCACCCGCAGCCGTGATCGCCGCGGCGGTCGCGTCCACGTCCTCGACCCCGATGTAGAACAGCCATTTCGGCGTCGCGCCGCCCGTCGCCATTTCGTCGGTCAGCCGCATTACCCCGCCGACGTTGCCGTTGCCCGTCGCGATCATCCGATAGTCCATCCCTGCCGGGGACTCGACGTCGATCTCCCAGCCGAGCACCTTGTCGTAGAAGGTGCGCGAAGCACCGGGATCGGGGCTGACCAGTTCATACCAGATCGGCGTGCCATAGGCGTTTGTCACAGTCGTTCCCCTCCCCAGGTCGATCAGCAGTCGAGCACCACCTGAAAGCCGCCGAAAATCATCCGCGCACCATCGATCGGCAGGTCGGCACCGGTCGGAACCATCCGCGGATCCTCCCGCACCTTTTCCATGCCGGCATCCCGCGCCGCCTTGTCGGGCCATTCGATCCACGAGAACACGACGGTCTCACCGTCGCTCGCCTGAACCGCACGGCGAAAGTCGGTCTGCTTTCCGTCGGGCACGTCGTCCGCCCAGCCTTCGACGACGCGCGTCGCGCCATGGTCCCGGAAGATCGGCGCGAACGCCGCGGCAAAACGCGCATAGCCAGCGCTGTCGGTCCCCGCCCTGACGGGAATGACGAAACCATCGACGTAGGTCATGCGAGCGCCGCTTCCGCCACTGAAGCAGGCGCATCGGACGCGGGCGCATACAGCGCAAGCTGATCCGCCAGCGCCTTCTGGAAGGCGGGGCGCGCGGTACAGCGATCGAGATAGGCAAGCAGAGTCGGATAGCACGAGAGGATCTCGTCGCGCGGCACGATCCGCAGCACACACGCCATGATCAGATCCCCTGCGTTGAACGCATCGTCGAGGAACGGCTTGTCGCCGAGCGCCTCGGCGAGATCGCCAAGCCGGGCCCGCAACATCTCAATGACCGCCGGGCGCCGCATCGCCGACCACGGCTTGTCCGCCTGGAACAGGTCGACCATCACCAGATCGTTGGCGAAGGGCTCGACCGAATTGAGCGCCGCGATCACCCATTGCTGAGCGCGCGCCTGCCCTGCGGGATCGGATGGCAGCAACCCCGGAGCCTGCCGCGCGATGTGGAGCACGATCGCCCCCGATTCGAACAGCGCGACCGTATCGTCGCGATAGGTCGGCACCTGGCCGAACGGCTGGAACGCGCGATGTTCGGGGGTCTTGGCGCTGTCCACCAGGTCCACGCGATACGCGATCCCGGTTTCCTCGAACGCCCAGCGGGCGCGAATATCGCGCACGTGCCCGCGGGCGAAGGGCGGAACCCACCGGAAGGTCGTGATGCTGGGAGCCATGCGATCCTCTCCTGTATCTCAGTCGAGTTCAAACGCGGGTCAGGCCAGTTCCATCGCAGCATCCGTCGCCGCCTCATCCATCCATACCGGCCCGAAACCATGGCCGTCGGGATCTTCCACCCCGCGCGAGTACATGAAGCCATGGTCTTCCGCGCCGTGGACCTCTCGGCCACCAGCGGCGATCGCGCTCGCGGCGAAGGCATCGACCGCGTCGCGCGTATCGCACGACAGTGCGAACAGCGCGGCGCTGGTCGCGGCAACGTCGGCGATCGGTTTCGTGGTCAAGGTGCCATAGAAGTCGTGGCGCGCGAGCATGAAGGTGATCGTATCCGACCAGACCATCGCCGCCGCCTGGTCGCCAGAGAAACGCGGATCGCGCGTGCAGCCGATCGCTTCGTAGAAAGCGGTCGAACGCGCCACGTCCGCAACCGGCAGGCTGATGAAAATTCCCTTGGCCACGGCGCACTCTCCCCTTTGCGACTCGTCGTTTGCAAAGTCTGCTCCGACTGGTTAGCAAAAACAACCATGAAGTTAGAAAAGATAACCGACAAGCGCTGGTATGACGACGCCTGCGGGACCGCGCTCGCGCTCGAGTTCCTCGGCGAACGCTGGGCGCTGCTGATCGTGCGGGAGCTCCTGCTTGGCCCGCGCCGTTTCGGCGAGATCCGCGACGGCTTGCCGGGCGTGAGTGCGAACGTGCTGACACAGCGGCTCCAAACGCTTGAAGCCGCTGGCATCCTGACGCGGGAAAGCGCGCCGCCCCCCGCGACTGTCCAGGTCTATGCCCTGACGCCGTGGGGCTTGGACGCCGAACCGATCGTGATGGCGCTCGGACGCTGGGCGCTGCGCTCCCCGGCGCATGATCCTTCGCTGCCGTTTTCGCCCGTCTCGCTGATGCTCGCGCTTCGCATGATGCTTCTGCCCGAGCGTACCCACGGCTTCGACGCGACGATCGGGTTTCGCATCGGCAATGACGCTTATGGCGTGCGCGTCGTGGACGGCGCCGTGCTGATCGAACGCGGTGCTCTCGAGCGCGCGGATGCCGCGCTTTCGGGCGAGCCCAACGCGTTCCTGCCCGCGCTGTTCGGCACCACCCCCTTGCCGGACGTCGTCGCGCAGGGGCGCGTTGCGGTCAGCGGCGATGTCGCGCTGGCCGCGCGTTTCTGCACGTTTTTCGAACTTCCGCCAAAGATCGGATGCAACTGACGGCTCGACTTGGCGCGCCGCAAACGGCTAGGGAGGGCGGACCTTCTGTAAGAGCGCCCCCCTCATGACCGATATCCCCAACACCCAGCCAGACAGCCGCGAGACGACGATCCTCGATGCGCCCGATCGCATGGTGAAAGTCCGCGACCTGTTCGGGATCGATTCGGACATGGAAGTCCCTGCGTTCAGCGAAGCGGACGAGCGCGTTCCCGATCTCGACCCGGCCTATGTGTTCGACGCGCCGACCACGCTCGCGATCTGCGCTGGCTTCGCGCACAACCGCCGCGTGATGGTCCAGGGCTATCACGGCACCGGCAAGTCGACGCACATCGAACAGGTCGCGGCGCGGCTCAAATGGCCATGCATCCGCATCAACCTCGACGCGCATATCAGCCGCATCGATCTCGTCGGCCGCGACGCGATCGTGCTGCGCGACGGCCAGCAAGTCACTGAATTCCGCGAAGGTCTGCTCCCCTGGGCGCTGCAGACCCCGACCGCGCTCGTGTTCGACGAATATGACGCGGGCCGCCCCGATGTGATGTTCGTGATCCAGCGCGTGCTCGAGACCGAGGGCAAGCTGACGCTGCTCGACCAGAATCGCGTGATTCGCCCGAACCCGTATTTCCGTCTGTTCGCGACCGCCAACACAGTCGGCCTCGGCGACACGTCGGGCCTGTATCATGGCACGCAGCAGATCAACCAGGGCCAGATGGACCGCTGGAACATCGTCGTCACGCTCAACTATTTGCCCGCCGCCGTCGAGGCGCGGATCGTACTGGCCAAGTCGGGCGAATATGACAAGCCGAGTGGCAAGGCCGAGGTCGAGAACATGGTCCGCGTCGCGGATCTCACCCGCCGCGGCTTCATGAACGGCGACATCTCGACCGTGATGAGTCCGCGCACCGTCATCACCTGGGCGCAGAACACGCTGATCTTCGGTGATGTCGGCTTCGCGTTCCGCCTGTCGTTCCTCAACAAGTGCGACGAGACCGAGCGGTCGCTGGTGGCGGAATATTACCAGCGCGTGTTCGGCAAGGACTTGCCCGAGAGCGTCGTCGGCGCGGGCGTGAAGTAGGCCATGCTGCTCGCCCTGCTCCTGCAAGTCGCCGCCACGCCCCCCGTGCCGTGGCTGGTGACGACCAAGGTGGGCGCGGCGAGCACGGCGACCTCGACCTCGGTCTGGTCCGAGGACGGCAAGGCGCGGCTGGTGGTGCGGTGCGATACCGCCAAGGAAAAGATCGTCTCGATCCAGTTCATTCCGCGCGGCGGCTTCCCCGCGGCGCTACCGCGGCCCGTGTCGATGAACATCGACGACAATGGCTGGCTCGGCGCGAACTGGCAGTTCCCGGGGAGCGGCGCGTTCACCAGCCAGGACGCGATCGTCACCACGCTCGCCGCACAGCTTGCGCGCGGCAAGGTGATCAAGGTCCGCGTCATCAACCCCGACAACACGCCGGTCGATGCCACCTTTGCGGGGCCCGCGACCGATGCGCCGGTCCGCCGGGTGCTCGGCGCCTGTGCGTATGAGATCGGGGTGGTCCCGGCGCGGTCCGCGGTGCCTGCGGCCCTGCCCGACGCCAAGCCGACCCCGGCGTCTTCCGACGAGGAATAAGCGATGGAATTCGGCCGTCTCAACCATGTCGGCGTGGCGACGCCATCGATCGAAAAGTCGATTGCCGTCTATCGTGACCTGATGGGCGCGACGCGGATCGGCGAACCGTTCGACCTGCCCGCGCAGGGGGTGAAGGTGTGTTTCATCGATACGCCCAACACCCAGATCGAACTGATCGAACCGTATGACGACAGTTCGCCGATCGCGGGGTTCCTGCGCAAGAACCCCGGAGGCGGGCAGCATCACGTGTGTTTCGAGGTGCTCGACATCCACGCCGCGGTCGCCGACCTGAAGGCCAAGGGCGCGACGATCCTCGGCGAACCCCGTATCGGCGCGCATGGTACGCCGATCGTCTTCATCCACCCGCGCGACATGGGCGGCGTGCTGGTCGAGCTGATGGAAACGCCGCAGGGCGACCACGCCTGACGGCTTGCGCCGCTCCTCCCCAGTTGCCCCCCCATCCGTCATCCTGAACTCGTTTCAGGATCCAGCCCTCCGCGAGTCCAGACCGTGCCTGTTACGCGGTGGATGCTGAAACAAGTTCAGCATGACGGCAGCTGTGGGGGGGGGGTGGCGATCAAACCTTCGGACGGCAAGCATCATCCCCGCCCCATCACCCCCACGCTTCCCTTTTGGCGCGCCTTCGGCTAAGGGCCGCGCTCCCGTATTTCCGTAACATCGCTAGAGGTTTGTTTGGCCAAGGAAGAACTGCTCGAAATGCGTGGACAGGTGGTGGAGCTTCTCCCCA
>Ga0265798_10009088_pt1 | contig 12517 bp, 10 predicted proteins | sample P3T30metagenome_FD_192430 | JGI IMG/M metagenome (GOLD analysis project Ga0265798, IMG submission 192430) | Plant litter microbial communities from East Loma Ridge, Irvine, California - P3 T30 | ecosystem: Environmental > Terrestrial > Plant litter > Unclassified | place: USA: California...
CAGTTCGTGCAGTTGCAATTCGAGGCCGGGCAGGTCGACCGCCGCGCGTTTCACGATTCCCGGCAGCAGGACATAGCCCGAGACGGCGGTGAACCCGATCGAGATACGTCCCGTCTCGCCCTTCCAGACCCGCCGCGCGGCAAGCGCCGCGCTTTCGGACAGGCGCACGATCCGTTTCGCCTCCTGCAGAAACGTGTCGCCCGCCGGCGTCAACGTCACACGCCGGCTGGCGCGGGTGAACAGTTCGACCCCCAGGATGCGTTCCAGGACCTGAATCTGACGGCTGAGCGGTGACTGCGTCATGTGCAGCCGTTCGGCCGCACGGCCGAAATGCAGTTCCTCTGCAACGACCACGAAGCAGCGCAGATGGGTAAGCTCGAACATGGCGCAGCGTACACCGGGTCCGATGGAACCGAAAGCGGCCTGATCGTGGATTATCGATGCCGGGCGGGCATGGATCGATCCACTCTAAGCGGTGGGTAGAGTGGACGGTATTCCGTACGAATGAGGCAACACTTACTCGGAGCACCGCGATGTCGCCTCAGGAAATGGCCACCACGATCGGCGGCGGCCTATTGTCGTTTCCCGTCACGCATTTCGACCAAGACAAGGTCTTCGACGAAGGCGCCTACCGCGAGCATTGCGCGTGGCTGGCCAGTTTTGCGGTCGCCGGGCTGTTCGCTGCGGGCGGGACCGGCGAGTTCTTCTCGCTGACCCCGCAGGAGGTGCCGCGGATCGTCAAGGCCGCTGTCGAAGAGGCTGGCGGCAAGGTTCCGGTTCTGTCGGGCTGCGGCTATGGCACCGCGATCGCAACGGCGATGGCACGCGACGTGGAACAGGCCGGTGCCGCCGGCATCCTGTTGCTGCCGCCCTACCTCGTCCAGCCGTCGCAGGAAGGGTTGGCCGCGCATATCGAAGCGGTGTGTCGCGCCACCTCGCTAGGCGTCATCGTGTACAACCGCGACAATGCGATTGTTCAGGAGGATACGCTTGCGCGGCTATGCGATCGCAACGCCAACCTGATCGGCTACAAGGACGGCGTCGGCGATGTCGAACTGATGATGCGCATCTATGCAAAGATGGGCGACCGGCTGACCTATATCGGTGGCCTACCGACGGCGGAAACCTTTGCGCCCGCCTATCTGGAAATGGGAGTGACGACCTATTCCTCGGCGATCTTCAATTTCATGCCGGAATGGGCGCTGAGCTTCTACGACGCGGTGCGGGCGCGCGATGCCGCGACCGTGCTGGCCCGGCTGAACGCATTCGTCCTACCGTACATCGCGATCCGCAACCGGCAGGCGGGCTATGCGGTGTCGATCGTAAAGGCCGGAATGAAGGTCGTCGGCAGGCCCGCCGGACCGGTGCGGTTGCCATTGACCGATCTGGACGGGGAGGAACTGGATCTCCTCGCCACGCTGGTCGAGAAGGCGCAGGCCCCCGCAGCGTCCGCGGGCTAAAGGGACCTAGGTCATGAAGGTCGATCGCAGGACCCTGATCGCAGGCGCGCTGGTCGCGCCCGTCGCACTGCCGGCGATCGCCCGCGCGGCGGCGAAGACGCCGCGGGCGTTCGCCGAGGCTGGCCAGCGCATCGATCTCTGGCCCGGCCCGCCGCCGGGAGCCCCCGCCCGCCTTCCGATCGAGGTGATCGACGACCGTACGACCGTCCCCGACCGGCCAGACCGCGTCGTCCACGGCATCGCCCGGCCCCGGATGATTGCATTCCGCCCGGAGCGGCCGAACGGCGCGGCCGTGCTGATAGTGCCCGGCGGCGGCTATCGCTGGCTGGCGGTAGACAAGGGCGGATACCAGATCGGGGAATGGCTCGTCGATCACGGCTTTACCGCATTCGTGCTCATCCACCGCCTGCCCGGCGAAGGGTGGGTCGATCGCGCCAACGCTCCTCTTGCCGACGCACAGCGGGCGATACGATTGATCCGGTACCGAGCGGCGGACTTTGGCCTCGATCCGACCCGCGTCGCTGTCATGGGGTTGTCGGCCGGGGGACATGTCTGCGCCGACCTCGCCAACCGCTTTGCGGTCACGACGTATGCACCGGTCGATATGGCTGATGCATTGTCCGCCAGGCCTCACTGTGCTGCGCCAATCTATCCGGTCATCAGCATGAACCGCACAATTACGCATCTTGAATCCCGCGACAATCTGCTCGGGGCCAATCCGTCTGCGCGGATGGAAGCCGCGCATTCCGTAGAACGCAACGTCACACGTAATTCGCCACCCCATTTCATCCTCCACGCAGAGGATGATGCGAGCGTTCCTGCGGAGAACAGCTTGCGCCTACGCACAGCGTTGCGTGCTGCGGGCGTGTCGGTCGATACCCATTTGTTCGCGGAAGGCGGTCATGGTTTCGGGCTCTGGAATATAGCCGGAAAACCGGTATCGGTCTGGCCCGATCTTTGGTTGGAATGGTGCAGAAATACGGGACTGTGATGGAACCGTCCGCATTTGATGGACTGCCTGATCAGCCTGACTGATCGGGCTGCAGGTAATGGGAGCACCAGGATAGCGGCGTACGGCCGGTATCACCCGTTGCCCCGCACAGTGCGGTTGCGTGAGATATTTGGTAACGGCTGCTTTTAAGCCCATCACCAAGCCTATCCACCCAAGCCTCGACAACGTCCGTGGTTCAAAAGTGCACCCGTCTCTTCTTTCTTGATGGCGTTCCGAGCGCTAGCGCGGCGGCAGGTTACGAGCCATCTTCTCCTGGCCGAGGAATGGCTGAGAGGTAATTCTGGGCCACCCAAAAAGCTCGCATTATGCACGCGGTAGGTTACGCGAATTGCATCTTCCCCTGATATATTAGTTCAAACCGTCATGCCGCTAGCGGCCAATCTGAGGTGGTCTCGCCATTCTGGACAGTTTGGCGGCTGAGCTAAGCTATACCCCGGTTTGTTTACGCCGCCAGTCTGGTGAGCGCCATATCCGGGGCATGCCCCGGATATGGCGTCGCGCCGGCCCGCCCGTATACCTCGTCCGGCGTTTGTCCGGCGAAGCGGGAATGAGGCCGCTGCCCGTTGTAATAGCCGATCCACCTGCCGAGCCCGGCCCGCAGCTCCGAGCCGGTTTCGAAGGCGTTCAGATAGACGCATTCGTACTTCAGCGACCGCCAGAGCCGTTCGATGAAGACGTTGTCCATCCAGCGACCGCGCCCGTCCATGCTGATCCGCACCCCGGCGTCACGCAGCACGCCGGTGAAGTCGGCGCTCGTGAACTGGCCGCCCTGGTCCGTGTTGAAGATCTCGGGCTTGCCGAAGCACGATAGCGCGTCCCGCAGGGCGGCTACGCAGAACTCCGCGTCCATCGTGTTCGAGAGCCGCCACGCCAGCACCTTCCGGCTCGCCCAGTCCATGATGGCGACCAGGTAGAGAAAGCCGCGCCGCATCGGGATGTAGGTGATGTCGGCACACCAGACATGGCCCGGCCGCGTGATCTCCAGATCGCGCAGCAGGTACGGGTAGATGCGATGCTCCGGGTGCGGATCGCTTGTTCGCGGACGCTGGTAGATGGGCGCGAGCCCCATCTGCGCCATCAGCCGCCGCACCCGCCGACGCCCGACCGCGTGACCGAGGCGGCACAGGTGCCGGGCCATCTGGCGGCTGCCGTACCAGGGATGGTCGAGAAAAGAGGCATCGATCACCGCCATCAGCGCCAGTGTGTCCGCCGTTTCCGGCGCTGGCGCATAGTAGAAGGAGGACCGGCTGATCGACACCAGCCGGCACTGCGTCGCGATCGACAGTCCGGCATGCTCCCGCTCGATCATCTGCCGCCGACGCGCGACGCTCATCGCACGAACCCCTTGGACAAAAAATCCCGCTCCACCACCAACTGCCCGATCTTGGCGTGCAGCTTCTCAATCTCGGTGTCGCCGGCAACCCTGGCCGCTTCGGTCGCGCCCGAAAAGGTCGCCGCCATGCCGTCAACCGCCTGCCGCTTCCATGTCGCGATCATTGTCGGGTGGATGCCATGCTTCGTCGCCAGCTCCGCCAGCGTCAGGTCGCCCCGGATCGCCTCCAGTGCCACCTTGGCCTTGAACTCGCCTGTATACCGCTTCCGCGTCGTCTTCATTGCCGTCATCCCTCACGTCGGGATAGCTTAGCTCCCTGTCCAGAAAACCGGCACCACCTCAGTTTTCCACCTTCACACTACCGCGTAAGGTCAATTGGCCCGCAGCGCCGATGCGCTCGACCAATCCCTTCTGCGCGAGCGCATCGAGCCAACGATTAAGCAACGACAGCGGCATGCTCACGCATTGTCCGCAGGCTTCGAGGGCAAGTAGCCGGCCCTCTGCCTCCGCAAGGTATAGCTGCAGGAGAATGGCCCAAGCATGATCAAGGTAGAGATCGCTGCCTAGCGCTGCGCGTCGCTGCTCGATGGAGGCAACTGCCGCTTTGGCCTGTCGCCATAGTCGCTGCGGGCAGCGGTCGTCAGCTACTACTCGCAACGTCCCGATCAGCCGCCCGCCGTCAGAGCCCGTATTGAGGCGGGAAACCTCAACGTCGGTCCAGATAAGAGATTGGTCCGGTCGGACATAGCGCTTCCGGATCTCCACCGGCCGTGCGCCCGAACGGGTCTGCTCGATAATGGCTACATTCGTCGCGAGATCCCCACGATATGTGAGTTCGCTGTATAGCATGCCGATCAGTTCGCGCTGGCTCCGGTGCATGATCTCGCAAACGCCGTCATCGACTGCCAGGAGCTTGCCACTCGCATCCGCCAGTGAATGGCCAATCAGGCCATCGTCACTCAGGATCACTGTTACCTCCCGTCTCCGGCAGGCATTGCAAACCGGAGGTGACCATGCCGAAGGACGAAGACGACATGTAACGATGGTTCATGTCGTTTTCATTCCTCAGTACGCGTGACGAGCTGAGGCGCCACTTGCGCGAGAATATCGACAAGCTCGGCACGTCGGAATGGCTTGGTCAGACGTGGGATATCAGGCGCAATGCCTTCAACATCCGCATACCCAGAGACAATCATCGCCGGCAGGTTTGGCCGCACGCCTCGCACGACCTGAACAAGGTCGACCCCGGTCATGCCCGGCATAAGATGATCCGTGACGAGAAGGTCGGGCGTCAGTCCTTGCGTGATCATGGCCAGCGCCGCTTCACCCGACGCTGCCTGCGTCACGAGAAAACCCAACTCCTCCAGCATATCCGCCGTACTTTCCCGTACGACCTCCTCGTCGTCGACCAGCAAAACGGTTCCGCGCGCCTGGCCAATCTCGGAGGGTGTGACACCTGCCTCCTTAATGTCGATCGTTGCGACACTCAGCGGCAGCCAAAGCTCAACGTTGGTGCCAAGATCAGGTCGGCTCTGGATGGTGAGACCGCCGCCAAGTTGGGCTGCGAGACCGTGCGCCATCGACAGCCCCAGTCCCGTCCCCTTGCCGATGCCCTTGGTTGAGAAGAAAGGCTCGATCGATCGGGCAAGCGTCGCCTCATCCATCCCAATACCCGTGTCCGCGACGGACAGCCGAACATAGTGCCCGACCTTCAGCGTGGCGGTCGGCGTCCGCACGCTCTGGCGGGTAGCGCTGATCCTCAGCGTACCCCCGTCCGGCATGGCGTCGCGGGCATTCACCCCAAGGTTGAGGAGCGCCATCTCAAGCTGATTAGGATCGGCTTGAGCGGGTGGCAGGTTGTCAGCAACGTCGACCACTACGCGGACCTGAGGCCCCGTGGTGCTGACGAGCAGATCCGCCATGCTTCTGACCAACTCGCCGATGTCGACCGCGACCGGCTGGAGAGGTTGACGCCGGGCAAAGGCGAGCAGGCGCTGGACCAACGTCCTGGCACGATCCGCTGCCTGAATAGCGCCTGCGATAAGCCGCTGCTCGCGCTCACCGCCGACGCCTTTGCGCTGGAGCAGATCAAGCGAGCCGACGATGGGAGTGAGCAGATTGTTGAAGTCGTGAGCGACGCCGCCCGTAAGGCTACCCATCGCTTCCATCTTCTGGCTTTGACGCAGCGCCTCCTGCGCCTGCTCCAGCTCGGCTGCCGCCTGCTTCTCGGCTGTTACGTCACGGCCCACAGCGTAGAAGGCGTCACCTTCCGGGACGAGCGTCCAGGATATCCAGCACCATGATCCGTCTGCATGACGCAGACGGGCCTCGAAACGTTCGATAGTCTCACCAGCGCCGAGCCTATCGAATACCGCTCGCACCTGTGGCAGATCAGCGGGATGGACCTGCTCTCGGGAGGGTAGATCAACAAGGGCGGTGGCGTCATGGCCGAGCGTCGCGGTCCATGCCGGGTTGATCGCTTTAAGCCGTCCATCGAAGCCGATGATCGCCAGCAGTTCTCGGCTGAGCTCCCAGACACGGTTCCGGGCAGCCGTCTGGGTGCTGACCTCCTGCTCGAGCCGCTTGTTAAGATCACGCAGCCTCAATTCGTCTGCTTTGCGGGCGGTAACGTCGATGGCGGTACCGATGACCCGCACGCATTGACCGTCTATGTCGAACAGACCACGCCCCTTGGCCGCAACCCAGCGGATGATGCCGTCTTCCTTGCCGACCGTTCGATATTCTACATCGTACAATGCACGCAGCGTCGGGTCGCTGGCGGCTTCATAGGCCGCGCGTGTTGCTTCCTGATCGTCGGGGTGAACGCCGTTGTGGAAGTCGTCGAGCGTGACCGGCACATCCGGCGAAATGCCAAACATGGCCTTCACCCGTGGCGGCCAGAACATCGCGCCCGTCAGGTGGTCGACATCCCATTCCCCAATCTCGCCGATGTCGGTGGCAAGGCGCAATTGCTCCTGGCTCAGAGCCAGCCGCTCCTCCGCCTCGCGTCGATCATCAATGTCGATGACCGAACCGACATAACCAAGGAACTCGCCGTGTTCGTCGAACCGCGCGGCTGCTGCGTCGATCGTCCAGTGGTAGACACCATCCGCCTGCCGCAGCCGGAAGTCGACCCGATAGTCGCGCTGCTCGGCGTTAGCCGCGACAAAGGCCTGTTCCGCTGCGGGCCGATCATCGGGGTGGACGGCGCTCAGCCATCCATACCCCTCGCCGGTGCCAGCCTCTTGACCGGTGAACTCGTACCATCTGGCGTTGAGGTGGGTGCAATAACCCGTGGGGTCGGTGACCCACATCATGACGGGAGCGTGGTCGGCCATGTTGCGGAAGCGAGCTTCGCTCTCACGCAAAGCCGCCTCCGACGTGATCAGGCGCGCGATGACCGCTTGCTGGTCGTAGGCTAGCTGGTCGCTGACCTCGGCCGCACCACGCAAGCGGACGAGTTCGGTGACCTCCTCCACCCGGTGGATGATCAGCGAAACGTTGCCGTCGTCGTCGAGCACCGGCGTATTGAGGGGGCTCCACCAACGCTCGGTGAAGTGACCATCGGCATTTCGTAAGGCATAGCGCTGTACCGGCATCTTATCCGCTTTTCCGGAGGCTACGACACGCTCGAGGGATGCTGTGAGGTTCCGGACACCGTCGGCGGAAGGATCGGTGGGATCGTCCGGGAATATATCGAAGAGCCTTCGTCCAACCTGCTCCTCCCTCGCCCCGCCTGTGACGGCGAGCCGAGCCTCGTTGACCGCAACGATGGTCCATTCCGGAGGCGCCACGACAAGAAAGGGGGCTGGCGAAGCGTCGAAGAGCGATCGGTAATCGACATTCAGTCGATCAAGATCATCGCCGTTGGGCATGACGCCGGACGTCCTTGTGTCAGCGGAACGACACCCCTCCCCATGAAGGTGAACCGCCGCAAGCTAGACATAGATTATCCCGACAGCCGGAGGAAGGCATTGAAAATGCTCAACCGAGTGGGGCGGAATAGTCGCTAGTGCCTGCTGTCAGCTACATCTCCTTAGGCGGCCTCATCATCTCCGCGACCTTTGCGGTGAGACCCTGCATCGTGAAAGGCTTGGTGAGTAGCTCCATGCCGGGTTCAAGGTGGCCATTGCCGACCGCCGCGTTCTCCGCATAGCCGGTGATGAAAAGCACCTTCAGGCCGGGTCGAATAGATCGCGCCGCGTCTGCAACCTGCCGTCCATTCATGCCGTTCGGCAAGCCGACGTCGGTAATCAAAAGTTCGATCTTCGCGCCCGATTGCAGAACCTTGATTCCTGCCGCGCCATCAGCCGCGCCAATCACGGTATAACCCCTTTCATCGAGCACCTCATCGATGAGGTGACGGATTGTGGCTTCGTCATCGACCACCAGAATGGTCTGTCCACTGGCCGCTAGATTGGTGGCGATCGCCTCTTCCTCTACATCTGGTGGGGCATCGCCAGCATAGCGGGGAAGATAGATGCAGATCGTGGTTCCCTGACCAAGCTCGGAATAGATCCTCACCTGACCACCCGACTGGCGAGCAAAACCGTAGATCATCGACAAGCCAAGTCCGGTACCCTGGCCGATGGGCTTGGTCGTGTAGAACGGCTCGAAGGCGCGCTCGATGATCTCGGGCGACATGCCCGTGCCGGTATCGGTTACGCAGATCGACAGATATTGACCAGGTGGCAGGTCGCGCGCTCGCGCCGTGCGAACGTCCAGCCACTTGTTCGCCGTCTCTATGGTGATCCTGCCACCGTCAGGCATGGCGTCACGTGCATTAATGCAAAGGTTGAGGATGGCGCTTTCGAGCTGTGTGGCGTCGATCATGGCCGGCCATAGCCCCGCCGCCCCCACCACCTCGATATCGGCGGTCGGCCCCACGGTCCTGCGCAGCAGCTCTTCCACGCCTGCGATCAAGCGATTGACGTCGGTCGCCTTGGGATCGAGCGTTTGCCGCCGCGAGAAGGCGAGCAGCCGCTGTGTCAGAGACGCCGCGCGCCGTCCGGCTCCTTGAGCAGCATGGATGAAGCGCTCGGCATCATCGAGCTTTCCTCGTTCCAGGCGTAGCTGAAGCAGCTCCAGATTGCCCATCATGCCAGTCAGAAGATTGTTGAAGTCGTGTGCGAGCCCTCCGGTCAGTTGACCGACTGCTTCCATCTTCTGCGCCTGGCGCAATTGATCCTCAAGCTGCCGCTGCCCGGTCATGTCGACGCCTACTCCGGTCCGCCGGACAGGCTTACCGGCCTCGTCGAAGTAGGTGTGCCCACGCGACAGCACCCACCGGATCGACCCATCGGGATGAACTAGCCGGTACTCGAGTTCCAGCTCTCCTGCGCATTGCAGACCTCCGGACATAGTTTTCTGTAGGGGAGACCGGTCTTGCGGATGCACGTTGGCGAGGAAGTCTTCACGAGACAGGCCGGCGGCACCACGTTCCGGGTCAAGAGCATACAGCGCTGAAATTGCGGCGTCACAAAAGAACCGGTCAGTTGCGACATCGTACGTCCATACGCCCACGCCACCCACGGCCGACAGCGCAAGGCGCGCAAAGTCCTGCTCGTCGTGCAGCTTCGCTTCCATCGCGCGTTCAGCGGTGACATCACGACCCGTCGCATAGGTCATGTTGCCTGCCGGTGCGGCAACCCACGAGATCGTGCGGGTTGAGCCGTCCTTATGACGGTACCGGTTTTCGATTCTTAGCTGGTTGCCCGTCGCAGCTGTCTCGTACGCGCCTACCGTTTTGCCGTGATCATCCGGGACGACGAAATTGTTGACGTGGTGCCCGAGCAACTCGTCAGGGGCGTAACCGAGGATTGCCGTCCAAGCCGGATTGACGCGCTGGAACACACCTTCGAAATCGATCACCAGCAAAAGGTCAGGCGAGCTTTCCCACATTCGGTCACGCTCTGCTGTGCGCTCGTCAACCTGCTGTTCAAGTGTTGCGTTCAGCTCCCGCAGCTTCGCCTCTGCATCACGCCGGGCACTGATATCACTCGCGGCTCCGAACCATTCGACGATCTCGCCTGCGGAGCTCAGCAGTGGAACGGCACGAGACAAGGTCCAGCCGATCGTACCGTCCGCACGGACAACGCGATGCTCGAGCTCAAAGGTCTTCTTGAGCTGAATGGCTTCATCGATGGCAGCGATCACCGCAGCTTGGTCGCTCTCTGGAATGTAAGCCAGCAACCACGAGCGATTAGGCTCAGTGGACAGGGTGCTTGGCAGAAAGCCGCCCCCGTCAAGTTCCTTCATCTCGCCCCAGTCGGGGCTCATCCGATACAGGACGTCCGAACTCGCCTCGGTAAGGAGCCGGAGGCGAGATTCACTCTCGCGCAAGCGCCGTTCGATGTCAGCTGCGTTTTCAGTCCGATCGATCATGGGGTCCTTAACGCACTGAACTGATTTAGCTTATCATCAATTGCCGCGAACGGACCGAAAGCGCAACTAACGGTCTGTAAGGCGGGCACGACCCAATCCCGGACGTTCGCGCCCCCTTTTCCTCTACCCACATTCGGACGTTCGTTCATCTTAGCAACGAGGGGCTTTCTCCCGCACGACTTCAACTCTGGAACGTCTACGTCTCGTTGGCCTGCCGACCGTACGCTTTCTGGAGAGGCTCTGCCGGCAACCCGTCCCTGTACTTTCGGCATAGCGCAGCAGCCCTGCCTCCTTGGGAAGCGACAAAATTCGTAGCTATAACTTGGGCGAGTGCTGTCGTGTTCGGAAGCAGCAACAGAGGTCCGTCCGCAACGCTGGCTGACGGGCACCAAATCCCTCCGTCATGCGGAGGTCCACCTCCGGCCGCGTCTATCGCCCAAGCAGCGATCCATGCGGCCGCTTTTATGGTCAAGTACGGCTCGGAGGATCGCTATGAACCACGATCTCATGCGGCTGACAGAAGCACTCTACCATCTGCGTGCCTTTCGGGAGGCCTGTGCAGACGACACGTTGGTCGATGAACGCAGCGGCCTCACGGTCGATGATCTCAGCCTCGTCGTGCGACTGTTGGAACGAATACAGGCCACGGCTGCTTCGACGGTGATCGTCCCTCGGCCCAGCCAGCGATAGCGTCATACGTCGTCACGCCATGTAATCCGCGCGTCCGCCACGGCTCTCCCGCCGGATCATCAGCCATCCCGTAGCGATGAACGCCACACCGGATGCCAGAAAGACATAGTCCCACCACGATGCGCCCGCCGCTTCGTAGACGTGGTGAAGCGCCAGCACGTGGTGATCAATCACGCCTTCAACCACATTGAACATCCCCCAGCCGAGCCACAATGCACCGACCAGTGCATGCGTGGACAGTGCCACGTCACTTCGCTTGGCCGCACGCCAGAGCATGGCAATCCCCACCGCCGTTGCCAGCCACACGCCGGCGTGAAACAGCCCGTCCCACACCATGTTCACCTTTGCACCGACCAACGTATCCGTGGGGATGCGTGCGGACAGCATGTTGTGAAATTGCAGGATCTGGTGGAACACGATCCCGTCGACGAAACCGCCCATGCCAATACCGATCATCATCCCCGCGGTAACGACCGGCCGGACGGTCTCACCAGCGCCGCGCGTTGCCCTCATCGGACCGCACGGCGCGCCAGCACGACCCCCAGGGCCAGCACCGGAACCGGCGCGAACAGCGCGGCAAGGTTGATCCACATGTCCCCGCCGAACACCACCGCACGCACATCGTCGGCCAAACGGCTGTGACAGAGCGTACATGCCCAGGCGGGGGACGGCGCAGCCGATAGCGCGGCGACGGCCAGAGCACGGATCATACCGGCAGTGGCGCGAGGATCGCGTCAATGCGCGCCGGGCGGTCGTCAATGCGTTCCAGATGGGGGTAGCGCAGACCACCGCTCGCTCCGACGGATGCAGTTTCGATGTAGCTGCCGCGGCTGATGGTCAGCGATACCCTCCCGCCGTCGCGCCCTTCGCCGGCATCGCGAATGGCCTGTCGCAATCCATCCGGAGAAAAGGTGCGACCGTTCACGCCGGTAATCAGGGTTCCGACGGTGAGTTCCGCCTGGTAGGCCGGCCCTTCCCACAGCACATCGGTAACCTTGCCTTCAGGGGTCAGCGTCAGCCCGATCGCATGCGTCAGGTCGATGGTCTCGAATACCGCCTCATAGCCGACCTGATATGCCGTGGGCGTGTCGCGATAGACCAGCCGATAGCCACCGCGTTCGAGGCCCGCGAGCGGCGCATGCTCATGCGTCTCCGTTAGCTGTTCCTCGAAGAACCGCTTCCAGTCATAGGCGGCGATCGCGTTCAGGGTCGCAACCACCTCGTCGAAATCATAGGTGTCTGTCGTGCGATCGCCGTCTTCACCGGCAAAGAACGTGGCGGCGAAATCGTCGAGCGAGCGCGTGTCGCCCGACAGCTCGCGGAGCCGCGTGTCGACATCCAGCCAGATCAGCGATCCTTCGGCGTAATAATCCTCGCTGCGTTGCCAGCTCGGCCAGGGCAGCGGCGCGCGCGCGGCGATGATCGGATCGCGCGTCGTGTCGATCGTCGGTCGCCAGCGGCTGCCCGGCCGCACGTCGTAGCGCGCTGCGGTCTGTGCCAGCGCGCCGAGCGTCTGCTCTGCCGTCCACAGCCCGGATCGCGCGGACAGCACCTGGCTCCAATATTGGGTTTGCCCCTCATAAACCCACATCAGGCTGTTGCGGATCGGCCTTTCGAAACACGGTTGCCACGAATCCT
>Ga0265798_10009089_pt1 | contig 12516 bp, 11 predicted proteins | sample P3T30metagenome_FD_192430 | JGI IMG/M metagenome (GOLD analysis project Ga0265798, IMG submission 192430) | Plant litter microbial communities from East Loma Ridge, Irvine, California - P3 T30 | ecosystem: Environmental > Terrestrial > Plant litter > Unclassified | place: USA: California...
AGGGCTCGGGCGGGTCGATCATCTCGACCGCATCCGCGGCAGGGTTGCAGGGCGGATGGTCCGCTGCCGGCTACACGATCGCCAAGCACGCGATCGTCGGCCTCGTCAGGCAGGCCGTCGCGGAACTGGCGCCCCTCGGTATCCGGTCCAACGCGATCGCGCCGGGCATCATCATGACCCCGATCATGGCCCGCACCTTCGGTGTACCCGTCGAGGAGGCCGTGCCATTCGCGGAGTTCCTCGCAGAGCGCCTGGGTTCCACCCAGCCCCTGCAGCGGACTGGGACCTCCGAAGACATTGCCAAGGTCGCGACTTTCCTCGCAAGCGACCTCGCCAGCTACGTCACGGGCGTGACGATCCCGGTCGACGGCGGAGCCACCGCAGTCACCCAGGGATCGTTCGCGACCGACGTCGTGGCCGCCGCCGCCGAGTACAACCAGCGCTGACACGGATGGTGCCGTCGCGACCTCGGACGACGACGGCACCACCGTTCCTTCCGACATGACCTGCCGGCCGCCGGCCTCTTAGGCCCCTTGCCGCCTTCGGGCACGTCCGATCAGAGGCTGCGAGCCTCCGGCTCTTGGTACCCGGGGTAGTCGGTGTAGCCGGTCGCGCCGTCGGCGTAGAGGGTCGAGAAGTTCAGCTCGTTCTGCCCGAGCTCCTCGCGCCAGCGACGGACGAGGTCGGGGTTCGCGATGAGGGCACGGCCCACCACGACGGCGTCGCCGAGGTCGTCAGCCATCATGGCGACGGCCTCGTCGCGGGTGGTGGCCTCGGCGAACCCGGTGTTGACGAGGAACGGGCCGCCGAACCGCGAGCGGAGCCCCTGCACCATAGCGCCGGCGGGCTCGGGGTGCAGGATGCTGACGAAGGCCAGGCCGAGCGGGGCCAAAGCGTCCATCAGGGCACCGTAAACCGCCTCCACGTCTGCCGGGTCGTCCTCGATCAGGCCCTGGATGTCGCGCTCGGGCGAGATGCGGATGCCGACGCGGCCCGCACCGATCTGCGCGACGACGGCCTCGGCCACCTCGACGACGAACCGGATGCGGTTCTCCGGCGACCCGCCGTAGGCGTCGGTGCGGACGTTCGAGGTGGCGCCGAGGAACTCGTGCAGCAGATACCCGTTCGCGGCGTGCAGCTCGACGCCGTCGAAGCCGGCGTCGACGGCGTTCTGCGAGCCGCGGACGAAGTCCTCGACCACGTCCGGCAGCTCGTCAACGCTGAGCTCACGCGGCACCGGGTAGGCGACCTTCGTGCCGCCTGCTCGGGTCTCGCCGTCGATGGCCAACGCGCTGGGCGCCTCCACCGGGAACCCCGTGATCTGCGGGTGCGTGGCGCGTCCCGCGTGCATGACCTGGGCGACGATCAGTCCTCCCCCGGCGTGGACAGCGTCGGTGACCTTCCGCCAGCCGGCGAGCTGCTCGGGGGTGACGAGGCCGGGCTGGCCGTCGAAGCCCTTGCCGGCGAGGCTCGGGAAGGTGCCCTCGCTGATGATGAGGCCGACGCTGGCGCGCTGGGCGTAGTGCTCGGCGACGAGGTCGGTGGGGACGCCGTCGGCACCGGTGCGGGTGCGCGTCAGGGGCGCCATGACGATGCGGTTGGCGAGGTCGAGGTCACCGGCGATGAGGGGCGTGAAGAGGTCGGGCATGGTGGTTCCTTCGTTCGGGTCAGTTGACGGCAGGGGCGTCGGCGAGCATCGTGTCGCGGTTCTCGAGTGCCCATTCGCGCAGGCCGGTAGAGGGGCGTCCGGTGACGAACTCGACGTCGTCGCGGACGGTGCCGATGTAGCCCATCCGCCCGTCGAGCACCTGTCGGGTGAACTCGACGCCGCCCTCGGCGTACCAGGACTCGATCGGCGGGGTGCGGCTCTCGAGGGACGCCTTGAACTCGTCCGGCGTCCGCACGTCGCAGCGGATCTCCCGGCCCACGGCGTCGGAGAAGATCACAGCAGCTTCGGGGCCGGTGGCGACCTCGGTGGAGAGCCAGTAGTTCTTCCCGGCGTGCCGGGCCGGCCCCTGACGGAGGACGGTTGCGGTGACGGCGGCGATGTCCTTCGCGGCGATCCAGCCGACCCGGCGGTCTCCCCAGTAGATGGAGAAGGTGCCGTCGCCGTCGGCGATCATCGACGCGAACCCGTCCATGAAGACGTTGGGGTGCACGTGCGTCCAGGCGATGCCGCTGGCCTCGATGTACTTCTCGATCATCTGGTGCCAGACGAAGTGCGGGTCGGTCGTGTCCCAGTTGGTGAAGACCCCCTGGTGGACGATGTGGCTGACGCCGGCCTTGACGGCGGCGTCGACGAGGGTCTTGCTCTGGGTGAGCATGGCGACTGTGTAGCCGGTGAGGAGGAAGACGCGGTCGACCCCGTGCAGGGCGTGCGCGAAGGTGCTCGGGTCGTCGAGGTCGAGGCGCACGGCCTCGCGTCCAGCGGCGCGCAGCTCGTCCACCTGCTCGGGTCGGCGTGCCGTCCAACGGACCTGGACGTCGCCCGGCTCCCGGTCGAAGTCGGCGAGCATGTACTGCCCGACGGTACCGGTGGTGCCGATGACGAGGACGACGGGCTTCGTCGGCGTCGCGGTGGTGTTCTCCATGGGTCAGTCCTTGTCGTGGTTCGTGTGGGTTCGGGGGTCGAGGCCGTACTGGGCGGGGACGCCGAGGTTCTCCCGCAGGGTGGCTCCGGGGTACTCGGTCGGGTAGAGGCCGCGCTCTTGCAGGAGGGGCACGACCTCGTCGACGAAGTCGTCGACGCCGTCCTCGTAGACGTCAGGCGAGACCCAGAAGCCGTCGACGGCCCCGGCCTCCAGCCACTCCTGGATGTGGTCGGCGTGCAGGGTGCCCGGACCGACCACCGTGGGGTGGAAGTCGATGACGCCGTGTGCCAGGACGTCGCGCGGCGACCAGCCCTGACGGGCGACGTCGAGCGCGATGCCGGATCGCGGGTCGCCGGGTGACGGCCGAGCGGCGGCGAGCTCACCCTCCGAGAGGGGCACGTCGATGCGGTCGTGGCGCAGGTCGACGCCGATCATCGCCCCGAGGTGCGGCAGCCGCGCCTCGATCACGTCGCCGGCCAGGGCGATTCGCCGGTCGAGGCCTTCGCGGACCGTGGGGGCGACGGTGGTCATGAGCCCGGCGAAGTACTTGACCTCGTCCGGGTCGCGACCGGCCGCGATGGCTGCGTTCCGGACGAGTTCCCGCTGGGCCCGCGCCTCCTCGATGGTCCAGACCTCGGCGATGAAGCCGCTGGCGTACCGGCCGGCGATCGACAGCAGGTGCGGGCTCGGACCGCCGGAGGTGAACACGACAGGCTGCCCCTGCTCGGACGGCGGGATCGCCAACGGCCCACGGGAAGCGACGTACTCGCCCTGCAGGTTGATCGGCTGCAGCTTGGACGAGTCGATGAAGCGGTTGCCGGGCTGGTCCTTCACCCAGGCGTCCGCCTCCCAGCTGCCCCAGAGCGCCTGGGTGATCTGGATCGCCTCGTGGGCGCGGGCGTAGCGCTCGGCACGCTCGCTGACCGGGCGGCCGTAGTTCGCCGCGACGCCCGCGTCGCTGGTCGTAACGGCGTTCCAACCGGCGCGGCCGTGGCTGATGACGTCGAGGGCCTTGAACTGCCGCGCCAGGTTGAACGGCTCCTGGAACGTGGTCGACCCCGTCGCGACGAACCCGATCCGCTCGGTGCCGCGGGCGATCGCGGTCAGCGACACGATCGGGTCCAGGACGTTGCTGACCGTCGACTGTCCGAGGTCCCCGCGGACCGCGGGGAAGTCCGGCGTGAAGAGGAACGTGAACAGGCCGCGCTCGGCCGCCTGGGCGTAGCGGATGCTGGCGTCGATGTCGGCGTAGTTCCCGGGGTCGACGTTCGCGGAACGCCAGGCGCCGTGCAGGTTGCCGTACCCGTCGGTCAGGCCCAGGGCCAGGATGACGCGGCTAGGGGTGTCGGTGCTCACTGCTCGTCGGTCACGATCAGCGGGCGGGGCTTGACGAGGACGATGAGGACGCTTCCGGCCAGGACCGCGATCCCGCCCGCGATCAGGGCCGTCTGGACCCCGGCACCATCGACGAGGACTCCGCCGACGAGGGCGCCGAGAGCGACGGCCAGCTGGAACACGGCAGTCTGCAGACCACCCACGCTCTCGAGCCGGTCGGGCTCGGCCCTGGCAAGCCACGTGGACACGACGACAGGCAGGGCGCCGAACCCTGCACCCCAGAACACGACGGTGATGAAGATTCCCGGGGCCCCGGCGTCGAGCGCCGCGAACAGGACCATGGCGGCACCGAGCACGAGCGGGATGACGAAGACGGCGAGACGCAGCGACCTGTCGGCAAGGGGGCCAGCGACGAGATTGCCCAGGACGATCCCGACGCCGTAGGCCAGGAGGAGCAGGGCGAGCTGGTCAGGGGTGAGCCCTCCGATCTCGGTCGCGGCGGGCCGGATGTAGGTGAAGCCGGCGAAGTGGCCGGCACCCATGAGGGCGGTCGCGATCATGCCCAGCACGATGAGGCGTGAGCGCAGCGTCTGGAACAGGGGCCGGAACCCGGCAGAAGCGACGCTCTTGATCGAGGGCAGCACCATGAGCTGCAAGACCATCGCGATCACGCCCACCGCGGCGGCGAGGTAGAACACAGCGCGCCAGCCCCACAGCTCGCCGAGGAATGTTCCGAGCGGGACCGCCGCGACGGTCGCCAGCGAGACACCGACCTGGACGATGGTCAGTCCGAGACCGAGCTTGGCGGCGGGGACCAGCCGTGCAGTCAGGGAGATGGACAACGACCAGAAACCACCGATCGTGAGGCCGAGCAGAACGCGTGCGAGCAGCAGAACGGAGTAGCTCGGCGCCAGGGCGACGAGCACGTTCGACAGCACCGCGGCAAGCGTGAGAGCGATCATCAGGTGTCGGCGGTCGACCCGCGAGAACACGACGGGAATCAACAATCCTGCGACAGCGGCGACGATCGCGGTGACGCTGACGGACTGCCCGGCCACTCCCTCTGTGACACCGAGGTCACGAGCGATCGGCGTCAACAGACTCGCCGGCAGGAACTCCGCCATGACGAGGGCGAAGACGCCCACGCTCAGCGACACCACTCCAGCCCATGACGTCTTCTTCTGCGGCGCAGAGCTATTTCGTGTCGAGTCGCGGTGCGCGGTGGTGGTCGCCGCGGGGAGGTCTGGGGTGGTCACGCGTGTTCCGTTCTGGGTGCTGTGGTGTTCGGTCGAGCTCTGGTGGTCGGTGGAGCTGCGGTGCTCTGCCGGGCTGCGGTGCTCTGCCGGGCTGCGGTGTTCGCAGTGGCTGCGGTGCGGTGGGTCAGCTGTAGGAGGCGCGGTTGATCGCCACGAGGAACGGCCCGGTCACGCTGCCGCCGGCCTGGACGTAATCGCCGATGACCTCCATCGCGAGGTCGCGACGCTGCGGCACGCGGTCCTTCTCAGCGGCGGCGAGCCAGCCGGGCATCTCCGCTGCCGTCCGGTCGGTGCAGTAGACAGGTGAACCGGGCTGCTGACGCCACGACTCGGCGAGGACCCAGGCGTCGACGGCGTCGAACCCGGTCTCCTCCACGAGCTGCATGGCCACGGCACGGTCGGCGTCACGGTCGGCGGCCACGGGGATCGCCACACGAACAGGGTCACCGGGCTCGGTGGCCTTCGCGTCGAACGACTGCGACGTGATGGCGTTCCACGCCTTGGCGACGGGGCGCCCGAACAGCTCCGACAGCCAGACGCTCTCGGGCACGCCCTCCTCGAACTCGCGCACCGCCCCGTCGCGCATCGGGTAGTAGTTCGACGTGTCGATGACGACCGCACCCTCGGGGGCCGAGCGGACGTACTCGGCGATGTCTGCGTTGCGGTTCATCGGGACCGAGACGATCAGGACGTCGACGCCCTGGGCGACCTCGGTGGCGGTCACGGCGCGGGCGCCGGTGCGGAGGGCCGCCGCATCGATCGTCTCAGGGCCGCGCGAGTTCGCGATGGCGACATCGTGCCCGTGTCGGGCGAGGCGGCGGGCGATGGTGGAGCCGATGGACCCGGCGCCGATGATCCCGATGGTCAGGCGCTCTTCTTCTTCGACAGGCATCCCACTATGATCAACCTTGCCATTAGTGTGAATGTCAAGTCCCGGGAGGAAGCAGATGCGCATCGGTGAGCTGTCGAAGCGGACGGGCGTCCCGTCCCGCATGCTCCGTTACTACGAGGAGCAGGGCCTAATCACTCCGCGGCGCCTCGACAACGGCTACCGGGAGTACGACGACTACCTCATCGACCGCGTCGGGAAAGTCAAGGGCCTGATCGATGCCGGCATTCCCACGCGCATCGTGACGAACATCCTCCCGTGCCTCGGCCAGCCCCAGACGATCGTCGTTCAGAATGCCGACCCAGCCCTCTACGAGCTGCTCGAGACCGAGCGCAACCGGATGAGCGAGAAGATCGACTTCCTCACCCAGAACCGTGACGCCCTCACGAGTTACCTGCAAGCCCTCGAGACCGCCGGCATCGGGTCGCCGACCAGCCTGGCGAGCTGACACTCCCCCGCTCGTCCGCCTCGGGCTGACACCTCACCAGCATCGGGCTTGACCTTCTCACTAGTGAGAACGTTGAGACTGTGTAACTAGAGCCCTTCGACGGCGCAGTGCTCCGCTCTGATGACGTTCGCAGGACGCTGCTGGAGCTGTTCATCCGCACGAGCCTCTCGGAGCCAGCAGCCATGACCCCTAACGTCCACTTCACCCCCGACACCGATTCCATCGAGGTCGTTCCCGACGTGGCGACCCCCGCAGAAGGGAAGCGGCTCTCGCCCGGCGAGGTCCTGACGATCTCGGTCCTGGTGTTCTCGGCCTTCGTGGCGTTCCTGTCCGAGATGGTCATGGGAGTCGCGCTCCCGCAGGTCATGGCCGACCTCGACATCACGGCCACGACGGGGCAGTGGCTGACGACGGGCTACGCCCTCACCCTCGCGGTGATCATCCCGACCACCGGGTACGTCATGGCGCGCTTTCCGCTCCGGACGATCTTCATCGGCAGCGTGGGCATGTTCACCCTCGGCACCGCGATCGCCGCAGCAGCCCCCGGGTTCGAACTCCTCCTCACCGGTCGCATCGTCCAGGCCGTAGGCACGGCGGTCCTGGTGCCGCTGCTGATGACTACGTCGATCGGGCTCGTCGCACCGTCCCGGCGTGGACAGATGATGGCCTTGGTCACCGCGGTGACGGCCATAGCGCCGGCGGTCGGTCCGGCGTTCTCCGGCCTAGTGATGTCACAGCTGAGCTGGCGGTGGCTGTTCATCATCATCTTGCCGCTGTCGGTCCTCGGCCTCGTCATCGGGGCTATCAAGATGCCGAACCTCACCACGCCTCGCCGTGTCCGCTTCGACGCGCTGTCCCTCGGGCTCTCCGTCGTCGGGTTCGGCGCCCTGGTCTACGGCCTGGCCAGCGCCGGCGAGGGCGGCGGGCATATCTCCGTGGCGACCTGGATCGCCCTTCCGCTGGGCGCACTGGGCATCGCCGCCTTTGTGTGGCGCCAGCTCCGGCTGCAGCGCCACGGCGCTGCGGTCCTCGACATGCGAATCTTCAGCCACGCCTCGTTCGCTCGCCCCGTCATCGTGTTCGTGTTCCTCGTCATGGGCGCCTTCAGCCTCGTCACCGTCCTCCCCCTCATGCTGCAGCAGTCCCTCGGGCTGGGCTCGCTCGAGACGGGCCTGCTCATGGTGCCGGGAGGCGCGACCATCGGCATCGTGTCGGTCCTGGTCGGGCGGTACTACGACCGCCTCGGCGCCCGAGGCCTCGCCATTCCCGGGATCGCTGTCCTCGCCGCGGGGTGGTGGTTCATGACGACCTTCACCGAGGACACCTCGGTGTGGGTGATTCTCGCCACCTTCGTCGTCATCTCCGCCGGACAGGCGTTCGCCTGGGTAGCCATCTTCACCATGTCGCTCGGCTCACTCCCGAGCCACCTCACCGGACACGGCAGTGCCGCCCTCAACACCATCCAGCAGCTCGGCGGCGCGGCAGGTCTCGCCGCCCTCATCGGAGTTCTCAGCGCGACCGCTGGTGGCACCGACCCGGCCGATATCGCCGCTGGTGCCCGCGCGGCATTCACCGTCGGAGGCGTCCTGGCCGTGATCGCCCTTGCGCTCGCTTTCTTCCTCCCACGGCACGCAGAAGTCACGGAATGAACTGAAGCGCAGCGACCAGGGCGCTGCCCCCGGCGTCACATTGAACCGCGACGACGATAACTCCGGCACGAACGAGCCTGCGCCCGGCGGGGCTGGTCCGTGCCCGGGTCAGCAGGACGAAGTAGCTTCCGATGGGCGGCCGGCGATCGCTCCCGTGTCGAGACAGCCCAGGCGATCAAACGCATGAGGCCCCTTGCGATCACGGCGGCAGGAGCCGTGATCGCAAGGGACCGCGACACTACTTGCTGTCGACATGCCCGATCGGGTCGGCACTGAGGCGGAAAGCGTCCCGAGCCGCGGCCCACGTGCTCTCGTCGACGTGCAGGGCGGTGCGGAGGTAGGCGGTGCTCATGCGCTGGATGACGGCGACCCGTTCTGGGTCCTCGTCGGTAGTCTCGGCGACCTCGTAGCCCACGATCCCGCCCAGGGCATGCTCTGCGCCGTAGAAGGTGAGAAGGTCGGTGGCGCCAGGGCTGTGCGTGTAGGCGTCGGTGAACCAGTCCGGGCCGCGGCTGGACATCTTCGACTGGTCGTGGTCGCCGGCGACGACGAGCGTCGGTGTGGCGAGCTCGCCGAACGACGGGCGCATGAAGGGGAAGTTCGCCTGCGCGAAGGGGTGCAGATCGTCACCGCCAAGACCGGTGGCGGCGAAGAGGACGCCCGCAGTGACGCGGCCGTCGGACATGTCCTCTCCGACGTGGCCCTCCTCGTCGACGATGCGTGCACCGAGGAGCGCCTGCGCTGTCTGGCCGCCCCAGGAGTGACCCGTCGCGGCGATCCGGTCGCGGTCGACGCGGCCGGTGAGACCGGGGACGGCCGCCTCGATGGTGTCGAGCTGGTCGAGGACGCGGGTCAGGTCGGCGATGCGCTCGGTCCAGATCGACGGGAAGACCGGGTGGTCGAACCCGAACCCATTTCGCCTCGAGTCGAGGTGCGTGGGCTGGACGACGACGAAGCCGCGGGAGGCCCAGAAAGCAGTCAGGGGCGCGTACCCGTCGAGGTTCCAGCCGTTGCCGTGAGAGAACACGATGACGGGCAGGTCACCTCCCGTGGCGGGTGCCGACACGCGGACCTCGAGCGGGACGGCGCGCCCGGGGGCGGACAGGGTCACCGGCGCGACGGAGGCGACCGGGGCGCCGCCGCCGACGATCTCGTCCAGTGCGCTGACGAGTGATGAGGACATGGAGGATGCCTTTCGTGAGGGGTCACGCTCTGCGATACTGCTTATCGGAGCGCCGCTCCGCAACATTACGGAACGCTGCTCCGTTAAGCAAGGACCAGTTCGACCGATCGAGGAGGCGCCATGCCGGACACACAGGACGGCGACGCCCCGGCTGCGCCGTCGAGGCCGGTGGGCCGCCCCCGCCGGAGCCAGCAGGCTCTCCTGGACGCGGCGGCGGCGGTGTTCGTGAAGTCCGGCGTCGATGCTCCCGTGCGCGAGATCGCGGCTGAGGCGGGCGTGGGGGTCGGCACCGTCTACCGCCACTTCCCGACGCGGCCCGAGCTGGTCGTCGCGGTCTACCGACACCAGGTCGAGGCCTGCGCCGAGGCCGGGCCGCGACTCCTCGCCGAGAGCGCGACCTCGGAAGGAGCCCTCCGCGCGTGGGTGGCGCTGTTCGTGGACTTCCTCGTGACGAAGCACGGACTCGCCACCGCCCTCCACGGTGACGCCGCTCGCTCGGACGCACTCCACGCGTACTTTGTGGGCCGCCTCGTGCCGGTCTGCGGGACCCTCCTCGCCGCGGCCCGCACCGATCTCGGCCCTTCCAAGGACGAGGCGACCCTGGACGGGTACAGCCTCCTGAAGGGCGTCGGCAACCTCTGCATCGGCGCCGCGAGCGACTCGAGCTACGACACAGAACGGCTCGTACAGGCCCTCATCTCCGGCGCACTCACCCCTGAGCCGTCACGACCCGATGGCCCCCGGTAACCCATCCCCTATCGGGACGTGACGGCTGGGAAGCAAGGACGCCCGCATGCGCCTCTAGATCGGGGCTCAGCTTGACGTGCGCTTCCGCGCCGAACGGGGTGGTGCCGCTCGAAGATGTTCGCTTACGCGGCCGAGGATACGGGCGAGATGCTCGGCGTCGTCGTCCGTCACAGGAGCGAAGAGAAGACCGTGGACGGTCTCGATGTGGCCCGGGAACACGGCCGCGAGGACGTCGCGGCCGGCGCTCGTGAGGGCGACCACCGTGCTGCGCTCGTCGTCGGGCGACGGAGAGCGGACGACCAGGCCGCGCTGCTCGAGCAGCTGCGCCTGGTAAGTAAGGCCGCTCCGGCTGTGGACCATCCCGTCGGCCAGGTCCGTCATCCGCTGCCGCCCCTCCGGGTCGTCGCCGAGGCGCGCGAGGAGCTGGAACTGCACGTAGCTCAGCCCGCCCGCCTCTCGGAGCTGCTTCTCGACCGAGGGCCGGAGGAGGGCGCTGACCTCGGTGAAGGCGAAGTACGCAGCGAGCTGCGCCGACGTGAGGGCAGGCGGGGAATCGGTCATGATCCGAGCCTAGCTGTTGCTTCTAGTTCGAAGCACTACTATGGTTAGGTCAGTTGCTTCGAAGTCGAAGCACATGACGAAGGAGACAATCATGAAGGCAGTCCGTTTCGAACAGACCGGCGGACCCGAGGTCCTGGAGCACGTCGAGGTCGAGCAGCCCACTCCCGCGGCGGGTGAGGTGCTCATCCGGGTGGCAGCGTCCGCCTACAACGCCGCCGACGCGGGCATGCGGGGCGGCTTCCTCGCCATCCCGGTCGCACTCCCCCACGTTCCGGGCTACGACGTCTCCGGGACGGTCGAAGCGCTCGGCGACGGCGTCGAGAGCCTGAGCGTCGGTGACGAGGTCGTCGGCTTCCTGCCGATGGGACGCGACGGAGGCGCGGCGGAGTTCGTCATCGCCCCGGCCGACGCCCTCGTCACCGCCCCAACGAGCATCCCGCTCGCCGACGCCGCAGCCCTGCCGTCGGTGACCCTGACCGCGTGGCAGGCCCTCGTCGACGACGGCCGTCTGCAGGCCGGGCAGCGCCTCCTCGTCGTCGGCGCGGGCGGCGTCGTCGGCAAGTACGCGATTCAGCTCGCGAAGCGCCTCGGCGCCCACGTCGTCGCGACGGCGAGCCCGCGCAGCGCGGACGCAGTCCGGGCCGCCGGTGCCGACCAGGTCATCGACCACACGGAGAGCGATGTCCTGGGAGCCCTCGACGGGCAGGTGGATGTGCTGCTCAACCTGGCGCCGCTCGACCCCGCGCAGTTCGAGGCCGATGTCGCCGCGGTGCGCGACGGCGGCGTCGTCGTCAGCACGACCGCTTTCATCGCCACCCCAGGCGACGAGTCGCGCGGCGTCCGGGCGGCGACGGTGTTCGTGCGGCCCAACCGCGACCGCCTCGAGCAGCTCGTCGCGCTGGTCGACGCCGGCGACATTACGGTTGAGGTGACCAGGCGTGTCTCCTTGGCCGAGCTGCCCGCCCTGCACGCCGAGGCAGAAGCAGGCCGCATAGCCGGCAAGGTGATCGTGCTCCCCTGACAGCCACGAGGATGAGCATTGCTACGAATCACCGGGCACCACCGGCCCGGTGCTCCACCGTCTATCGGAACACAGAACGGCCAGCCCTGTACAAGGGCCGGCCGTTCTATATCTCCTCAGTAGGCCACAACATCGACCTACCCCAGGATGGCTTCCGTGTGGTCTAGTGCGTCGTCCATCCGCCGTCGATGACGAGTTCCTCGCCGGTGATGTACTTGGCTTCGTCGGAGGCGAGGTAGAGCATTCCGTAGCCGATGTCGGTCGGTTCACCGACGTGGGGCGGTAGGGGCACCTCACCGCCCAGCTGATCTGCCATCGTCTCCATCGTCATGCCGGCAGCCGCAGCGAGACCGGTGAAGACCGACCCGGGGTGGATGGAGTTCACCCTGATGCTGTCGCTGCCGAACCACTGGGCGGCGTGCTTCGTGAGGGAGCGGACGGCGCCCTTGGACGCAGAGTAGGCCGCGCCTCCTGCGTCCGCGACACCGCCGACGATCGCGGCGATGGAGGACACGTTGACGATCGACCCGGCACCCTGTCGCTGCATGTGCGGGATGACCGACTTCATGCCGAGCCAGACGCCGGTGGTGTTGACGGCCATGACCTTGTTCCAGTCGTCGAGCTCGGCCTCGAGGATGCCCTTGGCGATGTGGATGCCGGCGTTGTTGACGAGCACGTCGACGCGCCCGTGCTCGGCGATTACCTGCTCGACGACCGCCGTCCAGGACTCGGGCGAGGTGACGTCGAGCACGATGGCCGTGGCGCTTCCTCCCGCGTCACGGATCGCGGCAGCCTCGCGCTGCAGCGATTCCTCGGAGACGTCGGTCATGACGACC
>Ga0265798_10009090_pt1 | contig 12513 bp, 8 predicted proteins | sample P3T30metagenome_FD_192430 | JGI IMG/M metagenome (GOLD analysis project Ga0265798, IMG submission 192430) | Plant litter microbial communities from East Loma Ridge, Irvine, California - P3 T30 | ecosystem: Environmental > Terrestrial > Plant litter > Unclassified | place: USA: California...
GGTGGTGGGAGAGCACGTGGTGTCTCGGACGGGGTGTCTCAGGCTTGCGCAACCGGGGCGCAGTAGTTCAAGGGTCGTTCACGAACGATTGACTGGTGTTGTACTGTAGTGGTATTGCCGTATGTATATTGGATACCAGTAGAAGTGCAGGTCGGGATGATTTGCACGTGGGCTGGATTGTGTGGGGATCGGACGGGCAGGCGCAAAGGAGGAGGAAGATACGGTGTGGTGAGCTGGTATTCAAAACAACAGGGGCTGGATATAGCCGTTTTGGCAAGGCAAGGTAGAGACAGTGTTGGCGTTGTTTGCGAAAGGTGGTAATAGAGGTGAGTAGGTAGGTAGGTTGGTAGAGGTGAGACTAGGTCAGAGGTAGGGAGGGACAGCAACGGAGACAGACAGACAGACAGACAAGCAGACAGACAACGACCAAACAGAACACACGACAGAAGACGACAAGGAAGACGGCGGAAGCAGCACGCGGTAGCCTTGCTGCATAGACTAAACTAGGGCTAAGGAAGGAAACCAACAGTCTTCCCTTGACGGCGGCAAAGCAACAAGCGCCTTCACAGGAAGAGAAGTGGTGGACTCTACTGGACTGGCTATTCAGGTGACCCCTGGAGCATGCAGACGATTAGACGATGGTTAAACGATTCCGCGATTCCTTGGGTGGGCGGTGGTGCATGGACATTGATAGGCTGTACTACTGTCCTGTTGGTAGCATCTTCTTCGCATCTGCAGGAACGGAACGGCATATGCAATCAATCATACGCGAATTATTCATGAGCCTTGTCTGGCACCAAATCACAGCTACAGTAGTAATTCCCAAGTAATCCGCCCTGACTAGTCCCCCCTGAGCCAGTTGCATCAGCACTAACCGTCTACAGTACAGTACATACAGTAACAGCTTGGTACCAAAATCTCCCATCGGCCAGCCAGTACCAAAGCCGTGCCTGCCAAGTCAAGCAGAGAAGCGCTAGCCCGTGAGCCGGCGCGTGGCTGGCAGCTCTCCGGAGATGAAGACACGCTGGAAGCGATTCATCGCTAACGCTGGTCTGCAGAGTCTGGACCTGATCTGTTGTGCACTGTCGATGTGTACCTTAGTCAAGTTGCTGGTATAGCATCTCGATGCCATCACAGTCTAGGTAACAACACTCTACTGACTACACATACTGTCATAGGTACATGATAATACCAGCGGCGTTGTATCTATATCGCCCGGTCTCTTTCCACCTCACACCGCTTGTGGAGGCAGATACACCGCTCGAAGTGGATCACAAGGTTGAAGGCAGTTGGACATCTCAAGATCGTCGTCTAGCTGCTGATAACACACATGCTCATTGTTAGCAAGCTGTTTGGTCAGGTCTCACATATGCGGTAGGAGTATATTTCCTTTGTTCTAACCATGTGCATTCCTGGCATTTTTTCTCGTCTCCCCATTCCATCCCCATCAAGAAGAATATACAACACCAGGCAGGATCCAAGAACCTCGAAAAATGGCCACAAGAACAGCAACAGCATCATCAACAACAACCTCACCCAGGCTCCTCTCACTACCGTCAACGACCTCCTCTAAACTTCTCACGACCCCGACACATACACCGACATCAAACTCAACTCAGCCAGCCCTCTCAACCCTCTGGTGGAACCTCTCCTTGCCCCCAGACTTACACACACCCACTTGCCCCTCTTACCTACTCTACGCCGTCCACCATCCCAAAGAACTCTCAAACCTCACCACCCCAGACGCCCTCTTCACCCGCAAAACCTGGCCCGAAGTCCGCTCTCTCATAGCCGCCAACCGCTTGGATCAATTCACCCGGGTCCCCAGCGAATTACGGCAGTACCGGAAATGGACTGAGGGGGTGGTGAACAGGTATGGGAGTATGATGCGGTTCATCCTAGAGGAGAGGTTAGGGTGGAAGGAAGGGGGAGAAATGAGGCAGAGGGATGGGAGGTTTGCATGCCAATGTAGGTCATTCTTCTTCTCACGTCCAATCGACTCGTATTTCGGACGACATGTCAAATCGCCAATGCTGACAAAACTGCCAAACGGGTAGACAACTGGAAGATTCTTCGCAACGATTGGCCCTACGGCCTCGACACTCGGATCGTCCACCTCGTCGTTTGGACGAAATTCTCGTTTCCTTCGGATCCGGCGACTGATGATTTGTTGCCCGCGAGTAGAGCTGAGATTGAGGCGTTCGTGGGAGAGACTTTCGTGAGGGATTGCGGGGATGGGAATGTGGTCTGGTTTCGCAATTGGGGTGACTTGAAGAGCGTGAGGGCGATTGAGCATTTCCATGTGCTGTTGTTTCAGCCACCGGTGGGTTTTGTTGAAAGAATGGTTGGGTGAATTGGGTATGAACTTCATCGTACTGGGCTTGTTGGGCTATACATGATCTTGATGTAGATATGAAATATAGATAGAGTACATGAATGCATGTTCCCTTCTTTTTGGCTATTGAGGTGTGGAAGTAGCTGCAGATAGTATACTTGTTCCATGTCAGTCGAGTGAGATGTGTCGAAAAGGCAGCATATCAATGATATCAAGTAAAACAACTCCACCCATGATCCTCGCAAGTCACCACGATAAATTCAACAGCATGATCAACAGCTACACTGCTCGATAAGTCGCCCTGAAGTCTCACTGAAGAGATATTGATTTTCTCGATGTATCGAGTCAACCCCAACCCTAACCCTCCGTGAAATCGCCTGAGACGAAGCGGCAGTCCGGAACAGCCAGAGGTGAACATCGTACGAGGAACAAGATCGATCCGATGTCACACAGCATGGGATGCATGATGTCTACATTCACAGACGTATCTCTCAGCCTCTTAAGTCGTACTGCATGTACATGTACTTGATGTTGTACACGGCACATAGCTGCCACGACAAGAATCGTACGACAGCTTCCAAGCCGTGAATTTGCGGGGGCCAGTCGGAGTGAAGAATTGGAACTCTCTGTCGTGCAGGAGGGAAGCTTTTCTCTCGGCTTTTGTTCCCGCGTGGCGTCCACGTAGTCGTCTGTGGCGATACAACATTTATCATTCGAGTACGTGTCGTCGTGGCTGCTGCTTTCGTGGTCGTCGTCGTCGATTTTCTGGGTTAGCTGTGCCTGTATGATGATTGACGCCTAGACTAGATGGGTCTGTCTAATCCTCAACAAACCACGCAAGTCCCCTTCCGATTGAGGTTCTAAGCCTTGTAGAGACAGACTCGCCAGACAAGTCAGGTAGGTAGACCGGACACACCAGCCAAGTGGAGTAGTGGAGCCCCCAATTTGTCGGGAGCATCAGGGCTTCACATCCGTGGAGACCGCTGGGCGGCGGCTTGCAGTTCTGCACGATGATTGAAAAGGCGTCCAATCATCCCACGCAATGCAAGAGGCTGCATATCGCGTCCTGCAAGAAGGTGCAGATTGCGTCGTCGGAGCGGGACGCTAGATTGTCTCTAGATCAATTCAATTTGCTGAGGATGGGAATGTCACGGGCGATTTTTTGGGCGTGGCCGAAACGGCCTTTGGATTTTAGGATGGTTTGGAGGATGGGCAAAAAGTGGTACGTTGACCTGACCTGGGGGGCTTTGTTGGTGGGAGTCGCGGCATGCATCATTGAATACATAGTAGTGACTGGTCGTATGCATATGTACTTGCCCGCATACACCGCTGTTGACCGCCGAGAAATACATGCATCCAACATCTATCAAACATTTGTTTCCCTCTCTCTTCGGCAGATTGCGGTGAGAAGGTTGAATAATTCGTTGTTGCTTTTTGCCTTGCCTTGGGCGGGATTTTCCAAGTCTCCTTTTCAGGGACCGAGCTACCAACACCACTAACCAGAGGATAAATCGCTAGGTACCCTGCAAGGCCTCGAAGCACGGACAGGCGACCTGCAGCGAGTTGGCAGAACATTTGTTTCCTGCCGTCTTGAAGTCAACACACAGCCACTCACTCACGAACATTGTCACCGTGATTGTGCGCCACGGCATGCCCTCTGCGCACTCACCATCATCAAACTCGGAACAATACTAAGCCCTCACCTACAACTCCACTCCACGCCGCCGCTTGTCCGCGACATCGGTACACCGGGCACAAAGCAACTCACGCAGCACCGCACCGCCACTTGGTGAAACCGACTCCCTCCCTTCCCCTCCCTCCAACTCCCCCAAGAGAGAGCTTCAACATGCTCGAGTCTCTGATCCCCACGCGCTGGCGGCGCAACTATGACCCTACCAACCCCGACAAGCCAGGATTCTACAACCGCCAGATCACTCCGTACCTGCAGACCGTCTCGCACAAAGCCTGCACCCACCCGGTCTACACTCTTTCCTTCTTCGCCATCCTCGCCAGCACCACGTACATCAGCCTGCTCGAGACTGGTTTCTTCCAGCCCACCATTGCCAGCGGCGTTGGCAAGGTTGATTTTGGTGCTCTGAGCGCCGGCAGCAGGAGGTTACAACTGAGCGAGGACACCGCCTGGAAATGGCAGGTCGAAGAGAATGGAGCACAACCGCGTGTTGCTGAGCAGCTGCGCAACGATATCGCGTTGGTCACATTGGCCTTCCCGGACTCCGGCGCAAGTGTTTCGCCCAATGCCTTGCTGCAGAACTTGTCCCTCCCCAAGGGCAGCTCGATCGAGGTCATGCCGTCCTCTGAAAACATTCTCTCGACCATTTCGTCCGACACCGCTCTCGCCTTCTCCATGCCGTACCACGAGACCGCTCAATTCTTGGAGAGCGTCAAGGAAATTCCGGCAGTCGTTGACGTTTCCGCCCAGGATGACGGCAGCGACGACGAGCCCGAGCAGAAGATGTGGCTGATGAAGTCTTCCAAGGTCGCCAGCTCTGGCAGCCTTGTAGACTGGGCCAAGAACTCGTGGACCGCCTTCCTTGACTTGGTCAAGAATGCAGAGACTTTGGACATCATCATCATGTCTCTCGGCTACATTTCCATGTACCTGACTTTCATTTCGCTCTTCACGAGCATGCGCAGGCTGGGCTCCAACTTCTGGCTCGGTACTAGCGTTTTGTTCTCCTCCGCCATGGCCTTCCTCTTCGGCTTGATGGTCACCATGAAGATGGGCGTCCCGGTCAACGTTGTGCTTCTCTCCGAGGGCCTCCCGTTCTTGGTCGTCACCGTTGGATTTGAGAAGCCGATCATTCTCACACAGGCTGTCCTTTCCGCTGCTATCCAGGGCAGGCGCACGTCTCCTCCTGGCAGCCCGAACTCGAACGAAGTCGAAGCTCCTCTTACTATTCAGAACGCCGTGCAGACTGCTGTCCGTGAGCGTGGCTTCGAGATTGTTCGCGACTATGCCGTTGAGATTGCTATTCTGTGCGTTGGCGCCGCTTCTGGCATCCAGGGTGGTCTCCGCCAATTCTGCTTCCTCGCTGCCTGGACCCTTTTCTTCGACTGCATCATGCTCTTCACATTCTACACCGCCATTCTCACCATCAAGCTCGAGATCACCAGGATCAAGCGTCATGTGGCCACCCGCAAGGCCCTTGAGGAAGATGGCGTCAGCAAGCGTGTTGCCGAGACTGTCGCGAGCAGCAACGATTGGCCCAGAGACGATTTCTTGCAGAGCAGCGAAACCAGCATCTTCGGCCGCAAGGTCAAGGACAGCAGCATCCCTCGTTTCAAGGTACTGATGGTTACTGGATTCCTTCTGATCAACCTGCTCAACCTCTGCACCATGCCTTTCCGTGGTGCCAACCCGTCGCCTGTCAATGTCATGAGCCAACTCCCGATGGACCCCTTCAAGGTCGCTGGCAGCGCTCTGGACCACCTGTCCGCAAACGCCAAGGCCGGCGACAAGCCTCTTTCTGTCACCGTCTTCAACCCTGTAAAGTACGACCTTCAGTTCCCTTCCGTACACTACTCGCCTGCGGAGAAGTCCGACTGGTCTATGTTCGAAGTCGACTACTCTGATGGCGTCTTCTCCGCTGTCGGCGGCAGGGTCGTTGAGAGCATTTTGAAGAGCTTCGAAGACCCTGTGTTCAGCAAGTGGGTCATCATTGCCCTGGTCTTCAGTCTGGTCTTGAACGGATATCTTTTCAACGCAGCAAGATGGAGCATCAGAGGCTCCGACAACGGTCAGAACTCCACAGCTGCCGCACCCGCCATCAACGGACATGCAGTCGCACCCAAGGCTGAGAACCCTGAAGACCGGGTCTTTGAAGACCTCAGCCCGCTCGATGAAGTGCCCAACGGCTCTGTCAACCGCAGCAAAGAAGAGGCCGAGGCTATGGTCAAGGCAGGCAAGGCAACCACCCTCACCGACAACGAGCTGGTCGATCTCTCCCTTCGCGGCAAGATTCCCGGATATGCTCTCGAGAAGACTCTTGGTGACAAGGTCCGCGCTGTCAAGATTCGTCGTTCGGTTATTGCACGCACCTCAGCTACCAAGGATCTCACCTCCAAACTTGAGAACTCCCTTCTGCCCTACAAGTACATGGACTATGACCGTGTGTTCGGAGCTTGCTGCGAGAACGTCATCGGTTACACTCCTCTGCCCATTGGTGTCGCTGGTCCGCTCACTATCGATGGCCGCAGCTACTTCCTCCCTATGACCACTACCGAGGGTGTCCTCGTTGCCAGTGTCAGCCGTGGTTGCAAGGCTATCAACGCTGGCGGCGGAGCTGTCACTGTTCTCACTGGTGATGGCATGACTCGTGGTCCTTGCGTTGGCTTCGAGACTCTCTCCCGCGCTGCTGCTGCCAAGATTTGGCTCGACAGTGTTCCTGGTCAGAAGGTCATGAAGGACGCTTTCAACTCCACCTCTCGCTTTGCCCGTCTGCAAGAAATCAAGAGCACCATCGCCGGCACATACGTCTACATTCGCTTCAAGACCACCACTGGTGATGCCATGGGCATGAACATGATCTCCAAGGGTGTTGAGCACGCTCTCAGCGTCATGTCGAATGAGGCTGGGTTCGAAGACATGGCCATCATCACCGTCTCCGGAAACTACTGCACTGACAAGAAGCCCGCCGCTATCAACTGGATTGACGGCCGTGGCAAGAGCGTTGTTGCCGAGGCTATCATCCCTGGCGACGTCGTCAGGTCCGTCTTGAAGAGCGACGTCGACGCCCTCGTCGAGCTCAACATCAGCAAGAACTTGATCGGTTCCGCCATGGCCGGCAGCATTGGTGGTTTCAACGCCCACGCCGCCAACATTGTCACCGCAATTTTCCTCGCCACCGGTCAAGACCCCGCCCAGAATGTTGAGAGCAGTAACTGCATCACTGTCATGAGAAAGTAAGCATCCCCCCCATCACCAACAGCCAATCGAAGCAATGCTAACCCCAACCTCCAGCCTCAAAGGAAACCTCCAAATCTCCGTATCCATGCCTTCCATCGAGGTCGGCACCATCGGCGGCGGCACCATTCTCGAGCCCCAAGCAGCCATGCTCGACCTCCTCGGCGTGCGCGGCGCCCACCCCACGCATCCAGGCAAAAACGCCCAGCAGCTCGCCAAGATCGTCGCCGCAGGCGTCCTCGCCGGTGAACTCTCACTGTGCTCTGCCCTGGCTGCTGGCCACCTCGTTAAGGCGCACATGACCCACAACCGCTCCCAGGCTCCCACTGCGGCTCCTAGCAGGGCCCAAAGCCCCGGCCCATCGGCGAATGGGAAGCTGGCGCCTATGACTGCGAGGAACTAAGGCAGTGACCGGAGGGACTGGCTACGACGGTTTTAACCAGGCGTTATTCTTTCGAATGAATTGAAATGGATTAGACGAAGAATTATAAAGACCGGGAGGTTGTGAGGGGGTTGAGCGCTCCTTGCTCTTCGCAGAGGCGTCGATCGAGGCATTCGAAGTAATCTCGACAATGGGGGCGGAAAAGAGAGTTGCTTTCAAGAGGGCTGTTCGCGTGTTCCATTTTTCCAGCGAGCATTTTCCTTTGCATTTTCCTTTGCTGTACAAATCAACTTTCTTACATCATTCTTCTGCTTTCTACATTCTACAATTTACATCTGCTGGACTGGATGGGATTTGAAGGGGAAAGAAGTGGCTGTAATTCAAAAAGCTTTAGTACTACAGTAGTATAATCGAGATGTGTGTGTTGAACAGATTGGCACAGGCAGATATGCTCACAATATACCAGAGTTGCTGCTGATACTATGCTTGCTATACCTCCGATTGTTTCAACGGACTCGGTAAGGTATGGACCGGGCCATTTTAGACGGACCCTGATGTCGCTACCTACATGCAGTATCACTATTCACTCCACTACTATAGCTGACACCTGCCTATTCCGAAGAATCCCTCCATCACATCCTGATAGCAGGGCATCAAGGGATCTGCAGCCTTACTTCACAGCGTGACTACAAGAAAACAGTGTTTCCAGCCCTCTTTATCAGATCCTCAAGCAGCCGAGGAACAGATGGCGCAAAAGGGACGCTAAGCAAGGACTTCGGTGTTCTTTTGAATTTGACACAAGCTCCACCGGCCATGCGAGCCATGTGCGTGCGCTTGAGCTTGTCGTCACCAGGCGAGAGTATGATTGGCTGTATGGAAAAGCTTCTTCCATAATTTCCAAAGCACAGCACCAAACTCGACGGCTAACTCGGCCTCACACCCTGGTTCGGGAGTGTGTCCAGAAAAGAATGAGAAAATCGCCCCGACCGCGAGCCCTTGTCTGACCGGTGGATTGAGAAATGGACGACGAAATCTTCGCCGCCGCCCAAATGTGGGCAGCAGAAACGCGTCCGCGTCATTCCGTCATTTACAGTAGCACCTACTACCTACAGTACAGTATCGCTCGCGTCCTATCTTGCTAATCGTTCGTTTCCTACTATCTACATATCTCTCCTACTTCGAATACCACACCCTTGCATGAGTCTGCCACTGCTGGACGCCGACGCGTAGTCTCTCCTTCAACCTCCTCCTACTACTACTTTAGCTTCCATCTCACTCACCGTGGTCCTGGGCAAGAAACCTCCCCTCCGTCGTCCAAACAGGAGCCAGCATAAGCGAGATGAGCTACACCACCGACGACTACGACCTTGAGAAACAGGCCTCTTCCGAGCGCCAGACTGCCTCCGCCGGCAGTTCGAATGACCCTCAGCATGGCGCCCACACCACCGTCGTCGACACCAGCCATGCAGTCCCCGGCGCCAGCCTCGCCACCGGCTCCTCTCTCACAGCACGACTCCTGCGCGCCGCGGGCAAGCTGGGAGTCGAGCAGCGCGGAATCGAGCGTGTGCCCGAGGACGAGCGCACCGAGACCGGTTTCAAGGCTTTGCTGAACATCTCGACCATGTGGTTCTCCGCCAACATGGTCGTGGCGGCTTTCGCATTGGGATTGCTGGCGCACAGTGTCTTCAACCTTGGCGTGGCGGACGCTATGCTGGTCATTCTGTTTTTCAATCTCATTGGGATCACGCCTGTTTGCTTCTTCTCGACCTTTGGGCCGAGGTTCGGATTGTGGGTTTGCCCTTTTCTTTCTTTCGTTCACTCGTCCTCCCCGCATTGGCATTGGCAGTGCTTTCCACGTTTCAATGCTGACTTGCCTCGATCAGACGACAGATGGTGCTCTCGCGCTTCTGGTATGGATGGTACGGCGTGAAGCTTAGTATGTTAGCCGAGCTTGCTTCTGCAAGAAGGATAAAACTGACATACGAGCCACAGTCGCCGTCTTCAACGTGCTCGCGTGCCTGGGCTGGTCCGCCGTGAACTCGATTGTCGGCGCCCAGCTGATCGAATCCGTCAACCCAGACGTCCCCGGAGCTGCCGGAATCGTCATCATCGCCGTCTGCACCTTTATCATCTGTACGTTCGGGTACAAGATCGTGCACGCCTACGAGTTTGTCGCCTGGCTCCCGCCTCTCATCATCTTCTTGATCATCCTCGGAGTCTTCGCCCATAGCGGCGACTTTGTCGACATTCCCTGGCAGACCGGCACCGCGGAGATGGGCTCGGTGCTCTCTTACGGCTCCGTCATCTACGGCTTCGCGACAGGCTGGACCTCGTACGCGGCCGATTACACCGTCTACCAGCCCGCCACCCAGTCGCGGCGTAAAGTCTTCTTCTGGACCTGGTTGGGCCTGATCGTCCCCCTCCTCTTTACGCAATTCCTCGCAGTCGCAGTCATGTCCGCGACCACAATCAACGGCGGCGACAACCGCTACCAAGCCGGCTACGACGCCACAGGCACCGGCGGCCTGATCGGTGCCGTCTTCATTAACCTAGGAACCTTCGGACAGTTCTGCATGATCATACTCGCCTTGAGTATCATCGCAAACAACGTAAGTCGGAATGGATGACTCTTTTACCACCTCTTTCACACCTAACCGTCTGCAGGCACCGAACATTTACTCCGTCGGTCTCACCGCCCAAGTCCTCGCGCGCAAGACCGCCAAAGTCCCCCGCTTCCTCTGGACCGCCATCGGAACCGGAATCTACATCGCAGTCGCGATCCCGGGCTACTCGCACTTCGAGCAGATCCTGCACAACTTCATGAACTTCATCGGCTACTGGCTCGCCATCTACGAAGGAATCGCCCTCTGCGACCACTTCCTGTTCAAACGCGGGATGAGCGGCTACAAACCCGAAGACTACGATTCGCCGGAGAAACTGCCGCCCGGAATCGCCGCGATGATTGCTTTCGGGTTCGGGATCGCGGGCATGGTCACGGGTATGTCGCAGGAGTGGTATACGGGGCCGATTGCGTTGCATGCGGGCAAAGGGCCTTCGGGGGGCGACGTGGGCTTTGAGCAGGGCTTTGCTTATGGCTTTGTGGTGTATGCCTTGCTCAGGCCGTTGGAGTTGAGGTATTTCGGGAGATGATGGCCCTGGGGAGATGGGGTTTTTATGTATTGTATGTAGATTGGAAATGAAACATCAACATGACATGAACGCTTGGATATGCCGTTTCAGTGAAGCGCTGTATGTGAATGTCGAGTGTTTGGAATGAGATGCGGTGCAAAGTGTACAGTACTGTAGACCGAGGCAAGCCCCAACAGCGCCAAGAAGAGAAGGCGGGAACCTCACTTCAGCACTCCCGCGGCGGGCTGCTTGCCTTCCGTCCATCCACTCAGTGCCACCATCAACACCTGCGGAACACAGCAGCGTCCACATTCCCCCTCATACAGTATGCATAGGGGAGAGTGAGAGAGAACATTTGAAGAGCACAGTTTTCGATACCAATGGGTAACTTTGGCTTACATCGACTGAACTCCACCCCATACTACCCACCGCCCCGCCACGCCGTCCCAAGCGAACATTGTTTTTTCTCCCCCAAGTCTCGCAAGACCATGCCTCGTGAGGCCCAACGCCTCGTAAGGCCAGATGCCTCGGAAGACAACATGTCTCGCAAGACTGCATGCCCCGCAAGGCCACGCCTCGGAAGGCCAGATGCCTCGTGAGGCCACTGTCTCGGAAGGCCATGCCTCGCAAGGCACAACAAAACGCAGCAGACAAGAAGCGCAAATGCAAGGCAATCCTCCTCTTCAGGTCTCGCAAGACCAACAGGACACCAAACGCCACCGCCACCGCCAACAACCCAACCGGTCTCCATCTTGATGCCTCGCAAGGCAGCCTCCGTTGTACCGTTGTCCCTGTGTACCCCACCTCTTCGAGAATTCCCATGCTCTTGCGTTGCCCACCCGCCCTCTCACTGGCTACGATCCTTTTGCGACAACCTTGAAAGAATACCAAAACCCATTCCAAGACCCAAGCTCTTACGGTGACCTGATGTCGAAGCTCAAACCTCCTCTTGCGTCAACCCGGAAAACACCCACTCCCCTGAACCCACCTCTTTCTCAACATTGTCCTCTTTTCGGCGTAATATCCGCCTCTTCCCGTTGTCCTTGCCCTGGGGTTGTACTCGAAATCCTTATACTCGAAATCCTTGTACTCGGTCATCCACCCGGTGTGCTCTGTTCCTTTGCCTTTGCCGACCATGACCTTTTGCCTCACTCGACGCCACACCGACCCTCCTGCTCTCAAAATTCCTGGCTCTTTCCCGATCTCAAGCTCTTTCCCGTGTTCCATGCTCTTTCCCGTGTTCCATACTCTTTCCCGTGTTCCATGCTATTTCCCGTGTTCCATGCTCTTTCCCGATCCCAAGCTCTTAACCGTGGTCCTAGCTCTTACGATGCGCCCATCCTGGCGTTGTGGCTCGGCGGTGGAGGCTTTGGAGGAGGGAGAAGGCGGCTCGGGGGAGGAGGCTTACGCGAAGGAGGAAGGGGGCGGCTCGGTGGAGGAGGCTTAGGCAGGGAAGGGAGGGTGGTGGGTCGCCGGAGGCGGCAAAGCAGCCGAAGCTGAGGATGTCGATCTGGCGGGTGGTCAGCACGGTTCCCGGTAAAGAAGGTCTTTCTCCGCGCAGAAGAGATGCATTGATCGGGTCAGAATGGCTGTCTGTCGTCACTGAAGACTCGGTTCGCTTCCAAGCCAAGTTTGGTCATCATGCGATCGTGTACAAGGCGCGGAGATTGGGAAGCTGAGGAGGACTTATCTTTTGCTGAGCAACGTGCTAATGCTGAGGTACTGGGAACATCAGCGGCTTCT
>Ga0265798_10009091_pt1 | contig 12513 bp, 12 predicted proteins | sample P3T30metagenome_FD_192430 | JGI IMG/M metagenome (GOLD analysis project Ga0265798, IMG submission 192430) | Plant litter microbial communities from East Loma Ridge, Irvine, California - P3 T30 | ecosystem: Environmental > Terrestrial > Plant litter > Unclassified | place: USA: California...
GGCTGGTGGCTACTGCGAGCCTCGAACACTCAGGCGATGCTGACGGTGCGGGCGGAGGCAAAGAATCAGGCGGCCCTTGATGCGTTGCTCGGGGAAGTCGACGCGCACCTCGCAGCGAGTGGCGTGATCCGCGCCGGACAGCCATAATAGTCCACCACCCCGGCGAAGGCCGGGGCCCAGTTGGAAAGGTGGATGTAACGAAGCGCCGCGCTCCGTTAGCAACGGCTCCCAATTGGGCCCCGGCCTCCGCCGGGGTGGTGCTGATGGAGAGGGCGCTCCAAGAATTAGCCGAGCACCTCGCGGCGAGCAGTGCAGTGCCCCACTCCCCGTCATTTCCGCGGAGGCGGGAACCCACACTGGCTAGCCGTCCAAGGGATCGCAACCGTTCGGAGACTATGGATCCCCGCCTTCGCGGATGACGGTGGTGGTTGGACGGCAGCCACACATGATTGACACGCCATCCCCCTCGCCTACCGTCCCGCCACCATCCCGAGGAGTCCCCAAGTGGAGCGCCCAGTCGACGAATTCCGCTCCAGCACCCGCCGCTGGCTGCTCGGCAGCTTTGCCGGTTGGGGCACCCTCCTCACCTGCCTCGCCGGCGTAGGCTTCGTCATCATCGGCGTCCGCTGGCTGAAGAACCGCAGCGCCAGCTACGAGATCACCGACCAGCGCCTGATCATCAAGCGCGGCATCCTGTTCAAGACGATCGACGAGATCGAGCTCTACCGGATCAAGGACGTCCGCCTCGGCTATTCGCTGCTCAACCAGATGACCGACATCGGCACGATCACCCTCACCTCCAGCGACCGCACCACGAGCGGCGGCGAGTTCACCCTCCGCGACATCCCGATGGCACGCGACCGCCGCGAAGGCCTGCGCAAGCTCGTCGACCGCGCCCGCCAGCGCCGCAGCGTCCGCGAACTCGACCACGAGGACGCATACGCGCTGGATTAAGCGCGCTTTTGTCCCCACATGGCGGGTATGGCGCCCCCCTACCCCAAGCCCAAACCGCAACCGCAGATGATCCGGGTCGTCGACCTGGAGACGACCGGCTCGGCCCCGCCTGCGCACGGCGTGTGCGAGATCGGCTGGCAGGACGTCGCGCTCGGCGAGGATGGTCGCTGGGACATCTACGGCGAAGGCGGCAGCCTGCTCGTCAATCCCGGCCGGCTGATTCCGCCGGTCACGCAGGCGATCCACCACATCCTCGACGAGCATGTCGCCGACGCGCCGTATTGGCATGATTGCGCCCGCCAAGTGCTCGATCCGTGGCCGCGCCGACTCGCGCTTGCCGCGCACCGCGCCGATTTCGAGCAGAAATTCTGCACCCCCGCGCTGACCCGCGACGCCGAGTGGATCTGCACGTGGAAATGCGCGCTGCGGCTCTGGCCCGATTCGCCAAGCTTCTCGAACCAAGTGCTCCGCTACTGGCGCAAACCGCACGGCATGGAGCACGAACGCGGCCTGCCCGCACACCGCGCATTCCCCGACGCCTACGTCACCGCGTTCCACCTGCGCGACATGCTCAACGAGGCGAGCTTCGCGCAGCTCGTCGAATGGTCGCGCGGCCCCGGCCTGATCCCACGCGTCCGCTACGGCCCCGACCGCGGCAAGGAATGGTCCGAGCTCGATCACGAGACGCTGATGGCGTTCATGACCGATCGAGACCCCGATATCCGCTTCACCGCCAACCACGAAATGGACCGGCGCAGCGGCGGCGGTCGCGTCGGCAAGGCGAGCGCGCAGGACCTGCTGCTCTAGATCAATATGCTTAGGCCCGCGGACGCGTCAGTATCGCTGGCGTAACGACTTCCGCCCGCCTACACCGCAAACCCTATGGTGCGCGTACGTCTGAAACTGCCCTCGTCTGAGGGGCGAGTCGCACGTTGGCTGGTGGCGTTCATGACGCTCGGCTTCATCGCGCTGGCCGCTGCCGCGATCGCGATCGGCTGGATCACGGTCCGCAACCGCACCTATACCGCCGAGATCCTCCACACGCAGGACGTCCGCCAGGCGGTCGCCACGCTCCAGATCCAGATGGAGCAGTCCGAGACGGCGCGGCGCGGCTACATCCTCGCCGGCAAACCGCTGTTCGCCACCGCCTATGCGCGCACCGCGGGCAACCTCGTCCCGTCGATCCGCAAGCTGCGCCACCTGACGCGCGACAATCCGAACCAGATCGCGCGCCTTGCCCTGATCCAGCCGCGCTTCGTCCAGTTGCGCGCGCTCCGGACGCAATCAATGACCCTGGTCGCCTCGGGCCGGATCGCCGAAGCGCAGCGCCGGTTCGCGGTCGATGCCAGCGTGCCGTTGATGCGCGGTATCCGCTACCGCCTCCAGGCGATGGCCGCGGATGAAGTCCGCCTGCTTGCGATCCGCACGGAACGCCAGGAGCGCACCAGCGCACTGTTCCTCTCGGTCGCCGGGTTGGCCGCAGCGCTGCTGCTGGTCGTCGCGATCCTCGCGGTCCTGCTGATCCGCCGCTACACCGCCGACCTCGCCGCGTCGCGCGACAGCCTGCGCACCCTCAACGAGACGCTGGAGGAGCAGGTCGTGGAACGCACCGCAGACCTCAGCCGCGCGAACGAGGAGATCCAGCGCTTCGCCTATATCGTCAGCCACGATCTGCGTTCGCCCTTGGTCAACGTGATGGGCTTCACCGCCGAACTCGCCACCGCCGCCGGGCCGCTCGCCGAACTCGTCGACCGCGCCGAGGCCGAGGCACCGCACATCCTCACCGAAGACGCACGGCTTGCGGCGCGTGAGGACCTGCCCGAGGCGATCGGCTTCATCCGCACCTCGACGCAGAAGATGGACCGGCTGATCAACGCCATCCTGAAACTCGCGCGCGAAGGCCGCCGGACGATCGCGCCCGAGCATATCGACCCGGCGCAACTGGTCGACACGATCGTCGGCGCGATGCAGCACATCGTCGACGATCGCGGTGCAACTGTACGCGTCGAGCGACCGATGCCGGCCATCGTCACCGATCGCCTGGCGCTCGAGCAGATCCTGTCGAACCTGATAGAGAACGCGACCAAGTATCTGAAGCCCGGCCGCCCCGGCGAAATCACGGTCAAGGGCCATACCGAACGCGGACGCGTGATCCTGTCGGTGGTCGACAACGGCCGCGGCATTGATCCACGCGATCATCAGCGCGTGTTCGACCTGTTCCGCCGCTCGGGCGCGCAGGACCAGCCAGGCGAAGGCATCGGACTCGCGCATGTCCGCGCGCTCGCCTATCGTCTGGGCGGCACGATCGACGTGCAGTCGACGCTCGGCGACGGCGCGACCTTCCGGCTCAACCTGCCGACCCACATGACCATCCAGGACGCAGCATGAACGATCACAAGACCGTCGGTATCGTGATGATCGAGGATGACGAGGGTCATGCCCGCCTCATCGAGAAGAACATCCGCCGCGCCGGAATCCTGAACGATATCCGTCACTTTACCGACGGCACCACTGCGCTCGACTTCCTGTTCAACGCCGCCGACGGCCCTGCGAAGAGCGGCCCGGCGATGATCCTGCTCGACTTGAACCTGCCCGACATGAGCGGCACCGACATCCTCGCCCGGATCAAGGCGGAGGGCAGCCCGCTCAAGCGCACGCCGGTCGTCGTGCTCACCACCACCGACGACAAGGTCGAGATCGAGCGCTGCTACGATCTCGGCTGCAACGTCTACATCACCAAGCCCGTCAACTATGAGAGTTTCGCGCAGGCGATCCGCCAGCTCGGGCTGTTCCTGTCGGTGATCCAGGTCCCCGAAGCCGAGTGAGCGAAACGCGCGTCCTCTACATCGACGACGACGCCGGCATCCGGCGGCTGGCGGCGCGTGCGCTCGAACGCCGCGGCTACCGGATGACGGTCGCCGAAACCGGGTCCGAGGGCGTCGTCAAGGCGGCGGCCGAACGCTTCGACCTGATCGCGGTCGACCATTACATGCCCGGCATGGACGGCCTCGAAACATTGGAAGCGCTCCGCCGCCTGCCCGATCCGCCCCCCGTCGTGTACGTCACCGGCTCCGAGGAAGGCCGCATCGCAGTCGCCGCGCTGAAGGCGGGTGCCGCCGATTACGTCGTGAAGACGGTCGGCGACGACTTCTTCGACCTGCTCGCCGCCTCGTTCTAACAGGTGCGCGCCCGGGCGTGCTCGAACAGGAAAAGGCGTCCGCCGAAGCCGATCTCCGCGCCAGCAACGCACGGCTCGAGGCGCTGCTCGGCGAGGTGAACCACCGCGTCGCCAACTCGCTGCAACTCGTCTCGGCGATGGTCCGACTCCAGGCGACCGCGCTGACCGACCCTTCCGCGCGTGAGGCGCTGGAGGATACGCAGCGCCGTATCCAGGCGATCGCGCAGGTCCACCGCCGGCTCTACACGAGCAACGACGTCGAGAGCGTCGACATGCAGGAATATCTCGGCGCGCTGGTCGACGAACTCGCCGAGACCTGGTCGACCGAAGCGCTCCCCCGCGCCTTGAGCCTCGCCGCCGAACCGATCCGCCTGCCCACCGACCGCGCGGTGTCGCTCGGCGTGATCGTCACCGAACTCGTCACCAACGCCTGCAAATACGCCTACCCCAACAGCGGCGGCGAAGTCCGCGTGGCGCTGCGCCGGATCGACGACGACGTCTTCCTGCTCGCGGTCGAGGACGATGGCTGCGGCATCCCCGAGGACGCGACGCCGCGCGGCACCGGCCTAGGCACGAAGCTGATCCGCGCGATGGCGCAGAGCCTGCAGTCGATCGTCGAATACGACCCCACCCACACCGGCGTCAGAGCAACCTTGCGCGCCGCGGTACGGTAGCGGGTACCAAGCCTCAGAACTCCCCTACCCCGTTCGTGCTGAGCGAAGTCGAAGCACTCTCGCTTGGGGCATGCCCTTCGACTGCGCTCAGGGCGAACGGACGATAGCGCGAACCTGTTAGTTCGCCGGCTCCGACAACGGCGCGAACCGCGCCACCTGACGCCCGACCAAGCACAATTGCTCGATCACCGCGGGATCGTTCGCGCCACCCTCGTCGTCGAACTTCGTCACCTGCGTGTTGATTGCGGCGGCGAACGGCGTCGGCCAGCCGCGCAACGCATGAACGATCGAGCGCAGCGCCGCGATCGTGCTGCCGGTCGCCTGCCAGCCATACGCCGTGGCGATCAACCCGACCGGCATGTCCGCCAGATATGGCCGCTCGTCGCGCGCGGTCTCCTCGAGCAGGTCGAGCGCGTTCTTAACCACGCCCGAGATGCTGCCATGATAGCCCGGGCTGGCGATGATCACCGCCGATGCACCGCGCACGGCCTCGACGAACGCGCGTTCGTCCGCGGTCCGCGTCGTCGCCTTGGGATCGTAGAGCGGCAGCCGCGCCATGTCGGCGCCACCGAACATCTGCGTCCGATAGCCCTGCTTCTCGACCGCATCGAGCGCGATCCGGAGTGCACGCTCGGTCGACGAGACGCCGCCGATCGTGCCGCCGATGCCGACGACCAAGGGGAGAGTTTCGGGAACGGTCACGGTTTCATCCTGTTCGAACGTCATCGACACGCTCTTCCCCGTTTCGCCGCGCGATGACAACAGGGCTTCGACCGGTTCTCGCGCTGCGAACACCACGGACGCTGTCGCTAAGCCCCGGTACACGTTAGGCATGCGCATAGGCTTGCCCCAGCTGTCATACAACGATAACACACTAAAAGTCCGCCGCTTGGCCGACCTGGAACGATTCAATGCGCCCCGATCCCTTCGACCCCGACCGTTCCAGTTCGCGCGGCGACCGTGAGCCCTATGCGTATGAGCGCGAGCGGCTGATCACCGAACGCGAACGCCTGCGCCAGAAATACGAAGCCGAGCGCGATGGTGACGAGTCCGGGTCATATGACGACCGCGATGCGGCACCCTACGCCACCGCCCGCGTGCCGCGGCGCAAGCGTCCGATCGGTCGCTGGATCCTGCGCGGGGCGGGGATCGGCATCGTCCTGCTGGTGATCGCGATAATCTGGCTGGCGATCACTGCGCCGCTGTCGAAGTCGCTGCAACCGCCGACGCCGCCCTCGATCACGCTGACCGCGGACGACGGCACACCGATCGCGCGACGCGGTGCGATCATCGGCAAGTCGGTCGACGCCTCGAAGCTCCCACCGCACGTCCCGCAGGCGTTCCTCGCGATCGAGGACCGGCGCTTCTATTCGCACTGGGGCGTCGACCCGCGCGGCATCGCGCGCGCGGCATGGGCCAACATGGGCTCGGGCGGCGTCCGCCAGGGCGGCTCGACGATCACGCAACAGCTCGCGAAGAACGCGTTCCTCGATTCGGACCGCACCGCGACGCGCAAAATCCGCGAGGCGATGATCGCCTTCTGGCTCGAGGCATGGCTGTCGAAGAACGAGATCCTCTCGCGCTATCTCTCGAACGTCTATTTCGGCGACAATACTTACGGGATCAGCGCAGCGGCCAAGCATTATTTCGGCCGCACCGCCGACAAATTGAACGTCGGCCAGGCCGCGATGCTCGCCGGCCTGGTCAAGGCACCGTCGCGTCTCGCCCCCACCTCGAACCTCGAAGGTGCGCGCAAGCGGGAGGCCGTGGTGGTCGGCGCGATGGTCGATGCGGGCTTCCTCACCAAAGCGGAGGGCGACGCGGTCCAGCCGCAGCGCGTGCTCGGCAGCCGCCCGTCGCAGCTCCCCAACGGCACCTATTTCGCCGACTGGATCCTCCCCGAAGCGCGCGACCAAGCTGGCGAGATCAAGACCGAGGCGACCGTCCAGACGACACTCGACCCGCGGTTACAGCGCGCGGCAGAACGCACCATAGCGCGCGCGGGTCTGCGTCAGGCGCAGGTCGCGCTGGTGGCGATGCGCCCCGATGGCCGCGTCGTCGCGATGATCGGCGGCAAGAACTACGCGAAAAGCCCCTTCAACCGTGCGACTCAAGCCCGTCGCCAGCCCGGCTCGACCTTCAAGCTGTTCGTCTACCTCGCCGCGATGCGCTCCGGCCTGACGCCCGATTCGACGATCGAGGACCGCCCGGTGACGATCGGCGACTGGACCCCGAAGAACAGCGACGGCCGTTATCAGGGCACGATCACGCTGCGCCAGGCATTCGCGCGCTCGTCCAACGTCGCCGCGGCCCGGCTGACGCAACAGGTCGGCGTCAAGGCGGTGATCAAGGCGGCGCGCGATCTCGGCATCTCGACGCCGATCCCGAGCGAAGCGACGATCGGCCTCGGCACCTCGACCGTGTCGCTGCTCGAACTCACCGCCGCCTATGCCGCGATCGCGCGTGAGCAATATCCGGTCCAGCCGCGCGGCCTCGCCGACGTGCGCGAGAAGGGCTGGTACCAGTCGCTGACCGGCGGCGCGACCGAGATGCCGTCGAAGATCCACGACGAGATGCTCGACCTGCTGGCGGCGTCGATCCGCACGGGCACAGGGCGCGGCGCGAACCTGACGGTCGACGCGTTCGGCAAGACCGGCACGACGTCCGACAACAAGGACGCGCTGTTCGTCGGCTTCGCGCGCGATCTGGTGGTCGGCGTGTGGGTCGGCAACGACGACAATTCGTCGAACCCCGGCCTGTCGGGCGGCGGCATCCCTGCACGGATATGGCGCGACTTCATGCAGAGCGCGCTGGGCATCGCCCCGATCGCTGCACCGGCTCCGGCGGTGGAGGAAGTCGATCCTGACGCGTTGCCGGCGGAAGACCAGGAGAATTCCATTCTGCCGTTGGGCGGGGAGATCGAAGGAATGGGCTTCAACCTGAAGATGGGCGAGGACGGCACCATTTCCGTAGGTCCCTCCCGCCGCGACCGCCAGGAAGGCCCGCCGCCTCGCGACGATCGTCGACCGCCGGAGGAAGAACCGGGGTTCGACGAGGGGCAGTAGGACTTCGCCCGCAAGACAGCTTGTTTCCCCGCGAAGTCGGGGACCCAGACTGGGCTCCCGCCTTCGCGGGAGAACAAGAAAGCGGTCGCCAACGTCCGAGCAGCGACACCCCCCGTTGACCTCACCACCGCATCGCAGCATGTCTCCCCCATGCGCTTCTTCTCCGACAACGCCGCCAGGATCCACCCGCAGGTCATGGCCGCGATCGCCGCCGCCGACACGCTCGACACCGCCTATGCCGGCGACGCGTGGAGCCAGCAGCTCGACGACCGCCTGTCCGCGCTGTTCGAGACCGACGTCGCCGTCCTCTGGGTCCCCACCGGCACCGCCGCCAACTGCCTCGCGCTCGCAGCACTCTGCCCCCCGCACGGCGGCATCGTCTGCCACCGCGACGCGCACATCCAGAACGACGAAGGCGGCGCGCCCGAATTCTACACGCACGGCGCCAAGCTGTTCCTCGCCGACGGTGACGGCGCAAAGCTCACCCCCGACACGATCCGCACCGTCCTCGACGCGATCCCCGACGACGTCCACCGCGTCCAACCGCACGCGATCTCGATCACCAACGCCACCGAATATGGCCGCGTCTACCAACCACACCAAGTCGCGGAGATCGGCGCGCTGGCAAAAGAGCGCGGGCTAGGCTTCCACATGGACGGCGCACGCTTTGCCAACGCGATGGCACGCGTCGGCTGCTCCCCCGCCGAGATGACGTGGCGCGCGGGCGTCGACGCGCTGAGCTTCGGCTTCGTCAAGAACGGCGCGATGAGCGCAGAGGCGCTGGTCTTCTTCAAGCCCGACTTCGCCGCCGTCACGCAATACCGCCGCAAACGCGCCGGGCTGTTGTTGTCGAAGGGGCGGTATCTCGCCGCGCAGATCCTCGCCATGCTCGACGACGACCTCTGGCTCGCCAACGCCAACGCCGCGAACGATGCCGCCGCCAGACTCGCCGCGGCGGCCGGCAACCGCTTGGTTCACCCGGTCGAAGCGAACGAAGTCTTCCTCCGCGCCACCCCCGAGGAAGCCGCAGCCCTTCGCGCGAAAGGCTTCGACTTTTACGACTGGGCCGCCGGCGAGATTCGCCTCGTCACCGCCTGGGACAGCCCGGCGGACGCGGTCGGCCTGCTCGCCGACGCCCTCCGCGAGCTGTGACCGGCCCCACCGACCCACCACAGTCCACGCGGGCCGCAGTGTTGATCCCGTTCGGCATCGTCACGCTGATCTGGGGCTCGACCTGGCTCGTCATCCGCGACCAGATCGCGGTGGTGCCGCCGAGCTGGTCGATCAGCTACCGCTTCCTCGTCGCCGGAATCGCGATGGCGATCTACGCAGGCATCAAGCGCGAGAGCTTCAAATTCGACGCGCGCGGCTACGCATTCGCAGGGGTGATCGGCATCGCGCTGTTCACGTTCAACTTCAACTTCGTCTACCGCGCAGAGCATTACGTAACGTCAGGGCTGGTGGCAGTGGTGTTTGCGCTCCTGCTCGTCCCCAACGCGATCTTCGGCCGCATCTTCCTCAAGCAGCGCTTGGGACGACAGCTGATGGTCGGGTGCGCGGTGGCGATGGCGGGGGTCGCGTTGCTGTTCGTCAACGAGGCGCGGGTCGATCCGCACGGGCCACGCTCGGCGACGATCGGCATCGTCCTGACCTTGTGCGGCGTGATGGCCGCGTCGGTCGCCAACGTCATCCAGGGCAGCGCGTTCGCCAAGCGCTATCCGATGGCACCGACGCTCGCGATGGCGATGCTGATCGGCGCGTGCCTCGATGCGGCGTTCGCGTGGATCACCACCGGTCCGCCGGTGTTCGAGCCGCGCTTCGGCTATGTCGCCGGCATTCTCTATCTCGGCGTGTTCGCGTCGGCGCTCGCCTTCCCGCTCTATTTCAACGTCATCCGCGCAATCGGCCCGGCCAAGGCGGCCTATTCGGGCGTGATCGTGCCGGTGATCGCGATGCTGCTATCGACGATCTTCGAGCGCTATCACTGGTCGACGCTGGCCGTCGCTGGCGCCATATTGTCCGGCATCGGTCTCGTCATCGCACTCAGCGCCCGCAGGCCGGCACGGTAATCCGGCCAAGCGGGCGTCCAGCCGAGCACCCGCTTCGCCTTCCCGTTAGCCACCCGCCGGTTCTCGTTATAAAATCCGCGCCCCATCGCCGAGAGCTCCTCGAGCGTCACCAACGGCGGCGCGGGCATCCCGAGCAGCATCGCGGCGAACGCCACCACGTCGTTCTGCGACGCAGGCACGTCGTCCGCGATGTTGTACGCCCCCGCCGGCGCATCGAATCCCGCGATCACGCCCGAGACAATATCGTCGACATGCGCGCGACTGAACACCTGCCCCGGACGGTCGATCCGGTGCGCCTTGCCATCGCGCACCCGGTCGAGCGGCGAGCGACCTGGACCATAGATCCCCGGCAACCGGAACGTCCGCGCACCGATCGCCAGCCAGTCCGCATCCGCCGCGGCCCGCGCGCTCCGACGACCACCACCGATCGGTGCAGTCTCGTCCACCCACGCGCCCTGTGCATCGCCGTACACGCCCGTCGACGACAGATACCCGATCCAGGCGCGCGTCCGCAGCAACAGCGAACCGTAGCGCCCGAGCACGGGGTCCGCCTCATGCTCGGGCGGCACCGACGACAGGATGTGCGTCGCAGCCGCGATCTCCGCCGTCACCGCGTCCACATCGTCGAACCGGAGCGTACCATTGCGTCCATCCCGCGTCGTACCGACGACATGCCAGCCGTCCGCCGCCAGCCGCTCGGCGAGCCGCGACGCGGTGTAGCCGAGACCGAAGACCAGCAGCCGGCTCATTTGCCCACCGCCGCGCCAGCCATCGGCCCCTTGTACAGCGTCCCGAAATAGTCGCCCGCATTCCACACCGGCCGCTGCGCGCCATCCGCGATCTCGCGCGCGATCCGGTAGTTCGCATCGACGAACCGCACGCCCTGATCCCACATAATCGGCTGCGTCAGATCGTCCGAAGGCTTGTGATAATTGTTCGCCATAAAATACGCGACCGCCGCCTTGCCCGGCCCCTTCTGACCCGGCCACAGGAACACCGACGGGATCCCCTTCTGGACGAAGCGGAAGTGATCCGACCGGACGAAGATCCCCTCCTCCGGCATCGGATCGGGCGACAGGCCGACGCCGATCGCCGCCACCGCCTTCTGCACGATAGGGCCGATCGTCGAGCGCTCCGCACCGAACACCACCATGTCCTCGAACTTGTACGTCAGGATCGGCATGTCGAGGTTCACGTCAGCGACGATCGAGGTCAGCGGCACGGTTGGGTGATTGGTGAAGTAATCGCTGCCGACCAGCCCCTTCTCCTCGCCGGTGACGGCCAGGAACAAGATGGTCCGCTTGGGCGCCTGCCCGCTGGCCGTGAAGCGCTTGGCCTCCTCGATCAGGCTGGCGATGCCGATCGCATTGTCGAGCGCGCCATTGTTGAGCGCGTCGCCCTTCACGGGTTTCGTGATGCCGATGTGATCAAGATGCGCCGACAGCACGACGACCTCCTTGCCGACCACCGGATCGCTACCCGGGATCACGCCGACGACGTTGCTGCTCGCGGCAGGCACGAAGCTCGTCTTGGTCGCGACGGTCAGCGTACCGACCAGCGGCACCGCCTTGAACTTGGCGTTGTCGCCTGCCGCCTGCTTGGCGACCCGACTCCACGGTGTCTTCGCACCGGCGAACAGCTTGGCCGCACCGGCCATGCTGACCGTGCCGAGCGATGGCGCGCCGGGCGCTTCGACCTTGCCGGTGCCGTCCGGGTTCGCCCACGTCATCCGCGGCGTCGCGTACGAGTCCGCCAGCTTGGCGAAGGTCCGCACCTTGGCCGAACGCGGGCTCTCCAGCGTGATCACCCCGACCGCACCCTTGGCTTGCGCGATCGCCGCCTTCGTCCCGCCCGAGCCAAAGAACGCGCGCTCCTCGCCGCCGAACCGCGCTGGCGAGCCGCCGAAATACGCGACGATCTTGCCGCGCACGTCGACGCCCTTGTAATCGTCCTGGCCATATTGCGGCGCGTCGATGCCGTAGCCGACGAACACGACGGGCGCCGAAACGCTGGTCTCCGCCTTCGCGCCGTTCGCCGCGGGCACGTAATCCTCACCGAACACGAGCGGCTGCACAGGCCCGCGACCGGTCCAGACGAAATCGCCCTTGCTCGCCGCCTTGTACGACACGAGCGGCACGGTCTGGAGATAGCCGCCCTGATCGCCACCCGGCCGCAGACCCGCCGCATAGAATTGCGCGGCGACATACTGCGCGGCGATGTCGAACTCGGGGCTGCCAGCCTCGCGACCCTTCATCGCATCCGACGCGAGGAACAGCACATGCGCCTTCATCGCCGCCTGATCGGCCGGCAGCGGTGCGGCGAGCTTGGCGTTCAACTCGGCCGTATTCGGCGCGGTCACCGGAACCGACGCGGGGGCAGCTTGTGGCGCAGTCTGAGCAAGGGCAGAGGTAGAAAGCGCGAGCAACGCGAGCGCGCCGATAGGACGATACATCCGGAAATCCTTGCAAAGGGAACGTGTTGCAGCGGCGTAGCATCCACCGTCACCCGCGCAAGCTTTGGCTGGCGATAGGCGGCTACGGCCCTATATTCGCAAACATATGCTCGATATCCAG
>Ga0265798_10009092_pt1 | contig 12511 bp, 12 predicted proteins | sample P3T30metagenome_FD_192430 | JGI IMG/M metagenome (GOLD analysis project Ga0265798, IMG submission 192430) | Plant litter microbial communities from East Loma Ridge, Irvine, California - P3 T30 | ecosystem: Environmental > Terrestrial > Plant litter > Unclassified | place: USA: California...
TCCTGGCTGGCGCCGCGCTGCTCTTCACACTGGCGGGCTGCGCGTCGTCGCCGCCGGTGCATTACCACACCCTGTCGGCGCCCGCCGGCAGTAGCGACAGAACGGCCAGCACGGGCCAGCCGGCCAGCTTTGCCTTCGAACTGCTGCCGGTCGGGATTCCCGCGCAACTGGACCAGGAACGGGTGGTGGTGCGCGAGAACGCCACTGGCCTCGTGATCAAGGACAGCGAACGCTGGACCGGCCCCTACGCCGACGAAATCCGCAATGCGCTGGCGGTGCAGCTGGCGGCCGACTTGCATGCCCAGGACGTGACCGGCCTCGGGAAAACCGCCGGCCAGCAGGTCATGCGCGTGCAGGTGCAGGTGCGCCGTTTTGATGCGTGGGTGGGCGGCAAGGTCAGTTTCGACGCGACCTGGCGCCTGGGGATGGTCGACGCGCGGGACGAGGCGCGCGTGGTGTGCGCCAGCCGCTTCGACGTGCCGGCCGCTGGCGGCTACCCGGAACTGGTGCGGGCGCAGCAGGTGGCGCTGGCAAAGCTGGCCGCCGAAATTTCCGGCACGGCGCGCGCGTGGAATGGCGGCGCCAATGGCCAGTGCGCGAAGCTGGCGCCCTGATGCTGCCGTGCGGTTGATACCCAAACGGTATTGCCGACATCGCACTATCCAGGCTGCAGTGTGGCCCCCAGAATAGGTTTTCAACGACTTTTCGGGAGCCAGACCATCATGCCTGCCACCACCTCACTTCCGCTGCGCACGCTTGGCACCACACTGACTGTCTCCAGCCTGGGTTTCGGCGCCATGGGCATGAGCGAATTTTACGGCCCGTCCGATGATGCGGCATCCACCGCGCTGCTGGATGAACTGGCCGACCGTGGCGTCACGCTGATCGATACGGCCGATAACTACGGCATGGGCCACAATGAAACGCTGATTGGCGCATGGCTGCGCGCCAGTGGCCGCGCCGGGCAGGTGAAAATCGCCACCAAGTGCGGCATCGAACGTTCGCCCGCTGTGGGACGGCGCATCAACAATACGCCCGAGTACATCCGGCGCTGCTGCGATGCGTCGCTGGCCCGCCTGGGCATCGAGCAGATCGATCTGTATTACCTGCACCGCGTCGATCCGGCCATCGCCATCGAGGAGTCGATGGGCACGATGGTTGACCTGGTCAAGGAGGGCAAGATCGCCCACGTCGGCCTGTGCGAAGTCTCCGCCGGCACGCTCGAACGGGCCCACCGTGCCCATCCCGTGACCGCATTGCAGACCGAGTATTCGTTGTGGACGCGCGACGTTGAAGACGGCATCCTGGCGGCCACCAAGGCGCTCGGCATCGGCTTCGTCGCGTATTCCCCGCTGGGCCGCGGTTTCCTCAGCGGCCGCCTGGATCCGGCCAAGCTGGCCGAGAACGATTTCCGCCGCACCAATCCGCGCTTCGAGGGCGACAACCTGCAGGCCAACCTGGGCTTGCTGGAGACGGTGCGCGCCATCGCGGCGCAGCATATGGCCACACCGGCCCAGGTGGCGCTGGCCTGGCTGCTCGCACAAGGAGAGCATATCGTGCCGATTCCCGGCACGCGCCGTTCAAGCTATTTGCAGGAAAACCTCGGTGCGCTGGACGTCCGCCTGACGGCAGCGGACCTGGCGCAGCTCGACCAGGCCACGGCGCCGGGCAAGGTCCACGGCACGCGCTACGATGCGGCCGGCATGAAAACCCTGAACGTCTAAGGTTGCAGGAGGGCGGGGCTGGCGTCCATGCGGGCGCGCACCATGGCCACCTTGCCAAGCACTGCCGGCCGGGTTTCGCGGGTGCGCCACGCCACCTGCACGTCGATTGCCAACGCTGGCGCCAGGCTTGGCGCCAGCGGGCGGTAGACCACGCCGGTGCGCGACATCGCCTGCATCGAACGCGGGCAGAGCGCCACGCCTTCGCCAGCCGCCACCGCGGCCAGCAGCGCCGTGAAATCCTTCGGTTCCAGGCGCCGCGGCGCCGCGTAGCCATGGGCGGCAAACACCCGGGCGCACTTGTCGTAGAACGCCGGGTTGTCGGTCCGCGCAAACCAGAACAGCGGTGCGCTGCCCAGGTCGTCGAGCGTGACGGCAGCGTTGTCCGCGGCCGGATGGTGCGCCGGCAGCATCGCCATCATTGGTTCGCTGGCGATCCACGCCACGGTCAGGTCATCCGGTGGCGGCGCGATATCGCCGATGATGGCCACGTCGAGGGCGCCCTCGCGCACGCGCGCAATCAGTTTTTTCGACATGTCCCGCACCAGGGGTCGCCCGCCCGCAAAGCCGGGACTGCGCACGATCGCGTCCAGGCGCGGCATGGCCTGGTAATGAATCACGCTGGTGAGGCCGATACGGACAACGTCCGCGGCGGCTTCCTGGTCGTGAAAGCGGGCGGTCAAGTCCTGCGCGGCAGTATCGAGCGCGCCCAGGAACTGGTGCACCTGCTGCTTGAACGCTTCGCCGGCCGGCGTCAGGCTGACCGTGCGCGAATCACGGTTGATCAGGCGCACCCGCAGCATGTCTTCGAGCCCCTGGATCTGGCGCGACAGCGGCGGCTGCGACATGTTCAGCGACTGGGCCGCGCTGCGGAAATTGAGTTCTTCGGCGACGGCAAGGAAGCACTGCAAGGCGCGCGTGCTGGGCAGGTGTCTGGATAGCATAGGCAAAGGCGGGAAGGGAGGCGCGAGATGGCAGGTCGATTCTAGCCGGTTCGTGGGGTGCCTGCGCAAACTGGTCCATCACGCGAAACTGTTTATGACGATTCCCAGGACGTCATCACTGTGACGTCACAGGTGCTTCACCTGCGCTTTTTTTGCACGACGCCAGCGCCGCAAAATCGTGTCGTTGAAAAACGCGGCCAGCAAGCCGGTCGATTTGCATAACGCCCGTAGGTAAGGGCGCTATGGCCAGAATCGTCAATCGTGGCGCGGCCTTTTGCGGGCGTTTGCCCATGTCTGTCATGTGCGCCACTTCACCTTCGCGCGATAAACAGGACGAAAATAATGTGTGCAGGTTGCGCAAGGACAAGGTTTTCGTGTACTTTACGTGATTAGATTTGTCGAAAAGTGAACAAGGTGTTTTTTAGCTTGTCCACTGGCAAAGAACCGATCGATATATGGGACGCTGATTCAAGCCCTTATGCATTCAAGCGTGAAAAAAACAAGCCGCACTGCCTGACCCAATGTTCAGGCATGGCGGCTTTTTCTTTTCGCGGGAGCGCGTGGTGGTGGTGACAGCGCACAGCCGATCGCACGTCGTCCGGCATTGGCGACGTGGTTGAAGTGCTGCAGTCGTGAGGAGTTGCAGCAGTTCAGCTGGGGCCGTATTCATTAGCATAAACATCCGCGATGCGTTTGTGCCGATGAATAAGTCGCCTGACCGGATGGCCGGACAGGCGGTTTTAAACTTTGTAGCGCACATTTTTCATCGCAGATGAAGGAGAACTCACATGGCAACAGCCGCTAAAAAATCCACCGCTTCCACCACGAAGCCGGCCGCTAAATCCACCGCCGCCACCAAGGCATCGAGCGCCAAGGCGCCGGCAAGCAAGGCCGCTGCAAAGCCTGCCGCAAAAGCTGCAGCGCCCAAGACGGCTGCGAAAACCACGGCTAAAACTGCTGCAAAGCCGGCCGTGAAGGCAACCGCGAAGCCGGCGGCCAGAGCCGTGACGAAGACGCCAGCCAAGGCTGCCACCAAGACCACCGCGAAGCCAGCGACCAACGCCGTTGCCAAGCCAGCGACCAAGACCGCGGCCAAGCCAGCCACCAAGGCTACTGCCAAGGCACCCGTGAAAACCGCGGCCAAGACGACTGCGAAAACCACCGCCAAGCCAGCCGCGAAAGCTGTCAGCAAGGCCGCCCCGAAAGCCGCCGCCAAAACGACTGGCAAAACCGCCGCCAAGGCGCCAGCCAAGTCCACTGCAAAATCGACGGCAAAGCCGGCCGTGAAGACTGCGGCAAAAACGCCGGTAAAAGCCAGCGCCAAATCGACTGCAAAACCAGTGGCCAAGGCAGCTGCCAACTCATCGGCTAAATCAACCGCCAAGCCTGCAACGAAAGCCGTTGCCAAGCCAGCGACAAAGACGACGGCAAAAACTGCTGCAAAGCCGGCCACGAAGACAGCTGCAAAGCCAGCGGGCAAATCGACTGCCAAAGCTGCCAGCACCAGCAAGCCAGCTACCAAAACCGCCGCAAAATCGAGCGCCAAGCCAGTGGCTGCAAAGTCGGCCAGCAAAGCTGTGAGCAAGCCAGCAACTAAGCCAGCAACTAAGCCAGCAACTAAGCCAGCAACTAAGGCAGCAGCGAAGCCGGCAGCCAAACCGGCAGCGAAACCGGCAGCGAAACCGGCAGCGAAGAACGCCGCTGCAAAGCCAGCCGCCAAGCCTGCAGCGAAAGCTGCTGCCAAACCAGCCGCCAAGCCAGCAGCGAAAGCCCCAGCCAAGCCAGCAGCGAAAGCTGCAGCCAAGCCCGCTGCCAAGCCAGCAGCGAAGCCAGCGGCAAAGGTCACCACGAAGCCAGCTGCGAAGGCAGCCACCAGCAAGCCGGCAGCCCCAGCACCAAAAGGCGATTCGGACAAGCCGACCGCCCAGACCCTGGCCGCCGAAGCCACCAAGGCAGCGCTGGACAACCAGGTGCTGGCCCAGCCGGTGACCAAAAAGGCGGAAGCCCAAAAGCCGGAAGCCAAAAAGCCTGCAGCCAAGGCTGTGGCCAAGCCGGCTGCCAAGCCAGCGCTCGACAAGGCAGCGGAACCAAAGCCTGCCGCGACGCCAGCTGCATCGACCTCCGCATCGGCTGCGGCCGACAAGCCTGCCGCGGCGCCTGCTGCATCGGCGAAAACCGTGCTGGCGCCAGCAGCTGCCTGGCCTTTCCCGACCAGCAGCCGCCCGTAATGCGTAAAGATGCAATTCCTGTCTGGGTTCAGGCAGAATACCGCTGTGTGACGTTCACACAGCGGTTTTTTTTTGAGGAGTCGCCGTGCTTTTGTTGAATATTCTTCAGTACATCATCGACACTGCCGCCACGGTGGTGGGCGGTGTGCTGCTGCTGCGTTTCTGGATGCAGGCGATCCGGGTGCGCCCGCCCAGCTCCGTGGCCCAGTTCACGTTCACGCTGACCGACTGGCTGGTCAAGCCGCTGCGGCGCATCATGCCGGGCATTGGCGGCTACGACTGGGCCAGCCTGGTCGGCGCCTTCATCGTGGTGGTGCTGGCCAGCTGCCTGCTGTTCGCGGTCGGCTACGACCTGCAGATGGTGCTGCTGCACGCGCTGGGGCGGTTCTTGAACTGGATCATCTACGGTTTCATGGCGCTGTTGATCATCGAGGCGATCTTCAGCTGGATCAATCCGAACGCACCACTGGCGCCGCTCGTGCACGCCCTCAACGAACCGCTGCTGCGTCCCGTGCGCCGTGTGGTGCCGCCGCTGGGTGGACTGGACTTGTCGGTGCTGGTGGTGCTGGTGCTGCTGCAGATCGCGCAGCTGATACTGAGCCGTATTTTTGTCGTCTAGCGTTCGCGCCGTGACGCCGCCGTGGTGCACGCCGCTCCCAGGCGGCGGCGTCAGGCTGGCGGTGCAGGTGACGCCGAATGCGAAGCGCACCGAAGTGCTGGGGGTGGTCGGCGACGCCCTCAAGATCAAGCTGCAGGCGCAGCCGATCGAGGGCAAGGCAAATGACGCGCTGGTGAAGTACATCGCCGGCGTCCTGAAAGTGTCGCGCGGCAGCGTGGCCATCACGCATGGGACGACCAGTCAACGCAAGCTGCTGGAGGTGAAGGGCGCGCTGACCGTCGAAACGGTCGCGCGCCTCTTATTGCCTGTTATTGCCTGAGACCCCGGATCAGTAGCGGTAGCCGAACGCCAGTTCGAAGCGCGCTGCAATTTGCTCCTGGGTTGCCACGTGGTTCTGGCCGCCCTGGTGCGCAATCTTCAGGGCGCCCATCAGGCTGGCCAGGCGGCCGGTGGTTGGCCAGTCGAAATCGTTGACGATCCCGTACAGCAGGCCGGCGCGGTAGGCGTCGCCGCAGCCGGTCGGGTCGACCACTGCTTCGGCCGTCACGGCCGGGATGTCGTGGCGCTCGCCCTTGGCATAAATTGTCGACCCTTTGTCACCGCGCGTGACGACGAGTGCTTCCAGGCGGCCTGCAATCTCGTCCAGCGTCCAGCCGGTGCGCTCCATGACCATCTCGAATTCATAGTCGTTGGCAGCCAGGTAGGTGGCCTGGCCGATGAACGTGCGCAGCTCTTCGCCATTGAACATCGGCAGTTGCTGGCCCGGGTCGAACATCACTGGCACGCATTGCGCCGCCAGGTCGGCGGCGTGCTTGATCATGCCATCGCGGCCGTCGGGAGCGATGATCGCCACGCGCAGCGGACCGACGTCGGCGGCGTTGTTCTCGTGCGAGAACTGCATCGCGCCCGGGTGGAACGCGTTGATCTGGTTATTGTCGTCATCCGCGGTCACGAAGCACTGGGCCGTGTACGCGTTGTCGATGGTGCGGATGGCGCGCGTCGAGATGCCGAAGCCGGCGAAGCGCTCGAGGTATTCGCCGCCGTCCTGGCCGAGGGTCGCCATGATCAACGGGTCGCCGCCCAGCATGTTCAGGTTGTAGGCGATATTCGCCGCGCAGCCGCCGTATTCGGTGCGCAGCGTCGGCACGAGGAACGAGACGTTGACCCGGTGCAGCTGGTCGGCCAGCAGGGTGTCGGCGAAGCGGCCGTGGTACTGCATGATCTTGTCGAACGCGAGCGATCCGCAGATCAGGGTGGTCTTGGTCATCGAAAAAACCTCAAGGATAAAAAATGGCGATGTGGTAGCCGGACGGCTTCAGGTCGGCGAGCTGGAACGACAGCTTGACGGTTTGTTCGGTGCGGCCGGCAAAACCGCCAGCGCTGACCACCGGGCTTAAATACTCGCGCGGCGCAAACACGCGGCGCAGCAGCGGCTTGTCGTTGGCGTCGGCCAGTGTCAGCTCCAGGCTGGGCCAGGCCTGCACCAGCGTGCCCTGGTTGCGCAGCAGCGTGGTGTACGTAAAGGCGCCATTGCCCAGCGTTTGCAGTTCGCCCGTTTCGACCGCCAGCGTGTCGATCTGCGCAGGCAGCGAGACGCGGCAGCCAAAGGCGGCGCAGATGCTCGACGCGAGCGGGTGCAGGGCTGGATAGCGGGCCGCCAGCAGGTCGCGCGACGCCATGAACAGCTGCGCGGCCAGCAGCACCACCAGCAGCACGCAGCCGCCGGCAATCAGGCGGGTACGGGTCGGGTTGCCGGCCTCCCTGGCGCGGCCCTGCCGCACGAACGTTGGCTCGTCGGGGTCGACCGGAGTTGGCCGGGGTTTGGGTTTGGGCCGGGCTTTTGGCGCCGGCGTGGCGGGCGCCTTGCGGTTGCCCTTCTTGCCGCGAATGCGCGCCTGCATGGCGGCGTCGGGCGAATAGGCGATGCCGGCCGATTTGCGCGGCGGGCTCGATGGCATGCGCAGCATCGAGCTGGGACCGGCCAGCGCCGCTGGCGTGGCGACGTGAGCCGGGATGTCGGGCTCCGCCTCAGGCTCGGGCTCGGGTTCGGGTTCAGGTTCAGGAAGTGGCAGGTCGGCCTCGTCGCCGACCGGCGCCAAAGCAGGTTCAGGTTCGGATTCGGCTTCGGCTTTCAGTTTCGGTTCTGGCTCGGACAATGCCGGCGCAGCCACAGGCAGCGCGTCCTCACGCGGCGGCTGGGCAGCCGGCGCGGGTTCGACAACATCGGGCAAGGTTGGCTTGGGTGCAGCAGGCGGCGCATCCATGTCGACCAGCGCCGCATTGCCGTCGAAAACCTGCTGGCAGGTCCCGCAGCGCACAATGCCACCCCGCAGTTTCAGCTGGTCGGCAGCGACCCTGAACGTGGTGTGGCAGTGCGGGCAGCGGGTGGCGAGCGCCATTGTTTAAACGGCGCGCGCAGGTGTGACGGTATCTTGGCCCAGCTGGCCGTGCAGCGCGACCCAACCATCCTGCTCGGCCCACACGCCCAGCTGGATGAACGGCGCGTAGGCCGCGGCGACTTCCTCGGCCTGGCGCGCGAGCACGCCCGACAGGATCAGGTAGCCGCCAGGCGCCACGCGCCCGGACAGCATCGGCGCCATCAGTTTCAGGGGGCTCGACAGGATGTTGGCAACGACCGTGTCGAACTTGCCGGTGGCGTGCTGCGCCTTGGGCGACGCGGCAAAGCTGTCCGGCAGGTAGAAATCGATCTCGCATTGATTGCGGACGGCGTTGTCGCGTGCCGATTCGATCGCTTGCGGATCGATGTCGACACCGGCCACGTCGCCGGCGCCCATCTTTTTGGCGACCATGGCCAGGATGCCGGAACCGCAGCCGTAATCGAGCACGGTTTTGCCGGGCATCGGGTGCGCCTCGAGCCACTCCATGCACAAGCGCGTGGTCGGATGGCTGCCGGTGCCGAACGCGAGACCCGGATCCAGTTCCAGGATCAGCGCGTCAGGGTCCGGTGCGGCATGCCAGCTTGGCACGACCCAGATGTTCTTGCCGATGTGGATAGGCGCGAACTGCGACTGCGTCAGGCGCACCCAGTCTTCGTCGTCCACCGAACGGGTGGTAAATGCGGGCGCCGTTGCCAATTTGATGGCGGCAGCAGCTTCAGCGACGATGGCCGCCTGGTCGGCGTCGACATCGGTCAGCGCCACCACGCGGCTGTGTTCCCACGCGGCTTCCGCGGGTTCCATGCCCGGCTCGCCGAACAGCGGCTGTTCGGCATCGGTGCCTTCGTCGGCGTCTTCCACCGAAACCGACAGGGCGCCCGCTTCCATCAGCGCGTCGGACAGGGCCTCGGCGTGTTCGCGGGCGATTTCAATGACTACTTCGGTCCAGCTCATGCGTCTGCCTTGTCGCCAGTTTTACCTGTGATGCCCAGCGCCGCATCCTTGGCCAGCTTCTGTTCCAGGTAGTGGATGTTGGTGCCGCCTTCGATGAAACGCGCATCGACCATCAGGTCGCGGTGCAGCGGGATATTCGTCGAAATACCTTCGACAACCATTTCCGACAGCGCGATCTGCATGCGGCGAATCGCCTGCTCGCGCGTGGCGCCGTACGCGATCACCTTGCCGATCATCGAATCATAATGCGGCGGGACATAATAACCCGCATACGCGTGCGAATCGACGCGGATGCCCGGGCCGCCCGGCGTATGCCAGCCGGTAATGCGTCCTGGCGAGGGCGTGAACTTGTACGGGTCTTCGGCATTGATGCGGCACTCGACCGCGTGGCCCGACAGCATGATGTCGCGCTGTTTAAAACGCAGTTTTTCGCCGCAGGCGATGCGGATCTGTTCCTGGACGATATCGATCCCGGTGATCATTTCCGTGACCGGATGCTCGACCTGCACGCGCGTGTTCATCTCGATGAAATAGAACTCGCCGTTTTCGTACAGGAATTCAAACGTGCCGGCGCCGCGATAACCGATCTTGCGGCAGGCTTCGGCGCAGCGGTCGCCAATCTTTTCGATGAGTTTGCGCGGAATGCCCGGCGCTGGCGCTTCCTCGATGACCTTCTGGTGGCGGCGCTGCATCGAGCAATCGCGCTCGCCCAGCCACACCGCATTCTTGTGCTCATCGGCGAGAATCTGGATTTCCACGTGGCGCGGATTTTCCAGGTACTTCTCCATATAGACTTCCGGATTGCCAAACGCGGTGCCGGCTTCGGTTTTCGTCATCGCCACGGCGTTCAGCAGCGCAGCTTCGGTGTGCACCACGCGCATGCCGCGTCCGCCACCGCCGCCAGCGGCCTTGATAATCACTGGATAGCCGATCTTGCGGGCCGTGGTGATGATCTCTTTCGGGTCATCCGACAGCGCGCCTTCGGAACCAGGCACGCAGGGTACGCCGGCCCGTATCATGGCCTGCTTGGCCGAGACTTTATCGCCCATCAGGCGGATCGAATCGGAACGCGGGCCAATGAATACAAAACCGGATTTTTCCACGCGTTCGGCAAAGTCGGCGTTCTCCGACAGGAAGCCGTAGCCCGGGTGGATCGCTTCGGCGTCGGTGACTTCGGCGGCGCTGATAATGGCCGGCATGTTCAGGTAACTCAGGCTCGATGCTGCCGGGCCGATACAGACCGATTCATCGGCCAGTTTCACGTATTTGGCGTCCTTGTCGGCTTCCGAGTGCACGACGACCGTCTTGATGCCCATTTCGCGGCAGGCGCGCTGGATACGCAGCGCGATTTCACCACGATTGGCGATGAGGATTTTTTCAAACATGGTATGTGTTTCTGTGAAATCCGGCGCGAGCCGGGAGCAGCATTCGAACGAGGCCGGACTGGGCCGGTAACGCGGCCGGGGAAGGCCGCGCGGTATGCACTTGGCAGATCGTTATTCGACCATTAGCCGATGATGAACAGCGGCTGGCCGAATTCGACTGGCTGGCCATTTTCCACCAAAATCTTGGTGACCACGCCAGCGACGTCCGAATCGATTTCGTTCAGCAGTTTCATCGCTTCGATGATGCACAGCGTGTCGCCTTCTTTCACATTCGCACCCACTTCGACAAACGCCGGCGAACCTGGCGACGACGAACGGTAGAAGGTGCCGACCATCGGCGACTTGACGACGTGGCCGGTTGGCTCGGCCGGGGTTTCCGCGACTGGCGCTGCGGCAGGCGCCGCGGCAGGTGCGCCACCTGGCGCGGCATATTGCTGCATGGATTGCGGCATCATCATCATCTGGCCTTGCGGCATGGCCGACGATTTGACGATACGGACCTTGCTCTCGCCTTCGGTCACTTCGAGTTCAGCGATGTCCGACTCGGCAACGAGATCGATCAAGGTCTTGAGTTTTCGTAAATCCATGTGAAACCCCTTGGAATTATTAGTTGTATTAGATGGCGCAGGCTGCCTGCGGATCGCACGCGATGCGTGAAGTTGACGTAGATTAACGCTTTTTAAGCGCGAAGTCGATGGCAAACCGATATCCGTCCGCACCCAGGCCGCAAATCACGCCTTTGGCGATGCTTGACAGATAGGAATGATGGCGGAACGACTCGCGCTGATGGATATTCGAGAGGTGCACTTCGACAAAAGGAATGTCGACGCCAGCCAGTGCATCGCGCAACGCGACGCTGGTATGGGTCAGGCCGCCCGGGTTGATGACAATGTAATCAACCCCTTCCGTCCGTGCCGCGTGGATGCGGTCGATCAGCGCTCCTTCATGATTGCTCTGGAAGCAGGCGAGTGTCGCACCCGCTGCTTCGGCCTGGGCTGTTGCCGCGGTTTCGATGTCCGCCAGCGTGCCGGAACCGTACACCGCAGGCTCGCGGGTTCCCAGCAAATTCAGGTTGGGACCATTGAGCAGCAAGAGCTGTTGCACCATATTGAAGAGTCTGTTTGCTCGAAAGTCTGGCATTTTGCCGCCAACATCGCCTATTTGGCAAGCGATATTCTCCTGACACAATTGCCTGTGCAAGTATGGCAGCCGTGGCCAGGTCGACTTACATCGCTGCGAGGTCGCGCCGGAGCTGGTCGAACTTGAGCGTGCCCAGATAAGTATGGGCAATCTTGCCGTCGGCGCCAATCAGGACGGTGTACGGCAAGCCGCCGTTTTTATTGCCAAACTGGCGCGATAAATCGGTGGCGTCCATGCCGCCGACATAAATGGGGTAGGCGATGGCGTACTTGGTGGTGAATTCGGCGATATTGGTTGGGGTATCGATGCCGATCCCGACCACATTGACGTTTTTGCCTTTCAGTTCGCCAGCCAGCGCCGACAGCTCTGGCATTTCTTTGACGCAAGGTCCGCACCATGGCGCCCAGAAATTGACCAGCAAAGGCTTGCCCTGCCACTGCGCCATCGACTGCGCCTTGCCGGCGGCATCATTCATCGACTTGGCAAACAACGCGGCAGCAGGACTTTCCGTGAGGCCCGGCGTGGCCACGGCAACCGGCGTTGGCATGGTGGGCGGCGGCGGCACCACGGCAGCTTGCACCGGCTCAGCATTTTTCTGGCAGGCCACCAGCGAACCCAGGCCGGCGAATCCCACCGCGACCATCACATAGGCTAACTTGTTTTTATTGTTCATTCGTCTTGTTCCAGGGTTTGGTCAGGAGTGAGCATGGCGCGCAGGCCAGCCGCATCGATACGGGCCGGGCGGCCATCGGGACGCGGTTTCAACGCGCCGCGTAAATCGTTCAGGTCATACAGTTCTGCGTGCACGCCTTCTTTCATCCACAGGAAGCTGACGGTTTCGACCGGATCGAAACGCGGCCCCTTGAAGTGGGGCGTTTCCGATACGTCGATGGTGACGTCGCGGCTGAGCAGGAAGATCTGCACGTCTTTCGGGCTCTCGGCAAACAGCTGCAGCTCGATGTCATCGTGCTGGCCGGCGCTGCCCGATAACACGGCGCCGGTGAGATACGGCCGGAATTCAGCCAGCGCGTCCATCACGCCGAGCGCGGCCTGGCGCAGCTGCAGCAGGCGGGCGCGCTGTTCGGGACCCTGGAACAGTTCCTGGTATTTTCGCACTTCGTCTT
>Ga0265798_10009093_pt1 | contig 12510 bp, 11 predicted proteins | sample P3T30metagenome_FD_192430 | JGI IMG/M metagenome (GOLD analysis project Ga0265798, IMG submission 192430) | Plant litter microbial communities from East Loma Ridge, Irvine, California - P3 T30 | ecosystem: Environmental > Terrestrial > Plant litter > Unclassified | place: USA: California...
GCTCTTGTTCCATCTCAGCAATCTCCTGGTAGAGGTCCTACTTACATCCGTCTCGATACGTCTCTTTGGTGAACTCATTCTGCCGCGCTGTTTGTGTATCTTCCTACGTTTTCTGTGTCGGTGCCCTACTTCACGCGCAAGTAAGATTGGGGCTTCAGTGGTGATTTCGCGACCGATGGCTGGCGTTGTGAATGGCGCGCTCTTGTGAGGTCTGGTCGGCGGCGGGGTTATCGATAGCGGAAGAGGGGCGGACTTGTTGGCAGGCTATCAGCGCTTTGTTGGCGGAGTCGGATTGTTTGCGGTTTCCAGAAGACGAGTAGTAGTTGTGTACGTGTGCAGGTGTCGTGGCTGTGGGTCGATGTGTGTCATAAGCCAGGAACAGGTAGGGAAGAGGGAAGATGGGTAGTCGAGGTCACGAGCAATGATGCCGGCTGGTCACGCTTGCGCACGTCGCACGACTCGCCCCGGGTGCTCATCGCCGAAAGATGGCACGCCACCGCGCGGTCATGTCATTCTGGACATGTAAACGCACAACTCTTATCAAGTCGTCTTTGCTCGATCACGCGCATGGCTGGTTGTAGGTAGCCTGGCCCCGCCAAAGCAAGTCCTGACGTCGAAACCCACGACTACGAACAGCACCTGGGCTGATCAGCATCGTAACATCTCTTGGGAGCTTCTGTACATAACTCAAGACACGCACCAAGTCCCGATCGTCAGTTGCACAACTCCCAGGTACCCTAAAGTGAACTCCCCGATGTTGCATGACCGATTGCGACTGGCCACACAGAGCCGCCTATGACAGCCTCACTAAAGCGTCTCCAAGCGGTATAATCTGCAGAAACCAGCATTCTCCTCTCATCCACCCATCTCCCTCAAAGATATCCTAATTACATCGAGTATTCATTGTCCGATTGTCCAGACTAGGTGCACACTCTGTACATCCAATCGGCATCACGCAATGCCGCAGCTTCCCCGACGTCCTCCCTCATCTTCACATCGCCAGACCAGGCACAGCAGACAACGCACTTGAACCGTACAATGCCGAAGATGATGCAAAAGGGATACACCACAAGCTCAGATTACATCGACATCCGTACGTGTTTCTAGCGTTGCAGCGAACAATACGCTCCGTTGCCGGGAACAAAGGGACAACGCCAGGATCCCTGACGCAACCGAGCAGATCCCTCGGCATGAATCCTAGTCCAAACACCAAGGTATGGAATCTTCAGCGCAGCTCTCTGCACATGTTGCTTAAAACACTCTTCGCCCTTCCGCCACTCGCCGAGATGATGGCTGACGCTGAAAACGTGTCTGCTTCGTTCCCCTGGACTCATACTATCTCACTTTCTGGAAATCCGCCATAAACCAGACCATCGCGGTTGCGATAACAAACAAGCTACTACAAGACAATGTCGCGTGTCCTCCTAACCAGCCTGCAAATACCTCTGCGCCTGAAACCCGCGCCCTCTAGGCTACCATCGCTGTCGCCAGTCCCTCACCGCATCGTCTCACCGTCGGCAGCTGCTACCACCCAAACACGATGGAGCTCGCACTCCCCCCTCGGCACAACACCAACCCACGCCCGCAAGCCCGTCACGATCAATACACTACAATCCATGTACCGTAAAGGCGAGCCGATAACCATGATTACCGCGCACGACTTCCCCAGCGCCCACGTCGCCGACCACGCAGGCATGGACATGATACTCGTAGGTGACAGTCTAGCCATGGTCGCGCTCGGCATGGAAGATACATCCGAGATACTGCTAGAGGAGATGTTGTTGCATTGTAAATCCGTTGCTAGGGCCACCAAAGCTGCATTCACCGTACGTCTTCGATCTTTCCCTCAACTGCATTCCCATTTCCATACCCTCACTTTCCCACACACACACAAGGAAATAGAGTCCGGTATTGACGGCAATAAACCAGGTCGGCGACCTGCCCATGGGAACCTACGAAATATCCCCTACCCAAGCCCTCACCACCTCCATCGCCATGCTCAAAACCGGGCGCATGAAGGCCATCAAACTCGAAGGCGGCGCACACATGGCCCCAACTATACACACCATAACACAAGCTGGCATCCCCGTCCTCGCACACATAGGCCTAACCCCACAGCGCGCAAACTCCCTCGGTGGCTTCCGCGTCCAAGCCAAAACCCCCGCCTCAGCCACACAACTCCTAGCCGACGCCCGCGCCGTTCAGGACGCGGGTGCCTTTGCCGTCGTCCTGGAAGCAGTCCCCGCCGAGGTCGCAGAGCTAGTTACTCGCGAGCTCAAGATTCCGACGATTGGAATTGGGGCTGGAAACGCGTGTTCGGGACAGGTGCTTGTGCAGGTTGATATGTTGGGCAATTTTCCGCCGGGGAGGTTCCTGCCAAAGTTTGTCAAGCAGTATGGCAACGTATGGGCCGAGGCGGAGAGGGCGATTGCAGAGTATAGGAGTGAGGTCAAGGAGAGGACGTATCCTGCAAAGGAGCATACCTATCCCATGACGGAGGAGGCGTTTGCTGAGTTTGAGAAGAAGGTGCAAGAGGAGAGAGAGAATAGGGAGGGGTAGAAGGTGGTAGGTAGATAGTAGTGATTTATGCGTGTATGGCTGACGGCTTTTTTTTCTTCTCCTTCGTGTTTTGTGTTGCTCGGCTCTGTTTATCACACATGGAAAATGCGGTATGGAAATGAACATGAACTTTTTATTTGGACCCAAACATTTATACCTACACATATACAACTCCTAAAATAAGAGAAGAAAAAGAAATCTGTGATTGGAGATTGGTCTTCGATGATCATTTGCCGTCCCTTTCTCACTCCTTCCCTTCTTTTCAAAGAGCGAGCAAAAGAACAATCCGAGGAAACAAGAGAGAGAGAAAAACGCCACCCAATGCGAAAACCGATGGGACCCCCAGATATTCCATCCCTGTTCCTTGCTTCTAAACAGTCATAGTCCGGGATCCGTTTCTCTCGTCTCATCAAGTTGGGGGGGTATACAGTGTATAGTACATGAAAGGGGAGGCGGCAATAGTCGTCGTAGTCGTCGTTGCGGGGGAGAGATGCCCGAACTCACATCGTCGGCAGGAGAAGAAGTCCTCTAGAACTCCATGCGAGGCTCGCGTCTTGGTCTGTCACCACCGAAGCCACCTCCACCTCTTCTGTCACCGCCGCCGCCGCCTCTCTTATCTCCGCCGAACCCGCCACGGCTACCGCGGTCACCGCCGAAGCCACCACCTCCTCTTCGGTCGCCACCGAAGCTGCTGCCACCACCCCTGCGGTCACCACCGCGGTCGCCGCCAAAACCACCACCTCCTCTTCGGTCGCCACCCCTACGGTCACCACCGCGGTCACCGCCGAAGCCACCGCCTCCTCGTCGGTCTCCACCAAAGCCCCCTCCGCCTCGTCGGTCTCCGCCATATCCACCTCCGCTTCGCCTGCCACCACCGCTGAACAAACTAGCGGGAGGCGGGGGTGGTGTCTCCATACCCCAGCCGTACTCTGCTAGACGATTTGCACCCTGGACCAGGCCATGCTTATCGCCATACCACTGGTAGCTTCCAAACAAGCCGCGGAAGGCAGCATCAAGTTGGTCTGGATAGATCTTCTTGTGCGCCTCAACGCACTGCTCCAGTATCTTGTTGACGTGCTCTGGGACCTCGGAGGCTTGGCTCATGTCAAGAGCGGCAATTTCAAGTTCATCAGTAGCATCGGTGAGAGGCAAATCACGGAGACGACGGTGGACTTCCTGCTTCTCAAAAGGAGTGAGGAACAGCCATCCCTCACCCTCCTTTCCGGCACGACCAGTACGACCAAGTCGGTGGATGTACGAGTCACGCTCACGGGGAAGACCAACCTGGATGACGTGCGTGACCTCTGGGAAATCCATGCCACGAGCAGTCACATCGGAAGAGAAGAGTACACCAGACTTGGCCGCACGGAAATCATCTGCAGCCCTAGTACGCTGTGCTTGACTGAGCTTGGCATGGATTTCATAATTGCGGAGTCCAGCGAGAGGTGAGTTGCTGCGTCTTAGGCCGCCGCCGTTGAGCTTGTAAAAGACCGACGCAGCCAATGTGACTTCCGCGGTGCTGTTGAAGTAGATAATGGCCTTGAAGGGACGCGCTCCACCGGCTTGAGCCTTTGCTTGTTCTTGGGACAGGAGTTCGTACAAGGTGGGAATGATGTTCTCAAATCCGGCGAGCATGACCATCTTTTGGGGAATACGCTGATGTGTTGGCTCCTCATTCTCGTCGACGCACTTGGCGAAATGGAAGCCAGGGCGCATGGTACGACGGACCAGGTCGACGACGTTGCGGGGGATAGTGGCGGAGAACATGAGGTTTTGGCGCTCGACCTCAGTTGGGTCGGGGAGGATGTTCCTGATGTCATCGATCTCCTTACTAAAGCCGTCGTCGAGCAGACGATCGGCCTCGTCCATGACAAAGGCATTGAGTCTAGGAGCCTTGATTCCAGAGTACGGGTCTGAAAGGATATCGAAGAGCCGGCCAGGTGTTGCAATCATGAGATGGCAACCTTCACGCTGCGTCCTTATAAGCATCTCCCGCTTGCGTGTTCCTCCGACGGCACATTGCACGATGATACCAGTGCCAGATGTAACCTTCTTAGCCTCAACGGCGATTTGCTCTGCCAATTCTCGCGTCGGGGACATGACAATGGCCCTGATATCATCGGCTTTGGCGCGCTTGTATCCTCTAGGCTTCTCGGCGAGACTTGGGTCGGCTTGGATGATGCGCTGAATGACGGGAATGAGGAAGCCCAGTGTTTTACCGGTACCGGTCTTTGCCTGCGCGATACTGCAATTTATTAGTCGCCAATATCTAGAGAGAGAGAGAGAGAAAGGAGGGGACTTACACATCGACGCCGCTCAAGGCTTCGTTGATTGTTCGGGTTTGTACATCCGTCATGTTCGTCAACTTCATCTGCTTGGTAATCGTGTTGATGAGATTGGGGTGAACGAGTCCACGCGTGGCCAGTTCTTTGAATGTTGTGACCGGGCCATCCTCACTGATGCTCTGAGCTGCCTCTGCGACAGCCGCATCTTGCCACTTTGCGCTGTTGTGGAAGCCAGCGAACGAGGCATTCGCGAGACGGGAAGTCTGCAATGGTATCCGTAGAACACCAGGAGTTTGAGTAAAGGGTGTGCGAAGGGCTCTAGAAGAGACTCCCACCAGACTCCTCGAGAGGGTCGCCGGGCATCTTCTCACAGCGCCGAACATGATATGCGTGTGAAGAAGTCAATCAGCTTGTCGTAAAGAAGGGGTATATAGAACTTGTAACGCAAAAGGATGGTATTTTTCTCCTGTATGCGCCTCAGTAACGACGGCGAATTGAGATGAAAAAATAGCGGGCACTTGTTACCACGAACTTTGCCATGCACTTTTTCTAGGGGCCGTGCACAAACGACGCGCTAAAATGCCCGCCATGTCCCCGATAAGGATGATAAGCGGCTCATCGGAGAAGAACGCGACGAGGGGTCATAGCATTTTGGATGGCATGTTTTGGTCTCCGGATGCAGTTTACCTGTCTTTTCTATGACATGCATGTACAATCCTGTCTTTTCTATGACATGCATGTACAATGTGCTGATATTTCAGATTCCAATGCATATCATTATCCGTAATCTAGCAACTGTGTACCGCTGTGCAAATGCAATATCCAACGCCTCCGCCAATGCAAAGAAGGATACAAACAAAGGTCAACCCATCTGCTGAGCAGCGCCCGCCCGTTGATGGCTTTCAGCAGACCTCACAACTTTCATGCCTTCCATGAAGCCTTGCTGAACGCCGCCCGTCACACTTTGTACCCACCAAATAGTCATCTCATTGAGAGCCTGGCCCACCTTGCCGTCATTCATCTGGCACACGGTTTGCGATAACCTCAGCGTTCGCCGCCCAATGTCATCAGCTGTTGCGACGCCTGTGTTCACCAGTCTTTTCGTGATTTGGTGTTTTCTCTCAAACTGGTAGGTGTGCGAGAGGAACAGCTTGATGTATGGGAGGAGGAACTGTATGAGGATGAAGGTCTGAAAGACGAGGGCTGCAGTCAGGCGATGGAGGACCGTTGGGTCTTGTGGAGGCGACTTTTGGGGACTTATGCTGCGTTGCGAGATTGGAACCAGTGCACTCGCATCCGAATTCTGACATGCCTCGACCAGCTCTTGTGGTAGGGCGGCCTGTATGCTCAACGTCTCCTCTGGCGTCAGCTTCGCTGGGAGCCCTCTGAGGAGGTAGGTGATGCCGTGGATGTATAATTGACGGATGAGTATCGAGGATGAATCGTCGGAACTGCCATTCGATGCACTGGATTCTCGGGTTGCTTGAGCCATGAGACTTGTGCCTGTAGTTGTGAGTGTAATTCCCAATGTCTGCGGTTGGAGCGCGTACCCAGAGTTGCGTACTTCCATCTGATGCCGGTACTCGCCTCATGAGCATCAAACAGTGGTGCATGTGCGCTGCTGGAGGAAACCGGCCTTTCCGATACATCATCACTAAAGTCAAGATCTGCTTCTTCTAAAGCGACAGAAAGTCTGTTCGGTGTAGCAGAGCCGCTTTGTGGCGTTGAAGAATAGCTCGGCGGGGGAGTCTCGGGTTGTGGTATTTCGATTACTGAGCTAGATTTGTTGTGCGCTCCGCGATTGCGTACATCGCTGAGGGATTGGCGGAGCGACGATATGGTGGGTATGTGGTTGGAAACCAGCGTTGGAAGTACGCTGTATAGCATACTGGGTCTGTAACTGTTCCCCTCCAGTTCAACAAGAGTTGTTGAGCCGTATGCAGTCGCGGAGAGCTCTGCTTGTTCCCCCTGCAGCATAATGACGCCTTATCTCTCCGGTCTTGACCGATACTTGAAGATCGCAATGAGCAGTCTTCACCGGCAGTCGAACGTACGCGTGCGCGAATAGTAACCGTCCAGTCTGGTGCGCAGGAAGAATGACAGACGCATGTGAGATGAATCGAGAGCTTTGACAGCCGCCTCGCGGCTAACCTGGTTTCGCTGACACGGCATTATTCCGAATTTGTGAAAAATCTCGAGGACTGTAAGGTGCAACTTGGCAAGCATGTGAAAGTGTTGAGCTGTGGCACATCGTCTTGCGCCAGGGTCCAGCCTTGCGATTGCCGAGCGCCGAGCGCCGAACGCCAATGAGCCGGAAGGGTGGAAGACATGTGCCAACGTCTGGCGACTTTTCTTTCTTTGCACATTTAGGAAATGTAGCTGCCTTGGCTTGTGCAAATCGACTTCTCTACATCATGTACCTTGGTGGCCATATGGAGCTGCGTAAGGTGAGGCGATAGAGACGTAACTGCATGCGAATCTGCATCCCCGCCAGGCCCTTGCTACTTCTTATCTTGGAACTCCTTTCACATGTCCACTCCTCGTATTCAAATATAAGCCACCTCTGTCATCCTACAGCACAGGTATAATAGAAAAAGTTATACGACTCGTGGACGTTGACGGGTATAACATGACTGCGAAGAGTTGGTCCAGAGAAAGATTCCTTTCGTACACCAGGGTTCATAACTCCAGAAGAAACAAGTTCCTAGCGTCTTCACCGTTGTTCACCGCATCAATTTTTTTTACTCACTAACATCCTTCCATCACGCTGCAAGATCCCTCAAAGGTGTATACCTGCAGTCCAAGCAATCGGCTTTATCGTGTAGAGCCGACCTTACTGTCATCAAGACTGTGCTTTCTCTATTACCCTTTTTTCTGCTCAACGTTGCCACGGCTCATGCGCTGACGCAACGGAATACGCTCCAAATTGTTGATCAAGTCCATGACGTCCTCGCAGTACCGCCGCACTTTCTGAACCTCATCGCGGATGTCCTCCATCTCAAGCTCACCCCTCTCCCTGCGTTGTTCAAATTCGCGCTGTCGGCGCCTCAGAGAAAAAACGTTGTCGTGTAAGTCGATACCAAGCCTCCGGACGGCTTCAACACCATTACGCGTCCATCGAGTTCCTCTCACGCAGTCGCGTCGGTAGGACCTTACCAGTTCATATGCACGAAGGGTGCGTGAAAAGAAAAGATCGAGATCCTTGTCGAACACGTCCCAATCGGTAGTGCGAGATGGGGTCGGGTTCTGGTCGCCAGGTCTGAATGAGTGTTTTGTGGGTGTGGGCGAATGTGACTGTATGGAGGATTAGCAAGATGCTGTCATCAAGGATACAGGCTCGCTTACATTGTTATAAGCCGGTCGGTATACATCACTGCGGGAATAGTAGTTCATGACAGTGGTCGGGGGGTGGGGGTTGAATGTATATCAGAGCAGAAGCAAGGTGGTGGTTGAGGAGGAAGTGCAAGAGAAATATAAGTGGAAGATGAACATGGAAGTGCACGTGGATGTAAGTGAAGGTGAAGCAGAGGGGTGTGCTACCTGCACGTGGATCCAAATCATTGTGTCTGCGAGTATACCCGAGGGAGAGTGAAGAAGAGTCTCTTGAGTTAGTTTGCGTGTGAAATCTACTCAGCGATACATGTCCAAGGTAGTACTGGTGTACGGGTGTTGGAGAAAAGAGCAGTCAATCACGGAAAAGGAAATAGCGAGTTACTCAAGTTATACGCATGCATCGACCAAGCCACCACACAACAGGGTCGATATTGATATGCTTGGCTACACGTGTACATGCCGTCATTCATCGGAGCAATAACAAAGTATGCGGCATTTGGCGATTCACAACGCCAAAAAAGAAACAAAAGCATCGGAAGACACGGCCTCATTCACGTGTCCAGACAACGCGTACAAGTGGTGTAGAAGTGTATACATACACACGCCCTGAATCAGAAAGGAGACAGGAGAAGTGGGGTTAGGCGTAAAGGAGTAGTCCACCGGTAAACAGTCGATGCGCACCCAGGCAGGGGCAATCTCAGTGGTGTGCTCAACCATGGACAGTGAGATGAGCAGAGTGCGGGTACCCGACGACTAAGCTGTTTGCAGTAGGATGTCGTGCATGCGTGCATTGACAATGTTGACAGCAAGGGTCGGTTGTTTGGTTGCCAGGCAGATTGTTCCGTCGTTCGCGCGAGATTGGTCGGCCTTTCCGCATTCGGCCTAACGTGGTAAGCATTCAATCATCATACCAGCCTCCACAACAAACCCTCTCGACTCTTTCCTTGGTCCATGATCGCAGACCCCGGCCTGCAGACGCGCATTTCCCTCGCTCAATTTGCACCTGTACACTTCCTCTTCCATTCCCGACATTCACCCGTACCGACATGGCTGTCACGCGCTGCTGAAAAAACCTCGTCGTGTCTGTCCGTCGCGTCGAGAGCTGCCACACGCACCGCTGCCCCTCCCGCCAGCACTCCCGCCAACACTCCCTCCAATCACATCCCCAGGACACCCTAGACGCTACGCATGGCAGCAGCAGTCCTTCCACCGTCGCCCCAGGTTGCTGCAGTCATGTCGAACCGCCGCGTTCCCCTTGCAAACCTCCAGAATGCCACAAACTCCCCGTTACGCGCGACCGCCATGGGAGGAAAGCGCCAGCGATCCCACGCTAGCGAGCAACGCGACATGACCTATGGCCAGCCACCCTCGAAGGAGCAGATCATCGAGGTCGATGATGCCGAATCCCGCCGCCATGGCCTTGTTCGTCGGAGCGGGGCCCAACCGACTGCCCTCACCCGGAAGCTCGAAGCAGCACGAGAGACAAAGGTGCCGGCTAAGCAGGCCGCCCAGCGAGCCTCCAACGATCTGGAGACGATCCGGCAGTGGCAGCGTCACTACCGCAAGCTGTTCCCCCAGTTTGCCTTCTACTTTGATAGTGTTTCGGATCCCCAGAAGGATAAGTTGATGAGTAGGGCCCGTATCCTAGGATCAGTACGTGACCCGTGTTTTTTATTTACACTTTTAGTACTAACAGTGCTCAGCGTGAGGTCAAGTTCTTTTCTCGCGAAGTTACTCATGTCATCACAACGCGTCCCATTCCCGCCGACGTCGATGGCAGTTCCTCGGCTCACAAAGGCACCGTCAACCCAGCCCAGTTGGAGAACAAGAAGAACGTCTTTGACGCCGCCCTCGAAAAGTCTGACCGCTGTGATATCTTGTACAAGGCTAAGAGCCTCGGGATGAAGTTATGGTCCGTCGAAAAGCTGCAGCGCATGGTGGATACCATGTTCAACAAAGAGACCGGCGAAGATGCATCAAGCTACCCCACGCGTCAGAACGTGGCCGCCCAGAAGGGCCGTCCTGCTGATCTCCAGAAACTGCTGCAGAACGAGAAGATGGACCGCGACTATCTTACGGCCTCGCAGGACATGGTTCCCCTCCGTGGGTACTACGTCTACGTGCATGACATGGACGAGGTCACCCGACCGGTGATGATTCGCGAATACCAAAAGGTCGAGAAAGAGAAGGGCAAGTGGCCGCAATTCCGCGCTTCAGGCAATGGCAAGTGTCCCTTTGTCGAGGATCCTCACTTCGGCCGCCGCCAGCAGGAGGAGCAGGAGGCGCGCCGTCTAGCGAGACAGGCGGCACAAGCCCCCCGAACGCGTGCAGCATTGGCATTGGAAGAGAAGAACGCGTTGGCGGAGAACAACAATCTGGCCAGGCGTCCCAGTGCCCCTGCCGTCATCGTTAAGGAAGATGAGGACGCGAAGCCATTAGACCCCCCGAAGGCTCTTCCACTCAAGCGTTGCAACACCGCCGACGGTGCGCCTCCCATGTTTGGCAGTGCTCAGGCTAGCATCCGGGCTATGCCTCGCTTCATTGCTGGTGAACCAGTCGCGTCTGGTCTACACCAATCCAACATCACGTCGGCCATCCGCTCGCAGATGATATCATCAACTGCCGCTGCCCCTCGTGCTGGAAACAGCAAGGAAGTTAACCAGCTGAAACGAAAGGTCCTTGAGAAGAACAGTGTACCGTCGACGAATACGAATAGTGGCCATTCGTCGGTCACAAACGATGTGAGGACTGCGCTCAACCCTGAGCATTCCCAACCTATGCGGGCAGCCAAGCGTAAAGCCCAGGAGTCCATGGGACACATGCTTGATGCAAACGAAGAAAGGCAGGCTCGTAAAGCAGCAGCCCTCCGGAGACGCAAGACTGTCGAGAAGGAACTGAAGCCAGGTTACTGTGAGAACTGCAGAGAAAAGTTCAATGACTTTGACGAGGTATGAAACACAACCGTCACTTTTTTCTGACATTTCGCTAACACGCGTAGCACGTCGTCACCCGCAAACACCGCAAGTTCGCGGCAACCAGCGAGAACTGGGCTGAGCTTGACCAGCTTCTTGCCCAGCTTGATCGTCGATGAGCCTATCAGCCCATGCAGACTACACGGCGTAATGCACGACCCGACTAATACCCATGATATAATTTCCTTCCACTTTCTGTTCACTTGAGGCCTTGGCGGATGGCATTACTTTTCGTGCGAATACCCGTTTCCACCGCATTTTCGAGGCGCGGCTTTCACCCTCCCACTTGGCGACACGGCACAAACTGCCCCATTTCCTTACCCAGTATAGCCTCGGACTTGGGTCCCTGGTTGCTAACGATACATGCGTCCCTTTGTAGATACCTATTGCATCATAGCCCCCTGTGGCTTCTTTCGTCGGGCTGTTGCGATTTCGCAAACCGGCTGGCTGGTAGTGTGCGAGTGCGAGTGTGTATGTTTTCCTGATTAAACGGGCGTTGGTACTACTATGGTGGATTTGTTAAAGGACAATTGGCATACTTAAAGGAAATGGGAGAGACGTGGCGACGAATGAGCGGATGAAGTGCATCTTTTTTTTTGGTCTGCTAGGAGGAACTCTACTTGTTATATTATTATTATCGTGTTCAGATATATAGTAGCAAACACTAGATATCGAATGCGACGGATGATATTGCTAAACTGTGCTGTGCTGCTTTTCTTGCGTTTGGGAGAAGGTGAGGTGAGGTCGCCTGGTGGGGGCGCAGTGGGGGGTTTGATTGGCTCAGATGTGTTTGGTTGTTCGTTTATAACCTGCACCTGCATGTGCATTTCGGGTGCTTAGTGTGAACGGTCAGTCGAAGCCTCTTTAATCTCTCATCTTTAATACTTCCGCTCAACAACCAAAAAAATCTTTCTTGTCACCCTTCTTTCCACACTCTAGGTTCTCAATTTGCCCTTCTCGAGAATTTAACAAATAACAGTTGCGCGATACTAAGACCTCAACAACCCCACTTCCCCTCCCACTGCACCTTTACCTCTCCGTCCTCATCCTTGCCCGCCGAGTGACGAGCAAACCGACAATCCAATAAATACCAGAGCCTCCACATCAAGCATGTCAGAATCAAACTCTCCAAAAGAACGCATACCGTCTGATGAGGAAGACACACAAGAAGCGCCTCTCACCATGGCCGCATCAGTCGTGCTAACAAACTTACCACGCGACGCCTCAAAAGCACTACAAACGGCAGGAAATTTAAGTGTACAAAAAGGTAAGAGAAAACCCCTCCATTTCCCTCTTCTCACTCTCTACCTCCAAAAAAAACTTCTTTATTGCATTCTATACCATCACATATCCGGCACTTG
>Ga0265798_10009094_pt1 | contig 12510 bp, 14 predicted proteins | sample P3T30metagenome_FD_192430 | JGI IMG/M metagenome (GOLD analysis project Ga0265798, IMG submission 192430) | Plant litter microbial communities from East Loma Ridge, Irvine, California - P3 T30 | ecosystem: Environmental > Terrestrial > Plant litter > Unclassified | place: USA: California...
AAAGTCTTTCCGTTTCCGGCAATACTTTTTTCAACTTTTTTTTGCCCCTTATTACCTCAGTATGTCGATGAACTTGTTTGCTAATGCGGGTGCAAAAGTAGCACCTTTTTTCGCTTTCGCAAGTTTTGAATAGAGGTTTTTTGAAGTTTTTATGGAAGTTTTTTGCAAGTCACTGAAAGGCTGTATTTTGGACCTAAAACAATTTTTGCTGAATTCCATCAGGTTTCCATTGCGGGCCGCCAAACATCAGCACATCCTTCACCACGAATTTGTCATAGCGTCCTTCGCGTATCCGGATGGCGATCGAATTCACATGAAAATTCATCGTTCTCTCCTCTTTAAGGCGCCGCAGACACTCTTGTTTAAGGATCACATCGGTAACGACTGCAACCGTAATATGCGGACGAAAGCGAGTCCTGAATGCAATTTCCGTATTTTTGGCAAGTACCTTATATATGTGTTGAAGATATTGGCCGGACTGATTATCCGGAATGTATTCAAACCTCCCCATATCAAAACACGAATGAAATCCCACATCAAAAGTCATAAGGTTTGTAGTGATCCGTATTAACTCCTTGCGAAAACTTAAATAATATTGCTCCTTAGATATAATGTCGTGATAGATGGTAACGTGTGGGACGGAATTAACAAACATACTTTCCGGACTGACCTCACGAACCGTTTCCTTGGATTCCAAAACAGGAATGCTACTTTCAGCTTCCGGCAATAGGCATACAGAGATTTCCATAGTGCTTCAAAAAAAAGACAGCCATCGCCGCCTAATTTTTGTTTGCTTCTTCATTTGCCTGCTTTTCCGCCTTGCCAACCCAATATTTATCGAGTTCGTCAATATCGACCGGTTTGAAAGCGTCCTGCTTCTGGAGCCTGCCGCTTTCGAAGGCCCGGATGAGAATCGTCTCAATAAGATAATCCTCGTTTACATTATAAGGACTGTAGCCGCGTTTGAGATCGAGGTCAAAAACCTTCGCGGTATTGCTCGACCAGAATGCTTTCCAGGCGCTTTTATATTCCTTTATGATAGAATGCGTAGTGCGTCCTGTCTGGCGATAGACAAGTTTGATGAGGATCTGGCCTTGCTTGCGCGATAATTTTTTCAATTTTTCCGAAAATTCCTTTTCGATATAATCTTCGACGATCTTGTAATACTTCTTCTTTTCTTTTGACGTTTTGAGCTTCGCCATGTTGCGGTCAAGCGCGTTCAGTCGTTCAGCGGCGATGCGTGCATAGGGATAGACCTTGTACACGCGGCTCTGCAAAATCAAAAATTCCTTTTTGCCCGCATAGTTCAGCGGACGCTTACCTATATATACGTCGTCGAGCATGATTTCCATGATGGAATCCTGTTCCGCTTTATTCAAATCGGCAATGCTGTCCTGAGGCGTGATTTGAGCTAAGGCACCGAATGAGGCGCACACGCAAAACAAAAGCGAACTAAAAAGTCTCATACGGGTCGATTAAGTTTTCAAAAATATGCAATCCTGTGGCAACTGTGGTGCCAAATATTTATTTTAGCGGAAAATTATCCGAATGAATACAAAAACGATTTTAAATGAATCATCAATGGCGTTCCTGGAGCGCTATCTCAATAATGCGTCGCCTACCGGATACGAATCGGAAGGACAGAAACTCTGGATGGATTACCTGCGTCCGTACGTCGATACATTCATAACCGATACGTACGGAACGGCCGTCGGAGTCATCAATCCCGATGCGCAATTCAAGGTTGTAATCGAAGGGCATTCCGACGAAATTTCGTGGTATGTCAATTATATTACCGACAACGGCCTCATTTACGTAATCAAAAACGGTGGATCCGATCATCAGATCGCGCCCGCGAAACGCGTCAACATCCACACGAAAAAAGGAATTGTAAAAGGCGTTTTCGGATGGCCGGCCATCCACACCAGAAACCGCGATAAGGAAGAGCAGCCCAAAATCGAAAACCTGCACATCGACGTCGGCTGCGAGACCAAAGCCCAGGTCGAGGAAATGGGAATTCACGTAGGATGCGTCATCACCTATCCTGACGAGTTTATCGTCCTCAATGAAAACAAATTCGTATGCCGCGCTATCGACAACCGCATGGGCGGATTTATGATCGCTGAAGTAGGCAGATTGCTGTCTGAAAACAACAAAAAGCTTCCTTTCGGGTTGTATATCACCAATTCCGTCCAGGAAGAAGTGGGATTGAGAGGTGCCGAAATGATTACGCAGACGATCCGTCACAATGTCGCTATCGTGACCGATGTCTGTCATGACACGACCACGCCGATGATCAATAAACGAATCGAAGGAGAAATCCAGATCGGGAAAGGCCCGGCGATTACATACGCGCCCGCCGTCCAGAACAATTTGCGCGAACACATCATCGAAACTGCCGAAAAGAACCAGATTCCGTTTCAGAGACTGGCCTCGTCGAGAGTTACAGGAACCGACACCGATGCTTTTGCATACAGCAACGGCGGTGTCGCGTCGGCATTGATCTCGCTTCCGCTGCGTTACATGCACACTACCGTTGAAATGGTACACAAAGAGGATGTCGAGAACGTCATCCGACTCATTTACGAAAGCGTTTTGAGCATCAGCGAAGGGGAAACCTTTAGTTACTTCAAGTAAAAGCAATAAAAAAGCATCCTGTTTTGGGATGCTTTTTTCCTTTATAACTAACCTTCAACCCAAATATTATAATCCTGGCAAAGCGGCAGGAATTTTCATTTCCACCTTTTTATCTATGTATTTAAAATCCAACGGTGCGTAGACAGGCAGTTTGGCGTCCGTAACGCGATTGTTTTCGCGAATTTCACCTACTGAAGTCTCAAAGAAAAGCGGCTGTTGTTCAACTTGTGCGTCGTCTGTGATCTGATTGTTGTCGGAAACGACATCATCCGTCGATTTTATAAAACCTGAAATGATGAATGTAGACGGATGCGAAACGAAGTCCTCGTTGACGAATTTGGCATGAAGCGACGTTCCGCTTCCTAAACCGTTTTCAGAATCTGATTGGTGCGATCCTGGATTGTTCGACGCTTTAGCAGCACATGTAGCCACAAGCGCCAGGCCGAAGGTAATGATTGATTTCATGATGATTGATTTTTGCCACTCCATAAGATCGGGGCAGCGGTGATTGATTGATTGATGTGATAATGATGATTTTGCCGGGTGATTATGCTCTCAGCAATTCGACGATTTCTTTGTTTCCGGTAGCTTCCGCCCATTTTTGAGCAGTGAATCCGTTTTCGCCTTTTTCTCTTTTGTCGGCTCCTTTCGAAAGTAGAAATTTGACGATCTCGACCTGATTGTAACGGGCGGCGACCATAAGCGGCGTCATTCCATTCGATTTTTCATTGACGTTCGCACCGTATTCCACCATTTTCTTAACGAAATCCCAGTTCGCCTTTGCTGATCGCGGTGCAAAGAGGGGTCCCTCCTACGAGTTTAACTTCCGAAGCAGCGATCGTTTTGAAAGTTGCAGTTTCATTTGCCATAGCGACATTCATAAAAGACACTAAAGCGAGGCCAAGGATGATTGATTTTTTCATGATGATTGATTTTAATTGATTGTGATTTCCTTAATAGACGTCAGGTTGGTTTTAAACGTTACTTCGTTTTTAAAAATTAACATTTCTTTAACCAACCATCTGCTTACCAAAATAACAAACGCCCTGATGACGGGCGTTTGGAAATCGTTATGCGTTGATTATTTATTTGAGAAAACTCAGGACGTTCTTCTCTATGCGCTCATGAATGTCGGAAATATCCGCCTTTACGAAGGGTTCTCCCAGAATATTCTCGAATAGTTCGATGTACCGCTCGGACACCGAAGCGATATACTCCTCGCTCATATCCGGAATCGTTTGCCCATCCTTTCCCTGAAACTCATTCGCGATCAACCATTGGCGTACGAATTCTTTAGACAATTGTTTTTGGGTTTCCCCATTTTGCTGGCGCTCCTGATAACCGTCGGCATAAAAGTAACGGGAAGAATCCGGTGTATGAATCTCATCAATCAGCACGATTTTGCCGTCCTTCGTTTTCCCGAACTCGTATTTCGTATCCACGAGGATCAATCCGCGGGAAGCCGCTATATGGGTTCCTCTCTGAAAAAGTGCGTGCGTATAATTTTCAAGGATCAGATACTCATCTTCCGACACAATGCCTTTCTCCAAAATTTCCGCTCTCGAAATATCCATATCGTGCTCACCGTTATCGGCTTTGGTAGTCGGGGTAATGATAGGCCGAGGCAATTTGTCGTTTTCCTTCAGGCCATCCGGCAGATCAACGCCGCACAAGATTCTCTTTCCGGATGCGTATTCCCGCGCGGCATGACCTGACAAGTATCCACGGATGACCATTTCCACCTTAAACGGCGCACACAAATGTCCGACGGCAACGTTCGGATCCGGGGTCGCGATCAGCCAGTTCGGCACGATATCTTTCGTCAGATCCATAAAACGGGTCGCGATCTGGTTCAGTATCTGCCCTTTGTACGGAATCCCTTTCGGCATGACCACGTCAAACGCAGACAGCCTGTCGGTGGCGACCATGACCAGCAATTCGTCGTTAATATTGTACACTTCGCGAACCTTGCCGCGATAGACGGACTTTTGCCCTGGAAAATTAAAATCAGTAGTTGTAATGGTGTTGCTCATCGGTAGTTAATTTGCGCAAAAATACGCTTTTCAGCATTTATTCGTCTATCTGAAATGACGTTTATCCAAATTGTGTTTCACCTGATTTTGCGAATTTTTAATTGCCGGAAAATAAAGATGACCGTAAATTCCACTGGCAACTTTCCATCGAATTCAGGACACGGGTCACGGAAATTCGATGACCTTGCTTTCGGTTAAGTCAAAGCACAGATTCCAGCTGGCAACCGGGAATTTCATTGGTTGGCGAGTGCAACAGATAGTAATGAAAAAGCCCCTTGACGCGGGGCTTGATCTTATCCTTGGTTTTCGATTTTCTTGTAGGCTTCGATGACTTTCTTGACAAGCCGGTGGCGTACGATGTCTTTGTCGTCGAGGTATACGATCCCGATGCCGTCCGTGTCCTTTAATATCAGCAATGCTTCTTTTAATCCGGACATTGTCGAACGCGGCAAATCCACCTGGCCCGGATCGCCGGTGATGATGAATTTGGCATGTTTTCCCATACGCGTCAGGAACATTTTCATTTGGGAATGGGTCGTATTCTGGGCTTCATCCAAAATAACGAAAGCATTGTCCAAAGTTCGTCCGCGCATAAAAGCCAACGGCGCGATCTGGATGATTCCCTTCAATATATAATCTTCCAGCGTCGTCGGCGGAAGCATATCGCGCAAAGCGTCATACAACGGTTGCATATAAGGATCCAGTTTCTCCTTCATATCGCCCGGAAGAAATCCCAGGTTTTCACCGGCTTCGACCGCCGGACGCGTCAGAATAATCCGCTTGACCTGTTTTTCTTTAAGCGCTTTTACGGCCAGGGCCACTCCTGTGTAGGTTTTTCCCGTTCCCGCCGGCCCCACTGCGAACACCATATCGTTCTTGAAAACGGTGTCGACCAGGATCTGCTGGTTCGGCGTCATCGCCTTGATCAGCTTTCCGCCAAGGCCGTGCACGAGGATTTTATCGTGGTCGGGCATGCGCTGCTCGTCCTGGGTCGTGCTCTGGATGACGCGCTCGATGACGTTGTCGTCTATATTATTGTAGCGCGTGAAATGGGCCATCAATCGGTGAAAGCGGTTCTCGAATTCGTCGAGCACTTCTTTTTCGCCGAACGCCTTTATGGTCGTTCCCCTTGCCACTATTTTCAGTTTCGGATAATACTTTTTGATCGTTTCAAGATGAGCATCCTGTGCTCCCCAGAAATCTTTAGGGGCAATGTCCCCAAGTTCGATGACTCTCTCGTTCAAACGCCTGCTTTTTAAATTAGGAATAATAGCTTTTTTAAGTAGCTTTGCATGAGTTCCGACGCCGGTCTGACGGCGTTTAGGTTCTCTCAAATATAACCATTTAACGGGTCCTGCGACCACATTTTATAAACAATTTTATGTCAATAATTACGCTTACTACCGATTACGGCCTGCGCGATCATTTCGTCGGGGCGCTCAAGGGTAAGTTGCTCTCGGAATTTCCGGAAGCCGTCGTAATTGACATTTCCCACGACATCGATCATTTTAACACGGCCGAGGCCAGCTACATCGTCGAAGCCGCATACTCGAGCTTCCCGAAAGGCAGCGTCCACCTGATCGGCGTCGATATCGAACTGAGCCGCCACACGAGGCATATCGCCATGCAGTGGAACGGTCATTATTTTATTTGTGCGGATAACGGGACACTCGGATTCCTTACCCAAAAGATCATTCCCGAAAAAATCGTCGCTATTAACATTCACGACCGTTTGCCGGAAGATTCAACCGACCTCGACGTTTTTGCCACGGTAGCCTGCCATTTGGCAAAAGGTGGAACATTAAACGTCATCGGACGCGAAATCGACGCGGTTTTCGAGCAAACGGAGCTCAAGCCCGTTATCGCTACCGACGGCTCGTTCATCAAAGGCTATGTCGTCTATCTGGACCACTTCGGGAACGTTGTGACGAACATCACCCGGAAAATGTTCCTGGATACGGCCAGAAACCGTAATTACGAACTTACATTCCGGACGGGACAGCACGTCATTCGGACGATCTTTTCAAAATATTCCGACGTGGTGACGTCCGATACGTATCCTCCGAAATTTTACGAAGGCCAAAGACTGGCGATATTTAACGCTGCGGGCAATCTCGAGATCGCCCTTTTCCGGAGCAATCCGGCCACAACCGGCGGCGCGTCTTCCCTGCTCGGCCTTGGTTACCGCGACGCCGTCACCATTAATTTTTCGTAATATGTTCATCCGGATCGTCAAACTCAGCTTTCACCCCGAAAACGTGCCCGCCTTTCTCGAAAATTTCGAGCTCATGAAGGAAAAGATACGAAATGCGCCGGGAAACCGTTTATTGGAACTGTATCGCGACAAGCAAAATCAGAGCGTCTTCTTTACCTACAGTTATTGGGAAACCGAACAGGATCTTGAGAATTACCGTCAGTCGGAATTGTTTTATGACGTGTGGGCGTTTACAAAAAAGTTGTTTAACGACAAACCGGAAGCGTGGAGTGTGGACCGGGTTGTCAGTTTGGAATAGTTTAAAGTTTAAGGTTTTAAGTTTGGAGTCAATCTGGTTCATGCCAACCTTACACTTTGAACCTTAAACAAAATATAAAAAAATGAAAGCCATTTTATTCAGAGAGATCAAATCCTTTTTCGGTTCGCCAGTAGGCTATCTCGTGATTGCCATTTTCCTGTTGCTCAACGGGCTTTTCCTTTGGGTTTTCGACGGGGAATACAATATCGCACAAAGCGGTTTCGCCGATCTTACGCCTTTTTTCACTATCGCCCCGTGGATCCTGCTGTTCCTGATTCCGGCCGTGACGATGAAGAGTTTTTCGGAGGAAAAGAAACAAGGAACACTTGAATTACTATTAACCAAACCGCTGAGCGTCTGGCAGATAGTCAACGGCAAATTTTTAGGATCGGTACTGCTTATCGCCATCGCCATAATACCAACGCTGCTTTACGTTTACGTCGTTTCAAAATTGGGAATGCCGGAAGGAAATATCGATTTGGGCAGCACGATGGGTTCCTATTTCGGATTGCTGTTCCTGATCGCCGCTTATTCGGCCATCGGGATCTTTACTTCTTCCTTATCGGACAACCAGATCGTCTCTTTTATTTTATCGGTTTTCCTTTGCTTTTTGCTCTATTACGGATTTGAAGGCCTCGCCGGATTCGTCGGCAATTCGCGCGATCTTGTCTCGGCATTGGGCATGGACAGCCACTTTGAAAGCATGGGACGGGGCGTCATCGATACGCGCGACGTCATTTACTTTGCGTCCATTACCGTACTTTTCCTTTCGTTCACCGTTTTCAAACTTAAAGCGCTTAAATCATGACGGAAGCGAAGAAGAAAAATCTCAAAAGCCTGATCGTCACCATCGTAATTTTGCTGGTGCTGAACCTTATCGGAATCAAGGTTTTCCAGCGTTTCGACCTGACGCAGGACAAGCGTTACACCCTTTCCAAAACGTCGTTCGACATTATGGAGGAAGTGCGCGAACCGATGCTCGTCGACGTCTACCTCGAAGGCGATTTTCCAGGGGAATTCAAAAAGCTTCAGACGGAAACACGGCAGTTGCTCGAAGAATTCAAGGCCTACAATTCCAATATCCGGTTCCGGTTCATCAATCCGCTTGACGATTCCGAAAGCAGCGATGCAGACAAGCGCGATATCATCTACTCCATTTTCAAAATGGACAATCCGGCCGTTTCGCCAGGCGAACAAAAGGAAATCCAGACCAGCCTGCAGCAAATCCCCGATCTTGAAAAAGCCGTCCTCGATTCGTTCGTCGGGACCGGAATGACGCCGGCGCGGGTCACGATGAACGATCGCGGCAAACAGACCGAAGCCGTGGTTTTTCCGTGGGCGATTGCAACCTATCAGGGCCGCAGCGTGAAAATTCCGTTGCTTAAAAACGTCATGGGCGCTTCGACGGCCGAGAAAGTCGTCGGATCCGTACAGCACCTGGAATATGCGTTTGCGAATGCATTCAACACGGTTTCCAAAAGCAAGAACCGCAAAGTGGCCGTGCTCAAAGGCAATGGCGAATTGCACGATCTGCTCATGGCGGATTTCATCAAACAGACGAAACAGAACTATTTTATCGGAACGTTCACGATGGATTCCGTCGAAAAACAACCGGTTGAGACCCTGAAATTTCTCAGGAAGTACGACATGGTCATCATCGCAAAACCTACGGAGGCCTTTACGGATGCCGAAAAACAGGTTCTGGACCAATATATCGTCGGTGGCGGGAAAACACTCTGGCTCGTCGACCAGGTCAAGGTCGAAATGGACAGCCTTTACAACTCGGCAGGCTCTACGCTGGCGTTTCCGGTCGACCTGAACCTGAACGATATGTTCTTCAAATACGGCATCCGCATCAATCCGACGCTCGTAAAAGACATTATGGCGGCTCCAATCGCCTTGGCAACCGGTGAACAGGGCAGCGCGACGCAATATTCCCAGTATCCGTGGTTTTATTCGCCTTTGGTTTATCCGACATCGAAGAATCCGATAGTGAACAACGTCGACGCAATTAAATTCGATTTCGCCAACGGCATCGACACACTTAAGAACGGCATCAAAAAAACCGTGTTGCTGAAATCGTCCCAGTATTCGAATGTGGTCGGGACGCCTGTGGAAGTACGCCTCGACATGGTCCAGGAGCGACCGGAACCGACCGAGTTCAAGGATGGCGGCAACATTCCGATGGCGGTTTTGCTCGAAGGGAAATTCCATTCGGTATTTGAAAATCGCGTCCTTCCGTTCAAGGACGGCAGTTTCAGGCCGGAAGACAAACCCGGGAAAATGATCGTGGTTTCGGACGGCGACATCATACGCAACCAACTCGACAAGGATTTCCGCCCGCTCGAACTCGGCTACGACAAATGGACGAACAAGCTCTACGGAAACAAGGAATTCCTGACCAATTGCGTCAATTACCTGCTCGACGACACCGGACTTATCAACATACGCAACAAAGAGGTAAAACTGCCGATACTCGATCAGGAAAAAGTGTACCAGGCCTACTCGACGATCCAGGCCGTAACCGTCGCAGTTCCAATCGTCCTGCTGCTGATTTTCGGGGTGGCGTTCACGTTGGTCCGCAAGCGTCGTTATTCGCGCTAGTGTTAATAAATTTAATTTCTCCGTTTGACGGATTAAAATATATTTGTGATTCGGATAAATCCGACCTAAAAAACAAAATTGCAGATGAAATTCATCGTATCAAGTTCCTATTTACTCAAGCAGCTTCAGGTGTTGGGAAGCGTTATCAACAGCAGCAACACCTTGCCGATCCTTGACAATTTCCTTTTCGACCTGGACAACAGCGCCCTTACGGTGTCGGCTTCCGACCTTGAAACGACGATGAGCGCCACGCTTGAGATCGATTCTACGTCAAAGGGCAGCGTTGCCGTTCCCGCCAAATTGTTGCTCGAAATCCTGAAAACATTTCCCGAGCAGCCGCTGACGTTTACGGTCGAGGAAAACAGCACGATCGAGATCAGTTCGAATTCAGGTAAATATGCGCTGGCCTATGCTCCCGGAGAGGAATTTCCGCGATCGGTGAGCCTTGACGATCCTTCATCGACGGTAGTGCCTGCTGAAATCCTTGCAACCGCGGTGAGCAAGACGATATTCGCGGCAGGGAACGACGATCTGCGTCCGGTGATGTCCGGGGTTTTCTTCCAGTTCTCTACCGAAGGCCTGACGTTCGTCGCCACGGATGCACACAAGCTTGTGAAATATGCGCGTGCCGATGTCAAAGCGTCCCAGGAAGCGAATTTCATTATGCCCAAAAAGCCGCTGAATATCCTTAAAAGCATTTTGGGCGCTTCTGATGCGGAAGTCAAAATCGAGTATAACGATTCGAATGCCACGTTTTCATTCGACAATTACGTTTTGACGTGCCGCCTCATCGATGGTAAATATCCGAATTATGAAGCCGTAATCCCGAAAGAAAACCCGAACAAGCTCCAGATCGACCGCGGACAATTTTTGAGTTCGGTGCGTCGTGTGGCGATTTTTTCGAACAAGACGACACACCAGATTCGACTTAAAATTGCAGGCACGGAACTCAATATTTCAGCCGAAGATATCGATTACTCGAACAAGGCCGAGGAACGTTTGACGTGCGATTATCAGGGCGACGATATTCAGATCGGATTCAATTCGCGTTTCCTTACCGAAATGCTGACAAACCTTCAATCGGACTCCATCCTTCTGGAAATGTCATTGCCGAACCGTGCGGGTATCCTGACGCCCGTCGACGGACTCGATGAAGGCGAAAGCGTGACCATGCTTGTCATGCCGGTTATGTTGAACAATTAAGCTACCAACCATTTTTTTTATAGGAACCGCTGTCTTTGGATGGCGGTTTTTTTTATTATGATTTTTAGAATAAAACACGGAATCCGTCACCAGATTAATTAAATTATAATTAATATTACAGTCGATGTCAAAACATCTGGCGGAAACCGAAAAGCCTTACGAGTAGGAAATCTAAACCAATAATTTCCATGATTAAAAAAGTACTTACCGGCGCGTTATGCGTGGCCGCGTTGACATTGCATGCGCAAAAGCTCGACAAATTCGGGGCCGACCTGGGTAAAAAGAGCGTAATGGGCAAAGAACTGCGCGTTCCGTACACGGACGTGATCAATTATTACGGCTACATAAAGCCCGGCGCGGCGCCCGACGAAACAAAAGACGGCAAAAAAATGTATTATGTGTATGTTTGGATTCCCGTTGCGGCTCCGGAAATAGGCGTGCGAATGGTTTCCCCTGCTCCCGAAAACAGCAAGCCGTCCGACAAGGATTACGTAACGGCCGATTACACCGCAAACGCATCGGACACTAAAAGTTATTTCGACACGTGGGTGAGCTTCGAAAGAGCGGAAAATATCCTGAAAATCGAGGACGTGGCCACCAAAGCAAAATCGGCCAAATGGCTAAAGATCGATTCGAATGACGATACGTCCGAATTGCCGGCTCAACCATCCGGAAGCAAATACAATTCCTTGCTGCGTGTTACCAGCGAAACGTCCAATCCATTGAAATCGTTGGTCATGGGCTTGTACCGTATCGGATTCACGACGTACAAGCGAGGCGAAGTCCAGGGAAGCTTTCTTGCCCAGATAGGTGCTCCGGTAAAATTACCAGGGGTGGCAGTTGCGGCAAAACCTGAAGATATTGCTTCTGCCGCTAAGAAGTAACTCTAAGTTCCAATGAAGCCGCGAATTCAAAAGATTCGCGGCTTTTTTATTTCCGATAATGCATTTATTCCACTACATCATCCTGATCGCTTGGAGCCGACGCTATCCTGATCAGCTTTTTGTTCACAAATTCCTCTATTCCTAAAGCAGACAATTCACGTCCGTATCCGGATCGCTTGACGCCACCGAAAGGCAGATCAGGTCGGGACGCCAGATTCTCATTAATGAAGATCATGCCCGTCTCCATTTGGGAAGCGATTTTGATGGCGCGCTCCGTGTTTTTGCTGAAGACAGTTCCACCTAAGCCAAAACCCGTATCGTTGGCCAGGTCGATGGCTTCTTTTTCAGATATTACGCGGTAAAACGAAGCCACGGGTCCGAACAATTCTTCTTTGTAAGCGACCATTTCCGGCGTGATGTCGGTGAGGATCGTGAATTCATAGAACGCCCCTTCCCTTTCCATTCGTTTCCCGCCGACTAATGCACGTGCCCCGGCTGCTATCGTTGCCTTTACCTGCTCGTCCAGCTTTTTAACGGCATCTTCCGTAGACAAAGGCCCGATTTCCGTTTCCGGATCGAGCGGATCGCCAACTTTGAGACCGGATAATTTGTGTTGGAGTTTACCGATGAATTCAT
>Ga0265798_10009096_pt1 | contig 12508 bp, 16 predicted proteins | sample P3T30metagenome_FD_192430 | JGI IMG/M metagenome (GOLD analysis project Ga0265798, IMG submission 192430) | Plant litter microbial communities from East Loma Ridge, Irvine, California - P3 T30 | ecosystem: Environmental > Terrestrial > Plant litter > Unclassified | place: USA: California...
TAGAACAAATTCCTAGATCGATAGAATTGAGGCATCGACATCGTGAAGCGTAGATACCCAGCAATGACGCCTCGTTCTCTAGATCTACCACCCAACGCCGCGATGCATACACATAATACAGCAATGTACAAGCTGGGAGAGATATAGTACACGGCAGATCTAAGGCTGCCCTGTCCAAAGACTCAATCCTACTCTTTCTTCGACCCGCCCATCATCCACCCAAACCAGCCCTTGCCCGTCTCCTCTGCTTTTATTGTAGCCTTCTGCGCTTCATTATCCAGCGGTCCTCCTACTATCGGTGTCGAAGCTGCCGTCCTCGACCCCGCTGTGAACCCCTGCCTCGCCTCCTGCACCGCATCGACAATTCCCTCACCCGAACCGCCCGTCATCTCCTGCTTCCTGATCTCCTCGACTGCCAGTCTTCTCTGCTCCGCAATCTGCTTGTCCTCCTTCCAGTCGCCGTGCATCCACCACAGCAGCCGTGACGGCGCCTTCCGCTCCGCCGTCTTCTTGTCCATGGCTTCTTGCTCCTCTGCGATGCCCGAGACGAGCGCGACTTGTGCGGCCGATGCGGTGCCTTGGGAGACTGCTTGTCGTGCGGTTTCGAGAATGCGGGCTTGAACTCGTTCTTCTTCGGCGAAGTAGATGGCGCGCTTTCGGCGATTGTACACGATCATGTCGCCTATTGAGAAGACGGCTAGGACGCCAATGCAGCCTGTATGAAGTGTCAGCTCGAATGCCATGCGGATTCAACAGCAATTGACTGTGTCGGTCGGTGCAGCCATACCCGTAGCGAAAATCAGCCCATACACCGTAAATCTATGCGCCGCATCCGCCGCCATGCGCCCATACAGATACATGTAATCCCACTGCGTCACCTGTGCCATCTTCGCCCGATTCGCAGCCTCTCGTAACCGCTTGACTTTCTGCTGTGGTGTTTCATTTTTGGGTGCTGGCTCGGCGAATTGGAGGGTTGTGGCGCGCCCGCCTGGCCGTGTGTGTGCCCATACTCCGGTCGCTGTGAATCTCGTTGACTCTTTTGGTGATTTCGACATTGTGGGCGGTGACAGGGGAGGGGAATTGGGAGCGGAAGAGGTTCGTGGTGGGCTGCGGAGGTGGAGCGTCGAATGATTGGCAAAAGTTGAGATGGACTAGGATCATGATGCGGATATTGCTCGGTGGGAACAACGTTTGTCCAGAACATCGTGCATCGTCGACTGCGAGTAACACGCATTATTCCATCTATTAGTATTCCATGACGAAAAGAAAGAACTGCACAGTGACGTTACTCTGAGCAGTATTGCGATGACAGCGTATCGATCACAACCCACCAGAGCTCTTTCCACTCATTCACCGTGAACGGGAAGCAAACACGGCCACGAGATGTCATTTTCATCACGCGTGTATATAAGAACTTACTTTCAGAGAGCTTAACACCTGACATAGTTCACTGACCCACGCACGTCCACTTCCGACTGTGCCCACCTTGCGCATAACCCGGTCATGGCGGACAACGACGAGGGCGCGCCAAACATGGACCTTGCAGCCATTCTTGCAACCTTGGCAAATCTACAGCCAGCCGTAACAACTCAGACTCAGCAGCAGTACTTGTACAGTCAAGACAGCCAAAGCTATCCACAAGGCCCCAGTGGCCAGCCTTATCCGCCTCAAGCTCCAGCAGACCCGCGCCTCCTGAATCGGTCTACTCCGCAGCCTCTCCCAGCCCTTCCGAAGCCGCAGGATAGATCGTCGACTCCACTGGTTGACCCAGCTACTATCACGGAATGGAAGAAAGGACTACGCTGCGTAAGCAAGATTGCTACCCAGAACCCTGATTTTGCTGCATCGATCCGCAAGGTATGGCTATTCCCTGTGCCTTACAATGTCACGATACTGACACAGGGTAGTTGATGAAGGACCAAGAGGGCAACGTCAAGCAATGGTCCGTCAGAGTCGTACCTAGGATGTCTCGGCATGTGCTAACCATTTCAAGGGAGAGCGGCCGCACGCTTCTCATCGAAGATCACAAGGTGAAGCGAGAGAACGAGGTTGCACACCGAGCAGCACTGTAAGTTGCACACACACGAGCTACTGTGCTCATCTGACGAACATAGTTCACTTCCAGGTCTTCTCGAAAACGCACCTCTTCTTCGTGTAAGCTTCCACGCATTGTTCTCCTTCACAAGCTAACCCCTTTCAGACACCAGAGCGCGAACAAGCTGAGCTGCAGCAGTACGATGCCAAGGTCTACCGCGCTTGCAAGTTCATGGTCGAATCGCAGACGTCTTCTTTGAAGGTCTTGGGTGTCCCATTCTTTGGGACAAGGCCGCATCTGATACTTCACGGAAGCGAAGAGGTACCTTCAGTGGAAGATGCAGCGGCTGGCAAGATTACCAAGATGAATCACTTGGAGCTGCAGCGGAAGATGCTCAATCATCTCATGGAGCTTTACGGGGAGTGAGCTCACTGGTCACGTCCCACTAGCACTTTGCTTCCTCACAGCAGCAACTTCCCTAGCTCATCAGTCACTTTCCAGTACACAACAGAACACCAGTAGGCTGCACTGCTACTGCACGGTGATTAGATCCAATCTGTCTTTAATAGTTGTCTCTGTGTAGCCCAAAGCTTCCAAAGATCGCATTGTTCGATTGTTCTACTGAACGAGCGAATTCCCTCACAATCTTCCCTTTGTGGCGGCATTGTCAGCACGTGTCTCTTTGTACATGTTCCACTGTCCTTTCATCATTGTATTGCGTTTCTCTCGTCTCCACAATACTCTGAAACTCACTCTCATTGGCCACTCGTCGTTTGCTGCGGAAAGATGTCGCGAGCAACCTCCAGCAATTTGGCCCCAGCGCTGTCCTCGAGGCTATTGAGTGACACAATAATACTGCCTGACAGACCCGTATGACAGACCCGACCACCCAGCACAATCGCCTGGGAGCACACAACCACATGCGCCTTGGCGCCGATTGGCTTTATTCTCTAGCACTGCGTTCGTACAACGTTCTAGATCCCCTCTCACCCTACAAACGGTCAAAGAACAAACGCACGTCCGCACTCCCATTGATCCCGAACAACCAGTTCCGTCTCTCTTACTGGCTCGCCTCGCCGACCGTTTGCACTAGCGTGTGCGACATGTAAACACGCAATCTCCTTCACCTTCGAGGAGCTGTATATTTTGCACGACGAACGCTCCGTCAACGAACTAATTTCGATTGCGAATTTCAGCTTTTCATAACAAGTATCCTGGTGATACCCCACGCTCTTTAGCAACATCTCCACAACAACACACTCTTTTAACTCAAACTCGGTTCTCCAGACTTTCGTTACCTGCCTTTCGATCACTCGACTCGACGACACTTTCGGACTCTTCGATCAAGACACCAGAACAGACTCACAGTCAGATCTTCAAGATGCTCTTCTTCGCAGTCGCCGCTCTCGCTGGTAAGTACCCCTCCTGACCTGACTTTTGCGCAGCTCTCGCACGTATTGCGCGCGCATAAGTCTGTTTTCAGAATAAAAATCATTAACACAAAGAAGCCACCGCCGCCGCCGAGGCCCTCCAGTACAACGCGCCCGTCGCTCAGGGCTGGGAGGCCGACCTCGTGGCTCGCAGCGAGGACTGCACCACTTCAAGCATCGCCGCTCCTGTGGTCGTCTCGTCCGCTACCCCGTGTCCCAGCGCGGGCACCACCCACATCACCGTCACGACCACCGTGACCGTGACCGGCCTGCCCGGCGGCGCTCCCCCCAAGTATGTATCCTCATGTTCCCATCTTCCCTTCTTCAGCCCTCCATTTTGACTAACAGACCGCAAAGGGACGCCCCAGGCGAGCCAGAGCCCACCACCACCACTACCGTCGAGACCACCACCACGCAGTACACCACCATCACCAAGACTGTCTCGCACAAGAACGGCACAAGCACCTTCGTGCCCTCGGGCTCCGGCATCCCGGTCAGCCGCAACGCCACGTCCACGGGCTTCAACTCCCCTTCGCCGTCGGCGCCGCAGTTCACGGGCGCCGCTGCGGCTCAGGCTGGTGTCTCGGTCGCTGCGCTGTTCCTTGGTGTTGTTGCTGCGAACTTTGTCTAGGTTCGACTCGATGGGATTTAGGTGACGGCGTGCATGGCGTGTCGTTGGTTTGCATAGGGGACTGGTACATATGTGTGCTCGACGCATGGCGTGTAACTACTTTACGATACGGAATATGGATATGGGCATGGCGGTTTCTTCACTTCACGTTTTACAACACAGTAGCTGGTCATCGTCGCTCAGGTGGCGTTGATGGCGTTATAATGAGGGGCATGGCCGCTTGGCATACATGGTGAATGAATACTTTCGACAAATTCTCGTCCCTTGTCTGCGGTGACTTTTGCACCATTCAAGACACACTTTGCGCCAAAGTCGGTGATTCTGTGCACGCCAATGATTCAGAGACTAACACACGCAAGAGCCCTATGCCAGTCCCCATCCTACCAAGCGAATGACCCAGTATACAAATTTGTCCAAGCCAAACACAAATACACCCGGTAAAGTAAATATATACAAAGAATCGAACCGCAACACCTTGCGAGCCCTGCTCATACTCCAAACCACCACACCCCTGGCCTACCCCCTATCACAGCTCCAACCGGTCCTCCTAAAACCCATACGTAAACCACCCAATCGTATTCGAATACACCCCCAAATTATCCCTCCAGCTCGCCTTATCCACGCCATCAACCGTAATCATCTCCAACGCACCAACCTGATTCATCGCAAAGTACTGCACACTCGAATCGCCCTCAACACTAAAGATACGATTCTGGCAGTCGCGGCGCCCATCGGCCGCCTGGTCGCTGCTACACATATTATCATTCTCCTGGAAAAACGAATACAGCCCGCCGCCCAGAATCATCACGTTCTTGCTATTCAAGATGCGCAAGCCATACGCATCGCAGATCTGGTTCGCAGGGCATGCGGCCGCGTAGTCCGGGTCGTTGTACGCGTCGCTGCGGCCGTAGGGCTGGTTGCGCGCGTCGGGCGAGGGCATGTAGTATGGTGTTTCGGTCTGGATGAAGCCTGCGAAGATGTTGAGGGCGTTGTTGAATTGGTATTGGTAGAGGGCGTGGTGCTCGACGCCGCTGGCCCAGAGGAAGACGTTGCTGGCTTCGACGTGGAGGCCGCGGCCCGTGAAGACGGAGATTTGGGTGCTTTTGGGGTCGTCGAGATCGTGGTCGGCGGTCTGTGGGTGTGTTAGTCTAAGAGGTATGGTGGTGGAGGGAGAGAGGACGTACCCAGAACCAGTTGTTCTCGAAGTAGGCTCCTTGACCGGTCTTGGTGATGTGCACGTTTGTGTGCGCTGCCATGCATTTCTTGTTCACGGAGCCGACTGGGCAATCTGCGACCTGTAGTCCAGTACCCTTGGATCCACCGATACGAGTGTGGACATCCCAGATTCCAGAGCCACGCTCAGTGTCGAGGTTGTACTGGATTAGAATAGCACCTGGAGTCTCGCCTTGAGTCTGGACGAGCATGTCTGACCATTCCACGCTTCCCCTGTCTCCAGGCTTGCCGATCTGGATCACGGGCTTCGGATCGTCCTTGTTTGACCACACGCTACCAGCAGCCATCAGCGCTGGGAAAGTCTCTCCGGTCATGCGTGTGCCTGGCTGCACGTAGATAGTGTTTGTGATCTTGTAAACACCTGAAATTTGTTAGACTTGGAGATACGGCAGACGCTTTATAGTCATACCATGTTCAAAGTAAAGTATCTTGTTCGACTCAGCAGCAGATTTGATGGCTGCCTGAATCGCATTGGTGTCGTCATCTCGTCCGTTTCCTGTCGCACCCCTATCGCGAACGCTGATAAAGTCGTCCTTGTTGAGGTTCGCGTAGGTTGGCTTGGACTTGGCCCAGTACTTGTCCCCGTTTAAAAGACCCTGGGGCCGAGGAGCGAAGGTCATGGAACCTTGGAACTTCTCGGGACCGTCTGGAGAGTACTTGTTGCCCTGGCCCCAGGACTTGATCGTATCAATGCCTGTGGTACCAGGAAGCTGGATAACACCGTAGCCGGTGACTGCGGTGGGAACATTGTTGAGCTTGATATTCTCCAGAATGAGCTGACCAGCCCCAGTTGGTGTAGTGTCACGTTTCCATGTCTAGTCTAGTGTTAGTCTGGTTTATGATCTGAGTCCCACAGTTCCTTGAGGATACAGGGCAGCTTCCAGGGAGACTTACCGAGTCCGTGAAGACCGGGCAATTCTTGATCTCGCTATCGATGAATACGACAGAGCCGATTTGGAGTTTGTTCTGTTCCCATCCGCTGATCATTGAGAAAGCGACGCCACAATCGCTGATGTACATTTCCGAGTACAAGAAACCCCAGTCCCAGATTTGGGAGATTCCGATCTGAGCCTTGGAAATCTTGACATTGCGTATAGTGAACTGCTGATTGCCGATGTTCAAACCATACCGTCCGCCCTCGATTTCGAGGTCGGCCATATGACCGCCAGACCCTGGAAAAGTTAGCAACATGTTCATCTGAATGGTAAGGCAAGATAAATCTACCATTCTCGACGAAGATTCCACAATGAGGCGAAGAGTTAGATTGTGTCATGATAATCTTGACGTTTTGGATAGTTGTTGCTTGAGAAGCTGGCCAGTGAATGCCTTGGAACCCCTCAGTCACCGGGACCGCCGTGCCATCGATGACAAGATTGCGGATCTGACGAAGGAAGACGTTGGTGGAAGTCCATCCTGGTTGACCGTTATTGCCGTACGGGCTGGCATCGATCAACGCCAAAGCTCGCAAAGATGAGGCAGCCTTGAGCACGGGGCGATCCCGAGCATCTCCGATGAGTTGAGTCATGTAGTAGAAGATGATGGGCTCGCTGATGATGTAAGTGCCAGCTGGGAAGTAAACCACGGCAGGGGAGTCAGTCGCTGAATCACAGACTTGTGGACCACAACGGCCGCCGCTAGAGATGGCTATATTGATGGCAGCAGTGTCATCCGTGACTCCTGGAACGAGTTAGATTTTGCGGATGTCAGGCGTAGATTTGGAAGAGTATCTCTCACCATCGCCTACTTGATGTTAGCCAAGTTCGTTGCTATCAGAAACAGTTCACGTACCCTTTGCACCAAACTCCTTGACATTGCGGAAGACCTTGTAACCGCTTGGATTCGGATTGAAGGCCGCGATGCCCTTTCCAGACAATTCGTTCATCCAGAAGCCGTCGGCAGCTTGAATCGACTGCGATCCAACTTCCGTGACATTGGAGTTTGCCAGTTGGCGTCGAGCAATTGGAGCTGTCAAAGAAGTAAGCTGTCTGTATTGTCGAGATGGAATTTCGGTGAACCTACCAATGACCGCCCCCTGGACGCCAATTGCCCAAAGGCAAGTGACGATGGAAAGAACGCGCATAGTGTTCGGTATCGATTATGTACAAGTAGAAGTAGAAACTTCCCCGAAGGAGTGTGTTTAGATGAGAAGAGAAGGTGGAGTCGACTTGAATGGAGACCGTGGAGAGTAGGAGCGATACAGTCAATATATTCCTCTCGTTTGCTTCTTAGCGCGATCAGGCGGTGGGAATGCCAGCAAAGCCTTCCAAGCCCCATCACATTAAGAGCGATCCGCGGTCATTCAGAACTAAGCTGTTTGCTCATCCTCGAGGCTTCTCTGGTGATTCGTTTGATGACCACCAAGCCCTCAAACACAAGATCATACGCCATTGTCCGCCTGGACCCTTGCTTGCCGGTCGGAGGTTACATGCCCAGCCGAGGCTTCGAGAGCTCGAGATGCGTTGCCATGGTGTGACAAGTGACCGCTGAAAAATCTGGTAGTACATCAAATGAGGAAAGGAAGAGAAATTACCCCTTCAAGGCATTTGGGCTGTCAGCCAGTAACACTCACCGTAGGCATTATTGCTATGACTAAGAGTCATTCAAGTTACATGCTAGAAGTAGAGTACCAACGGTAGCTGTAGAGCTTGAGACAACACTCCCTCAACGCCCCTCGAGGGTCTTGTAGACCTAGCCTTAGTTTGGTGGCGGTCACCGGACCGGCTCGAACACAACACTTATTTCCGTCAAGCGCTGTCCAACCAATGTGACTGCATGTGATAGACTACGCTCTCCATAGTTACCTTTACACAGAGATTTGACGCACTAGACATGGCACCAACTCCATACCTTCACGCGTCTTTCTCAGGTCCAACGGCGAGGTGCTAAACTCCTGGGATGTCGTGCGCATGCGTGCATGCAGATCAGTACCCAGACGTGCAGGTAATGCTACAGCGGTGGCCTACCCTATGATCTTCTGCAGTAGTAGCAGAGAAGGGTGATCGCGTGTCTGCAGTGTAGCTTTGAATCCGGGGTAATCGAGTTGCCCGACTGTGTCACGGCCCTATGGTTCGCATCGCGTGGCGCTGTCGCAAGACAGAGTATGGTGACTGGACACCTCGGAGCAACTTTTCGACCTTCCTGAAGCGCAATGAGAGTTTCAAGCCTCTGTCCGCGCGATACCGTAAAAGTCTTCGTCGAGGGTCTTCGACTTCGTAGTCTCCGTGGGTTGTCGCAGAGGGTCGAAATTACAACCACCGGGTTCGCCTATGGCCAGATCAGAGGCAATAGGAGTACGCCACATGTTTGGTTACAAAGGCTCGGAGCTAATGCCTGTTGGAGATCGCAATGAGCGTCAGCAAGTTACCTTACAAAATTCACGGTCGAGGATGTTACGCTGCAGCGGTGCGCCGGGAGATCAGCTGGACCAGGGAAAATAGATTAGATGGCTCCTTGACGTAGCCAGTCAGGTGTCGCAAACCCGTCCCCTTAACATTAGTCCACCAATTGTAGCGCGTGGCTCATTCGAACCACTCATCAGTTCTATCCTTCGAAGATATACCTGAAGAGCACATCACTCATGAGTCCTGACGAACAGGAACCACGTCCAACGACATGAATGTGTCGTTGCGAAGCACACGGAAATTGATCGAGGCTCTTACGATATGAGACTGGGAGTACGCATCATCGTGTGATGCTGGAGGGCAATTCAATCTATCATATTTGGCCAGGAGTTTCCTCACTCAATGCGTTCTGACTCTGTAAGAGATGTGGTCTGAACAGTCCGCGCTAGATGACTCTGAGCGTGCGTGTATAAGTCTCTCCAACAGTTCTCGAGGTGTCTTGTCTTCTTCAGATCGGAAGAGTGACCCAAGGTAGGACTGAGATCTCAAGCGGATCGTACGCGCCACAATAAATGGCTGCTTGCATGTAGTACGCGATCTGGTATAACATGGCTGCGAAGTCGGTTCTGTGCAAGTCATAGGTCATTGTTGTGGGGCTGATGCCGAAACGTCTACCAGACGCAGCTACGATCTTGACTCAAATCCTGGGCTTGATCTCGACGAACATGGCTTCGCCGGTGGTGTATACTAATCCCTCCCCATCTTCGATTGTCGCGCGCATGTAAAGTTTCCGGCCGTCATGGCGCTCCACTTTCGCAGTGCATAGGATCGTGCTAGGTGCGGGTATCGGTCGCTTGTAGGTGGTATTGAGATCTGTCGATATCAGTATCATACAGAAGCCTCCTCGTGCGGCACAACCTACAGGCCGTCATGAAGTTTACTCTAGGAGGCTGGCCCAATGCGCCAGATTCCTTCCACAACTCTGTCTGCCTATCTTGGCTCAGTACAAGGAAAGTACCGCATATCTCGTCCAACAAAGTTGCTGCCATTCCCCCATGGCAAACCTGCGGAAATCCGTCCAAGCCAATGCCGAGAGTGATTATTGCCGCAACCTCATGGTACACGAATTTGCCTTGGGTTTCTAGGGCCGGCAGAAGCGTCTGAAAAGCTCGTAGCGTTCGGTCGGTGGCAAGCGTCGTTGCGAAGAATCCGTCCTCTCCTGTCGACTTCGGCGTTCTTGAGGGCGTTCTGGCGCGCTTCCACTTAGGGTCTTCGATGAGCGCCTTGGCCCAGGGAATCGATAGAATGTGGTCGATGGAGGCGTCCTCCATTGCTGATTGTGCGCTTCAGTGAAGATGTCGTTGCTTCACGAGACGCCATGATGGCTGTTGGCGATGGCACGACCGTGTTCGGCGTGCTCAGGATGCCGAGGCGCAAAAGGAGGGCCGAAACTTTTGAGAGTCAGCCACAAGGGTCCAAGTATTCATGTCGACCCAGAACATAACACTGAAGTTTTGAGATGAGACTTCCGCAGAGAGGCTTATGGGGCTTTTCATAGCTGTCAGAAGCTCAAACACAGTGAAGGCGGACTAAGATATGAAAAGTCATCGACCGATGCGTGCTACCTTATGCGCAACAACAGGACGACACGAACCCCCAACGTTGCCACAACCATACACTAGCAACCAGTACCAAGATATCACCAGGAGCTCATTGGAAGGCCTATGACGTTCTAGCCCTCTGGTATTGAGTTACCTTCCAAAAGATCTCACATGAAATCTAGGGCCTGCCACTTCGACAGTTGGTGCCGTGCTCCTGGTCACCTTGTATTACTTGTGGGACACATTTCAACTTTCAAGCATTGTCTTAAGCTATCCTGGAGCTATGCGACTGATGTGCCGAGAGGACGAATCTGCTGTTCTCGGAACTCTGTTGATGTTCACATGCATTTCGCAAGCGACTTGGAATACAATCCAAGACGTCATGTAGACGCACTAGGCCCTATCTTTGACACAGCTACCTGTACCCCAGATCTGAAGAGAATGCGCTACCAATGATGATGCATAGTATAGTTGCCGAGGCATTGACTTGACAAAGGAACCATAAGTTGCTGATTGTCTTCACCTCCTCCACATCACCTGAAACATTACATCCCATTCGTTGGTCAGTCACCTTCCACAACATCAAAACACACAAACAGACAGCAGACCCAAAAAGCTCATCATGTCGTCCAAGCCGCACTCCAAGACCGTTCGCGGAACACTCGACAACCCCAAGACCAAAGAGGCCATCAAGTCCGATCAGAAACCACCATCACTCGGCGATCCAACGTCGCTCAAGCCAGAAGGTGACGACAAGAAACTACCATCCAACGACTCGGCACCACCAGGAAGCGCTGGAAACGATAAAGGCTCAAATCCAAGCTCCCTCGCACCAACCGAATCCAACCCGATCGGAGAATTGCCGCATACGAAGAAAGGAGGCCAAAGCAAATTGTAGAGTGACCCAAACAGCTTCTCACATGTCAGCTTGGAAACATGTGACGCATGGTCCTGTCTGTCTTCAAACCGCGATTTGTTACTAGCATACCTAGAATATCGCAATAGCATTCGGTGGACTCGCCACACCACCTTTGACATTCAGCACCTGACTCGTGAAGAAGAAAGTCCATCGCTGTTGCTTCTCACACTCTTTACTCAGCTCTTCCAGGTCGAACAGTTCGCCGATAGGCATACCGAAACCACTGAGCAGTGTCTGGTGCATCGTATGCTCCGTTGGAGGCCATGCTTCGAAGCCAGGACAGTCTCCTGCTACCGCTGCCACTTGCGAGTCCCAGAGGAAAGCTAGGACTTCAAGGCTTGACTCGATGCCAGGGTACTGAAAGGGCGATTTGGAAAAGATGGTCCTCTTTGTGGGAAGGGAGGTGGATGCGAAGGCTGCCGTGAAGCCGGTGCGGAGGAGGATGATGTCGCCTGACTGAAAGGTGATGTTTGATTCTTCGGCGATGCGTTGGAATGTTGACAGTGATACCGCATAGTGATCCAGCGAATCGTAAGCAATGTTGTTGCGTGCAGCATAAGCCACAAAGTCGATCAGAACGCCGCGGCCGACGATGCCTTGTCTTGCCCATGCTGTGTTTCGGTCAGTAGACAGTTGCATGATAGACAGGCAATACCAATTACCATGGATACCCAGCTCGTCAGTCTTCTTACTATGGATTTCCTGTTGGGTCAAGCCGTTGTAAAAACGTCCATCATCGAAGCCCCAATGGCGTAATCCATCCCACTGGCTGCTTGTCTGGGTATTGAACTCAAGGCGATCGTCCTAGCTCTGTATTAGCGACCCTTACGAACTCTCCAGCCTACTGAACCTACGTTCATATTCTTCCCAAGCTCGAATATCTCGTGTTTCAGCACTTGACGGAAGTCATCGCCAGCAAAATCCATCTGCTCCAAAGGCCAATTCAGTCCCACTCTTGTCCCAGTGGTAATCAGCTTCGCAGCTTCGACTGTTCTTTCAGGCGTGAGGTGATTGAGGGTTCCCAGCTCATCTTCTGAGCCCCAAAGTCCCCATGCTGAGTGCGGTGGGTGATCGGAGTGGAGAGGAAGCTCGGAGAACTTGGGAAACTGTCTTGTCATCTTGGATGTCACCATAATCGCTGATCTTTCTGGAAGCTAATGTATGGCACCACGATCAGGAGGTCACTGCTTTTATATCACAAGTTCAACAGCAAGATGTGTGTAAGTAGACGCGGGGCCCGGGTATTGAGACCCGTGGTTGCTGTGGGCGCGGTGCCATCGACAGTCGTCAGTCGCTTTTTTGACCTGCTAGTTTTTAA
>Ga0265798_10009099_pt1 | contig 12507 bp, 13 predicted proteins | sample P3T30metagenome_FD_192430 | JGI IMG/M metagenome (GOLD analysis project Ga0265798, IMG submission 192430) | Plant litter microbial communities from East Loma Ridge, Irvine, California - P3 T30 | ecosystem: Environmental > Terrestrial > Plant litter > Unclassified | place: USA: California...
TATTTGCCATCTTCCCAATCTGTTTGCCTCGCCCAATTCGTCACTCTACCCACCCTGTGCCCTCGCCGCACCCGCTCATGGTTCCACCATGCTCGCCTAACCTCTTGACTTGCAAGCGTTTCATCCATTACCATTATCGCCCCATGAACGCCTCCCATCCCCAAACACTCTACTTCAGTAGCGCACTAGCCGTTACCAGTCCACACAAACATGTCTAATGACATCGTAATGCATTCATCATCATCATCATCATCATCATCATCACATGCATGTTCCAATCGCCCATCATCCCTTTGTCGTCTTCAGGCTTCAGTGCAGGTCCGTCATAATGTCCTCCTCTGCGTCAATGCTGTCATCCCACGCCGTGTCCATTGCATCGCCGTGTCCGCCCGCCCGCTTGCTTAGCCGCTTCTGATTCTCCATGTATTCTTTGGTCAGCGTCAGCCGGTAGTCGGCGTCCTTGACTTGTTCGGCAAGCCTATTTGTCCGCACCGTCTGCTCAAACAGCGTCTCCTGTTGCTGCTTCTCGCTCTTGGCCAGCGGTCCCTGCCTCCGGTCCAGGTAGAAACGTAGTACGACGCCCGCGTTCGACTTGTCCGTCTCTTCCAACCGCGCGTTCAAATGGCCATCCTTGATCAGACTCTCGACGTACAGCGCCATCTCCTCGCTCGTAGCCCCCAGCTGTGTGGCAATGTTTGAGACAGGTATGGCCGAGTAGGTCCGTGACAGCCGCGAAACGTACGTCCGCGTCTGACTGTTGATGAGTTCGGCGACGAGGCCACTATTTCCGTCCTACCCGAGCTGTCAGCGCTTGGTGAAACAACACTGGCATGCTTTGCATAGCGTTTCATCATCATCATACCTCTGCCCAAATCTCAGCGCCAGCTTGCGTCTGAGCCTTTAGCTTGGACATGTTATCCAGCTCTCCGTACGCTTCCGCCAAGGCTTCGTACGCTTTTGACGCTGCCTTGACCGTTTTCATGGCATTGCTGCTTGCTGTCCGCGGAACCGGTCCCATCTGCTCTGTCAGCGTATTGCAATACCTACAGCCAGACATGACATACCTGGCCCTGCACTAGACAGCTCACCAGCACCCACTTCTTGTACGCCTCCAACATAAAACCGTTTGCAGTGTTAGCCGACGGGACTACGAGCACGTGCTCGAGGAAATGCTGTGCTTTCTTGAAACGGCGCAATGCGAGATATGCCATGGCCCCCAGTACATAGTACTCCTGGACTTCTGCCAAAGTGATCTTATCAGAGTGGCCAGAACTCTGGTGGATATACTCTCCACTGCTCACAACATCGGCGCACGCAACAGAGTATTCGAGACCCTCACGGACAACATTGGGGATTTTTGCGGGCAAGGTATGGATGTAGTTGTCGAGTATCGGTTCGGCGGCCGCATACGATCGCGTCTCCATGCACAGCTGGATGAAGCTGAGGTGGAACAGGGTGAATGTGCCAGTGGTGGGGTCAAGTCGGATCATGGCTGAGCGCATGGGCGCAATTGCGAGGCCAGGCTTGTAGCAGTCAGTAATCAGTTTTTCTTTGGTTGCCGTCATGACATTGCGCTCAACGTACTGATCCGCACGAGCGCGCAATCTGCTCCGTGTACTCCACCAATGCCTTCCACTCCTTGCCCACATACCGCAGCTGCACAGGATCTGCCGTCTCCAAGAAAAGCACCAGCTGGTTCCAAAGTGCGCCCCCAGGCTGCAGTGACTCGGGTATATTCCTCTTGTCGAATAGGGCGGCGATGCGGTGGCGGAGGGCAAAGGCGTATGCTATTGTGTTGACCGTGGTGTTGAGTAACTGTGCAAGCTATTATTAGTACCTTCCTGATACATACTGTCAGAGCTGCCTTCTTACTACGAGCACATCCTGCTCTGTGTCTGCTCCCTTTGACCACTGTGCTACAGGCACGTTGGCAACTTGTGTGACGAAACTACGGGCAGCTGCATCGTATTCGCGCCTCTTCTCTTGCCCAAACGTGTCTGGCTGAAAGGAGAGCAGCAGAGTGAGGAGATCGGCCGCCATGTTTATGTCTGTGTGGAGATGACCCGTAGGTTGGATAGAGAGCTAACGCCGAGGGCGGTGATGTGGGGTATTTGGTTGTAGCCGCCTGCCTTGTCCTCTGGAATGATGGCCTTGCCTTGGGGTAGACTTGTGGTGACTACAAGAAGGACGCAGTGGAAACAAACAATTGGGAAAGAAGACGGGTAAGAGCAAAGCAATTGCTCGGTACCTGCCTAGGTAGCGGCGGAGGTGATCAAGCTCGCCGCGAGCTCAACCTAGGCACCACCCACGCACGGACGCACCCCGCCATAAACACTGTGGCGGTGCGTTACATCATGACAATCAAGCTTGCCATGTGAGGACAAATAAAGTATCAGAACAAGTACTGTCATTGCACATGAATGGTATCTCAAGCCAGTCCACCGAAAACTCCTCCCAATGCAGCCCAAATTGCACGCACACGCAAACCCCTCCATCATCTTCATCTCCGCTTCACGGCCTCCTCCATCCTCCTAACAAGCGCTTTGAGGCCGACCCCCTTCTCACAATTGCCCTCAAGCCACGTCTCCATCTTCTCCCTCACCTCCCTCATCCCCTTCAACACCGGCATCTTCCGCTCTTCCTCGCCCTCAAGATGCATCAGCGGATTGAGCAGCAGATCCAGACACTCGTGCCAAATGTCAGTTTGCCAGTACCTCTTCAAGTTCTCCTTGATCTTGTACGTCTTAGTCGCGCCAGCGCCGAGCGTGGCGCCACGCTCAGCGATTGTAGAAATGTACTTGCCGAACAAGAGATTGTGCACGATGCCGGCGAGACCATGGTAGTCGATCTGGTACGTCCAGGGACGCAACTCGCGCATCTCTGCACAGTCGGCTTCGGTTGTAGGCCAGTCGGCAATGAACTGCACATCGGGCTGGAAGGCCTTCATGTCGATGCCACGGCCAAAGTCGATGAGCGAAATGCCTTTGGCAGACCAGCCATCGCGTCCATCGCGCTTGTACTCAGAGTCCCAATGCTCGTCCTTTTGCAGGCCGTCAAAGCGGACGAGGATGTTGTCTGACTTGAGATCGCCGTGTATTACGCCCTTGGCGTGGAGCGCCTCGACTGTGCGGAATAGCTCAATGGTGAAGAACATGGCAAGTTGCTCGTCCATCACCCCGTTCTCGGCTCGTGCGAGATTCACCAAGTCGAGCAGTGTGCCTTGGTCTCGAAACTCCTCAACCAGGTAACACTCGTCTTTGAATACATGCATCTCATACGCGTGAACAATCGAGTCAGCTGCCCGAGAAACACCCAGTCGTCGCTTGGCTTGTCGCATAATGTAAAACTCCCAGGGTGTTGGTGGGTCTTCCATCTTGATCGCCTCTAGGTCCTTGCGCTTCAACCCAAACTCCCCCTTGCCCATCTGCGAAGGCTTGTTTTCAGCCTCATCATCCTCAGCTTCCTTGCTTTCGACCAGATAAACCGGAGCGAACGCCCCTTTGCCCAGCTCGCGTTTGACGGAGTACGTTCGATCTGTCCCAGGAAACTTCAGGGTAGGACAAGCAAGACTTGTCGTGGTTTTATCGGCCGCGTTTTTGCCCTTGACTGATTTCGTGTATTTGCGGATATCAGCGCCCTTTCCATAGCATTCCTCAGTGTCCGCATAGTAGCCATCGTAGCTGTCGAGCGGGGGCTGAATCTCCTGTAGGATGATGTTACGAATACTTTCATCTACGGGGTTGCATTGCGTGTCCTTGATAATTGGGCCATCAAGCTTTTGCACCTTGGCTGGGGCATCCTTTATTGCCAATGGGTTCCGTTGCGGCTCGATCTTGGGGTCTTTCGCTACGGGTTTCGATTCTGTCGTCAAAGCTAATTTTGCAACTTTGCCTTGGCCGTCAATAACTTGTGACAGAAGATCTGCAAAAGGGCTGCTGCAAGGCTCGTCATCATCCTCGAGGATGGCAAGCGTGCCTTTGGATCGCGATGGTGTCTTCGCTGGGCAGTAGTCTTTTTGCGTATGGCCAGTGGCGATGCCCAGCGACGACTCGGTCTTCTCGACGATAGGTGTCATAAAAGGTAGTCTATTATTTGCAGCTTGAACTGGGTCTCTATAGGGTCGTATGGCTGGGTTGTAGTCTTCGGGTGGAACAGGGACAAATCGAGTAGGTAAAGAAGTTGGTCCTGAAGGCGACGTAGGAGTAACAACATCTCGATCTTGCTGTTCGTCGGAATGAACATCTGCGTGTGATATTTCGTCAAAAGACTCGTCCTGAGATTGATCAGAATGCTCTGACTCATCGCCTGACGCATCTTGTTCGCTCCTCGGTATGTGCTTGCTCTCGGTAAAGTCAGACCACGCCGAAGCACTCTTTACGTCCGTATCATCCCCACTATCATCGCCCTCGTCCTCGTCCTCACCCTCATTATCGTTTTCATTGTCATTATCGTTGTCGTTTTCATTCTCGTCTTCTTCCTCGTCATCCTCGTCATCCTCGGTATTAAGGACTCTAGTCCCGAGCGTGAAATCACCACCAACCGTGGTCTCGTCACCAAACTCGCTCCCAGCGCACGACATGTGGCCAGTAGCCGTACTTTCTGCCCCGCTTGTATAGTCGTCTTCATCTTCTTCGCTACTCTCCTCGCCACTCTGGATTTCCGATACGTTTTCGTCTGCGTTCTTCAGTGGCTCGTTGAAGATGTCGTATATTTCATCCATAGCTTCCTTTGTGTGCAGAGTCATGGTTTGTTCTGGACCAGCCTTCTTTCTCCGTATCTTTGGCTTTGCAGGAGAATCCAAGTTTGCTTGAACTATGCTGCGTCAGTATGTCATAGGTAGCAGGAAGCTTCACCCATTGCTTACTCGTCTGTGTCTCCCCGCGGACTTCTTTGACCTCCATGACCTTGATCTTCCTCGTTCTGTTGGCACGTTCCTCGCGTCTAGCCTTCTTAGCAGCCTTTGCTTTGGCCACGTCGGCTTGTGAAGGTGGTGTGTTCTCATCATTACCCATGTCATCGTCTACACTGCCTTTCAAAGGTACGGTCATGGGCTTAGTGGGTTGCTCGGGTTCTTGCTTGGGCGCTAAAGGTGCGGGCTTAGACTTTGGCTGTTTAGCAGCAACTGCTGCCTCTGCTACTTTCCTCGCCTCTTCTTGTTCCTTGCGATGGATGGCGGCCCAATCATAGTCCATCCAGCCCCTGTATTTAGCGCGTAGCTCTTCAAATGAGTATTCTTCAGACATGGGGTCTTCATGGTTAGGATAGACACTCTCTAGATCAACATACACTCTCTCGATTCTGCCTGTTCTTGGGTTGACAGCTTGTTGATATTCACGCAACGGATGGGGGCTGACACTTTGGTCATTGAGTTTTGATTTGGTCTGAATACATGAATGGCAAGTGCCCATCAATTAGTCCTGTGATCGTAAATATATGGAGGGGCCGATGGTGGTAGTTCAACTCACCTCATCCTTGAAGATCTGCATCTTCGGAACGCCCGTGTTCTTCTTGCCAACCTTGAGAGTCTCGCCCGCCCAGGGCCGCGCCTCTGTCGTGTTTTCCTTCTTGCGGTCTGCGAGCGATCCAATGTTGTCCCACCCCTCAATGCTACCCTTGGAGCGGGGTGTCGCCGCATCATCGCCGTCTGAAAAGATGGCCAGCTTCGCCTTGCCGGAACGAGATGCGCCCGCAGGAGGTTTTGGCTGAGCTTGTGCTTGTGGTGCTGGGCTTGTTGACGCAGCCGCGAACGGATCCGTCTTGGCTGCAAGGGCTGGCCGAACAGCAGGTAGTGCGGGGCTGGTTGGCTCAGGGACCTCTTGCGGACGGCTTTCGAGACGGTGCTGGAATTCGCCATATTTGCGAACCAAGCGCTCGACTGGGCGGGCCTGGCGCTCAATGCCCATGTTGTATATCTCTTCGGCCTGTGTGAAGCGGCCGGCCCCCTCTAGCCAAGCGGCGAACTCCTCGTAGAACAGCGCAAGTTGTTCGCCAATGTTGTGTCGTGCGAGGTATGCGAATGTCTCGCGCGGCGCATCGGAAAAGAGGTGGATGTAGTGCAGCCACAGCTTGAGGTAGCGCGCGTCGTTCTTGTACTGTGGCGACGACTGGAACGCCTTGGTAGCGCGCTCGAGCAGCGGACAGAGTTTCGACTGGGGTGTATTTTGCGCCGAGGGGTATGCGTCTAGCGTCCACTTGACGTATCGGTCATAGACGTCGAGAGGGTCGTCCGAGTCGTCAATGGCCATGAGCTCCTTCTCAAACTTTAGGCGGGTTGCGCTGTTCGCATCTTCCATTTGCGATGGCGATGCCGTCTGGCCAGGGGCTGACGTCAATGGTGGCGTGTACAACTGTGCGAGTGCTCTGGCGGAGCGTCCACTGGGGAGGGACTGGATGTTTTCCTTTTGGTTTTCGATAACCTCAAAGTCGATGAGGTCGTCGGAACCCATGGTTGCGACTGAAAGGGGAGGGGGGGGGGGGTATCACGAAGAAAGAAGGAGACGAAGAAAAAAACGGGTATCGGAAACACAGATAGAGAACGAATTGTCGTACCTGTTTGTCGTCGTTGCTGAAAGTGGGTGGTGGGTGTTTGAGCGTCGGCGGGGCTTGCACGTGTAAGGGGACGCTAGAGCGCGATGACCCTAGTCAGATGCGTTGCCGTGACAACCCACAGATAGGGCTGGGGCTCTCATTTAGGGCTGCATACTCGTCCGCAATGGTGCTCCAAAGTCAGTTAAAGTCAAGCATGAATTTTAGCCTTGGCTTGCATATGACTATCATCGCGCCCGTCTTCTTGTATCGAGCGTTGTACCTAATCATCAAAAACAACAGCCATCCGTCCCTTCGCCTTGTGCCCCTTCATAAGCTCGACCATCTTGGGCACATCCTCCAGCTTGAACTTGGTCATGTGCGGCTTAATCTCATGCTTGGACGAGAATTCAATTGCCTCCTTCATGTTGTAGCATGCTGTACGGTCGACGTTAGTCTCGGGCCCATTATCTGAAAAAACATCGAGACTTACTTCCGTTGTTCGATCCCTTGATCCTATACCTTCCCATTGCAATATCCAACCCATTGAACTCGATCGGTTGCAGCGGAATCCCCACTACCATAATCATACCCACACCAGGCTTGACAAGCGCAGGACAGTCGCTGTAGGCTTTCTTGGACGCTGTGAAGTTGACGGCTGCGTGGACACCGCCGCCAGTTAGTTCCTTGATCTTCTCCTTGTACCCCTTGTCCGTCATGGAGTTGAAGGTGTGATCTGCGCCACAGCTCTTCGCTTCTTCTATGGCTGCGTCTGTAATATCAACGCCAATGACCTTGTAGCCCATGGCTTTGGCGTACTGGATGCCCATGTGGCCAAGGCCGCCGCATCCAATGGCGGCAATCCAGGAGCCGGGGGCCAGTTCACAGTCTGCTATGGCGTGGTATGCGGTTACGCCTGCACAGAACAGAGGTGCGGATTCTCTCGGGTCCAAGTTGGCCGGCAACACCATAGCCCCCCTAGCGTCCACCACTGCATACTCTGCGAAATACCCATCCACGCTGAAGCCCTGCATATTGACATTCCCCGTCGCACACCACATATTGTGGACGTTCTTGCAAGGGTAGCACTCGAAGCAACAGTCGACAGCGCAGATGAAGCCTACTGCATCGCCCTCTTTGAACTTTGTAGCTAGGTCCCCCGACCCTGTTGCAACCACTCTGCCCGTGCCTTCGTGCCCAATGGTAAGGGGATTCTGGCCGAGGATGAGGTTTTGATCGTTGGGCTCAAAGTGCATGATATCCGAGTGGCAGAGTGACGCACAGCCAATCTTGATCAGAATCTCGTGCTCGCGGGGCTGAGGAACGGGTATTTCATTGAGGTGGAGTTTGTTGTCTCGTGCGTCGTATTGTTGCGCCCGCATCGTCTTTGGGATTGCCATGATGGTGAGGTAGGATGAAAGACACAAGATACTTTTCAATGTTCGAGCAGGTACCTGTGGACCAAAAACGAAAAGGGGCGAGCAGATGCAATGCAAGAAGACGACTGCGGCTGCAAGCCATATAGATGCATCTTGTCGTTGGTGTCCGTCTCCCCGTTACCCGGTAATACTCAACCGCTGCGTGTGCAGCGGCAGGATCAAGATTCCCGAGCCACCAAGCCATGGCGCCCTAGGCCCGGCCGGCCGTCTTGCATGAAAAGGCTCCCATTGTCGGTATACAGAATGCCAAAGATGTATTAGTAGTTATTACTTCTCGCTCTAGCGTGAACAGGTTAGTATCTAAAATGGGGTATACAAATAAGAATCGGGGCCAAATGAGCTATTCGCGCGAACAACAAACGCAAAGTTTTCTTCCACCCCAAAGAACATAGGAAATCGACAAGTATCGGGTATCAAAAGTTGGGAGTGGGGTTCCGCAGATGAATGCCACTCCACCCACAGCCCCGCACCTTGCTCCGTCACCGTGGCCCGCTCGGCTATGTCGGGTGACAACGCCAAATCGGGCGGGCAACATGGGACTGCTACTGTTTTTCTTGCTCTTATTCGACTCCCTCCTACATCTTCTTTCCTTCGTAATAAAATGGGTATCTTGTGTATCTTTTTTTCTTGTTTGTGTTTTTCAAAACAGACAAATCCAACTCTTGGAGAGAAAGAAAGAAGGAATAAAATAAAACGGGCGTTAACGCAGGATGCGGTGCAATGCCTTTGTCGCAAACACAACAGCTTATCCCACCCCTATCCCCTCTTCTTCGCACTGCTGTTTGTATCGAACTGGTGGTAATCGTATTTGGTAAAATGCGTTCAGCGTGCCCAGGGTAGGAAGCGCGCCCAGGGAGCTTTTTTCTTTTGTGCAGGCACGCGCTTCCCCAAGTTGGCCATGTATAGCGCGTAGCTTCTCTCCATCTTCTCAAAGGCCTCTGCCTTTGCTTCTTTGCACTCGAGCGGGTCGTGGTCCCAGTCGGGGTTGCTCTCGGGTGTGTGGTCGCCGCGGTAGCGAGGTGAGACGGCCGGCCAGCCAAAATCGCGCACTAGGAGTTCGGTGGGAGGGAAGGACATTTCATGGTTCTCGTCAATGACTGAGAGGCTTGATGTGCGGGAGCTGGTTGAGCAAGGAGTGAGTGACATGATGGTGATTTGGTGGCAGGGGTGCGCGATTTGGCAATGTGCGATGCGCTCTGGTCGAGGGTTTGTTCAATGACGTTGTTTGATATTTTTTTTTGTCTCGGATGTTGGCGCTGGGATGATGCGGAACGGGCGGAAACAGAACAAAGGATAGTGTGTAGGGAGTGGATGAAGGTGAGGTGTGTGCTATGTCATGCCCACTGACAGCGGTTGGGGTGTGCTGTCGAGGGGAGATGATGGGCCAAGTCGTAGAGGTTGCGCAAAAAGAGGGAGATTGCCCAGTCAATGCACGTCGCCGTCTCGTCGTCGTCAGGGGCGCTCCCGTAGCGCCACGCATTCCAGGCGTCGGTTGAACCCTGGCTAGCAGGCTTGAAGTTGGGGAATACCTGCAATGACGTTGTTAGTCGACGATCCTCGCTGTGGCTTTGGTCTAGCGTGCACTTCTAGAACAATTCATAGACTTTCATTATCCTGCCATCTATAGCCAACACGCTCTTCACACCCGCCCCACGGAACAAAAAAAAGAACAAGCCCTGGTACATGAATAAATTTGTGGCTAATGCTTGATATGGTATGCACGTACATGTCTAGCACAGACATCAGCATTGTACCGTTCAGGGAATAATCAACCGCGCAGACCTGAGTACTCCTATTCATCCGAACAAAGGGGTGCGGGGGTGCTTGTGTTTCCATCGCCGATGCCCATCTTACACGCGATGCGCTCTCTACGGCCGGCGCTGGCTCAATGTCTTGTCAAGATTGAAAGCCGCGGAGATCAGCGCCAGGTGGCTAAATGCCTGTGGCGTGTTACCCAGCTGCTCACCCGAGCGCGCAATCTCTTCCGAGAAGATATGCAGGTGATTTCCGAAGCTCAACATATTCTCAAAGATCGTCACGGCCTGTATCAGGTATTTATCATCGTATGCGCCGGCCTGTGGACGTTAGTAGGAAGCAATAGAAAAACAATAGTTTGGAAACATTAGCGCCTACCCTGGTTAACGCCTCTACTAGCCAAAAAGTGCACATTGAAAATGCGCCTTCCAGTCCCCCTACGCCATCGTCGCTCTTAGTATGATTGTATCTGTACACCAGGCCCGTGCTTGTCAGTCCGCCTTTCTCTGGCGGCTTCAGGATGCGATCGAGTGTCTTCAAGAACCGAGGATCTGTCGGAGAGATGAAGAAGACCAAGGGCGCGATCAGCACGGCCGAATCCAGGACATCATTCGATTCGTAGCTCTGAACGAAGCACTCCAGCTTCGAGTTGTAGCCTTTTTCCATGACTTCCTCGTAGATCATGTCGCGGACCCGATACCACTCTGCTCGATTTGGGCATGGGAAACTCCGCTTGTCTGCAAGCCGCAAGGCGCGGTCAAGAGCTACCCACAACATCATCTTGCTATAAACAAAATTCTGCTGCTTGTTCCGCACTTCCCAGATCGATTGATCTGGCTGATCCCAGATCGTACACACATAATCCGCGATTTCTCGGACCGAAAGCCAATGGTCGTATGAGACGGGCCGCCCAAACCTGTTTGCCAGGTAGATACCGTCCATCAACTCTCCGTAGATGTCGAGTTGGGTGTGCAATGCAGCCCCGTTTCCAATGCGAACGGGTTTGCTTCCTCTATAACCCTCTAGTGGAAGCTCGATCTCGGGTAAATCATGTTTTCCAGTTATGCTGAACATGATCGGAAGCTGACCGCGCCGTGCTTTGGCTTCTTTGACGCGTTGGAAAATGTAGCTGATGTACGCCTCGGCCTCGTTACTGAAGCCCATGCGTAGAAGAATGTAGATGGTAAACGATGCATCTCGAACCCACGAGTACCTATAATCCCAGTTCCTAGCTCCGCCAAACGCTTCTGGAAGAGAGAAAGTCGGCGCTGCAACAATTGCTCCGCTGGGCTCGAATGTCAGCATCTTGAGAAGTAGCAGACTTCTCGTCACTACCTCTTCCCATCGGCCCGTGTATTTGCTTTGTTGGATCCACCTGGCCCAGTATTTCTGAGTGCTCAATTGCAACTCGTTGACTAGTGCAGATTCAATGACATCCGGACTGTGATCGGCTGCATCACGCAAGATGAACGATACAGCTTGGCCTTCATGCAGTGTAAAGGAAGCTGTGACTCCATCGCCCAGGCCCTGAGACTGTGATGACTTCTCGAAAACCACCTCTGGACAAGCCGTATTTTGCTCGTCCCCGCCGTCTATGGTTGCATTCAGCTCCAGTGCAAGGTCTTTGGATGTGAAAGTCACCCGTTGCAAACCCACTCCGCCCGTAGTGTTGTCCAAATCGCAAATCTCAGTAGTATGGTTATCCTGGGCGTAGTTGAACGCAGGGAATACTTCTACATTCACATCGACTGTGCCCCGCATACATTCCACTCGCCTGACTAACCACTTCTGCAAGTCCGGACGGTCGGGCACATTTCCGGTATGGTCGCTTGCGATTACATTGGCGTGGTATGAAACATCATACGTCTTGTTGTTTGGCCGAGGAAAGAAATCCACAACATTCATAACACCCTCCTCTTTCAGGTAACGTGTCTGGAGGATGTTACTCGCAGGGAGATAGTGCTGTTTTGTTGTACAGAGGTCGTCGCTCGTGGGGCCAATAGTAAAATGCCCACCCTTATTCTTGTCCAGGATCCGGCAGAACACTGAGGGTGAGTCGAAGTGCGGCCAACACATGTAGTCAATACCGCCGTCTGTTGCAACCATTGCACAAGTTCTCATATTTCCGATCAACCCATAGTCCTCAATCGACATGTATCCATTTGCTGTCCGCCTTGGGTTTGACGTATGGGTGCTTGACGCCCATCTCTTCAAGGCTGGATTCTGCATCTTTTCTTCTTCTTGACTCCGCTGTCTGTATAGCTCGGTACCGCTATCTCGTCCCAAGGGCAACGGTGTTCGGAAAGCGTGTGTGTTGATGATGTCTTGAAGAAGCTTTGCGCCAGGTGACGTCTTGTCGTCGGTATGTGTTGCCATGCCGGCTATGCGCTAGCCCGGAATAGCCGGATCTTTGGAAAGAATGCTGGAAGTGGATGGAAGAAGCGGGCCGATCAAGTTGTAGAGATCATGGTGATGCTGTGCAATCGGAGATTAGACCCATTACCAGGCGTGACGTCAGCCGGGTTTACCTTCCGTATCCCTCACCTCGGACACCGAAATCGTCTTTAGCTTCCAAAAGTCATTCGATGTTCACCTAAAAGAAGAATTCGACAAGTTTGATTCATCAACTCTAACTGTGTCAGGTCTTGATGCAGGATGCAGTGGCGTTGCGAATAAGGTGTATGCACCGCGGACAACAGGGTCCCTTGATTGATCGGCCGCACTACTGTTCAACACCCCTCTTGAATGTATAACAAATGTTTTTTTTTCAGATTGATGCTACAAAGCT
>Ga0265798_10009101_pt1 | contig 12506 bp, 10 predicted proteins | sample P3T30metagenome_FD_192430 | JGI IMG/M metagenome (GOLD analysis project Ga0265798, IMG submission 192430) | Plant litter microbial communities from East Loma Ridge, Irvine, California - P3 T30 | ecosystem: Environmental > Terrestrial > Plant litter > Unclassified | place: USA: California...
TAACCCCAACTCCGAAATCATTCACGACAAAGCGGTCATCGAGCGGGGTATCAAGGATCTCATCAGCGAGACTTCACTCGATCTGAGTGGATCATCAGATGCTCTTGTGCGCTTCCAGGCGCTGCGCACTGCTTATTTCTGCGTTGATATCGATTCAACGGAAGACAAGATTGTGCTCAACCAGATTGTTAGTCTGAGGGAGGACAAAGGAAAGTAGATGCACAGATAACGCAGTAGTCGACAGTGTGTGGTCATGGTGTCGCATCTAGTTTGTGGCTCCAGAGGTGTGATGGATGTAAAGTAGAGATATTACCGAAATGCAATGCAATCTGGGTTGCGCGCATCGGTTGCACTGCAGCAAGGTTGATGCGGCTTCTGAACGATGATTGGGAGAGCAATATCTGTTGCGGCTGAAGTTGCTGACATGGCTGCAGGTCGCTTGGCAATCGCGTCTAGGCTGGGTGGCTGCCTAAACCTGCATCTCCAAAGTGCTACACGCCCGATCTCCTTCAATCGGACGTGATTGCTGGCGCCCTCAGTATGAGTGTCGTAGGTCACGAGTTGCATCCTATCAGCAACACCCCGACAAGCAGCTCTTCCTTCAGCAGCGACTACGACCGTCGCAGACGCGAAAACCAAAGACGCGACTTTCAATCTTCCGACGCGTTTACAACTCAACCACGTAGTATCAACGCGAGCAGTAACCCTATTGACGACGCGGTATTCGAAAACTACCCCCTTCTTCTATGCCTACAACTTATAGCGCACTACAACGTATTTGTCTTCTCGGTCATCCGAGGCCGCAAGTGGAACACGCGAGAGCGCCTAGGCCGTGGTACTACTTTCGACGTCGAACAGGCTGATCTGCCCGTAGGAGAAGCCGTTTCAGACCTGCAATATTACGACATCAGCAAGGGTCTACGTCATGGCTTTATCACGGACCATACCGGCATCAGATGGGGCTACGACACGGTCGTTGCATACAAGAGTCTGTATGCAGAAGGGCGAGGGAACAGACAACGTCTTTTCTCGGGTCTACTCAACGAGTTGAGGATCTTATGTCATCCGCCGCTCCAGAAACATCCTTACATCGCCAACTTCATAGGACTCGCTTGGATCAGGGAAGAGGACATGGCGTCAGAAGCAGTTGGCGAGGAGACGCACACTACAGATACGCATGAATGGCCTATTCTCATAACTGAGAAGTCAGACCTGGGTACAATCGGCGACTTCGTGCAATATAGGGCGTCATGTTTGAAACGTATTTCTCTGGTCGCAAAGGTGCGCCTGCTCAGCAATGTTCTCGAAGCCATCTGTGTAAGTCGATGAGTGTTAGCACCCTACGTTGAATGTTCTGATCGTGCCTGGTAGGACCTACACTCATGCAGTATTATCCATGGCGACGTCAAAAGTGGCAATGTGCTAGTGTACAGAAATGCCAATGGTACTGCAGAGAATTGGACAGCTAAGGTGATCGATTTCAGTCACTCGGTCATACACGCACAACATTCTTCGGCCACGACTAGAAGAGAGCAGCTTCCTGGCACCGACTTCTACAGACCACCGGAATTGGCCAAACCTCGGGCAACTTTCTATGGCGATATTGCAGAAAGAGCTGACATCTGGTGCTGGGGTATGCTGTTGTGGGAGGTCCTTCTTGACGGAGAAAGACCATCTACTTTAGTCGGTATGCGGGACTTGCGTGATGCTGGAAAGGTAGCAGATTCAGCTCGGCGTGGCTGCAAGGCGCATCTCGAGAGTCATCATAGGGATGAGCGACCGTTATTCGCAGCAGTGCTCGACCTACTTGACCAAGCCCTCCAAGACGATCCACGGGTTCGTCCGACCGCCGCATCGCTCGTCCTTCGTGTGCGGTGCATTGCGCAGCATGAGTAAGTCAAAATCAATGCCTCTCATTTTTTCATTACCGCTATCAATTATGGGATTTAGAGCTGACTCACTTCATAGCACGCTCAACGCTCGGGCTCCTCAGCATTTCTACCAGACTTCTCCCTTGCGCGACATACCCTTCTTTGATGTAAGTATATCCTGGATTCTAGGTGCGATTTCTGACTTCCTGCAGCTTATGCATCAGTACTTCGGCCTTGTGGACATGTCGTATATCCCCAACCAAGTCATGAAGGCTCTGACAGAGTTGGAGACGTCGAACAGCGCGGGGAACAAGGCCGAAATCCATTTCCAACTTGGTTTATGCCATGCGGTCGGCTTCGGTGTCGCTTCCGACTATGAACACGCAATCCGGCTGATTTCTAGTGCTGCGGAGGGAGGCTTCTGGAAAGCTCGCTTGCTTCTCAGAAGTGTGGCAGCTGCCCTAGGTGTCACCCTCGACCCAAGGATTGAACATCCATCTCTTACTTCGACCAACGACAATCTGGAAAGGTCTAGTCTGGATGCCTCTCGGAGACTTCTCACTCAAAGCCGTTCTCATGGTTCTGTGTCTATGGCAAGCGAGCGCCGCTTGCTCAAAAGCAATGTCACACCTATCAGTGGAGACACCAGCATCATGCCATTGATAGCAGCCATCAAGCTTGGACAGCTGTCGGAAATCAGAGCTCTTGTTCAAGATTGCGAGAACGTGAATCTTCAGCTGGATGATGGCGAGACTGCTCTCCATTACGCAGTTCTCACGCTGAACTCTAGCATCATTGCCATCCTTGTGCAGGCTGAAGCAGACGTGCTACAGTGCACCACTGACGACTGCGAATTACCGATTGCAGGGTCCGCTGTGTATCGGATACCCTCGAACGTATCTCCGGCATCATTGACCGTGTTACTTGATCGCGTTGACCTACTAAAGAGCTTGCTAGAACCCAGGTTCGGGCAACAAAGTGAACCAAGAAAGGAAGAGACACTCGTGAATTTGCTGGCCTGGGGGGCAAGATATCAGAGCATCGACTGCGTCAGCTATCTTTGTGAGCAGCTCGGATCTAAGCCTGAACGACCGTTCGACGACCTAGGCGTCAACCCGCTATCCTATGCAGTGCGAGCCGAATTCCTATTCCGTATCGCTCTGTTCACTCCCCGCATCGATCGCACCAACGGCGACGTCACACCGGTAATTGGTCGTCAGCTTGAAATCGTTCGCAAGCTTCTCGATGCTGGCTTCCCTTTATCGGCGGATGATAGTACAAATTTGAACTGCTTGCACGTAGCCACTGCTACCTCGCATTTAGCTGTTTTGGAACTATTGTTAGAAGATGGCAAGATTTCTGGGTCGAATGCACTTGAAGACATATCACCGGAAGGATTTTCCCCACTTGGAATCTCGATCACTCGCAGGCGTAAGGATGTATACGACGTGCTCATGAATGCCGGATCCAGGCACCACAATGTATGGCCTGAAATGCGTGGCGACGCTCTGCATTGTTGTGCCTTGTATCCAAGCGCAGAATCAGTGCTGATCGCGAAAGAAATCTTGAAAACGAACCCTAAGGCGATCAATGTTAGAGACAGTAACTGGAGGACGCCACTACATTGTGCGGCACTTCGAGAACACACCGAGATGATCAGAACTTTGATCGATGCTCGCGCTAACATCGTTGCTCGCGACGTAGATGGCTACACCCCATTGGGCGCAGCGGTGGCCTGGAGATCGGTGCGAGCGATCAAACAAATATGTGCTGCTCTCGAGCGTCAGCACCAGCCTCTCATCAGCTGGACTTTCACAGATACTCTGTTTGGGACAGGCCTACTGACATACTCGCCGCTGGAACAATTGCTAAGTCCTGGGACGATCTCTCCTGCGCGAGAGCCAGAGATGCTCTTGGAGCCTAACAAATTAGAGCGGTTTGGATGCTGTGATCATCCGTTCTCTACAAAATCTCTGGAAGTGCTTCGGGTTCTACTCGAGTGCTACACGCACAAGATACGGCTAAACACCAACTTCTTTGAATGCATCTTCTTTCCTAAGGATTCCTATAGCGGCATGCAACCTGCCATTGCAATGGGCAATATCAAAGCCGTGGAAGTCATACTGGGGTCCGGCAAGTTTTGCTTCGACTATCGATACCTGGTGCTCTACGCACACAACCAGCGTGCGGTCGGGGTATCTCACATCGCTGACGAAGCAACTAGAGAAGCCATGCTTGACTACCTCGAAGACTGTCACAACGACGAGTGGGCAAAACGTCGACTTGAGCGGTGCAGTAGCGCGTGGCTATTCTTTCCATGGAAGTTGTACTACGCATGTTACGGCAACTTGGAACAGCGGGAATGGAAAAGAGCTAGTCTTTGGCTCCGAGAGAACCGATTCCAGGATTATCGTCCGCTTGTTTTGGAGTTCGTGCCCTGGTGCAGGACGCGCGGATCATTGGATCTTGTGTCTTTTGTCATCGGATGGTGCTTCATGGCCCCGATGATTGCGTACCTCATCAAGATCCATCAAGTACCAGGTACCGAGTACCCTCTTAACCGAAAGATATACGTAATTATCTGTCTGGTCATGGTGAGTAGTGGTACACAATGGATACACGAAATTGGTCACTGACGCCATATGTCTAGGCGAATCTGTTTCTTCTCGCACGGCACATCTTCTCCGTACTGTCGGTACTGTACCGAAGCTGCAGACCACAGTACCATGGGTATGATAGACTACTTGTATTGATGCAAGCATCTTTCTCCTTGTTCGTTACAGCGGGCTGCTGCTATTTGTGCTATCTGCTTCAGCCCGGGCAAGACATGCTTTTCCCAACTTTCCCGCTTGACGACTTTTCGCCACAACAAAGAAGCTGGATAGAAATATTTGGGAGCCTGTCCCAAGCTCTCGAGGGATTGCTGATAGCGGTACCTGCGTAAGAAGCCTTTCTACCGCACTGTTGATCCTAATGACTAACGTTCGTGGTGTAGAGCGCAACTGTTACTTGTATTCGTGACTTTTTGGGCCGAAAAGTTCCTCAGAAAGGAGTCAGGAGGAAGACTCAATACACAACCAAGGCCCAAACATGAGAACGACAAGGCTACTTATATGCCATGGACGCGAATCGGGTACATTTTTGGTTAAGCAGGGTAATGAAACGCTAGCTTCCGATACCTTCTCACAGCTTCGAAAGTACATTGTTCGACGACATCATCCTTGCCCGAAGCTGATGTCCAGCCCACCTTAAGCGTCACCTCATACACTCCCAACCCCTTCCTTGAGATACAGTAGTTGTTATGAGCAATGACAAGGATGCGATTGTGTATAAGAGTCGGATCCATCTGCTGAGATAAAGACCGTGAGCACAGTCGCATAACTGCATGTTTTAGATTGTCAAAAACGTTTCGCAGGTATTTACGCAAAGGGAGGCTTACGTCGCGCCAGCAATGAACATTTCGACAGTTTTTGCTTTGGTAACAAACGATAGCAACGCAATGAATGCAGTTGTACCGAAGAAAGACCCGATGATACGGGGTACGAGCTCATGTATCTTTTCCACAACTATCACCGGGATAATTATCGTAAGCCCGAGTAGACACGACATCGTCGATCTGCTTATAGCACTCGCCCAGCTGTCGGGCAGGATGAATATGCGGGTGTCTTCGGAAATCTTCCGACGGAGTCCCTGCGTTCAACGATCAATCTTCAGGGTCAAAACGGGTCCTTGCGGTTGATGTTGCTCACCAGTCTTTCGAGGCTGCGGAAGCGCGTTAGTAGCCATTTGACCAGATCTTCCACGGGGCCTTGTAGTTGGCTCAACGCTCCGTCGGTCGTAGACGCCCCTACGGCCATCAGGTCTTGTGGATGGTTTAAGTAGTCCATCTCGCTCTGCGTTATACAGCCCGTTTCTCGCACCCAATTCTTGATGTTTGTGATGTCTCTCTGCGCTGCAGCTTCCATGCAAAGGATTTCGCTGTTTCTTTTCACCAAAGCATCTAGGGAGGACAGGTTCAGCATTTTGTTCAAGAAAATGCATATATGCAGTAAAGGTGATAGCATACCATACGACGCGAGCTCTTTGTCGATCTCATTCATGGCGGTTCTACGCTCTTCGTTCTTATCGCGGCGGCGATCGCCCAGAAAGATAACACGAGGCTCTTCTCTGTCGATTCGATCTAGCTTTTCCTCGAGCGCGACCAGACTGTCTTGCTTGTAGAGCATGAGTCGGCCCCGTAGACGTAGGAAGCGTCTTGATACATGGAAAGAGGGATGCGTGCTGATCAAGGCAGCAAATCTTGGGTATCCGTCTGGAAAGTCCTCGACTGTGTATTCCTTAGCATCGTGCCAAGAAGCAGGTACCTGTTCAGTTTACTAGTATATTGACTATTCGTTGATGCGTAGGTCGTCATGATTGGATGGCTCATGTGATACGAGATATGATCGCACAAGCTGGTCGTTCCTGTGAAACCCTGTGCTTTTACATGTTGCAACGGGTAAAACCTCCATAGCTATGATCCGTACAGCCTGCTTCGTCCTCCTACCTGCATGCGCCTACATTGCATGTGCATGCTTGGCGACATGACCCTAGCTCTATATGTGTTAGGTGATTAGCCCAATTCTCTCACCGGCGGCTGCCTTTTTGAGGGCATAGGTCTGCCTTGTGCTAACACTACAGTTAAAACGCCCGCCTTTTCCAGCAGTCTCCAGTTTGATAACCACAGCTTTTGGCCAGTTCGTCTTCTCTCTACTTCTGCGTTTAGTCCGCCTACAACAGCAACATGACTAGTGCTCGCGAAAAGTAAGCTTGTCGTGTCTCCATTTCATGCATCGCCTAATTCGTATAGCCGTTCTCCAACACCCGATCGGGAAAGCCTCGGAAATAGACCCAGTATCTCAGCGACCGGAGTCAGCCTGCCACCCGCAACACTTCACACATGCACACATCTAATTTCTTCTAGGGTACTCGCTATGTAAGGGGTGATTCGGTTTATTATACCCCACCTGGTCAGAACGTGATGAAAGGACCATATCAAATTGCCTCGAGACCTAGGAACGGACAATATACATTGTGTTCTGAAGAAGGCGATTCAGTAGAAGGAGGGATTACAGTGGCTGAATCGACTTTGAAACCCTGCCCTTGAGCTCAGTTGGTTGAAGATACAGACGTGCAGGCTATCATACCTGTTTCCAGGCTAGCTCATCGATTGTATAGTTCTTGGGTTGGGTCTGCCTCGATCCTCGTCAAAACACTTTTTTCGAATTCTTCGACCACCCCGTTCTTTGCGCCTCCAGCTCCGGGAGTGAAGTTCGCTTCCAAGCATAAGATGGTAGCCTGCTCATAGGCTGTGCCCATGGAATGACGCAGCATACCTTTCATTGCGCTCCTCATCTTATCTTGTACTATACCGGCACCCTTTTTGTCGATGTATTTGTGAAGAATGTTAGGGACATAATCCCACATAGCAATCTCCGAAAAGAGCAACCCCAAACAGTAGTAGTCGTGATTTTGCGTGTGCGATGTCTTTGGGGGTCGTCCTTGGCGATCCGGGTGCAGATAAACATCCAGCTCTGGTTTGTAAGAGAGCAAGTCTCTGGAAAGCTCGTTGTGTTCTCTACTGAACTCGAAGCCGCACAGAAAGGGCTCATTGTACCTGAGACTGCCATCGGCCGCTTGAAGGAACACGACGTTGTGACTTGCGATGCCTTGATGCAGCCAACCAGCACTGTGCCACTGTATGACAGCTTTACATATCTTCCTTGCGATATCAAAGCGCTCTCCGAGGTCGGGTTTCCTGTATTTCTCAGCGCCTTTTGGTGGCCTCTCTTTTGAGCCGGGGACGGGATTGGGCGATTCCAGGATCTCGCGCAAAGACACCGGCCGGCGAAAGTCGGCGCGCGGAGGTCGGAAGATCAGACCGAAACACTGCTCGACCTTCTCGTGAAACCACCCTAGACATTGCGGGGTGTGAAAGGTTGCTGGCTCGGAGTCTTTCAGAACGGTGGCAAGCTGTGCGACTCGCCGCTCACAAAGAGTAATGCTGCTTGGCTCAATCCTTTCGTAGGGTTTATACTCCACCAGAACGATGCCATTGAAATCTGGTCGTTCTTCCATATGAAGTGGTACGCGAAAGTCGGGACTTCCTTGGAATCGAGTTTCGGGTGGTCTCTTCTCTAAAGTAGGAGAGACTGAGCCCTCAAAGTTCGCGTGAAGTCGTGCGCGTAAGATGGCGACGATGTTGAGGTCCTTGAGGGTCATGTCCTCAATAGCCGAAGCCAAAAACACTTGATCATCAAGCTGGGGATGTGAAAGGACACCTCTCTGAACAACTCGTTGAAGTGCTTGCAAGTTCTTTTCGTAATTGTTGAGGAATTCTCTGGCGACGATGTCGTCGGAAGTCTCGTCCTGACTTCTCTCTATCAACAATCCAGCCGCCAGACTCTGAACTGCTGAAACCAGTCTAATCTTGAACGTGTCCCAAGTACTGCGAACCTCAGTCTGGGACTTCTCCGTCAGGGTATGTATTGCTGCAACTGATCTTCCGCATTCCTTATCTTCAAGCACGAAACCACGTAGCTGGGACGTAAGAGTGGTCAACTCCTCGATCCTTACAGACGCAATGCCCCGAGGAGCCTCGTTCTTGAGCCAGAAAAGAATGGCGTCCATGGTGGATTCGTCTAGAGGACTCTGGGTCAGGATGCGAAGGGTCAACGCACCACCACCACTTCCTTTGGGAGCGAGCAAAGACGAATTTGCTTTGGGAAGAGGATCGAGTCGTATTGAGCCATTACTAAGGCCCCAATGTAGAGGAGTTTCCATTACTTTCTTACTTCGATTCGGAAGCGCATCATGGATTTCGGATACGCGAATGTGTTTGTTGCGTTCGAGCTGGTCCCTCGCCTCCTTGAGCCATCTTGATGTGAATGATCTTTCCCCTGGAGAAACAGTCATTACACCCATAGCACAAGCTGCGACCATCTCAACGTTTGGTGGAATGATACGATCATTTCCAGCTCTCGCAGCTTGGGCAGCGAAACAACAATCCAGAATGAGTAGAACGTGCCCGTTCACATATCGAAGTCTTGGTTGTATGTCCGACCAGTACACTTTCGGACTGTTCAACTCGCTTCTAGCTGCCCAGACCGACCGTCGCGGCCGTCTGCCTTTTTCGTCTTTCTCTAAGTCGTCGTCTCCATGGCCACCATAGTGAATGATTGCCAGACTTCGCGGTTCTTGTAAAGATTCAACTAATCGATGGATTCTGCTGTCCACTGCCAGGTGGCTACCATTCTTTTCGAGAAGGGGAATCTCGTACAGATCAGCCCTATAACCTAATTCGGAGGTGAAGAAAGACTGGACTTGCACAGCCTCGTTCTTGTAGTCTGTTTGGGCGCACGCCCAATAGATGATGAGGCACACGACACGGTCGTAGTCATTCGTGCGATCGCGGGAGAAATGCGTGTCCAGATCCCTGTTCAGCTCGCTGACAAAATTTTGGGCAGGGCTCGATATATCCATGGTGGTTGACGCGTGGATGAAAAGGTTACATGACACTGTTGGAAAGTTTAAGTCTTTCGCAGCTCTGCCTCGATAGACGCTGCCTCAGGCGGGCTGTCCTCTTCCGGTGAGACTGCGCAAGCTGGTTTTGCAACCTGGCCTGGGCAAGGCAGAATTGCAGAAAGCATCCGGATACTGGCGACGTTCGAGAGCGTCACAGCGCGAAGGGATGTAGTTGTGGGCTGAAAGTTCGCTAGAGAGTCCTGCGCTGCGAGGCCGGGTTTGGCGAGGCTGCCACTGCGCATCTCCAGATCGTCGGGCGCGACTGGTGCCACGTCTTCCTACGACGCCCCGGCTCAGATGCGGAGGCGTAGCGGGGCAAAGAGTCCTCTGGAGAAGCCGATATACCCAGATAGTGCATAGACATTGTGTCCACCCAAAGCGCTATAGTACCTAGGTAAGAAGGCTCCCAGCTGTGCAAGCGCGGATACTGGAACGGGGGTTACACCACTTCACAATCTCTCGTCACCCAGGCATACGCATTGCTTCTTGGTTATGACGATACGAGATTTGGCCCCCTGCGTTCCCGTTTCAGCCGCTTCAAACATCGGCGGAAAGCCCGAGGCTTGTCGCGTTGGAGGCGCATGTCGTATGTGGCTGTTGTCCAATAGCACGGTGCCTCGCATGCCAACCCCGCTGCCGTAATCAGAGTAGGTCTTATGTAAGCCTACTAACATGAATTACATGGACTCGATACCACTTACGCGAGCTTATCTTCGGGCATAGGTCGCTGCTTCGGCCGATGAAGCGCATGGTGACACATGACGAGGTGTGGTAGTCGGAGGCCGACGGGTTGCATTTCGTGTGCGGCGAATACCTCAAACGCACAGCTACCGTCTCTCTACTTCGACGCAAGATATCTGTTCATACCCGTGTACTTTAGAGCCCCATACTCGCTACCCGAGTGCTGCAAGACGCCTCCCACACATCAGATCTATTGACAAGGCTCACGAAAATTATGGAGCGCGAGTACGAATTCTTTGTAACGACGGATAAGCCATATAACCCAGCTGGTGCGGAACGATGCATGATCCGGCGGCTAGTGATGCGCAATCACTTCGATATGAAGATGGCTGGACCGCAGATCAACCCGTCTCAACACTCTTCGATTAGCACAGCCATGGCGAAGAAGAAACTAAAGAACCGATTCCGGATATCCGAACCTCGGATCAAGAAAGAGAAGGCCAATAGTAGAGAGAGGGTAGATGCACGGAGATTAAGAGAGAAGGGCGCAGCGAGGCTGAAAGATCTGAGAGATAGTTCGGGACCAACGACATTCTCGAAAGCTGGGGAAGATGGCAAAGACAAGAGAAACAACATGGATGGAACACCGGAAGCAAGGCCAGTGTTGAAGTGCGGCCTGGATGATGATCAGATAAATCCTTCCAAGGTTTCACCCATACCTGGAGTTCCAGAGCTGGGTGCGCTATTCCAATTGTGTACGTAGAGTCGATACCCGTTGTCCAACTACGAGGGCAAATTCTGAAGCCAAGGGCCCTCTTTGCTGACACCAAAGACAGACAAGAGTGCACCCAAGAACAATGCAGTCGCCATCGACGCCCAACACACGTGGAAGTCACTCATCTCGACCGATGCTGGCTTACTGCACGCAACTCTGGCAAGCTGGGCACTATACGGCATGCTGGCCAATGAACTCGCTGACTTGAGAGTGTGCAAACTCAAGCACAAGAATGAAGCGATCAAGGCCGTCAACTGCAAACTTGCGACGTCTGGAGGCTATATATCTGATGAGGTGGTTGCCACTGTGTTGACTTTGGCAAATCTCGAGGTATGAGCACATCTTCCCGTGAAACGATCTATGCTAACTGTTCCAGAATCTTCTTGGAGACTATGAAACGGCTAAGCTTCACGTCACAGCGCTAAAACGTATGGTGAAAGTGCGAGGTGGGCTGTTTGCCTTTGGACACCATGATGGCTTGCTGCGTGGCATCACATGGTAAGCTCCATGCCATCCATCGCATAATTCCACCGCTAAAGCACTTGACAGGATGGACTTTCATACTGCAGCAGTTTCTCGCGCGCACCCGTCTTTCCCACATATAAGTCTAGATCCGGATACGCCTGCTTTGCCAGACGAGCTCAAAGAAGAAGCGGCAAAAACGTCGCCCACGTCACTGCTCCACCTTTCTTGCGGCGCGGTCGACTGCTTCAACATATTCTATCGACTCCATCGACTGGCGCTAGCAGTATCGTCGCAATGGGTTGGTCGTGTCGAGCGTCTCACTCTCAGCAATCTTCTCTACGAAACGCAGTTCATGATCCTCTCGATACCTGATCACTCGCACAACTTTTTACACTTTGACCAGAGCATCAATGGCGAAGAAAATGACTGCTACGATTATCTCAAGGCTAGAGCGGATGCAGCGCGTGTGGTTGAGGCCCTACTTGCAGCAGCCCTCATCTTCGTGTATGCAGTACTTCGTGCACTACCACTGAACACGAAGATCTTCGCTGTTCTCCTTTCTCGGTTACGTACCGCTATAGATCGACCGAATGCACTGGTACTGGAAATGTGGAGACGAGAGAAGAATCTCAACATGTTGCTTTGGGTCCTGGTCGTTGCGAGTTGTGTCGCTACAGGGGAAGAGCGCATGTGGTGGATCGCGCAGCTATCAGAACTGTGTGGAAAGAGGCACATTAGTAGTAGACAGCATCTCGAGCTTGAAATGCGCCATGTCGCATGGACGGATAAGTTTTTCGAAGATCGGATGGATGCTATCTGGGCAGAGGTGATGCGGCTGCGAGGGCTGGCGCTTTGCAGAGGGTCGCTGGCGGGGTTTCCTGCTACTACTGCGGAGCCTTCGTTGTTTGATGGATGATGTAGAACAAAGAGAGCCACGCCTTTCACGATGAAAACAGAATGTTTTGAGATGAAGGAGTTCAGCAGGCGGACCAATCACGGCGGACGCTAATCCGCTTTCAATCCAAGTTCGTGAATGTTCCGCCACGTGCATCGGGCAAAGTAGCGCCGACGGCGGCGGGCGCGAAGGCAAAGGGTCTCAATAATCTTCGAGGACTGACGTTCGTCTGGACACGACAACCACAACCATGGCC
>Ga0265798_10009102_pt1 | contig 12505 bp, 11 predicted proteins | sample P3T30metagenome_FD_192430 | JGI IMG/M metagenome (GOLD analysis project Ga0265798, IMG submission 192430) | Plant litter microbial communities from East Loma Ridge, Irvine, California - P3 T30 | ecosystem: Environmental > Terrestrial > Plant litter > Unclassified | place: USA: California...
CTTCGGTCGGAGCGGCGGCGCCTTCGGTCGGAGCGGCGGCGGCCTCGTCGGCCCCTCCCGCGTCGGGTGAGTCGGCGACGGCCGAGCCGACGGCCCCGCCTGCCAGCGCCTCGTCGGTCGCGGCCTCGTCGCCGTCGGCGGCGAAGGCCGCCGTGGGCGCGAGCACGAGTGCGCTCGCGAGGGCCAGGGCGGTCGCGTAGCGCGCTCCCCGGCCTCGGGTGGATCTGATCATGTGGACGCTCCTGTGGGTCGATCGCCCACGACGACGTCGGCGACGCCCCGGCGACCACCCCGCGACCCCCCATGGACCGCGCGGCCCCCGGGGCCGGATGCCCCCCACACTAGGGGCAGCCTCCGACGAACGGGAGTCCCGGCGACCGATCCGACCCCACGAGGAGGCGCCCGGTGCGCCTCCCGGCCACCGCGCCTCCTCGAGGCGGTCGCCCCGCCGCGCGCGGCCGCCGCGGTTACGCGACGTGACGGCTGCCCCGGCGGCCGGCCCCGCGCCTCCGTACGCTCGACGGATGGCCCCGCGCGACACCACCCCGACGACCGGCGACACCATCTCGGCCCTGCTCGACGAGCGGCGGACGTTCCCCGCGCCTCCGACCCTCGCGGCCCACGCCAACGTGACCGGCGCCGAGCACGAGCGCGCCGCCGCCGACCCCGTCGCCTTCTGGGAGGAGCAGGCCCGCCGCCTCGAGTGGGAGACGCCGTGGACCACCGCCCACACCTGGTCGCCGGTGCGCGAGCTGGCCGACGGCGGCCTGACCGTGCCCGAGGCGACCTGGTTCGCGGGCGGGCGGCTGAACGTCGCGGTCAACTGCGTCGACCGGCACGTCGCGGCCGGGAACGGCGACAAGGTCGCCCTGCACGTCGAGGGCGAGCCCGGCGACCGGCGCGACGTCACGTACGCGCAGCTGCAGCGCGAGGTCGTCAAGGCCGCGAACGGCCTGCGCAGCCTCGGCGTCGGGAAGGGCGACCGCGTGGTCGTCTACCTGCCGGTCATCGCCGAGACGATCGTCGTGACGCTCGCGATCGCGCGCATCGGCGCGATCCACTCCCTCGTCTTCGGCGGCTTCTCGGGCGAGGCCCTGCGGTTCCGCGTCGAGGACACGGGCGCGAAGCTGCTCGTGACGACCGACGGCCAGTTCCGCCGCGGCGCGGCCGTGCCGGTCAAGGCGAACGCCGACCACGCGGTGAGCGGCGAGAACCAGGTCGAGCACGTGCTCGTCGTGCGGCGGACCGGCGACCGGACGCCCGACGTGCCCTGGACCGAGGGCCGCGACCTCTGGTGGCACGACGTCGTCGACCCGCAGCCCGACGTCGACGAGCCCGAGGCCTTCGACGCCGAGACGCCCCTCTTCATCATGTACACGAGCGGCACGACCGGGAAGCCGAAGGGCCTCGTCCACACGAGCGGCGGCTACCTCACCGCCGCGAGCTGGACCCACTGGGCCGTCTTCGACGCGAAGCCCGACGACGTGCACTGGTGCACGGCCGACCTGGCCTGGGTGACCGCCCACACCTACGAGATCTACGGCCCGCTGTCGAACGGCCTCACGCAGGTGATCTACGAGGGCACGCCCGACACCCCGCACCCGGCCCGCCACCTCGAGATCATCGAGCGCTACGGCGTCACCACGTACTACACGGCGCCGACGCTGGTGCGGACGCTGGCGTCGTGGTTCCCCGACGGGCTGCCGACCGACCACGACCTCAGCTCGCTGCGCCTGCTCGGCACGGTCGGCGAGGCGATCAACCCGGAGGCCTGGGTCTGGCTCCGCGAGCAGCTCGGCCGGGGCGAGCTGCCGATCGTCGACACCTGGTGGCAGTCCGAGACGGGGGCGGCCGTCATGGCGCCCCTCCCGGGCGTCGACACCCTGAAGCCCGGGTCGTCGCTGCGGGCGCTGCCCGGCGTCTCGACCGCCGTCGTCGACGAGGCCGGCGAGCGCGTGCCGAACGGCTCGGGCGGCTACCTCGTCGTGCAGCAGACCCCGCCGTCGCTCGCCCGCACGGTCTGGGGCGACCCCGAGCGCTACCGCGACAGCTACTGGGCGAAGTACTGGCGGCAGGGCTGGTTCTTCTCGGGCGACGGGGCGAAGTACGACGACGACGGCGACATCTGGGTGCTCGGCCGCGTCGACGACGTCATCAACGTCTCCGGGCACCGGTTGTCGACGATCGAGGTCGAGTCGTCGCTCGTCTCCCACCCGCTGGTGGCCGAGGCGGCCGTGGTCGGCGTGGCCGACGACCGCACCGGGCAGGCGATCGCCGCCTTCGTGGTGCCCGCGTCGAGACCGGCCGGAGGCGCGGTGCGCGACGCCGGGTCCGCCGACGAACCGCAGGTGTGGGCCCCGCTCGCGGCGGAGCTCTCCGCGACGCTCCGGGCGCACGTCGCCGACCAGATCGGCCCGATCGCCAAGCCCGCGACGGTCGTCGTCGTGCCCGACCTGCCGAAGACCCGCTCGGGGAAGATCATGCGACGCCTGCTCGGCGACATCTGCGACGGCCGGGTGCTCGGCGACACCACGTCGCTGCAGGACTCGACGGTGCCCGACCGGATCGCGGCCGTCCGCGCGGAGGTGCGGCGCGCCTCCTGACGGGGCCCGTCGACGCACCGCACCGCACCGCGCCGCGCCGCGCTCCGAGCACCGCACCGCGACGAGACCCGGGGCGGTCGTCGGGACGCGCTGCGACGGGCCCGACGTCAGCCGGGAGGACCACCCGACGCCATCCCTCCGGAGGCGCGGGTCGGCCCCCAGCGACGGACGCGCCCCGCCCCGGCGCTCCGTAGCGTCGGAGGCGACTCGCCCGAGCCGCCGAAGGAGCACCATGACCACCCATCCCACGCCCCCGCACGACCGCGACGACGCCCCCGCCGACGCCGCCCCCGTCGCCCCGGAACCGGCCGCCCCCGACGCCCCGCCCGCACCGGCCCCCACGCCGGGACCTGCCCCCGCACCGGCACCGGCACCCGCCCCCGCACCCGCCCCCGCGCAGGGCCCCGGCGGCTGGGCCGTCGCCGCCCTCGTCGTCGGCATCGCCGCCTTCCTCACCGGGCTCGTGCCGGGGGTGGGCTTCCTCGTCCCCCTCGCGGGCCTCGCCCTCGCGCTCGTCGCCCTGCTCGTGCGCCGCGACCGCGGTCGTCCGGGCACGGGCATCAGCGTCACGGCGCTCGTGCTGTCGTCGCTCGCCCTCGTGACGAACGTCGCGGTGACCCTCGTGACGGTCGTCGTGGGCCCGGCCCTCGTCGACGTGGCCGACCGCGCCTGGGACGCTTGGTCGGGCCAGCCGGGATCGTGGTCGTACTCCTCCGGCGACGACCTCGACGGCGCCACCGGCCCCGGCAGCCCGACGCCGCTGACGACCGACTGCTGGACGGCCGACCTCCCCGCGACCGCGTGGGTGTCCGAGTCGTCGCTCGACGACGGCGCCTCCTGCTCCCTCGAGGCCTCGGTGGGTGACGACGCCACCGGCGCCGAGTTCTTCGTCACGGTCGCGGCCGTCCCGACCAGCACGAGCGACGAGCTGACCGGCGACGGCTCGCTGGGCGCCGTGACCGACGCCCTGTCGACCAGCTGGCTGCCCTCCGTCGGCACGGTCGTCGGCGACGTCGACGAGGTGCAGCTCGGCGGCGAGCCCGCCCGGGCGGCGAGCATCGCGACCGGCACCGACCTCGGGACGCCCGGCGTCGCGATGATCGCCCTGGCCCCCCGCGCGCTGTCGACGGACGACGGCTCGGCCCGGCTCTTCCTCGTGACCGTCACCGCGACCGACGGCGGCGACCTCGAGGGGGCGACCGACGCCTCCTCGTCGCGGTCCGACCTCGACCGCGTGGTCGACGAGCTGACGAGCAGCTGGCGGTGGGCCGACTGACCTCGGCACTGGCGACGCGGAGGCGCGTGCGGTTGGCTGGGACCATGTCGATCTCCAGCACGGCCGAGAAGGCCGAACTCCTCCGCTCGCTGCACGTCCCCGGCGACCCGCTCGTCGTGACGAACGTGTGGGACAGCATCACCGCCCGCGTCGTCGCCGGCGCCCCGGGGGTGAAGGCCCTCGCGACCGCCTCCCACTCGATCTCCGAGGCGCACGGCGTCGAGGACGGCGAGGGGCTCGACGTCGACCAGATGCTGGCCGCCGCCCGCCTGGTCATCCGCGCCGTCGACCTGCCCGTGTCGGTCGACTTCGAGAAGGGCTACGCGACCGACGCGGCCGGCACGCTCGACAACGTCTGGCGCCTCATCGAGGAGGGCGCCGCCGGCCTCAACATCGAGGACAGCGTCGGCCGCTCGAAGGCCGAGCTCTACGACGTCGACACGCAGGTCTCGAAGATCGCCGCCGCCCGCCGGGCCGGCGACCGCGCCGGCGTCCCGATCGTCATCAACGCCCGGGTCGACGCCCTCGCCGGCGACCCGTCGCTCTTCGACGACGCCGTCGCCCGCGCCAACGCCTACCTCGACGCCGGCGCCGACTGCGCCTTCGTGCTCGGCCTCGGCACGGACGAGCTCGTCGCCCGCGCCCTCGAGCAGATCCACGGCAAGGTCAGCGTCATCTCCGGCCCCGACTCGGTGCCGCTCGCCCGCCTGGCCGAGCTCGGCGTCTCGCGCGTCAGCTTCGGCCCGCGCACCCTGGGCCTGACGCTGTCGCACCTCCGCGACGCGGCCGAGCAGCTCACCGCCCGCGGCGACTACCCGGCCGAGCTCGGCTTCGCCTTCTGACGACCCGCCGACGACGAACGGCCCGCCCCTCCGTGAGGAGGTGCGGGCCGTCGTCGTCAGTCCCCCGGCCGGAGGCGCAGTGCAGCGCTCAGCGCGCCTCGCGTCCCGAGCCCTGGTCGCGGTCGAGGTCCTCCGAGGTGGCGTCGGGTGACGAGCCGTCGCGCCGCCCCTCGCCCCGGGCCTCCTCCTCGGACTCCTGCCGGGCGATGGAGGCCGCGGCGGCCTGACGCAGGCGCATGCCGTCGAGCTCGTCCTGCGCCTCCTGGGCCTTCTTCTTGTCGCTGGCCGCCGTGTCACGGGGCGGCAGCAAGATGTCCTTCTCCGCCCTCATGCCGGCCTGCAGCTCGCGGCCCCGCTCGATCTCGGCGTCGAACTCGGCGCCGAAGAGCAGCGCGTTGTTGGTGATCCAGAGCCACAGCAGGAAGACGATGACGGCGCCGAGCGAGCCGTACGTCTTGTTGTAGTCGGAGAAGTTCGCGACGTAGAAGCCGAAGCCGACGCTCGCGAGCAGCCAGATGCCGATGGCGAGCAGCGAGCCGAGGCTCATCCAGCGGAACTTCGGCTGCTTGACGTTGGGCGAGAAGTAGAAGAGCACCGCGACGACGACCACGATGATGCCGAGCAGCACGGGCCACTTCACGATGCCCCAGACGAACACCGCCGTGGAGCCGAGGCCGATGACGTCGCCCACCGTCTGCGCGACGTCGCCGCTCAGCACGAGGATGAGGCCGGCGATCACGACGAGCACGACCGTGAAGGCCGTGATCGCGAGGTTGACGGGACGGAGCTTCCAGACCGGGCGGCCCTCGTCGATCTCGTAGATGCGGTTCATCGCCCGGCCGAAGCCGCCGATGTAGCCGCTCGCCGACCAGAGCGCGCCGAGCACGCCGACGACGAACGCGACGCCCGCCGCCGGCGAGGCGACGAGCTCGGCGATCGGCTCCCTCAGGGCCGTGACGACGGACCCGGCCCCGAGGCCCTCGAGGATGTCGAGCACCGCACCGGTCGTCGAGCCCGCCTGGCCGAAGAGGCCGAGCAGCGACACCACGGCCAGCAGGCCCGGGAAGATCGCGAGCACCGCGTAGTAGGTCAGCGATGCCGCCAGGTCGGTGCACTGGTCGGCGCCGAACTCGCGGAGGGTCTTCTTGAACACGTAGCCCCACGACCGTTTGTGCAGGTCGGTGGGGTTCTCGGGCTTGCCGTCGTCGTCGGGGGCCGGCGAGGCCGCCTCGCGCTCGGTGCTGCTCTGCGCCATGGGATCCGGGTCTCTCTCGTTCGTCGGTGGTCAGCGACGGGGTGCTGTGGTGACCGTGGTCGGCGTGGTGGTCGGCCCCGCGGTCGGCGCGGCGGCGCTGGGCGTGCGCCGGTCGTCAGGTCAGCGCCGGGCGGCCTTGACGATGCCGGCCACCAGGGCGGCGACGCCGACGGCGCCCGTGGCGGCCGCGGCCACCACCGGCTTCTTGTCGTCGGCCCAGCGCCGCTTGACGCTGGCCTTGAGGCGACGTGCGTGGGCGGGCACGCTGAGCTTGTCCTCGATGGCGTCGAGCGTCTCGGCGAACTCCTCGCGGGTGCGGGCCAGGTCGAGCTCGATCTCGGGGATGCTCGCGTCGGGTCGCAGCCCGGCCGACTCGGTGGGGTCGTCCGGGGCGTTCTCGTCAGGACCGCGGTTCGGCATACGCTCCCTGTCCCTTCAGGGCGGCGACGTCGGCCTTCACGCTGTCGACCGCGTGCTGCGGCACGGGCGGGACGCCCTTCTTCAGCGCTTTGACGCCCAGCAGGGCCAGCACGCCGGTGACGACGAGCAGCACGCCGGCGACGATCAGGGCCGCGAGCCACGGGGCGACGACGGTGGCGAGGCCGAGGACGCCGGCCGTGATCAGCACGGCGAGCAGGAAGAAGCCGAAGAGCGCGGCCCCGACGAGGAGGCCGATGCCGACGCCCGCGTCCTTGAGCTTCGTGACGAGCTCCTTCTTCGCGAGCGCGACCTCGCCGCGGATCATCCGCGACAGCAGGTCGGGCAGGCTGCCGAGCAGCTTGCCGAGCGAGCGCTTGGTGCTCTGCTCGGGGGCCTTCAGGTCAGCGTCAGCCACCGACGTTCACCCCGGGGAGCGTGTCGGTGCCCTTCGACGAGCCCCCGGCCTTGCGGGCCGCCTTGTCGGCCTTGCCCTTGGCCTCGTCGGCGACGTCGTCGGCCTTGTCCTTCGCCTCGGCGGCCTTGTCCTTCGCGGCGTCGGCGACCTCGCCGGCCTTGGCCTTCGCCTCGTCGGCGACGTCGTCCGCCTTGTCGGCCAGGTCGTCGGCGGCGTCGCCCGCCTTGCCCGCGACCTGCTTGGCCTTCGCGGCGGCGTCGCTGGCGGCGCCCGAGAGCTTCTTGCCGACGACCGGCGCGTTCTCCTTGACGAAGTCCTCCGCCTGGTGCACGGACTTCTGGACGGTGGGGTTCTCCCACAGGTCCTCGGCTCGCGACTTGATCTTCACGTACGCACCACGACCCGCGCGGGCCCCCAGGACGTACCCGACTGCTGCTCCGGCGACGAAGAGGATCTTGCCCTTCATGAGTGCTCCTTGGCTCGGACCCGCGCACGGCGCGGGTGCTCTGGTGTTGTCCGACCTCCCACGGTGGCACGGCAGGCCGGGCGGCGACCAGATTGGCGTGCCCGTTGTCCCCTCCGAGAACGGATCGCCCCCGGGGAGGCCTCGTCCGTCGCCGCGGCGCCGCACCGGCCGCGGCCGTGCGACGTCGTCAGCCCTCGCGGTCGAGGACCCGCGCCTCGCGTGTCGCCGCGACGGGCAGCCCGCGGTCCGGGGCGATCAGCCCCAGCGCCCGCCGGAGCGTCCACCCCTCGAGCCCCGCGCCCGCGAAGGCCGCCTCGACGAGCCGCACGGCGCACCAGCCGAAGAGCGCCACGACGATCGCGTTGCGCCCGGCCAGGGCGAGCACGGCGAACGGGTTCAGGTCGATCAACGGTCGGTAGAGGATCGGGAAGACGAGCGTCGTGAGCCCCGCGGCCCAGCCGAGCATCACGGCCGGCACCCGGAACTCGGTCGGCCGGGTCGCGAGGCCGACGGCGACGATCGGGGCGATCCAGAGCATGTACTGGGGCGAGCCGACCTTGTTGAAGACGACGAAGGCGGTCGTCAGCGTGAGCGCGCCGAGCAGGACCAGGCCGTGCTCGTCGGCCGGTCGTCGACGGGCGCCGGGCACCCCGAAGGCCGCGACGGCGAGCACGCCGACGAGGGCCAGGATGACGCCCAGCATGAGCTCCGTGCTGCCGTTGATGGCCCAGGTGTCGCCGGGCCCCATCACCTCGCGCGTCGCCAGGGCGACGTTCTGGTAGACGCTCGCGCCCGGCACGCGCAGCATCGCCATCCACACCCACGGCGTCGACAGCGGCGCCTCGAGCTGCAGGCCCCGGCTCGACTGGGTGGTGACGAAGCTGTCGACGCGGGTCAGCCCCCCGCCGAGGGCGACGACCGAGGCGACGACCATCGTGACGACGATGGCCGTCCGCACGACGGTGGCCCGCTCGCGGGAGGCGACCATGACCGCGCCGACCACCGCGGCGGGCCAGACCTTGATCCAGGTCGCCGCGGCCAGCAGCAGGCCGGCCACCCGCGGGTGCCGCCCCAGGAGCACGAGGGCCGTCACCACCATCGGAGCGCTGAACCCCTCGAGGCGGAGGAAGGCCACCGGGCTGAGGAGGAAGAGCACGAGCAGCCACCACCAGGCCGCCGGGTCGTCGACCGTCCGACGACCCCGGTCGGTGAGCAGCCACAGCGAGACGGCGTTCAGGGCGGTCAGCATGACCAGCCACACGAGCTGGTAGAGCGACTCGCCCAGCACGTTCGGCAGGACGATCGGCAGCAGCGCCCCTGCGGGGTAGACCCAGCTGAAGTCGAGCACCGGCCATGAGCCGGCGCTCAGCGCGTCGCTCGCCCAGGTCCGGTAGAGGGGCAGGTCGCCGCTCACGCCGCCCGCGAGCATCAGCGGCGTGAGCGCCAGGAAGACGGCGCCGTGCAGCAGGGCGAACGCCCGCCAGAGCGCCCGGGGGTGGCGCCGGGCGCGGTCCCACCGGACGCGCGTCCGCCAGGCGAGGTCGTTCACCCCGCGGGCACGCCGCAGGGCTCCGGAGGCACGGGACGGGCGCATGGTCACGTCGGCACGGTACGGGCCCGAGCTTGCACGAGGGTGAACGGGCGGCGACTTCCGCCGAAGATCATCCGCCCGGCTGACCTCGCCCCCGTCGCCCGGCCGAGGAGGCGCGGGTCAGCCGCGCAGGGACACCCACCAGATGAGCAGCATCGTCGTCAGGAACCCCGACACGAAGTTGAGGGTGAGGAAGCGCCTCCAGCCCTTGTTGACGCCCTCGGCGTCGGCGTCGGCGACGTTCCACCAGGGAGCGCAGCTGATCGCGTAGCCGACGGGGATGAGCGCCGCCAGCGGCCCGGGCCAGTCGGTGAAGGTCATGAGCACGCCCGCGAGCAGGTACGCCACGACCGAGAGCCGCACGGTCGACCGGGCGCCGATGACGGTGGCGGTCGAGGCGATGCCGCCCTCGCGGTCGGCCAGCACGTCCTGCACGGCCCCGAAGGCGTGGCTCGCCATCCCCCAGAGGAAGAACGCGCCGAGCAGCGCCCAGAGCGCCGGGGTGAAGGCGGCCCCCGCGAGCACGAGTCCGAAGACCGCGGGGCTCACGAAGTGGGTGCTCGACGTGACCGAGTCGACGAACGGCCGCTCCTTGAAGCGCAGCCGCGGCGCCGAGTAGGCGACGACGGCGAACATGCTCACCGCGAGCACCAGCGCGCTGAGCGGACCGCCCACGGCCACGAGGAAGACGAGGAACGGCACGGTCGTCACGACCGACGCGACGAGCGTCGGGCGGTGCATGCCCCGGTCGAGGAGGGCGCCCTCGACCCCGCCCTTCCGCGGGTTGCGGAGGTCGCTCTCGTAGTCGAAGACGTCGTTGATGCCGTACATCGCGAGGTTGTACGGCACGAGGAAGAAGACGGAGCCGACGATCGCGACGAGCCACGGCACGGTCGAGAAGTCGAACGAGCCGGCGGGCACGGCCGCACCGCCGCGCGGCGTCGAGGCCGCCGTCAGCACGTACGCCGCCGCGAAGGGGAACGCCGTGTTGATCCAGCTGAGCGGCCGGGACGACCAGAACAGGGCTCTCAGGGTCGCGGTCACCGCGCCTCCTCGTCCAAGGTCGCTCCGGGTGCGACGGCGGCCGTCGTCGAGGCCTCGACGCCGGCGCGGTCGCGCGGGTGGACGCGGGTGGGCTCGCGGGGCGGACGCCGCCCGCCGAGCAGGCTCCAGACGCTCGGCAGCAGCACGAGGGCGGCGACGGCGTAGGCGAAGTCCTCGAGGGGCGCGATGCCGATCTTCACGCCGCTGATGCGCGCCTCGTCGTAGCCGACGAGCCCGACGCCGATCATGACGTTGTCGAAGACGGCCGTCATCACGAGCAGCACGACGGTCGCCAGCGCCGCCGCGCGCACACGCTCGGCGAGCGGACGACCCGGCGAGGAGGCGCGGCTCGCCCGCCGACGCGACCAGGCCAGCAGCAGGGCCGCCCCGGCCGCCGCGGCCACGAGCACGAGGAAGACGGCGTTGATCGACCAGTAGGTCACGAGGCACCGCCCCCGGAGCCCGCCCGGGCACCGCCGGAGCGTGCCGAACGGCGCTCGTCGAGGAGCTCGAGGACGAGCCGCGCGCCGGAGAGGAGGTTCATCGTCAGCCAGCACAGCAGCGTGAGGAAGAACACCTCCTCGAGGGGCAGCTCGGGGGCGAGCTGGACGCCGGTCATGAACGAGGTCTCGCCGCGGAAGAAGATGCCGACGTCGATGCCGACGACGTCCCAGACGAGGAAGAACACCACGCCCACGAGCAGCGTCACCGCTGCACGCCAGCCGTCCCGCCAGAAGAACAGGGCGAAGCGCCGGTCGAGCAGGGCCATGCCGGTCAGGGCGACGCCGAGCGCGACGAGGTAGAGGACGCCCATCAGGCGCCGCCGCCGCCGGCCTCGGCACGTGCCGGCGCGCCCGGCACGGTCGCGGGCTCGGGCAGCGGCTCGGTGCTCGTGTCGCCGCGCATGTTCTTGAGCAGCACCTCGGCGCTGATCAGGCACATGGGCAGCCCGATGCCGGGACGCGACGAGCCGCCGACGTAGAAGAGGTCGGCCACGTGCTCGGACGTGTTGCCCGCCCGGAACATGGCGCTCTGCTCGAGGGTGTGGGCCGGGCCGAGCATGCTGCCGCTCCACGCGTTGACGTCGTCGACGAAGTCGCGAGGCCCGCGGGTGCGGCGCAGCACGACGCGCGACGCGAGGTCGGGCACGCCGGCCCACTCGGCGATCTGGTCGATCACGAGGTCGGCGAGGCGCTCGACCTGCGGGTCGCCGTCGCCGTCGACGTCGCCGCGGCCGATCGAGGGGTCGGCCGGCAGCGGCACGAGCACGAAGAGGTTCGTGTGGCCGTCGGGGGCCGTCGAGCGGTCGATCGTGCTCGGCTTGCAGACGTAGAGCGACGGCGGGTCGGGGATGCGCTTCACGTCGCCGAAGATGCGCTCGAAGTTCTCGTGCCAGTCGCGGGCGAAGAACAACGTGTGGTGCTCGAGCTCGGGCACCTCGCCCTCGACCCCGAGGTAGACGAGCAGCGCGCTCGGGCCCGGGTCGCGACCCGACCAGTACCCCGCGTCGTAGGTGCGCAGGGAGGTGGGCAGCAGCCGCGTCTCGGTGTGGTGCAGGTCGGCCGCGCTGACGACGACGTCGGCCTCGAGCGTGTGGCCGGCGCCGCTCGCGTCCGTCCACTCGACCCCGGTGGCCCGGGCGCGCGCGCCGCGGAGCGACGACGCCGAGCCGGCCGGGCCGACACCGCCGGCGGTGGTGACGATGCGCGTGACCGAGGCCTCCGTGACGATCTCGACCCCCGCCTCCTCCGCCACGGCGGCGATCCGCTCGATGACGGTCGTCAGCCCGCCCTGCGGGTAGAGCACGCCGTCGTCGAGGTCGAGCGTGCTCATCAGGTGGTACATGCTCGGGGTGCGGAACGGCGACGACCCCAGGAAGACCGCCGGGTAGTCGAGGATCTGCTTGAGCCGGGGCTCGGTCACCGTCTTCGAGGCGAACGTGTCGAGGTCCTGCAGCAGGAGCCGGGCGAGCTTCGGCAGGCGCACGACGACGTCGCCGCGCAGCAGCGGCGAGACGCTCTCGAAGCTGGTGTAGAGGACGCGCTGCTTGGCCATCTCGTACGTGTCGCGGGCCGATCGGAGGTACCGGCGCATCCGGTCGCCGCTGCCGGGCTCGACGCTCTCGAACAGCTCGACGTTGCGCTCGAGGCCGAGGGGCACGTCGATCGGCGCGTGGTCGGGGGTGGTGCCGTCGGCGTCGGGGCCGGGCTCGAAGTACACGCGGTAGCCCGGGTCGAGCGGCACGAGGTCGAGCTGCTCGTCGGCCGTCGTGCCCATCAGCCGGAAGAAGTGGTCGAACACCTCGGGCATGAGGTACCAGCTCGGGCCGAGGTCGAAGCGGAAGCCCTCGCTCGCCCAGCTGCCGGCGCGGCCGCCGACCTCGGGGTTCTTCTCGAGCACGGTGACCTCGTGGCCCTCGCGGGCGAGGAGCGCGGCCGACGCGAGGCCGGAGATGCCGCCGCCGACCACGACGACGCGTCGGCCGTGCCGCTCGACGGTCGTGGCGCCGGTGGTGCGCTTCAGCCAGGGGGTGCTCATGCGGCTCCGGGGGTCGGGGGCGGGGAGGTCGGGAGGGAGGGCGAGGGGGCCGGCG
>Ga0265798_10009103_pt1 | contig 12505 bp, 9 predicted proteins | sample P3T30metagenome_FD_192430 | JGI IMG/M metagenome (GOLD analysis project Ga0265798, IMG submission 192430) | Plant litter microbial communities from East Loma Ridge, Irvine, California - P3 T30 | ecosystem: Environmental > Terrestrial > Plant litter > Unclassified | place: USA: California...
TCTACCTCTTTTTCCTTAGTGAGACAGTTATCCGTAGTTTTATACATTGTAACAACCACTTCGTCACCACCGCTTTTGCCAATGGCTTTACGGATAGCTCCATTAACTGATATCCGCTTATCCTCTCCGGTAACCGGTGCCAGGTTCAGGTCTTTAAATTCATAACCGTCAATCGTACCCGATACTTTCATAAATCCCCACTTTCCACGGATATCCTTCGTGCCCGGTATCACTAAATGATAAGTCCAGGCCCCTTTACCCGGCACGTGTTGCAGTATTAGCTTTTTGCCTTTCAATAGTTCCTTCATGGCTGTATCTAAATAGCGTTTACAAAATCGTTGAGTTGCTGGCAAGCTTTAAAACTTTTCACAATGGTTTCAAAGTTATTCTTTCCACGAAAAAATTCATCCGGATAATGCTTTTGTACAAAGAATCCTTTCATTTTCAAAAATTCTTTCGCAGGGCTATCCGCATCAAAATCTTTAGGCACTTTTTGCAAACGCTCTTGGGCAATTATCCCATTAGGGAACGCATGAAGCAATTCTTTATCTCCCGCAATCTTTTTCCATTCCTCAAAATTGTAGTCAATTTCCTGACGGATCTTCTTTAACCGCTCAGGTTCAGGCTGAAAAGCACCGGCACCTATATAGCATTCGCCGGGGTTAAGCACTATAAAGTAACCAGCTTTGCCGCTCTTACGGCCACCTTCATTAATAATCGAATAATAATACGTTTTGTAGGGCGATTTGTCTTTCGCAAACCGCAGGTCACGGTTTAATCTGGGGATACAATCCTTGGCCTTCAAATTTGATTGCGCTATAGACTTATCGAATGTTGATATGGCTTCGATCAGACCTTGATTGAACGCTGTAAAATCTTCCAGGCAGTCCCGGTAATCCGCATTGTGTTGATTCACCTACTCCCGGGTATTATTCTTGGCTAATTCGGCTAAAAATTTGAAGCTTGAGTTTTTAAGCATATTATTTAAAGATGCAATAAAAAAGCCGGCTAACTTCTTAACCGGCTTCGTTTTGTGAATTGTATATAGGGTTTAGTGAGTCCACTTAAAATCTTTAGTATCAAACTCCATTTCTTTTAGTCCACTGTCATAAAATTCTGCTTGGATAATTACTTTTTTAGCGGTTTTTAACATTGTTATAAATTTTTTAGGACTTTCAATGAATAATACGTCCGAGCTTCCGTCAGATGGCTCGCCGCAATCGAAAGTAATGGCTTTTTTATCATCGAACCTCACTTTTATAGTGGTACCATCCACGCCGGAGTTGAATTGCCCTTTAGAAATACCTATCAATACTTCGTTTTTATTATCCGTATTGCGCACTGTAATACTCCCTGTAGAACCGCCGTCATACGGAAATTCAAAGTCGATTGAGTTATCAGAATCTATAGAGGCATAGTACTTTTTGCCTGAACTCATTTTGTCAGCTTTTTCCTGATACTGCCATTTGCTTTCAGCTTTAGTCGGCTCGCTCGTTTCAGCCGAAGTGCCTTCTTTAGTTGTGTCTGTTTTTGTGGTGCCGCTTGAGCTGTTTGAACTTGGGCTTGAGCCGCATGACGAAAATAAGCCCGCCGCCAATAGTAGGGTAAATACTCGTTTCATATTGTGATAAAATTTATGTCACAATAATAATTGAAAAAAGAATACAAACAAAAGTTTGGCGAATATTTTTAGCAAAATATTTTTAATGTAGTTTTTTCGGATTTATGTTAACAAAATTAAGATACTCTTACTTAAGGATTTCCCGTATATCATCAGCCGATAGTGACTTAATGAAACTTTCCTCTGTAGTAATCAATGACCGTGCTACACTTAACTTTCGTTGTTGCAAAGCCAGTATCTTTTCTTCTACCGTATCTTTAGTAATAAACTTATAAATAAATACGTTTTTGGTTTGGCCAATGCGGTGCGTACGGTCAATAGCCTGCTGCTCCACGGCCGGGTTCCACCATGGGTCGAGGATGAAAACGTAATCAGCTTCGGTCAAATTGAGGCCTACGCCACCTGCTTTAATAGAGATGAGGAACACCTGTGTTTTGGCATCTTCCTGGAAACGTTTAACAACCTCGCCCCGGTTTTGAGTGCTGCCATCCAGATAGGTATACCGAATATTATGCTGGTCGAAATACTGGCGGTAAATGGTAAGTTGCTTTACAAATTGCGAAAATATAAGCACTTTATGTCCACGGTCTAATACGTTGGCCAAGGTATGCACTACGTTCTCAAATTTGCCCGAATCACCTTCGTACGTATCATCTATCATGAAAGGGTGATTAGCTATCTGTCGTAGCTTAATTAAGCCCTGCAGTACCTGTATTTGCGTTTGTGCAAAGGTGCCGTCTTCCAGGCTTTGCAGTAATTCGTTGCGGTATTCAGATTTTACTTTTTCGTAAACAGCGCTTTGCTCATCGCTCATTTGGCAATAGAATAGCTGCTCGGTTTTAGGAGGCAACTCGGTAGCCACTTGTTCTTTGGTGCGGCGCAGTACAAAAGGTTTAATCAAGGCTTGCAGGCGCAGCGCTTTATCTTCATCCTTTTTCTTTTCAATAGGGGTTACAAACTCATTCAAAAAGAACTGCTGGCTGCCCAGCAAACCCGGGTTAATGAACGACATCTGCGTCCATAGATCGTTTACTGTATTCTCGACCGGGGTGCCGCTCAAGATCAGCTTATGCCGCGATTTAAGCTGCTTAACCGCCTGGTAAGATTTAGATGAAGGGTTCTTAATATTCTGGCTTTCATCTAAAATAATATAATCAAAAAAGAAAGCCTTAAACAAATCCACATCAATGCGGCTGATACCATAAGTGGTCACCACTACATCGTACTTACCAAATACATCGGGCGATTTATAGCGAAATGCACCCGTGTGCACCATCATGCGCAAGCCAGGGGTAAATTTAGCCGCCTCGTTTATCCAGTTATAAATTAACGAGGTGGGCATAATTAACAGCGATGTACTGGTAGCGCCTATGGCCTCTGCATCTTCCTTATTCTTTTGCAATAGGGCCAGCGTTTGTATGGTTTTACCCAAGCCCATATCATCGGCCAGGCAGCCGCCAAAATGGTACTCTTTTAAAAAATGAAACCAGTTGTAGCCAGCCTTTTGGTATGGGCGCAGGTTACCGGCAAAGTTAACCGGCATGGGCATATCTTCCAGTTCCTCAAAATCGGTGAGCTTTTGCAGCTTGCGGTTAATGGTAATGCTGGCCAGTTCGCCCTCTGCTAAATCATTAATAAGGCCTATGTGATGTTTGCGCAGCTTCAGGTCTTTATTGCCTTCGGCGAAGTTGAGCAGGTTGCCATATTGGGCAAACCATTCTTCAGGAATTACGGCAATTTCGCCACTGGGTAGGGTAAACTCTTTTTTATGGTTTAAAATATGGTTCCGCAATTCCATAAACGGAATTTGGTAAGGGCCAAAATGTACAATGGCATAGATGTCGAACCAGTCGTTGTTTTCTTTTACCTGCAGGTCTATTTTATTACTGCCAAACAGATAGCGTTTTTGGCCCTCGGGCTGCTCAATTTCAAAGCCTGCAGCAATGAGTTGATCGTGGTGCTGGTTAAGCCATTCAAAAACCGAAAAAGAGCGGTCGGCCTCCTCATTATCGTGCTTTACTTCAAGGTTTTGAAACAGGGACGACGACGTTGTTAAACCCAAAGCTTCTAATTGAGCGAGCTTGTTTTTTTCCCAGGTAACCGAGCGCTTAATGCGGTGGAAGATGTAATCATCGCCGTTACGGTCGATCTTTACAGAAATATGCCTGCCATCGCCGTAAGGAAACACATACCCGGCATATTTAAAGTACAATTGTATTTGCGAAATGCCGCCCTGTACGTAAATGGGTTTTACCACCGGGCGGGCGTCATATTTTTCAGTATTGATGGTAAAGCCTTCGGCATGTACGTGATGCTTTTCAATAAGCGGCGCTACAAATTTTTCAAAGTAAGATTGCTCGGCACTACGCGGAATGGCAATAAAGCGCTTATTGAGGAAAGGGAGTAGCTTTTTACCCTCCACATCCTTATCAAAATAATACAGCGTATCATCCAGCATTAACCAGCCGGGATGGTTGCACACAATCTCGGCCCCTTTAAACATAAACTCTATCCGCATACCCTGGTATTTGATAGTGGGGTAGTAGCGGATCTCGTTCTCATCGCGTTTAAAGTGGAACAGAACGGTGGCTGCCTCGGTGGCGATGTGCAGCCGTTTGCCTGCGGGATAGCCCTCTTTACTCATCAGGAAGATCTGTTTATCTCCCATCAGGCTGAGTGCCTCGGCCATTTTCTTCTCTATCTTAGGGCGAATAACCTCGTAGAGCTGTTCGTTAAATATCTTGCTAAAGAACTCGTAAGGGCGTACCGGTTTTTTGTGATACTTTTTAATAATATGACCCTGCTCAATATCTTCTAACAGTTTAATGAGTTTAAGGTCGGTGTCGTTAATGCAGTTAACAAACTCTTGCGCCGTATTGGTAAATAAACGCTGGTGGGTAAGCGAAAACTCGCCATTGGGGTTAAGCTGTACAATATGCGGTTCGATGATCCACGAAAGATATTCATGGCGGGCAAACGCATAAATAAGCTGGCAAGGTTTACTGCTGTCGACACGTAGCATAGATTAATTCAAAAATTTTATTGAAGCTACATCAACAAAAATTTCAAACCTAAACAGAATTTTAACGAATAAAAAGGAAATAGGCTTAAAACTGAAAAAATTAACAATTTCATAATTGACGATTCTTCCTAATCGAGGTTAGTAAGACGCTATTTAATGTTATACATGAGCATGACAAAATGTTACATAACTGGTGAAAAGTGTTCCGCATGAGCGCTTTCGTAAAATAGATTGGTGCAGTGTTTGTACCTTGCAGACTATGGTAACAACTGATCAGGAAAAGTACGACGCCCTGCTAAAATTAACACAGGATGATTTTCAGGCGTTTTTGTACGACTGCGACGGCACCCTGGCCGACAACATGGGTGCTCATACTGATACTTACATACGTGTGGCGGCCGAAGAAGGCCTGGTATTAGACGGTGCCATTATTGATGAATTTGCCGGTTTGCCCATTGTTAACGTAGTAGAGCAAATTAACACACGCTACCAAACCAATTTTGACCCCGAAGATTTTAAAGCACGCAAGTACAAGATATTTTTAGAGGACTACATTGACCATACTCAACCCATAGAGTATGTAGTAAACCACCTGAAAAATCATGCAGGCCTGGTGAAAATTGGGGTAGTAAGCGGCAGCAGCCGTATAGCGGTTGAGAGGACGTTGAAAATATTAGGCATCCTCGACCTGGTGGAGGTGATGGTTTGTGCGGGAGAAACTACGCATGGCAAACCTTATCCCGACCCGTTCCTGAAAGCGGCCGAACTCTTAGGCGTTGACCCGCAGCATTGTTTGGTGTTTGAAGATGGTAACGCCGGTGTACAGGCAGCCGAAGCCGCAGGTATGCGCTGGGTGAGGATTGATAAGGTATAAAATCAGCCAGGTAATTTGCAGATCCGATCAGGCAGTATGCATTCCTGAATTTTTTGATCAAACGGGTTTACATCGCTAATAGCGTCTACCGGTTCAAAGAATGATAGGCCTACAAAGCGGGTACCCAGCTTGCATTGCGCCATAAAGCGATCGTAAAAACCTTTACCATAACCTACCCGGTAGCCTTGCTTGTCGAACGCTAACAAGGGTACCAGCACCATATTTATTTCCTGTGTGTCAATCGTATTCCCAGCAATGGGTTCGGGTATACCAAAAGCGTTAATGCCCATCTGCAAATGCCCATCGTGAATGTAGTGTTGCATGGTGCTGTCTGCAAAATTGGCCTTGGGGATAATTCGTTGAATGTGCGGATGCTTAATTATAAGCCAGTCGAGCATCAAAAAGGTATCAGGCTCCTTGCGTTTATGAATAGGCAAAAAGAGATGAATGCAATTTACACCGGATAAATCAAGTTGTTTAAATTGTTCCAGCAGATCATGATTCAGCCGGTCATAGTCAGTCTGGGAAAGCTGATTACGTTTTGCTATGAATACTTTGCGGAGTTCTGCCTTGGTCATTAAATTATTTTTACGTCAGTGCGAGGTACGAAGCAATCCCTGCACGACAGGTAGATCGGCGACTATTCTAAGCAGAGATTGCTTCGTACCTCGCAATGACGTGTGTGGCAATTTACAAACAAAAAAGGCTTCCTAATGGAAGCCTTTTTGATTATTGATAAGTTAATTACCCTTTTACACGCTCCATGTAAGCGCCTGTAGAAGTATCAACTTTTACTTTTTCGCCTTGGTTAATAAACAACGGCACTTTTATTTCGGCACCGGTTTCCAGCGTGGCAGATTTCATGGCACCGCTTGAGGTATCGCCTTTAACGGCCGGCTCAGAGTAGGTAATTTCTAATTCTACTGAGGCCGGTGCTTGCGCCATGATAGGCTCATCGCTTTCGAAGGCGATGATGACGTTCACACCTTCTTTTAAATATTTAACGGCGTTGCCAAACAAAAATTTAGGAATATTGAATTGCTCGTAAGTGGCGTTATCCATCACTACCAGGTCGTTACCATCTTCGTACAGGTATTGATAATCGCTGGTTTCTACACGGGCAATGGTTACATCTTCGTCGGTACGGAAACGGTATTCTACCAATTTTCCGCTTTTAACGTTACGCATACGGGCTTGGTAAAAGGCGCGTAAGTTGCCCGGGGTACGGTGTATAAACTCTTCTACCTGCACTAATTCTCCGTTGAAGCGGAGTATATTTCCATTTTTTATTTCTGATGCTTTAGACATAATAATTTTTAGTGGTGCAAACTTAGGCACTTAAGGGCAAACAATCAAGCAGTTAATTACCAGCCGAAGTGCCTGCGGTTACCAGGTCACCGTCTGTATTTAGTTCAACAATTTCATAGCCTAATTTTTGCAGTCCAGGTAAAATGCGTGCTTTATCGCCCACTAACAAAATGTTCATCTTATCGGGCTGGATGAACTGGTTAGCTGCGGCCTTCAATTGCTCCTGGGTAATGTTTTTTAATAACGCACCTTGCTCGGTTACATAAGTTGCTGGTAAATTATACTCCTGTATTAATGAGATAAAACGGGCTTTTTGAATGCCGGTTTCATAACGCAGGGCATTACCCTGGCCAATGGCTTTTTTCAGAAACACTACTTCTTCGGCAGTTGGGCCGTTGGTGGTAAAGTTTTTCAACTCAGTCATTAAAGCTACCAAAGCGCTATCTGTTGATGGTGCGCGGATGCCCGAGCTAAAGGTAAACCCACCCGAATATTTATCGGCCGAGAAACGGCTGCTGGCGCCGTAGGTCCAGCCCTTGGTTTCGCGCAGGTAGGTGTTTAAGCGACTGGTAAAATCGGTACCCAGTGGGTAATTAGCCATGTAGGCTTTATAATAATCGCCGGTTGGGTTGTAGCGCATATTGTTACCATAACCTACCGAGAACTGAGTTTGAGCCGCTTTAGGCACATCTACTAGATAAATTTTGGTTTTAGCAACCGGCAGGGCATCGCCCGGAGTTACTAAAGTCACTTTTTTATTAGGCAGTTTATTTAAGAAGGCTAATTGGCCAATTACTTCAGGCTCTTTAATATCGCCTACCACCACTACTTTGGCACCGTTTGCTGTAATGTGGTTATCGTAATATTGTTGAATGTCTTTAAAGGTAATATTGCTTACCGTTTTTTCGGTACCCGATTCGGGGATACCTAACACGTTGGTTGGGCCGTAGTTTAACTTAGCATATACTACGTTGGCTATAGACGCCGGTGATGCTTTGGCTAATTTAAACGCCTCTAAACGTTGTTTCTTGATGCGGTTAAAGGCATCTTCGGTAAAGTTGGGATTTAATAAACGCTCTTGCAATAATGCCATCGTTTTAGGCAAGTTAGCTTTGAGCGATTGTACGGTGAACACGGTGCCATCCACATCGTTACCTACCCTGATGCTGCTACCCAATTTCTGCAATTCGGCAGCAAACTTTTCGGCGGTGTAGTTGCGGGTATCCTCGCCCATCATGGCGGTAAAAAAGCTCGACAAGCCGGCTTTAGTCAGATCGCTGGCATCAGCTAAACGACCACCCGGAATGGTTAAGTTCAAAGTAACTACAGGCACTTCCGTATTTTCTGAACCAATTACGTTTACACCGGTTGGTAAAGTCTTTTTCCAAAACACAGGGGCCTTAGTAACCGGCACGGGGCCAATTGGCGGAACGGTGCCGCGGTTAAAATTATCTTTAGGGCGATTGTAGGTAAGGCCTGCGTAACCGTAGTTAGGGGCTTTGTAGTTAGATGTATCAGGTTTAAAGTTATCGGAGTTTGCGGCCACTACATTACCGGTTTTAGTAAGCACGCTTAATACAACAGCGCCTTTTCCTTTAATGTATTTATTGTAGGCATTCTGCACATCCTGCTTGGTTAGTGAGGAGTACATTTTCAACACTTCGCCCGTTCTGTTAGGGTTGCCGGTAAGGGTTTGGTATTCGGCTAACTGTGATACCTTGCCCGATACGCTTTGCAAGCCATTGATAAACTGCGACTCGATACTGCCTTTAAACTTGGCCATATCCTCGTCGGTAATGCCCCGTTTCTCTAACGAGTCTAAAGAGGCACGGTACAGTTGCTCCATATCGGCCAGGGTTTTACCGGGTAGCGGGGTTAACTGTAGCACAAATTCGCCGGCTAATTCATCGTTACTGCTATATGCCGACGCGTTAAGGGCTAACTGCTTTTTAACCATAGTTTGGTACAATAGCGAGTTTTTACCTTGCCCAAGTATTTCGGCCAGGCAGTCAATAGCGGCCATGTCCTTGTTAAAGTTAGGTACGGTAGGGTATACAATGGCGAGTAAAGGCAAACGCGCATAGTTATCGGTATACGATACATATCTGTCGGCTGTTAAGCTCACCGGTGCTACTGCTACAGGTTTTACCTCGGGGCCACGTGGAATGCTGTTAAAATACTTCTCCACCATTTTGAGGGTTGATGCGGTATTAAAATCGCCACCTATAGAGAGCGTAGCATTGTTAGGGCCGTACCAACGCATAAAGAAGTTTTTTAGATCGTTCACATTGCTGCGGTTCAGATCTTCAATATAGCCAATGGTTAGCCACGAGTACGGGTGACCGTAAGGGTATAAAGCTTTACTGTAATATTGCGATACCAAACCGTAAGGGCGGTTATCATAGTTTTGGCCGCGCTCGTTCTTTACTGTGGCGCGTTGGATCTCAAAACGTTCCTGCGTAACCTGGCCCAGTAAAAAGCCCATGCGGTCGGCTTCCAGCCATATGGCGTTTTCGAGCACGTTTGCCGGTACCGTTTCATAGTAATTGGTACGGTCGTGGTTGGTAGAGCCATTATTATCGCCACCGTTGCCAATGGTGATTTTATCGTGTACGCCTTTAGGAGCATGATCTGACCCTTCGAACATCATGTGCTCAAAGAAGTGAGCGAAGCCCGATTTGCCTATTTCTTCACGGGCCGAACCTACGTGGTAGGTCACATCAACATGCACTAACGGATCGGAATGGTCTTCGTGCAAAATAACGGTTAAGCCATTAGGCAGTACATATTTTTCGTAAGGAATAACGAGGTCTTTGCCTGTTTTGGTTACTTTTTGAACCAGTTTAGCCTGCCCGAAGGTGGTTGCACCGGCAGCAAGCATGGCAAGCGTAAGGCTTAGGGTTTTTTTCATGAATTAAATTAGCTAAGCTGCTAATTTAATGGTTTATGCGTGAGTTTTTATAAGAAACGGCCTGTTTATTTATAATCGGTAATGAGCAGTTGGTTGCTGCAAAAACTGTATTCCTGTTCCTGGTTAGAGCCTACAATAATGAGCCGGTTACCGGCATAGTTTTGCACTAACTGCAAATACCATTTTACACCCTGCGTATCTAAATTAGAGGTGGGTTCGTCCAGCATTAAAATGGCCGTATCTGAGCAAAAAGCCAGTGCTAATTTGAGCCTCTGCTTCATGCCTGAAGAAAAGTATTTAACCAGTTTGTTTTTGCTGGTTTGCATGCCCAGCAATTCAATTAACCGGGGCCTATCCATACCCGCAATAATGGGCTTAAATTTAAAATGGAAATCAATAACCTCGGTCAGGCTAAAATCTTCAATCAATTCGAGGTAGGGTGCGGCCAGGCTAATGTGTTTAAACACATCGTCGGCATCAATAAGCGCATTATTTTGATAGAAGTTTACTTTGCCTGTTGATGGCGATAAGCTGCCGTTAAGGAGTTGCAGTAAAGTGGATTTGCCCGAACCATTTGGCCCCAGCACTGCATAACTATTACCGGGTGCAAACGTGTAGTCAATTCCCTTAAATATCCAGTCGCGGTTAAAGCGGCGGCCGGCATTTTCGAGGGTAATTGTTAGTCCATGGTGCATAGTTAGTAGTCGATAGTCCATAGCAAAAGAAAGCACCATGGTCTATGGACCATGGACTAAAAGCTAACTATTCCCAAATCCCTTCATGATACCGCGCTGCGAGCTTTGGATGAAGTTCAGGATCTCGTCGCGCTCGGCTGTTGGGCGAAAATCGGCTTCGATAATCTCCATGGCCTTGGTTACATTGCTGTTCTTTACGAACATGGTACGGTATATATCCTGTATCTCGTTGATCTTTTCTTCGCTAAAGCCCCTGCGGCGCAAGCCTACAGAGTTTATACCTGCGTAAGAAAGGGGTTCGCGCGCAGCCTTTACATAAGGCGGAACATCTTTACGCACCAAAGAACCTCCGGTTACGAAAGCATGCGAGCCTACACTGCAAAACTGGTGAATAGCCACCATACCCGCCAGTACCACATAATTACCTACGGTAACGTGGCCTGCAATGGTGGTGTTATTAGAGAAAATGCAGTTATCGCCAATAACACAATCGTGCGCTACGTGGCAGTAAGCCATAATTAAGCAATTGCTGCCAATCTCGGTTTTCCAGTGGTCTTTAGTACCGCGGTTAATGGTAACGCATTCGCGGATGGTGGTGTTATCGCCAATAACCGCTTGTGTATTTTCGCCCTTAAATTTTAAGTCTTGTGGTATGGCCGATATAACAGCACCCGGAAATATACGACAGTTTTTGCCAATACGGGCGCCATCCATAATGGTAACATTTGATCCTATCCATGATCCTTCGCCAATTTCTACATCCTTATGGATGGTAACAAAAGGCTCAATCACGACGTTATCCGCAATTTTTGCCTGCGGATGGATATATGCTAATGGCTGGATCATGCTCTATTTATATTTTACAATTTGCGCCATTAGTTCGGCTTCAACAACTATTTTTTCGCCAACCATGCCAATGCCTTTCATTTGGGCAATGCCACGGCGTATAGGCGCAATGAGGTCGCATCTAAAAATAAGGGTATCGCCCGGCAGTACTTTATCTTTAAAGCGGGCATTTTCAATTTTCAGGAACAAAGTAAGCCAATTTTCCGGATCGGGAACGGTATTTAATACCAATATACCACCGGTTTGTGCCATGGCTTCAATTTGGAGCACGCCCGGCATTACCGGTGCACCCGGAAAGTGACCCACAAAAAAGGGCTCGTTCATGGTAACTGCCTTTAAGCCAACCACGTGGGTTTTGGTGAGCTCCAGTATTTTGTCTACCAGCAGCATAGGCGGGCGGTGCGGCAAAATCTCCATGATCTGTACCGTGTCGTAAACCGGCTTAGCGTTAGGGTTGTACACCTTTACATGCTTGCGGCTGCGTTCTTTCTTAATTAAAGCTTTAATTTTTTTGGCAAAAGCTACGTTAGCTGCATGGCCGGGGCGTGCTGCCATAATGTGACCACGCAAAGGAACACCAACTAAGGCTAAATCGCCAATCATATCCAGCAGCTTGTGGCGTGCCGGTTCGTTTTGGTAGCGTAGCTCTATATTGTTTAATATACCTTGCGGGGCAACGTCAATATCTTCCCGGTTAAACAGCTTGGCTAAATGTGCAAGCTCATCGGCATCTACATGCTTATCAACTACTACAATGGCATTATTAATATCGCCGCCTTTAATAAGGTTATGCTTCATCAGCATTTCCAACTCATGCAAAAAGCAAAATGTGCGGCAGCTGGCCACTTCTTTTTTAAACTCCGAAATAGAGGAGATGGTAGCGTGCTGTGTACCTAAAACCGGCGAGTTGTAATCTACCATGCAGGTAAAGCGGTAGTCGTCATCCAAAGGCATGGCCACCATTTCTACCTTGCGGTCGGTTTCAGAATAGTGTATGTTGTAGGGGATGTGATAGTATTCGCGGTCGGCTTCCTGCTCCAGGTAGCCTGCTTCGAGCAAAGCATCAACAAACGGCATCGAGCTGCCATCCATGATCGGTGTTTCGGGGCCATCAAGGTCAACCAAAACGTTATCGAACTCAAGGCCTACCAACGCAGCCAGTACATGCTCTACAGTACTCACGCTGGCGCCATTTTGGGTAAGGGTGGTACCTCTCGAGGTATCGGTC
>Ga0265798_10009104_pt1 | contig 12504 bp, 9 predicted proteins | sample P3T30metagenome_FD_192430 | JGI IMG/M metagenome (GOLD analysis project Ga0265798, IMG submission 192430) | Plant litter microbial communities from East Loma Ridge, Irvine, California - P3 T30 | ecosystem: Environmental > Terrestrial > Plant litter > Unclassified | place: USA: California...
TACATTTGCCCCAGCTGCGCATAGCCTCCGGCAAATTTCTAATCCGATTCCCTGTCCTGCACCGGTTACAATGGCTACTTTTTTATCAAAACTCATATTCGGATCTGTCATTTAAGGCATCATGGAGATGCCATGTAATTATTGTTAATGGGAATCACGGGTAACCTGACTTCCAGATCCACCGCGAAGGAAATCCAAGTCTGCACCTAGGTGTGCACCTTGCACGTGCTCCTGATAAAGACGAACATAGCCCCTTGAAGCAATAGCAGCCATAGCTGGAAGTTCTTTCTTGCGTGCTGCAATCTCCTCATCTGATAAGTGCAGGTGCAACAACCTGCCTTTCACATCAAGTGTAATTTCATCACCATTGCGAACGATGGCCAAGGTTCCGCCATCAGCCGCTTCTGGAGAAACATGCAGCACCACCGTTCCAAAACCAGTACCACTCATCCGCCCATCTGAGATTCGAACCATGTCTGTTACACCTTTCGCCAGCAGCTTCGCTGGTAAACCCATATTGCCAACCTCTGGCATACCTGGATATCCCTTCGGGCCAACATTTTTCAATACCAGTAAACTTGTTTCGTCAACTTCCAGCAAGGGGTCATCAATGCGCGCATTATAGTCTTCAATATTTTCAAAGACAACTGCTTTGCCGCTGTGCATCATCAGCTGCGCAGAAGCTGCAGATGGCTTTATGACTGCGCCATTCTCGCAGAGGTTTCCCTTCAAAGCGATGATGCCAGACATGGTACTAAAAGGCTTGTCGGTGGAGGCAATGATGTTTGGATCATAACATTCCGCAATGCTAAAGTTCTCTGCTACGGTGTTCCCGTTTGCCGTAATGCAATCCTAATGCAGCTTTGGCAGGAGATTATTGATGACGGCAGGGAGTCCTCCGGCATAGTACAAATCTTCCATGAAATAACTGCCCGAAGGCTGCAGATTTGCGATAAGCGGGATGTCTGCAGAAAACCGGTCAATATCTTCAATGCTCAGTTCCACACCAATGCGACCGGCAATCGCCAGCAGATGAATTACAAAATTGGTTGATCCGCCGATGGCGGCATTGACCATAATTGCGTTTTCGAAGGCTTTTCGGCTGAGAATGTCCGAAAGTTTGCGGTCTGCCTTAACCATGCTGACGATCTCCGCACCAGAACGCTGCGCAATGATCTTCCTTGCTGCGTCCGGAGCAGGTATGGCTGCATTTCCGGGTAAAGAAATGCCTAAGGCTTCAACCATGCAAGCCATTGTCGATGCTGTGCCCATTACCGCACAATGTCCATCGCTGCGGCACATGCCAGCTTCTGCCAGCGATAGCTCCATATCGTCCATATGGCCGGCACGCTGCGCTTCTGAAAATCGCCAGAGGTCTGAGGTGCCAATGCATTTGCCGCGATGCCTGCCAGTAAGCATGGGCCCGCCCGAAACCACAATCGTTGGCAGGTCCACGCTACAGGCGCCCATCACCAATGAAGGTGTGGTCTTATCGCAACCGCAAAGCAGCACCACACCATCCAAAGGATTGGCACGGATCGCCTCTTCCACATCCATGGATGCGAGATTGCGGAATAACATCGCCGTTGGCTTCATGAGTGTTTCGCCTAGAGACAACACCGGAAATTCAACCGGGAAGCCACCTGCTTCGTACACCCCTCGCTTTACATGTTCCGCCAGTTCGCGGAAATGCGAGTTGCAAGGCGTAAGCTCCGACCAGGTGTTGCAGATGCCAATGATGGGGCGCCCGTCAAACTCATGCGGTGCAATGCCCTGCTTTCGCATCCAGGCCCGGTAAATGAATCCATCCTTACCTTTTCGGCCAAACCAGCCTTGACTTCTTAATTTCTGCTCGTCCATACGGGTCAAATTTTCGCAAAAACGCAGCGCAGTGCAAGTGCAGTGGCTTCGTTTTTACCGAAACGATTTACATTGGTTATAGCTAAAAATAGATTTATTAAACTACAAAAGAAAACCCTACCGTAAAGAGATTGTGGCGAAACTGCTAGCCCAAATTATTTTATCTTGCGGCAGCTATATAAATCCTAATTCCTTCATGAAAAGAATCTTTACCGCCTTGCTGCTGTTTTCTGCAGCTGCTGCTCATGCACAGCAGGCCAGCACGCTGACCGTAGAAAAAATTATGCGCGATCAAAAGTGGATCGGTGTTGCACCCAGCAATTATCGTTGGGCAGATGATAGTAAAACGCTGTATTTTGACTGGAATCCGCAGCAGAAAGCCAAGGATCAACTGTTCCGAGTACAAGCCGGCAAAAACAAACCGGAGCTTGCTTCGGATTCAACTACCGAAAAAGCGATCGGACCAGTTTATACCTTTAATCAGAACGGTAGCCAGGGTGTAGCAGAGAAAGAGGGCGACATCTACCTCTTGCAGGTAAAAACGAAAAAACAAATCCGCTTAACCAATACCATGGATCGTGAAAGCAATCCAGGATTCCTGATCAACGGAGCCATTTACTTTCTAAAAGGCGGTAATTTCTTCAGCCTGGATCCAAAAACACAAGCTTTAACGCAGTTAACCAACTTCGTACCCGGCAACAAACCTGCAGGCAATAAGGCGGCACCTTCCCCACAGGAGACCTGGCTAAAAAACCAGCAACTACAAATATTCGATGTCCTGAGAGAAAACACCAGCACAGCAGGCAGAAGGCCCGGCCGTGCAGCAAACAAGCAGGAGCTGAAATCCATATACCTCGAAAACAAAGCAATTACAGGATTAACACTTAGCCCCGATGGCCGTTTTGTGACCTACCAGCTGGTAACGATGGCTAAAGGGAATACCAACACCATTATCCCTAATTTTGTAACCAAATCAGGTTTTACGGAAGACATTAATGGCAGAACGAAAGTGGGAGAGATCCCGTCAAGCTACGAGTTCTTCATCTACGATAAACAACGCGATTCTGCATACCAGGTGGCGGGAAGCAATATTCAAGGCATTAAGGACCTACCAGATTATTTAAAAGATTACCCTAAACAACTTGAAGAGTGGAAAAAGAAAAACGAAGACCGCAAAGTTCGCTTTACACCGGTGATATGGAACAGTAACGCTACAGCCGCTGTGCTCACGGCAAAGGCGCTGGACAATAAAGACCTTTGGATCCTCCAGCTTGACGCTGCAAAAGGCAGCTTTAGCGTAGTAGACCGTCAACGCGACGAGGCCTGGATCGCTGGTCCGGGTATTAGTTCTTATGTGGCGAACATCGACTTTATCGACCAGAACAAGATCTATTACCAGAGCGAAGCCACAGGCTATTCACACCTTTATGTAGCGGATGTTAATGCCGGCAGCAAAAAGCAATTAACCAGCGGAAAATGGGAGGTACAGACCTTGAATCTTTCCAAAGATAAAAAGACCTTCTATTTCAGTGGCAACATGGAACACCCCGGTATTACGCATTTCTATAGTCTGCCAGTAACAGGAGGTAAACCAACCCAAATCACCACGATGAAGGGCGGAAACCAGATCACCATGTCGCCGGATGAAAAGTGGATTGCCATCAACTATTCTTACATGGACAAACCCTGGGAACTCTACATTCAACCGAATAAAGCAGGGGCGAAGGCGGTAAAGATCACGGAATCGAGATCTGAAGAATTTAAATCTTATGCCTGGAGGAAACCTGATCTGGTTGCCTTTAAGAACCGTCATGGTGATGATGTTTATGCCAGGATCTATCCTGCAAAGAATGGCGAACAAAACAGCCCTGCGGTAGTGTTTGTACACGGCGCAGGTTACTTGCAAAATGTACATTACTGGTGGAGCCAATACTCCAGGGAATATATGTTCCACAACTTGCTTGCAGATAATGGCTATACCGTAATTGATATTGATTACACCGGAAGTGCAGGTTACGGCAGAAATCACCGTACAGGGATCTACAGGCATATGGGCGGTAAGGACCTCACGGATCAGGTAGATGGCGTTAAGCTACTGGTCGACAAATATAATGTAGATCCAAAGCGAGTAGGCATTTATGGCGGTTCTTATGGTGGATTCATCACCCTCATGGGGCTTTTTAATGAACCAGAGGTTTTCAAAAGTGGCGCCGGATTACGTTCCGTTACTGATTGGGCACACTACAATCAGGGTTATACCGCCAATATTTTAAACGAGCCCTTCAATGATGCGCTTGCCTATCAGCGCAGTTCACCGATCAATTTTGCAGCAGGATTGAAGGGTAATTTGCTCATGTGCCATGGTATGGTCGATGTGAATGTGCACTTTCAGGACATTGTACGGCTGTCACAAAAGCTCATTGAGCTGGGTAAAGATAATTGGGAACTTGCTGTGTACCCTGTTGAAGATCATGGATTTACGACACCAAGCAGTTGGACTGACGAGTACAAAAGAATCTTTAAACTGTTCGAAACTACGTTAAAATAAAAATAGTTAAACTCTAATTTAAGTGCTTTAGTTTATAGTTATTCTCTATACTGCTATAGAGAATAACGATTTAGAAGAAGCCATTCTGAGTTGCTAATCAGGGCGCAGAGACATACCTTTGCAGCATAAAAAAAACTAATATAATTATGATCAACTTAGGTGAACAATTTCCTTCATTCTCTAAAATTGCCGTTGTAAGTCTAGAAAAAGGTAAAGAATTTGAAACCATTACTTCAGAGTCTTTCATCAATGACAACAACGAGTGGACTTGCATGTTCTGGTGGCCAAAAGACTTTACTTTTGTTTGTCCTACAGAAATCGCAGAATTTAACGCTAACTACAGCGAATTCCGTGACCGCGATACCAAATTAATCGGTGCTTCAACCGACTCAGAAAACGTGCACTTGGCTTGGAGAAATAACCATGATGATCTTCGTGGCTTAAAATTCCCAATGCTTGCAGATACTTCTAAGTCTTTAGCTAAAGCACTAGACATCCTTGAGCCTGTTGAAGGAATTGCTTATCGTGCTACTTTTATCATTGACCCTCAAGGTATCATCCGTTGGGTAAGTGCTAACGATTTAAGCGTAGGTCGTAACGTAAAAGAAGTATTAAGAGTTCTTGATGCTTTACAAACTGACGAACTTTGTCCTTGTAACTGGGAAAAAGGTCAGGAAACCTTAACCGTTTAATCTAAAAACGAAATACAATACCGGTAAATGCAGTTTGCAGGGATTTTTTATATCCTATTATTTAAAAAACATGAGCGCAAACACAGAAGTTATCCAGGAAGTTCTAGCCATCGTAGGCTTAGATGCAGATTACAGAAATGAAAGCTTAAACTTGCTTGAAAAAGGCAATTCAAGATATGTACGTGACCTTAAATTAAACTTCACCAGCACACTTACTTCTTCTTATCTATCAGAAAAAGAATGTGCTTTAGTGGCTTTAAGCATCGCGGTAAACAACAATAATGCAGTTTTAACCAATTTCTTGGAGAAACAAGCTTTAGAGAATGGTGCTACTGCTGAAGAGATCGCTGAAGCAGCTGGCTGTGCATCTTTATTGGCCTTAAACAATGTATTCTACCGTTTCCGTCACTTCACCGGAAAAGAAAAATATACCCAGATTCCTGCACGTATCCGTATGCAATTGATGAGCAGTCCGGTTACTGGAAAAGAATTTTTCGAGTTGATGAGTATCGCAGTTTCTGCAGTAAATGGTTGCGAAATGTGTGTTAATGCACATGAGAAATCAATCCTTGCACTAGGCTCTTCTGAAGAGCGTGTTTTTGATGCGGTACGTATCGCATCGATCATCACTGCAACTGGAAAAGTGATCTACTAATCCTACGATCCGCACCATGAAAATGGTTGATTATATAAAAACGCTGCCTGATTACCAGAGCAGCGTTTTTTATGTTAAATAAGGTAACCTAAGCCAGGTTTCTGCCGGCATTTACGATCCCGTAAACCGTACGGATCGCAAGTTTCTCGTAAGATTGCTGCTCATCTTCACTTGGCTGCTGCTGAAGCATCGCCATCGCGTAATGCTGAATCAATACCAGTGGTAGTACAATCTTTTCCCTCACCGCGATAGAGCGTTTCTCTACAGGGTAGTTCTCCATTAAGGACTGCTGTTCAGCCAGCTTCAATAGCATGGACTTAGAAAGCTCGTATTCTGCATGCAGCATTTTCCAGAAGCCGCCAAACTCAGGGTCTTCCGCAAAGTGGGCGGTAATCGAAAAATCAGTTTTGCTCATCGACATCATACAGTTCTCGATGATCGTTTTGAAATAGCCCGACTCCTGATATGTCTTCTGAATCTTATCCCAGTTGCCCTGCTCTTCCTGATTTTTCAAAGCCGTACCAATGCCATAGAAGCCTGGAATATTCTGTTTAAGCTGGCTCCAGGATGTCACGAAACTGATGGCACGCAGGTCTTCCAGCTCGAGTTTCTTACCCGAATTACGTTTAACCGGTCTTGAGCTGATCGTAATCTTCGACAACAACGTCAGGGGTGAAAACTTTTCCAGATAGCTTAAAAACAGTGGATCCTGGCGCAAGGATACATAAGCATTGTAACTGTCTTTAGCCATGGTGTCTAAAACCTCTTTGTGTAAAGGATCCAACAGGATGTTATGCTTTTCCCGAATACCTGCAGAAATACCGGCATTGATCAGTTGCTCAATGTTAAACTCTGCACTTGGAATGGAGCCATATTGAGAGCTGATGGTTTGTCCCTGGATGGTAAGCTGGATATTTTTATTTGCAATTTCCCTGCCCATAGAAGCATAAAAGCGGTGTGTTTTACCACCACCCCTTGCAGGCGGACCACCACGACCATCAAAGAATGCAAGTTGGATATTGTGTTTATTTGATACTTCCGTAAGCGCCACTTTAGCGTTAAAAATGGACCAGTTCGCCATCAGGTAACCACCATCTTTGGTGCTGTCTGAAAAGCCCAGCATGATGTCCTGTTTGTTGCCACGACGTTCCAGGTGTCTTTTATAGAATGGATGGGTATATAGCGTCTCCATAATCTCGCCTGCAACGGCAAGGTCATCTACGGTTTCAAATAGTGGAACAAAGTCCATGCTCAGATCTTCTTCCGACCATCCGTTAAATAGGAACAGGTCGGTAAGCTGCAGGATATCACTCGCCCGCTGACAATTACTAATGATAAAGCGGTGGCAGGCCAGTTCACCATTGCGCTGCTGAATTTGTTTAATCTCAGCAATGGTACTAATGGTATCTATTGTTAGCGGGTCAGCTTCCGTAGTCCGGTCCAGGCAATAGGCGTACGCTTTACGCAGTACCCGGCTATCCTGACGGATATCCAGCGAAGCGAAGTGACATCCATAGAGGTTTACTTTACGGATCAGATCGTCTACCACATCCACAAACAGGCCATCGTGCGAAGTGATTAAAGTGTTTCGGATTTCTTCCAGCTGCGCAATTAGGTCTTCATTGAGGTTCTCGGCTTCGATATTGGAGTCGAACGCATTTTTATACAATACATCCTGGATTTTGGCGATGGTATCTTCTACTCCACGGAAGGTGATGCGGCGTTTTAGATTCCTGAAATCGCGGTAATAACAACGGAACAAGATCTGGCGAAGCAATTTCGCCACCTGCAAGGTTGAATCTGCATGTACATTCGGGTTACCGTCACGGTCACCACCCGGCCAGAAGCCCAGTTCGATTACCTTCTTCGAAGGAATATTAAACTCGGCAAGCGTTTCATCGATATCCTTCTGAATGTTTGCTGCAGCAAAATAGAATACGTTTTCCATGAACCAGGCCAGGCTTAAAGCCTCATCTACTGGGCTCGGTGATTTCTTGTTGAAAAACGGTGTCTTACCCAGTTGTTGCAACAGTTGATTGATGGTGGAAATATCATTCACCTTCAAAGCGGCCGTAAGGTCAGTTATGATCGACAGTACACTGCCCGGATAGAACTGGGTAGGGTGTGCGGTTAACACCAATCGTAATGAAAACTCTTCTATTAAAGCCTCTACTTTGGTTTGCAGCAGCCTGTTGTCAATCCCTTTAGATAAATAGGAGTGCAGTGAACTCTGGTCATCTGGTGTATTCAGCTTGTTAAAGGATGCATCCTCCACCGCATCAAATAACACCACCTGCCGTTCAATGTATTGGATAAAGCGGAACAGCAGGTCAATCCCGTCTTTGGTATCTTCGTTCTTGCTGAACTTTTCAAAAAAGTCGTTAATAATTTCAGTAGGGTTTTGGTGTTGCTTCACACCCTCCTCGCAATGTTTAATAAACAGCGGCAATAACGTTCCGGTATCTTTTATCTTGTAAAAGGGAAGCGTAAGGAATAAGCTGTTATAAAGTTCAAATCTGGACACGACATCATTCGAAAAAATTGCTTCTTTTTGTCCACTGATTTTTGGTTTATAGGTCATAGTTTTAGGTCATTAAGAGCCCTTAAGCTAAGTATTTTAAGGTAAAAACGCCTAAAATGCTTCAACAAAAATTTTGACGAAATACTAAAAGTTATTATCTTGCTACCACAAGGTTATTAAATCTTACAACAAATAGTAGTTATGATGTCCGCAAGACCATCAGATTTATTGTGTTAATTGTTAATTTTTTGGGAAAAAAAGGCCGCTGTTTCAGCGGCTTTTTTTTGTTCAAAATTTCCAGCGGGTATTTTCCATCTTAACAACCCGCACCCTTCATTTCATTAAAGTTCTAGCTATTAAATTCAAGCCATCGTAATTATAAAAAGCATAAGCATTACAAATTCGCTGGGTAAACGTTCGTGGTTAAGCAGGTGCTGACAAGGCCTTAACAAGGGGTTAACAAGGCCTTGACAAGGCTAAATGCCGGGTAAACCCCTGGTGAACCCCGGCTGAAGGGCTGGTCGGTATTCAACCTGACACATAGCAGCTTCAGATGCAGGATCTGCATTATACTTGTAAATTGCTGGACTTTTAAGATCTTTGAGTATGAAAAGAATAGTACTGCTGTTATTCCTCTTTATAACGGATAGTTATGTACATGCGCAGCAAAGACCTGCGGTAAAAAAAGATTGGATCGAGAGCAAAGATCAAAAACGTAAAGTATATACCATACCGCGACAGAAGCTGATAAGTACCGCGGTAAAGGATAATTACCTGATTGTAGTTGATAACAAAATTTTTGAAAGTGATGAGGCTGCTTTTGCAAGAGTGCCTAAAGATTCACTGTTACTGGTAAATACCATCAAAGATTCTTTAACCAATTCAAACATTAAAACGATCCGCATTTATAAAAGGAAATAAAAAAAGAGATAAGGTTGCCTTATCTCTTTTTTTATTAACACCATTCGTATAATTAGTGAACATCAACAGGGATGTTCGCATTCTTTTTAAATTTCTGCAGGTATAGCAGCGGTATAGAGCAAAGCATGATCATGCCTGCAATCCAGTATGCGTCATTATAGGTAAGCAACAAGGTCTGCTTAACAATGGTGCCTTCAAGCGCTTTAGTGGCCAACATCTTGGCATCCATATAACCGTAACCTTTACCCATGAAGTTATGTATAAATGCCTCGAAGCGTTGTGAAAACGCTGGGTTGTATTCGTTGACATTGGTTAGCAGGTTTGTTCTGTGGTAACCCTGACGTACGTGGATTAAAGTTGTTAAAGCTGCAATACCAAAGGATCCGCCAAGTTGGCGACTCATGTTATTCAAACCTGAACCTTGTCCAATTTCCGCACCTTTCAAGTCCTGGATCGCCAGGGTGGTTAATGGCACAAACAATAGCGCCATACCGATACCACGAATCACTAGCGGTAAAAAGAAATCACCGGTTCCGGATTGAAGGGTCGATTTACTCAGCATCGTACAGAATACGTAGAATAAGAACATCCCGATGGTTGCCATGAACTGCGCAGGAATACCTTTCTTAAGCATGATTCCAATAAATGGCATCATAACGATGGTACACAATCCACCAGGGAATAGCAGCTCTCCGGTTTGCAGGGGCGAGAAGCCTAGCAGGTTCTGACAGAATATTGGGAACACGAATACGGAACCATATAATCCAAAACCAAGGATAAAGGAGGTAAACATACCCACAGAGAAACTCCGGTGACGCATGATCTTGAAGTTCACTATCGGGTGATCTGTGGTGGTTTCCCGCCAGATGAATAGAAGAATACCAACAACCGACATCACGCTTAATACGATAATGTAGCCTGTAGAGAACCAATCTTCCGTTTCACCTTTCTCCAGTACCGTTTGTAAACTGCCGACAGACACAGCTAACAAGATAATTCCCCACCAGTCGATCGGCATTCCTTTACCTTCTTTTGGCGTGGTCCGCACAAAGGTATAGGTGAGGTATGCGGCGAGAATACCGACGGGAATGTTCACGTAGAAAATCCATGGCCAAGTGCTGATGTCAAGGATGTAACCACCGATCGTAGGGCCCACAGTAGGACCTACAACGGCACCCAATCCGAATAATGCGGTAGCAATACCGATGTCTTCCCTGGGCCATGTTTCAATTAAAATGGCCTGGGCCGTGGAAATCAGACCACCACCTGCAACACCTTGCAGGATACGGAACAAGATGAGCTCATCAAGCCCGGTTGCATTACCGCACAAAAATGAGGTAATTGTGAACATGATGATGGAAAATAGGAAGTAATTTTTTCTTCCGAAGCGAGAGCCGAGCCAGCCCGACATGGGCAGCACGATCACGTTCGCAACGGCATAACCAGTGGAGAGCCAGGCTACGTCTTCGAGCGTGGCACCCAGGTTACCCTGTATCTGTGGTAGTGCTACGTTTACGATGGTCGTATCAATCAGCTCCAATAAGGAAGCTGTGATCACCGTAAAGGTAATAATCCACTTTTTAAAACCTTTTTCGGCCATTTTATTAATCTTTTATGGAAACAGAAGCTTGTACACTCATACCTGGACGTAATTTGTCCATGATCTCTTTGGAGGCTTTTGTAATCTTGATTTTAACCGGAACACGCTGTACCACTTTCACGAAGTTACCAGTAGCATTATCCGGAGGTAATAGGGATCCTTTCGCACCAGTGATCGGAGAGAAGTTGTACACTTCACCAATAACTTCATCGTCTGGATACGCATCCACTTCAACACGCACTTTCATGCCTGGTTTAATGTCTTCAAGTTGTGTTTCTTTGAAGTTTGCAGTAACATAGATGCTGCCTTCGTTTACGATAGAAAATAAAGACTGACCGGCTTGTACCAGCTGACCTTTTTGAATATTCTTACGGGAAACGATGCCAGTTGCAGGCGCTTTGATCTCGGTATAAGACAATTGTAACTTAGCGAAGTCTACATCCGCCTGGCGCTGATTAACGCTGGAGCTGCTTACTGCAAGTTGTGATTGGGTAGTTCCCACTTGTTTAACAACGGCATTGTATTGATCTGTCGCGGCCTGGAATGCTGCTTCTGCAGATTCTTTCTGTGCTTTTGCCTGATCAAATTGTTGTTGCGTAATGGAACCGTCTTTTACCAGGTTTGCATAACGTTCGTAATCTTTCTGGGCAAGGTTTAATCTTACTCTTGCTTCAGTGATGTTCGCTTTAGCCGTGCTGGTATTTGCAGATGAAGCTGCAATCTGCGCTTGTGACACACCTACACCTGCAGATGCACCTTTTTGAGTAGACAAAGCTTGCTCTAGTTTCACTTTATAGTCACGATCGTCCAGTCTTACCAAAACTTGTCCTTCTGTAACACGAGTGTTCTCTTCGAAAAGGATTTCGTTTACATAGCCGCCAACACGGGCAACTACCGGACTGATGTCGCCATCAACCTGTGCATCATCTGTATCTACGTGGGTACTGTAATACAAGTACTCCTTTACGCCAAATATGGCGCCTATTAGGATCAATACCCCTAAGATGATTGGTACGATCTTGTTTTTCTTTTTTACTTCAGTTGTCATGTCAGTGGTTGTATGATTTATTGAGAAATTTTTCCTGTTGCGTTTAGTAAGGTATAGTAAGCGAGTCCTGCATCCGCTTTAGCGATTTCCAGGTTGATCTTGCTTTGATATAGTAAGGTTTCGGCATCAATACGGTCGATTGCGGAAGCCACGTTGTTTCTGTATTTGGATTCAAGTAAGCGGTCGTTTTCAGAAGCTTGCTGAATAGAAGTTTCCAGTACATTAATCTTGGCCAGTGCCAGTTGGTAATCCTGGTAGTTCTTGTTGATCTCGGTTTTCACCTGATCCAGTTGTAGGTCTTTGGTTAGCGTTACTTCTTTCTGCTGGATCCTGGCTTCGCTTACTTTGTTTTTATTGTTCCAAAGTGCACCGATGTTCCAGGAAATGTTAGCACCGACAGTCATTGGTACAATGTACTGGTTAGCAGGTGGGATGAATTTGCCGCTTGGATTTACATAATACAAGTTCGCACCCACGCCAACAGTAGGCAGCACATTCGCTTTCACATTTTTGATGTTATTCTCGGCAACCTGATTCTGCAAGTCAAGGGAACGAAGTTCCTGGCGATTCGCCAGCCCCATTTCCAGGTAGGCATCCAAGTTCTGTGCGGTAGAGCGGGTCTCATCAGGGTTTGCGATCTCCAGCTCTGTTTGCTCAGG